>JAAUXY010155519.1_pt1 | contig 16851 bp, 14 predicted proteins | sample 7278121 | NCBI WGS metagenome assembly JAAUXY01 (sample SAMN14350117, study PRJNA611818) | marine sediment metagenome | isolation source: surface marine sediment (1.8m) | place: French Polynesia: Moorea | collected 2018-08 | reverse complement strand
GTGGGATCGGTCACATAGACATCCACCAGCGGTGCGGTAGACGCCGCATGGACCACGCGAACCCGTACTTCAGCCGGGTCAACCGCGGGCTGATCGTCTACCAGAATGAGCGGCTCGATGTTGGCAACATCGTTCGCTGCAATGATCGTCACACGCTGACCGTCGGTTACCGACGCGGTCTCAGCGATGACGGTGGCGTTGCCGCCCGGGATGATGCCTTCAACGCTGACGTCGATGTCACCTTCAGTGGTGGTGACGAAGAAAGATTCGCCAAAGTCGACGTTCGTGGCGGGGGCAGCCTGACCTACGGTGATGTTCACCAGCGGCGCATCCTGTGAGCCGTGAATGACTTCGAAATCTACCGTCGTCGGGTTACCTGTGGTGGAAGTGAAACTTTGAGGTGAGCCACTACTGCTCCCACCGCAACCCATTGCAAACAAGACTGTCAACGACAGTAAACCGATTGCCTTACGCACTTTGATACTCCGCTTGAGAAAAAGAGGCGCGCAAAATGCCGCCTTCCGAGTGAACCGGGGATCAAGGTGAGTGGAATTTTCGTTGACGCGTGATTCACGTCTGTGAAGAGCTTTGTCGGACAAAGCTCGGAACCCGCCGTCGCGCCGGCCTTTTTATGTGAAGGCGATCAGGGCCGACCGTGGTCGCCGTGCTTTTCAGCTTCGATGAAAACCCGTTTGACACGGGGGTCGAGCGCTTTGATGGCTCTGTTCATTTCCGTGACGCCCCGCTCGAGCTCACCGGCGTCGATGCCGTCGATGAAGTCGGCAGATACGGTAACGACAATGAATTCCGGTCCCATGTGCAGCGTGGCAATCTCATTAGTCACCAGCACGCGCGCGTCGGTGTCGAGTATCTGCACGATGCCCTGCCTGAGCTCCGGGCTTGCGCTTTCGCCGATGAGAAGGCTTTTGCTTTCCCAGGCCAGCCAGACGGCGGTCACAATCAGGATCAGGCCGATGACAATCGAAGCAAGCGCGTCAAAGAGGGCGTTACCCGTGAGCTGATACAGCACGAGCCCCAGCATCGCCACCAGGAGCCCGGCCATGGCCGCGGAATCTTCGAACACCACAACAAAGAGTGTCGGGTCTTTGCCTTCTCTGACCGCCTTCAGCACGGGTGTATCGCCACGGCTGAGATTGAACTCCTTGAGCGCAACGTAAAGCGCGCCGAATTCGAAAACGAGCGCCAGTCCCAGCACCACGTAGTTGATGGAAATGTTGGTGATCGGCTCCGGGGCAGCCAGGTGAGACATCCCCTGGTAAATCGACAATGTGCCGCCCAGCGCAAAGATGAGCATCGCCACGACAAACGACCAGAAATAGACCTCTTTGCCGTGACCGAACGGAAACGCCTCGTCAGCGGGCTTGGCGGCCTGGCGCATGCCGAAGAGCAGGAGCACCTGATTGCCCGTATCCACCAGTGAGTGGATCCCTTCGCTCAACATGGCAGAGCTGCCGGTGTAAACAGCCGCGCCGAATTTGGTGACCGCAATCAGGCTGTTGCCAACCAGCGCGGCATAGATAGCCCTTTTCGATGATCCCGCCAAGCGATCTGCTCAGCGCTTACGCACCACGAGGGAACCGATCGAGTAGCCCGCACCGAACGAGCAGATGACCCCCAGGTCACCGCTTTTCAGATCCTCGTTGTAGAGATGAAAGGCAATGATGGAGCCGGCAGACGCCGTGTTGGCGTATTCGTCCAGGACAACAGGCGCCTCGTTCTCGTTCGGATCCCGACCGAGCAGACGCCTGGCAATGAGCTCGTTCATGTTGATGTTGGCCTGGTGCAGCCACCAGCGGCTGATGTCACTGACCTCGAGACCAACCTTCTGCACCTGCTCCGTCAAGTGCTGAGCCGCCATGGGGCAGACCTCTTTGAAGACTTTGCGGCCGTTCTGGTGAAAGAGCTTGTCGTCCGCATAAGGGTCGGTGTCGTCAGCGTAGCTCAGGTAGCCGAAGTTGGAGCGGATGTTGCTCGAATACTGCGTCACCGCCTGGGTACCGAGCACCTCATAACTCTGCGGCGCGGTACACGTATCTTCCCGTTCCATGACAATGGCAGTGCTGACGTCGCCGAAAATGAAATGGCCGTCCCGGTCGGTGAAGTTGATCTGCGGCGTGGTGAGCTCGGGGTTGATGGCAAGCACACAGTTCGCGGAGCCAGCTGCGATGGCGTCGTAGGCGCGATGCAGGGCAAACGTCGCGGCTGAGCAGGCGACAAGCATGTCGAAACCAGAGCCCTGGATGCCAAGCGCTTCCTGCACCTCAATGGCTATTGCCGGATAGGCCCGCTGCGTATAGGCACAGGACACGATCACCATGTCGATGTCGTCTGCCGTTTTACCCGCGGCTGCCATCGCGTCACGCGCGGCGTGGACCGCCATTTCCGCCTGATGTGAAAGCTCATCATCGCTGCGCACGGGTAAGAGCGGACGCATGCGGTCGACGTCGAGAATGCCCTCTTTACAGTAGGTGTAGCGTTGTTTGATGCCCGAAGCTTTCTCGATGAATTCGGCGCTGGAGAGCGGCTTTTCCTGCATGTCACCAGCCGCGATGGCCGCTGCGTTTTCTTCGTTATAGCGCGTAACGTAAGCGTTGTAGGAAGCCACCAGCTCCTCGTTGGTAACGACCTCCGCGGGCTTCCACAAACCCGATCCGCTGATGACAACTTTATGCATAATTCTTGAGCACCTTACTTGGTGATTCAGCAGGCCGCCGGCCCGCCTACTTCTTGAGTTCTTCGTATTCCTCTTCGGTCAGCGCCCGGGCTTCCGCCTCGAGCATGACCGGTACGCCGTCCCTGACCGGATAGGCCAGACGACTGGCGCGACACCACAGCTCCGACGAATCGCGCCGGTACGCCAGCGCGCCTTTGCTCACCGGGCAGATCAGCATCTCGAGCAGCTTGGAGTCCAAAAGAGTTTTCCGAGAGTCGTTCGTGAGGGACGTTATTTTGCGCTACAAGTGAGATCAGTGCCACAAATTCAAGGACTTACGCGTCCCTCTAGTTCGTCGTTACGAGAACATCGTCACATATGTACAAACTCGTGTTCATTATATTGTTTCCCATGAACAAACTAAGAACCGCGCAAACCGGCTTTACACTGCTCGAGCTGATGGTGATTGTGGCCATTCTCGGCGTCATCGCATCAATTGCGCTCGTGAGTTATTCGAACTATCTCGACATCTCCCGGGCTCAGGCGCTGGTCGCCAACTACGAGTCTGCGGTGGACGTGGCTCGCGGCAGCTACATCGAGGCGCGCAGTCGTCAGAACATCGGCGTCGCACCCGCCGTGCCTGACTCTGCGGCAGACTGGGTCAGTCTCCTCAATACCCCTGGTTCGCAGGCGCCCGGCGGTGGCGACGCCTACGTTGCCGGCGCGGGCGTTCCAGGCACGGGTGCGGTGGGAATACAGTTCACCGGCAGCTACGCAACGGCGGATGCTGAAATCACCATACTTCGCCCGGCATACAATGGTGTGCCGGCGACCACCGAAGTCATTTCGCAGATCAACTTCTAACGCGCATCAGCCCGCAAACGGATCTTTGAGGACAATCGTCTCGTTGCGATCGGGGCCCGTGGAGATGATGTCTATGGGCGCGCCCACCGCTTCTTCGACCCGGGCAATGTACGCACGCGCAGCATCGGGCAAACCAGCAACGTCGTTCACGCCCACCGTGGATTCCTGCCAGCCCGGCAGCTCTTCGTAGATGGGCTTGACGGCTGAATAGTACTCGCTGCCAAACCGGGCGGTGCCGACGCCGCCGTCCGGATCTTCGTAACCGACGCAGATACGGATCGTTTCCAACCCGTCCAGCACATCGAGCTTTGTGAGACACAATCCCGAGATGCTATTGATCTGCACGGCCTGACGCAGCGCCACCGCATCGAACCAGCCACAGCGCCGCGGTCGCCCGGTCGTCGAGCCGAATTCGTGTCCACGCTCCGCCAGACGCTTACCCGTATCGTCGAAAAGCTCCGTCGGGAACGGCCCGGAACCCACGCGCGTTGAGTAGGCTTTGGTAATGCCGAGCACGTAGTCGAGATAAGTGGGGCCAAAGCCGCTGCCCACGGCGGTGCCGCCGGCAGTCGTGTTGGAAGACGTCACAAAGGGATAAGTGCCGAGGTCGATGTCGAGGAGCGCACCCTGCGCACCCTCGAAGAGAATGTTCTCTCCGGCTTCGCGCATGCCGTGCAGGACCGGCACGATGTCACAGACCATGGGTTTGATCTGTTCCGCAACCTGCGCGCAGCCTTCGAGCGTGGCGTCGAAGTCCACCGGCGCTTTCTTATAGTAATCGACCAGCATGAAATTGTGATAGTCCATCACTTCCTTCAGCTTGGCGGCAAAGTCCTGCCAGTAGAAAAGGTCACCCAGGCGCAGCCCGCGACGGGCTGCCTTGTCTTCGTAGGCCGGACCGATGCCACGACCGGTCGTGCCGATCTTCTGATTGCCCCGCGCCTCTTCCCGCGCAAGGTCCAGCTGCACGTGGTAGGGCAGGATGAGCGGACAGGCGGGAGAGATCCTGAGCCTCTCGCGCACCGGCACGCCACGCGCTTCGAGCGCAATCACTTCGTCGAGGAGCGCGTTCGGCTCCAGCACAACGCCGTTGCCGATCAGGCACTGCACACCCTGGCGCAGAATGCCCGACGGAATGACGTGTAGAACGGTTTTCTCACCGTCGATGACCAGTGTGTGTCCGGCGTTGTGACCGCCTTGAAAACGAACGACCGCGGAAACTTCCTCGGTGAGAAGGTCGACAACCTTCCCTTTCCCCTCGTCACCCCACTGCGTGCCGATGACGACAACATTACGACCCATATCGATGTCCAGATTGTGGCCGTGCGGCCACTCAAGCTTTACCTTGCCCGCTCTGCGAGCTGCCATTCTCCGGCTTTTTCCACCAGTTCCCAGTGACAATCCCCCGACGCTGTCTCCCCCTCAGACAACGCGCAGCGCACCCGATAACCCTGAGCGCGCAAGTCGGCCACGGCTGCTGCCTGTGCTGCCTGCGCTGCCGCAGACGGCTGCGGCGCAAACACACAAGGTTGCACCGTGGCATTGCTCACCAGGTTTTTCAGGTCGACGTCAAAACCCGTGGCCGGACGGCCACGGCCGAACACTTCGCCCACCCCGTCGTAGCGGCCGCCCTGAGCCAGAGCGCTGCCGTGTTCGGGATGGTAAACGGCAAAAACCGGACCGTTATGGTAGCCGTAACCAGACAATTCTGCGATATCTACCCGCACGGTAACGCCCGAATTCTGCGCGCTGACCATCGCGGATAGCGTCTTGAGCTCATCGAGCGCTTCGAGAACGGCCGCTGGCGCCTCGGCAAGCTGCACGCTTGCCGACTCGAGCACATCCGGAGCGCCCATCAGATTCGGCAGGCCGGCCATCATGGCGGCAAGGGAGGAAGTACCCAGCAGATTGCCGATATCCGCCTGCGACTTGCGCTGGACGTGATTGAAGAGCGCCTGCTCGTCCGCCTCGTCAAGATCCCCGGATTCAATGAGCGCCTGCACGAGACTGCGGTAGATACCCATGTGCCCCAGCAGCAGGACCGGATCGTCCACGCCCGCGACATGCATGACCTCCACCATGAGGCTCACGATTTCCGCATCCGCGTCGAGACTCGATGCGCCAAAAATCTCTGCACCCGCCTTGATCGGCACGCGCGAGTTCAGCGCAATCTGGGGATTCGCAAACACGACGGGACCGGCGTAGCAGAGCCGCTGCACACCATCGGTAATCAGGCTATGTGCGTCGATGCGCACGGCCTGGGAGGTCATGTCGGCGCGCATGCCAAGCTGCCGGCCGCTGACCTGATCAACGACCTTGAGCGTCTGCAGATCCAGATCTTCGCCTGAACCGACCAGCAGGGATTCGAGGTATTCGATGACTGGCGGTTCGACGTAGTCGTACCCCCAGGCGTGGAACGCATCCAGCACGCCGCGGCGCAGCTGCTCGAGGGACCACGCCGCGGGCGGCAGCACTTCGTCTACCCCACGCGGCAGGCGCCAATGTGTCTTCATGGTCCCCTCTCAGACTGGCTTGAGCGCTACCGCTGCTTCTCGAGGAATTTGAAAAACTCGCTGTTCGGATCGAGCACGAGGAGATCGCTCTTGTCACCAAACACCTTGGTGTAGGCGTTGATGCTGCGATAGAACTCGTAGAACTCCGGATCCGCGCTGTAGGCGCCGGCGTAGATTTCCGCGGAGCGGGCATCGCCATCACCACGGATCTGCTCGCTTTCCCGATAGGCTTCGGCTTCGATCACAACCGCTTCGCGGTCTGCCTCGGCACGAATGGCAAGCGCGCTTTCGCGGCCTTCTGCGCGGAACTGCCGCGCTTCGATTTCCCGCTCCGAGTTCATGCGCTCGTACACTGAAGAGGACACGTCGACCGGCAGATCAATCCGCTTGACGCGCACGTCGATGACTTCAACGCCATACCCGCGCATCACGGTGTCGAGGTCGCTTCGCAGCTCTTCCATCAGCTGATCGCGCTCGCCCGAGATGACCTCGTGCATGTCTCGGCGGCTGATCTGGTTGCGCAGGCCTTCGTTGACCCGCTCCTGCAGCAGATTCTCCGCGCGGTTGTTGTCGAAAGAGGTGCTCTGATAAAACTGCGCGACCTCGGCCACCCGCCATTTCACGAACGAATCCACCTCCAGCGGCTTCTTCTCGAGCGTGTAGTAGGTCTCCGGGTTGGAGTCGAGCGTCAACACGCGCGCGTCAAAAAACTTGGCTTCCTGCGCAATCGGCATTTTCCAATGCAGACCCGGCTGCACGTCCGCCTCGAGGAGCTCACCAAACTGCAGCAGGATCGCGCGCTCGGTTTCGTGCACCCGATACAGCGAAGCGCTGGCACCAAGTACGAGAAGCAGGGCAATAACCAGTCCAACTAATGCTCTGAATGACATGACTTACTCCTAATTTCCGCGCAGGCGTGGCGTTGTGTTCTGCGACGCTCTGAGCTCACGCAGGATGCGGTCGACGGCTGCGTCGACGTCGTCCTGCTCGATGATTGGGCCGCTGCTGCGCTGCTTGCTCAGCTGATCGAGCGGCAGGTACATGAGGTTGTTGCCGCCTTCAACGTCCACCATCACTTTGCTCGAATTGCTGAACACCGTTTCGAGCGCGTCGATGTAGAGACGATCACGCGTGACCTCCTCCGCCTGTTTGTACTCAGCCAGCAGCTTCGTGAAGCGCTGCGCCTCACCTTCGGACTGAGCCACCACCTGATCGCGGTAGGCGTTGGCTTCTTCGACCTGACGGCGGGCGCGACCACGCGCTTCCGGTACCACCTGCTCCGCGTATGCCGTTGCCTCGTTGATGAACCGCTGGCGGTCCTCCTTGGCCTTCTGCACGTCGTTGAACGCATCTTCCACCTGCGAAGGCGGCGCGCTGCGGTCGATGTTCACCTTGTTGACCTTGATACCGGTGCCGTAGGTGTTGAGATAGCGCTGCAGACGGCTCTGCACCTCGATGGCAATCGCCTCACGACCGTCGGTGATGACCTGGTCCATGGTCGAGCTGCCGACGACGTGGCGCAGCGCGCTCTCCGTCGCGTGATCGAGGCTCACCTGCGGGCTTTTGACGTTGACCTCGTAGTCAACGGCATTATCGACCACCCATTGCACCGTGAGGCTGACGTCCACGATGTTCTCGTCTTCGGTCAGCATCGACGACTGCGCTTTATGCGATCGCACGCGCGTGACATTGACGAGGGTAACCTGATCAATGAGCGGCGGGTTCCAGTGCAGGCCCGGCATTTTCAGCGTTTCCTGTACGCCGCCGAAGCGGAACACGACGCCGCGCTCCTGCTGGTCCACCTGGTAGATGCCCATGAAGGCATAAACTGCAATCAGCGCAATGGCAGCCAGACCAATGACACCGCCGGACAGACCGCTGCCCGCGCTGCCACTGCCGCCGCCTTTGCCGCCGCCGAAAATGCCCGACAGCTGCGCCTGTAATTTACGGATGGCTTCATCCAGATCGGGTGGTCCCTGGTCACCTCGATTGCCCCAGGGGTCTTTGTCGTTGCCACCACCTGGCTCGTTCCACGCCATGATTGTCTCCGCTAGAAAAATTGGCCCGGGTTTCGGGGGCCGGATTAGTGAATCGAAATTTTAGGGAGCGTGTCGCTACCGCGCAACACGACCGCTGATGAGCTTTCGAGCTGCTGTAGCAGCTGATCGTCCGCCTGAAGAGTCAGCTGCACGGAGCCGTCTTCCGTTGTCCGTTCGTCGAGGACCGCGCCGGATCGATAGAGCCACGCGCGTGTACGCCCGTCGCCCGGGTCCAGCACAACCTCGTGCGGTGCGGCCACGCCCAGGGCGTTGCCGATACCGTCGATGAGCGCTTCGAGGCCCTGGCCCGTCACCGCGCTCACGCTGAACACTCCGCACATATTTTCCGTGGTTGCCAGCGAGGCGTCGACTCGGTAATCCCGTGGCAAAAGATCGGCTTTGTTGAGCACCAGAATTTCGGGTGCACCGTCAGCGCCAATCTCGTGCAGAACGCCACGTACCTGAGCAACACGTTCCATCCATTGTTCATCCGCAGAATCTACCACGTGCAATAGCAAATCTGCGTGAACGACCTCCTCGAGCGTCGCCTTGAATGCTTCGACAAGAGCGTGGGGCAGAAGGCTCACGAACCCGACGGTGTCGCCCAGCACCACGTCGTTCAAACCCGGCACGGCAACTCTGCGCAGCGTCGGGTCGAGCGTGGCGAAAAGCTGATCTTCGGCATAAACATCCGCATCGGTCAGCTTGTTGAAAAGCGTCGACTTGCCCGCGTTGGTATAACCGACCAGCGCCACAGTTGGGGTACCGCGGCGATTTCGACCGCGGCGGTTCTGGCCGCGGCGCTTGCTGACCGTGGCGAGTTTCTTCTCCACCATCTTGATGCGCTCGCCGAGCATGCGCTGGTCGAGCTCAATCTGCTTCTCACCCGCGCCACGCAGGCCAATACCGCCTTTTTGCCGATCAAGGTGCGTCCAGCCGCGCACCAGCCTCGTCTGAGCATGTTTCAGCTGCGCAAGTTCAACCTGCAGCTGGCCTTCGTGGCTGCGCGCGCGATCGGCGAAGATCGTGAGGATGAGCTCGGTGCGCGTGATCACGCGACAGTTCAACGCCCGTTCGAGATTGCGCTGCTGACCGGGGCTCAGCTCGTGATTGACCAGCAGCAGGTTCGCGCCGAGACGCTTGAGAACACCCGCTACTTCTTCGACTTTACCGCTGCCGATGAACGCGTTGGGATGCGGGGCATCGCGTTTCGCGCGCACCGTTTCGACAACCTCAATCTGCGCGGATCGCGCAAGCTCCGCGAATTCCGCGTGATCGGGATTGGTCTGGCTTTTGAGTTCTATCTGCAGTAGAACCGCCTGGTCCCCTGCTTCTGGTCGTTCGAATAACATCTAAAAATCTTGCAAGTAGCGCGTGTGGGCTAAGTGACGCGCGATGCTCAGTTGAGAAGAATGCTGCGAACGACCACTCCGCTGCGGGCGGACTGGACGGCTAGGATTCTTCCTCGTTGCCGGACGACAGCTTGACGTTGCGCGCCGGGACTACCGTTGAGATCGCATGTTTGTAAACCATCTGGCTCACCGAGTTCTTCAACAGGACCACAAACTGATCAAAAGACTCGATCTGTCCCTGCAGCTTGATCCCGTTCACCAGATAAATTGATACCGGGACCCGTTCCTTGCGCAGGGCGTTGAGGTAAGGGTCTTGTAGGCTGTGCCCTTTCGACATCGTGGTCTCCTTTCTTGTTTCTAGGGAACACCTGATCAAGTGCGCTCAGACGTTCGCTAGCCGCTCCAAATGCGACCGGTGCCTCACCAACGGCTCAGTCGGTCACCGCGTAGACACCCAATTGCTACCAAGAGTAACACGGTTTGTCGCGTCAGCAGGAGCCTTTTTCGGATCCGCCAAACTGCCCAACTACTTAACGATGTCGCGCACCACTCGGGTAACGTGCGTCAGCGCGTCGTCCGCCTGCAGGTGCACGGCTCCGGGCCAGCTCCGTAACCAGGTCAGCTGACGCTTTGCCAGCCGCCTTGTTGCGGTGATCGCCTTGTCGCGAAACGTAGCCGCGTCGATCTCACCAGCAAGATACTGCAGGCCCTGCCGATAACCGACGGCGCGCATCGACGGGAGGGCGCCGTGCAGATCACCGCGTGCCGCCAGCGCTTCCAGCTCCTCGACAAATCCGGCTGCCAGCATCGCATCAAAACGCTCGGCAATTCGCTCATGCAGCACACTGCGATGATCCGGCTCGAGCGCATACGACAAAATTTTTCCACCAAGCCTTTCGACCACGCCACCGCCGTCCAGTTCCCGCCACTGAGCGCTGACCGGCGCCCCGGTCAGGCGCACGATTTCCAATGCGCGCATCAGCCGTTGCGGATTGTTGGGGTGAATGTTGGCAGCAGCTTCAGGATCAATTGCGGATAGTTCCGCATGCAGCGCCTCGCCGCCGCGCGCTGCAAGCTCACGCTCCAGCGCAGCACGGGTTTCGGTGTCTGCTCGGGGCAACTCCGCAATACCTTCGACAAAGCGGCGAAAGTACAACATCGTGCCGCCCACCAGGATGGGGATGCGATCCGCCTCGCGAGCTGACTCCACCGCGGCATCCGCATCGGCGACAAAATCCGCTGCGGTGTACGGTTCGGCGGGATCGCGTATGTCGATCAGCGCATGCGGATATTCGGCCAACTCTGCCGCGGAAGGTTTTGCGGTGCCGATATCCATTCCCCGGTAGACCAGCGCGGAATCGACGCTGATGAGGCTGACCCTGTCGCGCCCACCGAGCTCGTCCTGCAACGCCATGGCAAGCGCTGTCTTGCCCAGAGCGGTTGGGCCCATGAGGAGGACAATCGGCGCGGTCATCACTGGCCCCGATAAAACAACTTGTCCAGCTCGTCCAGACTACGCGTGAAATAGGTTGGTCGGCCGTGGTTACAGAGCCCGGCGTTTTCCGTCTGCTCCATGTCCCTGAGCAATGCGTTCATCTCCGCAATCGTGAGCTGCCGGTTCGCTCGCACGGACCCATGGCACGCAATCGATGCCAGGAGGTCCAGCTGGCGACGCTCAATCTCGTCGCTTGTGCCGTACGCCATGAGCTCGCTGACAAAGTCCCGAACCATCGTTGTCAGATCTTTGTTGGTCAGGAGCGCAGGGGCTTCACGCAGGGTCACCGACTGGATACCGCTGCGTTCCAGCACGAGGCCGGACGCCGCGAGCACCTCGCTGCTTGCTTCGACCAGATCCGCTTCCGCCTCGCTCACGTCGATGGCGATGGGTACCAGCAGCCGCTGACGCGGCACGTCCTGCGCCGCCACCTGCGCCTTCAGCTTTTCGTAGGTGACGCGCTCGTGTGCCGCATGCATGTCGACCATCACCAGGCCTTCCGCGTTCTGCGCGAGGATATAGATGCCGTGGAGTTGACCCAGGGCATAACCAAGCGGTGGCAGCTCGGATGGCGCTTCGCTCAACCGCGCAGCGTAGGATGAGACCGCAGACGGCGCCGGCACATCCACCAGCGGTTCGCCGACCTTCAGCGACAACGCACTCTGCTGCACATTTGCTACATAAGCCGGCGCGGCCTCGACTTCCCGGGCTACGTCCGCTGACGCCGCTGGCCGTATCTGACGCAGCGCCCGGTTCAAGCTGCCGAAAATGAAGTCGTGAACGCGCCGCGCGTCGCGGAAGCGCACCTCGTGCTTGGTTGGATGCACGTTGACGTCGACACCGCCCTCCGGGAGTTCCAGGAACAGCACGTAAACGGGGTGACGGCCGTGGAACATGACGTCCGCGTAGGCCTGACGGATAGCGTGTCCCACCAGCTTGTCACGAATAGCGCGGCCGTTCACATAGAAATACTGCTGATCGGCAAGACGCCGGTGGTGCTGCGGCAGCCCGACCCAGCCGTGCAACCTGAGCCCCTCGCGGCCCTCGTCGATGTCTACGGAGTTCCCGGCGAAATCAGGATTCAAGACCTGTCCCAGGCGCTCTTCGATGCGTCCGGCCGGCAGGCGCATGCGCCGGGCGCTGCCCCCGCTGCCGCCACCCTGCTGCAGCGCAAAGCCGACGTCCATGTGCGCCAGGCTCAAACGCCGCACGGTCTGGTCAATCTGGCTGATTTCCGTGCGCTCGGTTTTCAGAAACTTGCGTCGCGCGGGCGTGTTGAAAAAGAGATCTCTGACCTCGACGGTGGTGCCCACGTTGTGCGCCACCGGCCCCTCGGCAATCAGCTTGCCGCCATGCACTTCGCGCATTGCACCCATTGGGGCATCTGCCGTGCGTGAGCTGATTTTGACCCGGGCAACCGACGCTACGCTCGCAAGCGCCTCTCCGCGAAATCCGAGCGTGTGCACGTCGAGCAGATCCGCCGCGTCGACAATCTTGCTGGTGGCGTGGCGCTCCAGCGCAAGCGTCAGGTCCTCGGCACTGATGCCGCAACCGTTGTCCTGCACCCAGACGAGACCAACGCCGCCGTCTTCCGTGCGCACCTCGATTTCGCTGGCGCCGGCATCAAGACTGTTTTCCACCAGCTCTTTGACGATGGACGCGGGACGTTCCACCACCTCCCCGGCGGCAATTTGATCGGCAACAAAACTGGACAGGCGCCGAACGCGCGGGGTGGTCACATCAGCCGCCGGGAATCACCAGCACCTGGCCCACCTTGATGGTGTCGTTGCTGAGGCCGTTGCGCGCGCGCAGGCGCTTGGAGCTGACGCCATAGCGCGCAGCAATCGTGGAAAGGGTGTCGCCGCGAACGATCGTGTACTGACGGTCCCCGACCGGCGCGTTACCCGCTGCCTGGGAAGCGAGGAGCGTACCTGGCGGTGGATTCTCGCGCATGAACTGCTCTATGCCCGTGGCAATGGCGCGCGCAACGTTTTCCTGATGCTCCGCCTGCGAGAGACGGCGGGCTTCGGCAGGATTCGAGATGAAGCCCGTCTCAACCAGAATGGACGGCATGTCAGGCGATTTGAGGACGAGAAACGCTGCCTGCTCGACCCGGGATTTATGCAGCTTCGTCACGCGCCCGAGATTGGCGAGCACCGCTTCCCCCGCGTCGATGCTCTGCGAACGGTTGGCGTCCATCGAAAGGTCCAGCAGCACCCTGGCAAGCACGGGGTCCTTGTCGGTGAGGCTCACGTGCCCCACCCCGCCGAGAAGGTCGGAGCGATTCTCCCGTTCGGCAAGCCATGCCGCCATTTCGCTGGAGGCGCCGCGGTCCGAGAGCGTATAAACCGACGCGCCGTGCACGCTCGCCTGCTTGAAAGCGTCCGCGTGAATGGAAACAAACAGGTCTGCGCGCTTGTCGCGAGCAAGCTGCGTACGCTGGCGGTGGGCGAGATAGTAGTCACCGGTTCTTACCAGCACACCGTTGAAACCCTTGACCGCGTTCAGCTTCTGCTGCACGCGCTTGGCAATCTGCATGACCACCTGTTTCTCGAGAATCCTGCGGGGCCCGATCGCGCCGGGGTCGTCTCCACCGTGCCCGGCGTCGATGGCAACGATGACGCTGCGGTCTTTACCCAGCGGCGGCTGGCGCGGCTGCGTGCGTTTTTGATTCGGGTCGAAGAGATCAATCACCAGGCGGTGGCCATAGGGATCAATCGGCTTCAGCGTAAACGCTTTGGGGTCGAGCGCGGATTTGGTGTCGATGACCACGCGGTAGTTACCGTCCCGCGGAGCGGCGCGCAGGCTGTCCACCCGCTCGCGCCCGATCGCAACGACCGCCGGATCAAACCCGGATCTCGGCGTGACGTTCTGCAGATCGACGACTACCCGGTACGGATCTGCCAGCGTAAAAATTTTGTACTTCACCTCCGACGACGTATCGAACACCACGCGCGTTGCATCCGGCGCTTCGTGGATACGCACGCCTTTTAAGGTAGCTGCCTGCAGCGCAAACGCTGTGAACGCCAGCGCCAGGGCAAGCGCGCCGCGTCCGATGATGTGTCTAGCTGAATTCCACATGCGCTTTTCTTGTGGGGGTTGCCGTGGTCGTGTCGACTTCGAGTCGTACCTGAACGTCCGGCGCGGGCAGCCAGTCTGCCGCCCGCTCGGGCCATTCGAACAGCTTCACGCCCGGGCCATCCACGATCTCGTCAATCCCGACAAATTCCAGTTCAACGGGGTCGTTCACCCGATAGAGGTCAAAGTGGTACACCTCTACGTTCTGCATATTGTACGGTTCCAGCAGCGTATAGGTAGGGCTCTTGACCACGCCATCGTGACCCGCCGCGTGCAGCAGTCCGCGGGCCAGCGTGGTTTTACCAGCGCCCAGCTCGCCGCTCAGAAAGACGACGGCGCGATGGGCGTAGCGACATTCCAGCTCGCGCCAGAGCCACGCACCCAGGGCTTCGGTTGCGTCCGCATCGGACAGATGATGGATCACCCGCGTCGCGGCCATTCAGATTACCTCTGGAGACAGAAGCCCGGGCAGCGCCCGGGTGACATCACTGGCAAGGAGGCTTCGCTCACCCACCTGCTGCACCGCAGCATCGGCGGCCGCGCTGTGCAGCGCCGCCGCCAGTGCTACGGTGCGCTGCCACGCTGAACCGCCCGCGCTCTGCGCCAACGGCGCGAGAAGACCGCCCATGATGCCACTCAACACATCACCCATGCCGGCGCTCGCCATGCCGGGATTCCCATGCGCGAGCACCCCGCAACCGTCGTGATCGAAAACAATCGTGCCAGCGCCTTTGACGACACCACACGCTGCGAACTTATCCCGCAGCGCCGCGGCGGCGCCTATCCGATCGGCCTGCACGTCCCCTGCGCCTTCACCGAGGAGCTTGGCCGCTTCGGCTATGTGCGGGGTCATGACGAGCTCGCCACCCGCCCAGGCGCCCTTGAGACTGAGCCAGTGCAGCCCATCCGCATCCAGCACCGTCGGTTTGTCGGACCGTTCCACCTTTGCATACAACGCTTCACCCCAGGATTCGCGGCCCAGACCAGGACCCAGGATCACGAGATCCGCGCGCGTGAGCACGGCGTCCGCATCCGCCGCATCCACCACCATGGCTTCCGGCACCCGCGCGACAATTGCCCCGGCATGCTGCGGCCGGGTTGCCACGGTGACCATACCCGCGCCGGCGCGCAGCGCTGCTTCCGCGGCAAGCGATACGGCACCCGGCATATTGGCGTCACCACCCGCAACGACCACGTGGCCCTGCCGATGCTTGTAGGTGTTGGCATCCAGAGCCGGCAGAGCCGCCGGATCCCAGGTAACCAGCGGCACCGCGGTGGCGGCAGCCTGATAAATCTGGTCGGGCACGCCCAGACGGTGATACTCGCGAACGCCCGCATAGGAGACACCCGCGCCGGTATGAAGCCCCAGCTTTCTGGTGATAAACGTCACCGTAACATCTGCACGCACGGCGACCTCGTCGAACACAGCGCCCGTGTCCGCGCTGACGCCGGATGGGATATCAATGGACAGCACCGGCTGCGGCACGGCGTTGATGGCGTCTATGGCCGATTTGTACGGTCCCCGCGGCGCGCCGCTGAGTCCCGTGCCGAGGAGACCGTCAACGATGACCTCGCCGATGATCGCCTCCGGAGCTGCGGTCACCGTGACGCCAGCGGCCACGGCTTCTGCATGAGCAAGCGCCGCGTCCCCCGTGAGCTCAGCCGGATCCACGACCGCAATGAGCTGTACCTCGAGACCGTACTGCAGGGCTCGGGCTGCAACCAGGTAAGCATCGCCGGCGTTGTTGCCTTTGCCGCAGAAGACGGTGACGAAGGCAATGCCCGGAAAGTGCTGCAGCAGCGCAGCAAAAGCCGCGTCCGCCGCGCGCTGCATCAGGGTAAATCCCGGCACCGGGGTATCGGCAATCGCCGCGGCATCAATGGCGCGACTGGCGGCGGCGTCGTACAGCATGTCTTCGGGCTTCGGCATGACAGCCTAGTATACTGTGCCCGCGGCAATTTCCTGACATGCAAAGTGAGCCTCGAGCGCAACATCATCGCCCGGTGGGCGGCTGAACTCGGCTTCGCCGAAATCGGCATTACCGACGTGGATCTCAGCGACCACGAGGAGCACGTGCGCGCGTGGCTTGCTGCCGGCTTCGCCGGTGACATGGGTTATCTCAACCGCAACCTCGACAAGCGGCTGCACCCGGAGCTTCTCGAGCCGGAAACCTGCCGCATCATCACCGCGCGCATGGACTACCTCGCACCGGACACCCAGCCGCTCGAGGTCCTCGAAGACTCCAGCAAAGCGTACGTCTCGCGCTACGCCCTCGGCCGGGACTATCACAAGGTGCTGCGGCGACGCCTGGCAAAGCTGGCCGCGCGAATTGACGATGCCCTACCGGGTCACCGCTACCGCGCGTTTACCGACAGCGCGCCGGTCCTGGAAAAAGCGCTGGGAGAGAAAAGCGGTCTCGGCTGGATGGGGAAGCATACGCTGCTCCTGAACGAGCACGCGGGCTCCTGGTTTTTCCTGGGCGAGATCTACACCAACGCGCCGCTCGAGGTAGACACGCATCAGGTTGCAGACGCCTGCGGCAAGTGCAATGCCTGCATCACGGTCTGCCCCACCGACGCCATCGTGAGCCCCGGCAGGCTCGACGCGCGACGCTGTATTTCCTACCTCACCATCGAACACCAGGGCATCATTCCGGAAGAACTGCGCGAACCAATGGGCAACCGCGTTTACGGCTGCGACGACTGCCAGCTCTACTGCCCGTGGAATCGCGAGGCCGTGCGCACCACCGAGGCAGACTTTGCGCCGCGGCACGGACTTGATACCGCCACCCTGCTCGAGCTGTTCAACTGGACGCAAGGTGAGTTTCTCAAGCGC
>JAAUXY010042414.1_pt1 | contig 16853 bp, 12 predicted proteins | sample 7278121 | NCBI WGS metagenome assembly JAAUXY01 (sample SAMN14350117, study PRJNA611818) | marine sediment metagenome | isolation source: surface marine sediment (1.8m) | place: French Polynesia: Moorea | collected 2018-08 | reverse complement strand
TTTCCTGCTACCCAGCCGCGACACCGAGAGGGGGATCGCCATGACCGCAGAGGCGCCCGACGGCCGGACCCTGGACCGGCTCTACGCCGTCATCGAGAGCCGCCGCACGGCCGATCCCGAGAACTCCCGCACCGCCAGGCTGTTCGACAAGGGCCTGCCCAAGATCGCCCAGAAGGTCGGCGAGGAGGCGGTGGAGACCGTGATCGACGCCGTCGCCGGCGAGGAAGAGCGCGTGGTCGAGGAGAGCGCCGACCTGCTCTACCATCTCCTGGTGCTCTGGGCCGCGCGCGGCATCGAGCCGGCGCAGGTCTGGCAGGCGCTGGACCGGCGCCGTGGGCAATCCGTGACGTAAAGCGAGAAAGGACCGCTGGCGATGGCCTCCGGGAGCAGCTACGACCAGAACAACATCTTCGCCAAGATCCTCCGCGGCGAGATCCCCTGCAACAAGGTCTACGAGGACGAGCACGTGCTCGCCTTCCACGACATCAACCCGCAGACCCCGACCCATGTCCTGGTGGTGCCCAAGGGGCCCTACGTCTCCTCCGACGACTTCGCCGCCCAGGCCAGCGATACCGAGATCGGCGCTTTCTTCAGGGCCGTGGGCAAGATCGCCCGCGACCTCGGGCTGGTCGAGCCGGGCTACCGGATCCTCGCCAACCACGGCCGCGACGCGCACCAAGAGGTGCCGCATTTCCACATGCACATCTTCGGCGGCAAGAATCTGGGCCGCATGATCAAGCCGGTGGACAAATAGAGCGGCGCCGGCGGACACAGCCGTCGCGGCGGGTTAAGGCCGCATAAACCTCTTTTCTCTATTTCTGGGCGCAGTCGGCAGAAGGCAACGCCGAGGCTTCGCCCATGCGCTACTTCCTGATGGCTTGCGGTCTCACGACCGCCGCCGCCCTGATCTCCACACCGGCCCTGGTCACGGACCTCATGGGTCCGCTGCGCGGCCCCGACGCCGCCTCGAACGCCAGCCGGGCGATGGCCGCCCTGGAGGCCCATTCCTTGGGCGAGCCGCTCACCGTCGCGCTCGGCCCGCTGCGCGATTTGCCGCCGCCGCGGCCCCAGTCTCAGCGCAGTTCGCAGCGCGATAAGGCCGAGCCCAAGCCGGCGCCCAAGCCGGTCGAGACCGTCTCGGACCTGGCGCCGGCCGCCGGCGCCGCCAAGGCGGCGGCGCGCGCCCGGCAGGCCGCCAAAGCGGCCTCGAGCGCGGGCGGCCGCGAGTCCGACCGCTCGCAGGCCGAAACGGCCGAACCGGTGCAGCGTGCCGACGCCCTTTTCCGGGACAACTGGTCTTCGGCCCCGATGCAGGCGGCCCGGCGGAAGCCGACCGCCTATCCCAAGGCGGGCCGCGCCGCCGCGCGGCCGGTCGCCGACCAGGGCAGCACTGGGGATCGAGCCGCCCCGGTGGCCGGCAGGCCGCTCGCCGACATGGCTCTCTCCAGCCCGGTACGGCCGACGCGGCATCAGGCCCCGCAGGTCGCCAAGTCGAAGGCCGAGGCTGGGCGTGGCGTCTACGTCGTGATCGGCAGCTTTGCGAAGCCGGGCCACGCGGACATCTGGGTGCGCAAGTACGGCAAGTGGCAGCCCAGCGTGCTGGACGCCGTGGTCGAGGGCCGGGCGCGCCAGAGGGTCGTCGTCGGTCCCTTTGCGCCGGACCAGGCCAAAGATGCCCTCGGCCGCATCAAGGCCGCGGGGATCAAGGACGCCTGGCCGCTCAAGGCGCCGGCCGGCACGAGGCGCGAGCTGCGCCCCGCCGACAGCCTGGGCTGAGTAACTCTCCGTCCGAGCCCCGGCCGGCCCGCCGTCTTCAAACCTCCCGATCCGACCGCAGCAGGCGGTGCATCGCCTGCACCTGCTCGCGTAAGGCTTCGAGCTCCCCCGCGATGCGCGCCCGGTCTTCGTGGGCGGCCTCGCGATGCGCCTCCTCGTCCGCCTCGCGCTCGGCCTCGTGCTGGCCGTGCATGGCGTTGACCAGAATGGCAATGAACAGGTTCAGCACCGCAAAGCTGGTGACCAGGATGAAAGGCACGAAGAACAGCCAGGCGTAGGGGTAGACCTCCATGACCGGCCGCACGATGCCCATCGACCAGCTTTCCAGGGTCATGATCTGGAACAGGGAGTACATCGAGGCGCCGATGCTGCCGAACCAGTCCGGGAAGGCGCCGCCGAACAGCTTCGTCGCCATCACCGCGAAGACGTAGTAGACCAGGGCCAACAGCATGACGATGGAGGCCATGCCCGGGATCGCCTGCAAAAGGGCCTGGACCACCTTGCGCATGCTCGGCACCACCGAGACCAGGCGGAACACCCGGATGATGCGCAGCGCGCGCAGCACCGAAAGCCCGTGGGCCGCCGGCACCAGCCCAACGCCCACCACCGCGAAATCGAAGACGTTCCAGGGCTCTCGGAAGAAGCTCAGACGATAGACCGTGATCTTGACCAGGATCTCGAGCACGAAGACGCCGAGGATCACGCGGTCGAGCAGCGACAGGAGACCGCCCGCCGCGGCCATCGCCTGGTCCCAGGTCTCCAGGCCCAAGGTCACCGCATTGAGCACGATCAGCGCCGTGATCGCGCGCTGCACCGCGAGGGATTCGATGAAGCTCCGAAGTCGCTGGTTCGGCGTGACCGCCGCTGGGCTCGCGCCGTCGCTCATGGTTTTCTCGTCCTTTGCACCGGAGAGGCCCGGGAGGGCCGCCGCTTCCGAGCCATTAGATGGCCGCGCCGCCCGCTTCTCTCAATAGCTTCGGGCCGACCGAGTTCGGCGGGTCCGCGCTCGAGGGACTCGACTCGCGCGCCGGACGCGGCAAAATGGCGCATCGTGAGGGCAAAGGCGATGCGGGGCATTTGGGCGAGGCTTTGGGACCACTGGGCCGGGCTCGGGATCTGGAGCAAATTCGGCGTCGCCTTCGTCGGCGGCCTCCTGCTGTTGTGGGCGATCTTGGCCGCTGTGCCCTGATCGGGAGACGCGCGACGTGCTGAGCCGCGACCAGGTCGAGCTGTTCCGGGACCAGGGCTACCTGGTGGTCGAGGACGCCGTCACGCCGGACCAGCTGTCGGCGCTCGAGAGCGAGCTGGCCGGCTGGGTGGAGGAGAGCCGGGCGCACCGCGAGCCCTTCGGTCCGGAGACGCTCGACGGCCGGCCGCGCTTCGACATGGGTGCCGAGCACTCGGCAGGGCGGCCGGCGCTCAGGCGGGTCAACAACCCGTCGGACATCTCGTCCGCTTACAAAGACGTCATGTCGGACTCGGCGATGGTCGACATGGTGGCCGACCTGATCGGGCCCGATGTCAAGTTCCATCACTGCAAGATCAATCTCAAGCTGCCCGGCAGTCACACCGAGGTCGGCTATCACCAGGACTTCGCCTACACGCCGCACAGCAACGACGACATCGTCACTGCGCTCTTGATGCTCGACGACATGACCGAGATGAACGGCTGCCTCAAGGTGGTGCCGGGCTCGCATCGCGGGCCCGTCTACAGCCTGTTCGAGGGCGCGCGCTTCACCGGCTTCATCGCGCCTGAGATCGAGCGAGACTTGAAGGCCGGGGAGGTGGCGATCACCGGCGTGGCGGGCAGCGTCTGCCTGATGCACACCCGGCTCGCGCACGGCTCCGACGCCAACCGCTCGCCGCGGCCGCGCGGACTTTACATCTGCGTCTACAGCGCCGCCGACGCCTTCCCTTTGGCGCGCAATCCCATGCCGAGCCCGAACGAGGGCCGCATCGTCCGCGGCGAAGCATCGCGCAGCGCGCGTTTGATGGCGGGCAGCGTCGAGCTGCCAGAGCAACCGAAGAAGGCCTCCTTCTTCGCCGTCCAGGGCCAGGACTCGGCGGGCGAGGAACACGGCGAGCACGGTTAGGGCGTCAGCAAACCAACCGAGGCCGGCTGCCGCTGCGGCGGAGTCGAGCTGTCGCGTCTCTCGGCTTTCGGGGTCGCGCGCCTCTTGCCTGCCGGCTCGAGCTCGCGGGTAATTCAACCAGTCTGAGCGGGGCCCGGGTCGCGAATCTGTCGCGTTCCGCTCGGCACCGAATCGCCGCAAGTCCCCGGCATGCGGGCTACGCCTCTGTCTTATCCGACCAGCATAGGCCAACCGATGTTTGTCAAACTGATTGAAAAATCTACTTCTTGGCGTAAGATCGAGTCGTCACGGTTTCCACCTGCGGATGTGTCTGTGGCGGCGGGGTCGGGCCGGCCGGGGTTTCACGGACGGTGCGATTCATTCGGGCATAGGGCGCTTGGAGAGACGCCGAAGCGACGCTGACGGGGGGGGGGCACGGCGCGGCATTCTCGGCCGCCTGCGGAGCCGAGCGAGGGACAAGTTACGGTCGAGGCCGGCCCAGTTACGGACGCATACGATTCAAGCACATGCAGTCATCTTGCCGGTGGCCCGCAAACGGGGTCGGCAATAGCACATTCCAGAACAATGGGTCGGTGGGTGCGCGCTGCTGCGCGCCAACACCGGCGGGTACCAAGAAACACACCTGCGCCGACACGCGGTACAGGAGCCTGCGCGCTTGGCAGGCCCGGCCGTGCCGCGTCGCGTCCGCGCCGGCCGATGCGGAGGGACAGACTTGAGCTTGGGTGCTGACAGCTACCTGCGAACCGACGCGCAGCTCTTGGCGGGCTGCGTGAACGTCTTTGGAGAGGCGCGATGACCCCACAAGAGATCATCGCGGCCCTGAAGAAACACGAGCAGTGGTTGGCGAACGACCCGGTCGGCATCCGCGCGGACTTCGCGCTGGTCGATCTGTGCGGTTACGACTTCAGCAGCTCGGTCCTGCGCTCCGCCAAACTGGTTGGGGCCAAGTTCGATACCTCGGACTTGTCGAACGCCAACATGCGCGAGGTCGATGCCTTCGGTGCCAGCTTCATGCAGGCCGATCTGACCAACAGCGATTTCACCGGAGCGGACCTGCGCGGCGCCGACTTCCGCGGCGCCAAGATGCAGGGCACGGTCCTGCACAACGCCGATCTGCGCCGCGGCACCTTGCTGACCTCGAACGGCGAGGCCATGACGATGCGCAGCGCCGATCTGTCCAATGCCCAAATGCAGGGCGCCGACTGCCGTGGCGCGCTGCTGTCCGGCTGCAACCTCTCCAACACGGATATGCGCGGCGCCAACCTGGAGCGGATCAACCTGAGGGACGCCAACCTCACCAACGCCAAGCTCAAGGGCGCGAACCTGATGGGCGCCAACCTGGCCGACGCCGATCTCAGGGGCGCCGATCTGGACGGCGCCGACCTGTCGGGCGCCAACATCACCCACGCGAATTTCGAAGGCGCGAACACCGAGGGCGTGGTCAGGACTTTCGAGGAGGTCGGCCAGTCGGCGTCGCTGCGCAAGATCTTGGACCTGCACCGGGTTTGGGTGAAGACCAAGGGCAAGAAGGGCGAGCGCTGCGATCTGCAGAACCAGGAGCTGTCGGACAACGACCTCAGCAAAGCGGTGCTCAGCGCCGCCAACCTGCGCGGCGCGCACTTGATGCGGGTCAAGCTGGTCGGCGCCAAGCTGATGATGGCCGACCTGGCCGGCGCGATCATGCAGGGTGCCGACCTTAGCCGCGCCATCCTGGACGGCGCCAACCTGCGCGGCAGCGATCTGGTGAAAGCCAATCTGACCCAGGCCAGCCTGAAGCCGGTGCCTTTGACGGCGGAGAAGGGAGAGCTGACCGGGCGCTACTGGGCGGTCAACCTCTCCTCCGCCGACCTGGCGGGCGCGACGCTGCGCGGCGCCGACCTCACGGGCGCCAACCTGACCGGCGCCAGCTTCGCGGGCGCCGACCTGCAGGGCGCCGACCTGAGCGGCGCCAACATCGAGTCGGCCATGTTCAACGACGCCAACCTCGACGGCGCCACGCTGCCGGAGCTGATCGAGGAAGAGCTGGGTTAGAGCAAGATCGACCCGATCTGACTCGATCTTGCTCTGCTTCAACAACTTGGAGCCTGATTCACGGGTCACACCGTTTCGGTGTGACCCGATCAGGCTCTAGGGTCTCACTCGCCGAGATGTCTCTTGAGCTCTTCCATCGCCTGGCCGAAGCGCTCCCAATCGCTGTCACGCAGCGCCTCTTCGGCGGCAGCCAGCGCGTCTCTCGCCTTGGACAGCCGACCGTCGTCTTGTGACGGCGACGCCTCCGCGACCGATGGCAAGCGCTTCCCACCCAAGACGGCAGCGAGGGCCTCGCCCAGCGTGGGCTCCATCGCCAGCCGCTCGCCGTTGCTGACGATGACGCGCTTGAGCTGCGGGATGTTCCGGCCTTCGGCGATCAGGTAGACCGGCTCGACGTAGATGAAGGTCTGGTCGATCGGGATCACGAGCAGATTGCCGCGGATGACCCGCGAGCCGCGCTGGTCCCACAGGGAAAGCTGCTGCGAGATGAGCGTGTCCTGATCGAGCGTGGCCTCGACCTGGATCGGCCCGAGGATCAGCCGCTCCTTGGGCAGCTTGTAGACGATCAGCTCGCCGTAGTCCGGGAAGTCGCTGCGCGCCGCCATCCAGGCGATCATGTTGTCCCGATTGCTCGGCGTGAGCGGGGTCATCAGGAGGAACTGAAGCTCCGCCTCGCCCGGAAGCCGCATGAGGACGTAGTAGGGCTTCATCGGTATCGTCTCGCCGCCGTACTTCTCCCAGGGCACGGCCCAGAGGTCTTCGCCGTTGTAGAAAACCTGCGGCACGGTCATGTGATAGGTGCTGTAGATCGCGACCTGGGCTGCGAAGAGGTCCGGCGGATAGCGGACGTGACGGCGCAGCCCCTCGGGCATCTCCGCGAGCGGCGCGAACAGCGCCGGCACGGCTTGGCGATAGGCGCGCAGGACCGGGTCGTCCGCGTCGACCACGTAGAAGGCGAGGTCGCCCTCGTAGGCGTCGACCACCACCTTCACCGAATTGCGGATGTAGTTGAACCGGCCGTGCGGCTCGGCATAGGGGAACCAGGAAGAAATCGTGTAGGCGTCCTGGATCCAGTAGAGCTTGCCGTCGCTCAGCACCGGATAGGGATCGTCATCGAGCCGCAGGAAGGGCGCGACCCGACGCACGCGGTCGCGCACGGCGCGCCAGATCTGAATCCGGCTGTCCGGCGTCGTATAGGAGGTGATGACGATGTTGGGGTCGAACTGATGCCAAGCGAAGAGCAGCCTCGTCCAAAATGATTCCAGGCTGATCCCGCCGCCGCCGCGATAGCTCGTGTAGACGTTTTCGTCGCCCTTGGGATAAGTGAACTCGGGCACCGACGTGCCGACGATGCGGTAGCCGGACATCGTTTCGCCGTAGTAGATCGCCGGCTCCGTGACCGAAAGCCCGTCCTCGGAGCGCGGCGGCAGGTCCTTGACGATCAGGATCGGGCCGCCCTGCTCGTCCTTCTTCGCGGTCAAGCTCATGGCCAGACCGTAGCCGTGCGTGTACTGCAGGCGCCGGTTCAGCCAGGTATCGGCGTTGCCGGGGAGGTCGTCGGACAACTCCCGAGTCGCCAGCATGACCTGGCGGTAGGCGCCGCCCATTCGGTAGCGGTCGACGTCGACGTCGCCGAACTCGTAGTAGGGCCGGATCTGCTGCAATTGGCGGAAGGCCTCGCTCAGTGGCCGCCAGTCCCAGAGGCGGATGTTATCGATGGTCTCGCGGTTGCGCGCCAGGGCCGACAAGGTGAGCCCTTGCAGCGCGCCATAGGAACGCTCCTCCACCCGGTCCAGGCCGTAAGCCTGTCGCGTGAAGGCGATGTTGTGCTCCAGGTACGGTCGCTCCAGCTCGAGTTCGGTCGGCTCCACGACGAACTTCTGCGCCAATGCCGGCGCCAGCACGTTGGCAATGATGATGATCGCCACGTAGCCGAACAGCGTGACCAGCGCCATGCCGCCCTGTCTGAAGATTCCCGGAATCAGGAGGGCTCCGGCCAGGCCGATCGTGATCCCCATCGCGATCCACAGCGCGGGAAGCGCGATGTGCACGTCGCTGTAGCCCGCGCCGTAGACGGTGCCGCGGGTCGACTGCAGAAGCCCGAAGCGGTCCAGGTAGAAGCCCCAGGTGAGCGCGACCAGGAACAGGGCGAGGTTCACGGCGAGATGCCGCGAGACCCCGGGCGGGGCCTCGACTCCCTGCGTCCAGCTGAGCTTGAGGATGCCGGCGTAGAGATAGACCAGGAGCAGGAATGCCGAGGTTATCAGGGTGGTCGTGAGCAGGCCGTCCTGCAGCAGCTCGTACATCGGCAGCTCGAAGAGATAGAAGCCAATGTCGCGCCCGAGGACCGGTTCGGCCTGCCCGTAGCTCTGGGACCAGAGAAAGCGCAGCAGGCTGTCCCAATGGCTGTAGAAGATGAAACCGAGCACGAGCGCGGCCGCCGTCGCCAGCAGCATCAGGGGTCCCGGGATCCCGAAGGTCCAGGATTGGTCTTGGCCCGGCCGGGGCACGGCGTTGAGCGGCGGGACCGGCCCCTTCCCGGCCTTGCCGGAGGTGCGGAACATCAGGTCGCGGCTGACCGCATCCCAATCGAGCTGTGCGGCCAGGATCCGGAAATTGATCCAGAGAAAGGCCAGGACCAGACCGAAGGCGAACAGCAGGAGCCCGACCTTGAGCGCGCGTAGCCGCCAAAAAACGCTGTCGTAGCCGAGGGCCTCGAACCACAGGTACTCGGCCATCCAGTCGATCGCCTTGAAGAAGGCGAAGATCAGGATGGCGGCGATCAGATAGGTCTTTGCCTGACGAAGAAGGCGTGGCACAGCCTTTATCCTCGCCTCGTGTCGTGCTTTCCCGGCGATGCGAAAGCGAGCGATCGAGGCGGATTATAGGGCAGCTCACGCGCCGCCGGGCGCCGGAATTCGCTCACCCCCGCCCGGGCGCGATGCGGCGGTAGGTGAGCGCCTCGGCGACGTGCAGGTCGATGCGGTCGAACGGCGGCCCGGAGATCTTCGACTGGTAGTCGAGGGCGCAGCGCGGCGCCCGCGAGCAGGCCAGCGCCGGCTCGTCCAGATGGCCGCAACGGCAGGGATGCGTGCACTTGTTGCCATTCCGCCCATTGCGCCAAACTGTGCAGAAACCCAAGCCTTATCCGAATAATCCGCAGAGGCTTCGGGGCCGTTTGAGGAGGCGGCGGCACGAGCTGGGTCTCTTTCAGAAAGAGGTTGCAATGCAACTGAGCGTGAGTGAAAGCAGCATCGTGGGCTGGGAAGCCGACAAGAAAGTGCCCCTCGCCCACACGTGGCCACGGGTAATAAAGTTTCTTGGCTACGATCCCTACCGGGAGCCCAAGAGCCTTTTCGAGCGACTCCTAGCAGCGCGGCGCCACCTCAGGATCTGCCATAGGAGTGCGGCCAAGATGCTCTCGGTGGACGAATGGATGTAGCTATTCTGGGAGCAGGGAAAACGGCAACCAGTCCAAGCTCGTCATGCCAGGATAGATCTTTTCATTGCAACGGCGCTGCGTTTGGTGGGCCGTGCCTCGTCCGGTGTACCCAACAGGCGGACGCGCCTGGAACAATTGCGCAACGGCTGAGGATGACCCAACTCGGACGAGGGAACCTGGCCTGAGTGCTTTGCCGGGTTGATCAAGCTGGTACGGTCATGCCCGTATCAATGTTGCGGGCTGGGCTAGTGTTGGACCGGGAACGGCCACACGGGAGACACATCCGATGCGAAGTCGCAGGAGCGACAGGGAGGCCTTGAGGGCCGGGCTATGGACCCTGGTCGCGGTTCTGGGGCTCGCCGTGACCGGGGATGTCATGGCGAAAGAGCTGCGCTTGCTGACCGATCCCTTCCTCCAGCTGCCCACGCGCAACAGCGTGCAGGTCGTCTGGTTCACCGAGTTCCGCGGCTCCGGCCATTTCGTCCGCTGGGGGCCGACGTTCGAGAACCGGGCCGAGGCGACCTCATTTCGGCTGAGCCGCATGTACGAGGATGACGGCTCTCATCCGGGGCCCGACCATCGGCCGCCGAAGGTGACGACCAAGCGCGCCATCTGGCGCCATGAGGCTGTCCTTTCGGGGCTGCGGAGAGGGGTCCGCGTGCCCTACGTCGTCACCAGTCGCCGCGAAGCGGTGGGAGTCAGCAGCGCCGTCTTTTCGGCCGCGGCACTGCCGGCTCCCGGACAAGCACTGCGCATACTGCTGACTTCCGACCATCAACTCAAACCCATGACTCCCGCGAATCTGGAGAAGGTCGTGGCAATCGAGGGGCATGTGGATGCGGTGTTTTTCGCGGGCGACCTGGTGAAAGTTCCGGATCGGGCATCGGAATGGTTCGACGACGGCCGCGGGCTCGCCTTCTTCCCAGCCCTTCAAGGGCGCGCCGAGCACGCGCCGAGGCGTGAAACGGTCAACGAGACGAGCGGCCGCCTGTCGGCCGTGACCTATCGCGGCGCTGCGATCGTTCAGCACGCCCCGCTGTTCGCGGCGATCGGCAACCACGACGTGATGGGGCGCTTCAATCCCGACCGCCCCCTGCACGAGCAGTTCCGCGACCCGAGGCCGCTGGGCGTCGCGCGAGCCGACTACGCGCGGCGGAAGGCGCAGTTCAACCCGACCGGCGACCCCGGCATCGCTGCCCGTTGGCTGCGGGACAACAGCTACAACACGACGAGCTACGAAGAGATCTTCTCCCTGCCCGACGACGGGCCGGCAGGCGAGCGCTACTACGCGGTCCGCTTCGGCGACGTCTTTCTGATCTCGTTGTTCGCGGCTCGGATTTGGCGCTCGCCCGAGCAAGACCCGACCACACGCGGTAAGTACCAGGAGGCTCTTTCCCAGTTGGACAGACCGGAGAGTTGGGGTTATGGCCAGTTCCCCTTCGCCGACTTGTCGAAGGGCTCCCGCCAATACGAATGGTTATCGCAAGTTGTCTCGAGCGATGCATTCAGGTCGGCCCCGTTGCGCGTCGTGATGCTGCACCATCCCATACACGGTCTCGGCGCCAATGTCGTGCCTGCCTTTTCGCCGCCACGACAGATCATCGAGCGCACGGACGACGATACGATCAGGAGCATTCGCTACGCCTATCCGCCGGACCTCGACATGCTGGTGAACGACGTGAAACCGCTGCTGGAGGCCGCGGGTGTCGATCTCGTGCTGAACGGGCATTCGCACCTGTGGAACCGCCTCAAGAGCCCGGCCGGGACCCACTACATCCAGACCTCGAATGTGGGCAACAGCCTCGGCTGCTACGTCGAGGGCAGCGGCCGCCGGAGGCAGACGCCCGGCGGCGATATCTATCCCGAGCCCGACTATCCGCCGATCGGAGATCCCGCCGGATTGGATCCTGTTATGCCCAACGTCTTCGTGCCGATGCGCGGTGAAGGCGGCCAAAACCTCCCTTGCGTCTCCAGCAACGACATGACCGTCTTCAGCATCCTGGACACGGGGACCGGCTCGGTCCGAAGCTACATCTTCGACACGCGCGATTCGGGCTCGCCCGTACGGCTGTTCGACGAGTTCCCGATCGGGCGCAGTTCCAGCATGCCGGACCGAGGTTGAGACCTGTCACGCGGCGAGTCCTGCAGTAACCGGTGACCTGTCCCCCAGAACTGGTCATTCAGCGTGAGAGTCCTGGTCCCTTTTTTTGCCCATGTCGGGCGCTGATTGTCATCTCTCCAGGGGCATGCCCCAGGAGAGATGAGGCAAAAGCTCGGGGCGAAGGCGCGGTCAGATCCAAAGAGCGTGAGATGGCCGGATCGAGGCCTGTGGCCGAAGCGGCATGGACATGGTTGACCGGTGCCCCTGATTACGGCGCTATACTGGTCTAAGTCGGCGAGCAAACGATGGAGACGCCGTGGTGAGCACGAGCGATGGAATAGGGTTCCTTCCGGCGGTCGAGCCTCTCAGGCGATGGCGGCGCCTGCTTGCTGTCGTCGTGCTGGCCGGCTTGGGCCTTGCGATAACTGGAGGCGTTGCGCCTGTTGGGGCCAAGACGCCCTGGAACGTCCTGCTGATCACTGTCGATTGCATGCGTCCGGACCACATGTCGGTCTATGGCTACGAGAAGGACACCACGCCCAATCTGATGCGGCACGCCGAGGAGTTCCTGATCTTCGAGAACGCCTTCTCGTCCACTGCCTGGACCAGTCCGGGTGTCGTTTCGATCTTCACCGGTTACTACCCGCCGGTACATGCCCAGACCGGGCGCTACAGCTACTACGACAAGGAGATGGCTTCACCGCTCCGAGAGCTGGCGGCACAGGGATACGATGTGCTGGGGTCCGCTATCACAGGCCCGACCCATGAGGATCTGGGATTCACCGAACAGCTGGAGCGCCGCGAAGGCGGCCTGGAAGCATTTCTTGAGGAGCGAACCACGGAGGAGGGGCCGTTTTTCGCTTGGTCACATTGGAGGAAGCTGCATCTGCCCTATTCCCCATCGGAGGAGTATGCGCAGCGATTCGGCGCAGGATCTCGCAGCAGCCAGGGCATCGAGGCCGTGCGAAGCGCCAACATCGTGCTTCGTCCGAAGGATGCAAAGCGACCGAACATCCGTGCATTGAAGGACGTCGTCTTTACCGAAGATGACGTGCCAATCATACGGGCCTTGTATGACGGCGAATTGGCCCAGGTCGACGAGCGATTGGGCAGAGTCCTGGACATCTTGCGGAACTCAGGACTGCTAGATCGGACGATCGTCGTGATCACCGCCGATCATGGCGAGGAGCTGTTTGAACACGGCTGGGTGGGCCATGCCTCGACCAGCTTTGACGGCAAGCTCTATGACGAGCTGATTCGGATTCCGCTGCTGATCCGGCTCCCGGACCAGTCGAGGGCCGGTCGGCTGGACGCCTTGGTTGAGGGCGTCGATATCATGCCGACAATCTTTGACCTGCTGGGTGTTGATGCGGCGCGGATCAAGCCTGCGATGCAGGGCCATTCGCTGATGCCGGTCGTGGGTGGCCAGCGGGATGAGATTCGCGAGTTCGTGTTCACGCAAACCACCCTCAAGGGATGGAGCACACCGCGGGACGAGCTGAGGGAGCGGGTCGTTTCCGTGCGCTCGAGCAGCCATAAGCTGATCCGCTTTCCGCAAAGCGTGGGAGGCAGGACCGAAGGTTATGATCTGCGCGAAGACCCGGCCGAACTGAACGATATTTACCCCAGTGGGAGAGCGGAATTCGAGGCGCTTGAGCGGGTGCTGGAAGACTGGACCATGGAGAACCGCAGTGTGGCGGCCGAACTGCTTCTTGATGGTGCGGAACGGCGGGTCTCAAGAATCGAGCGCGCCGCGCTGGAGGAGGCGGACACTATGGCAGCGGTTCGGGGTTGGCTGGCGATGACAACCATGCGCAAGACTTGGGGACAGGAGGTCGACCCGGTTCTCACCCATGAACCCTATGCGTCGCGTTTTCAGGCGCTTAGCAACGTCGCCGCCCTGATGGTCGCCAAGACGATGGAATGCGAGGCAAAAGGGGGAACGCTGAGCGCGGACCCGCAGTCAGCGCGCCACGACCCCGAGTCCTGGTCCTGTCGTCGCTAGAGCGCCTCTCCGTGATAGCAAGCCGTCCGGACCGCCGCCGATCCAGTCCCTCTGTCCGCGCAATGATCATCACCGTTCTCGGAGCCGGGCCATCCCGGGCCGCGGGCCGATTGAACAGATCTGACGCAGGCCTCTAGGCTCGTCGGGGCGGACCCTCTGCAAGGGAACTCGAATGTTCGCCAGGCCACCAGGAGAACGGGAATGGGTATCCTGGCTCTACGTCTTCCTCTGGTCGCTCGGCATCTACCTAAGCATCCCGTTTGTGCGCGCGTTCGTCCGTTACGTCGACCGGGAGTGGGGACGGGAACTATTCATCTATGTCGTTGTAGCGGTGGCGGTCGTGATGGCCGCGCTCTGCGTCGCGTTCCTGTTGCGGCGCCGTGGGGCTCCTGTCGGCAGCTATCTGTGGTTGTTGGCGGTGGCCGCCATCTTCATCGGCTACGCACTCTCGCTGCGCGCATCCCCGCCAGAGGCCATCCATTTCATCGAGTACGGTGTGTTGAGCCTGCTGCTGTTCCGCGCTCTCAGTCATCGAATTCGCGATGCCAGCATCTATGTCATCGCCACGCTCTGCGGGACGATCGTGGGGATCATCGACGAGGCAATTCAGTGGGCGGTCCCGCGTAGATTCTGGGACCTGCGCGACATCGGTTTCAATCTCGTCGCCGTCGCGCTGGTCCAGCTCGCTATCTGGCGGGGCATCAGGCCCGCAATCATCTCGGCAACTCCCGATGCGGCGCGTATCCGGCTAACCTGCCGTTTTGCTTTGGTTGCGGTCTGCCTGTTGGGAGTCAGCTTCGTCAACACGCCGGATAGGGTCGACTGGTATGTCGATCGTGCCCCTTTCCTGGCCTTCCTACACGACCCTCTGGATAACATGATCGAATATGGCTATCGCTACAGTGCGCCGGATAGCGGTACCTTCCAATCGCGATTGAGCCTCGAGGAGCTGGAACGACTGGATCGCGAACGCGCGCCGGAGGCGTCAGAAGTCCTGGATAGCTATCGTGACCCGGAACGCTATGTCGAATTCCTCACGACCTATACCGTCTCGAGGGACCCTTTCCTGCACGAAGCTCGTGTTCATCTGTTCCGGCGCGACCGCTTTGTCATGAGGGCCGAAGAGGAAACCGACGACCAAGACCGTCGCCGGGAGTTTTTCACCGTGGCCTATTGGGAGAATCGTATTCTGGAAAAGCATTTCGGCCGGACCTTGGCTATGTCGAGCTATGTATGGCCGCCCGAACTCAAGGCCCAGGTGGAACGCAACGCCTTGCCCGGATACGAGTACCAGAGCGCGGTGAGCCGCCGCCTCCTGACCGGGGTGAGCGAGCCGCAGGCGATCGGCGGCCTCGTCGTCGTTCTGGCCCTCTTGCTGTTCCTGGGCGGCTTCTGGGGCCGCGCGCCGAAGAGCGACTCGTGAGGATAAGAGGAATCGCGATCGGGTCCGATGATGTCCGCTAATCCCTCAAATCCGGCGGAGCAGGTGCCCATGGCCTGCCAAGTCCACGAGCCTCACCGCCACCGCGGCGTCAAGAATGTCGACTGAGGCGCCTCGGCGTAGGACAGCCCAGCCGCTCTTGGCTGCCCTCGCCGTCTATCTCGAGGGTCGGCAGGTCATCATCTTCTTCATGGGCTTCGCCAGTGGCCTGCCCTTGGCCCTGTCGAGCGCGACGCTTTCCTTCTGGCTTGCCGAGGCCGGCGTGACCATGACCGCGATCGGGCTCTTCGCCCTGGTTGGCACGCCCTACAATGTTAAGTTCCTCTGGGCCCCCTTCGTCGACCGTGTTCCCCTGCCGCTGCTGACGCGCCGGCTCGGCCGCCGGCGCTCCTGGATGTTGGCGATCCAGATCTTTCTGATGGCCGCCATCGCGGGCGTCGGCTTCAGCACCCCCGAGCAGACGCCGCTCCTGACCGCGGCCTGCGCGCTCGCCGTCGCCTTCTTCTCTGCCAGTCAGGACATCGTCATCGATGCCTACCGGATCGAGATCCTCGACGAGGACGAGCAGGGCGCCGGGGCGGCCATGACCCAGGCCGGCTACCGCCTCGGCGCGATCGCCGCCGGGGCCGGCGCGCTCTATCTTGCCGATGCGATCGACTGGTCACTGGTTTATGCCGTGATGGCGGCCTTGGTGTTGGTCGGCATGGTGGTCGCCATCTGCGCTCCGGATCCCGACAAGCGAAGGGAGCTCTCCCCTGCGGAGCGCGACGTAACGGGATTCCGGCCGATGGTGGTGGATCCCTTCGTCGAGTTCTTTCAGCGCAACTCGCCCAAGGTGGCGCTGATCATCCTGGGCTTCATCCTGCTCTACAAGTTCGGCGACGCCTATGCCGGGGTCATGGCCTATCCCTTCTACTATCAGACCGGATTCACCAAGTCGGAGGTCGCGACGGTCAGCAAGATCTTCGGCGTCATCATGACCGTCACGGGCGTTTTCCTCGGCGGCTTGATCGTCAAGCGCTACGGCATTCTGCGCAGTCTGTTCGGCTGCGGCATCCTGCAGATGTTGTCCAACCTGATGTACGCCGCCCAGGCCATGGTCGGCCACGACGTCGGTTTCCTCTATCTGACCATCGGCATCGAGAACGTGTCGGGCGGCATGGGCTCGTCTGCTTTCGTCGCCTATCTCTCAATGCTCTGCAACACGGCCTACACGGGGACCCAGTTCGCTCTCTTCACCTCCTTCATGGCCTTTGGGCGCACCCTGCTGTCGGCCTCCAGCGGCTGGGTCGTCGACCAGACCGACTGGGTCACCTTCTTCGTGATCTCCACCTTCGTTGCCCTGCCGGGCCTGATCCTGCTGGTCTGGATGATGCGGGCGCTGCCCATGAAGGAACAGACCGCAGGCAAGGTCGGTTGAAGTCGATCCGGCCCGCGGCCGAGTCGAACGAGATGGACGACGCGCTAGGCGGGGAGCGAAGGCTCGGAGGCCCGCGCTGTCGGCGCACTGGGGTATCGGAGCGCCCGGGCTTGGGCGTGGGATCTGGCGTGTCCGATTTGGAGCCGACCGGGTGAAGCAGGTTCTCACCCCCGCCCCGGGGCGATGCGGCGGTAGGTGAGCGCTTCGGCGACGTGCAGGCGGCGCACGTCGGCGCTGCCTTCAAGGTCGGCCAGGGTGCGCGCGACGCGCAATACCCGGTGATAGCCGCGCGCCGTCAGTTTCATCTTGTCGGCGGCCTGGGCCAGCAGCGCGCGGCCCTCGGCGTCCGGCTCGGCCAGCTGCTCGAGCAATCTACCGTCGAGCTCCGCGTTGCTGCGCGGTCGCTGCGCCGACTCGACGGCCGCGTAGCGGGCGCGCTGGCGCTCGCGCGCGGCGGCGACGCGGGCCGCGACCTCGGCCGAGCCCTCGGCCGGCGGCGGCAGCGTGAGGTCGGCGGCCGAGACCGCCGGCACGTCGACGTGCA
>JAAUXY010086927.1_pt1 | contig 16857 bp, 15 predicted proteins | sample 7278121 | NCBI WGS metagenome assembly JAAUXY01 (sample SAMN14350117, study PRJNA611818) | marine sediment metagenome | isolation source: surface marine sediment (1.8m) | place: French Polynesia: Moorea | collected 2018-08 | reverse complement strand
GGCCGAATTTGACAGCCTGCAGGATTAGGATGAGAATCGCGCGGCAAGCGCCAAATCCTTGATGATTGATTAATCAATCTCAGGCATAAGCCGAGCATCCTGAAAACGGGAACCAGCCATGCGGACCGCTTGGACACTCGACAGAGCTTGGTTCGTCGTCCAACGACGGCTCGAATTCGCATTCGTCGTCGTTGCTCTGATGCTCTTGATGGGCGCGCTGCGACCGTTCTTTTCGGGGTTCGATCTCGGCGGCGGGGCCACGTCGATCAGCGGGGCAATTGAGGGGAATCGCCTATATCAGGTGTCCGTTTTGCCAATCTACATGATCGCGGCGGCAGCCCTTGTTGCTTACTGCTGGGGAAAGCTGCTCAGTTTGGTCAGAACGAACCTGTTATTGTGCGCCTTCGTTCTTCTTGTGGCCCTTTCGCCGCTTTGGGCCGAAATGACCAACCTTGGAATCCGGCGATCTTTTGCGCTCGTCGGAAACACGCTCATTGCGTTCTACATCGTATGCAGATTCTCGCCCGAGGAGTTCTTGAGACTGCTCGGATGGGCGATGGCCCTGACATTGTCCATCAATATTCTGGCGGCGGTGTTCATAACCACCGGGATGTTCGCCGGTTCGGGCGCTTTTCGCGGCGTGCACGGTCACAAGAACGATTTCGGTCAAGTCATGGTCCTGGGAGCGATCGTGTTCTGGACCCTACGGTCGGTGGACGGATGGCGCGGTTTTCCTGCTTTGACAGGATTCGCACTGTGCACGGTATTCGCATTTTGGTCGTTTTCTGCCTCGGCTTGGGTGATTTATTCAGGACTACTGCTGATTGCATTGCCCTTGCTTCGGCAGATGTCCTCGGGCGCGTTTACGCCTTCGCTTCGGGTGATATGGATGTCGATCTGCGTCATGTTTCTGATCGTGCTCCTCTTGCTGTTCTATCAGACGGGCCTGGAATTCATTGGCAAGGACGTGACGCTCACCAACAGAACCATAATCTGGGAGAAGTCGCTCAAATTCGGCTGGGAGCGGCCATGGCTGGGCTCGGGTTACGGGACGTTCTGGGAGGGCTGGGCCGGGCGGGCGTGGCTCCTTCACGGTAGTCGGATCGGACACGCCCATAACGCGTTCGTAGATATCTGGTTGCACCTTGGTTTCGTCGGCGCGGGCCTGCTCGTGCTGATCCTAGTTCAGCAGGGACTGAGATTGGTGCCTCTCATCATTTATCTCAAGGACAGGATGCCTATCTTCTACGGATTGATTCTGGCTTACGTCGTCACATACAGCATGGTTGTGAAAATCGTTCCGGATCATCGGCGAGTGATCTGGACAATCCTCGTTGCGAGTATGCTCTACGCCAGCATCGCCATTCGTTCACGCGTTGGAAGTCCAGTCCCGCGCGAGCCCAAGGGTATGCCTGCCTAAAGCCGCCATCAAGACCGGGTCTGCATCGGTCGTTATGCTGCGGCGCGCCTACTTTGCAGTCGCGGGTTGGGTTTCGTTCGGGGGCAAGGCAGCAAACGCCCGGACCGCTCCCCAACTTCGTAAACCAAGCTCGACTTGCGAAGAGCCAAGCTTTTCTTGAGCCAGGTGACGCTATGGCTCCATATGGTCGGAAAATGCTCTAGAAGTGCTGCGCGACGTATTCCGCGATCATGCGGTATCCGTATGGAGATGGATGGCAGGGTGTTTTGTCGTTGTAGCGCCCCCAGTCGATCTCTGCCCGCCCCATGTCGATAAAATCGACCCCGCTCAGCTCGGACTCCATGTCGGCTATGAATTCGCTCGGGCTGGATCGGTCCAGTCTGTTCTGCGGCAGGAACAGCACAAGCGGGCGAACGCCACGCTTTTTCGCGGCATTCGCGAACCGAGTTACGACCGACTGCAGGCCGAGATAGAGGTCTGGTTCCTTGTAGTACTGGCCAAATTGCGGCCTGCCGATCAGTGTATTCACTCTTTCGGTGAACATCTGACGCGGCTTCTTGTTTGCCAATACCCTAGCAACCGACACAATGTACGGAAACCGCTCTCGCGGCTTGTACCAGTAGTCCTGATCCATGGCAGACAGCGCAGCGTCTCTCAGCTCTTCGCCCGGCTGCAGGGGAGCAGCATTGGGATTGGAAATGTGCCTTGCCACGCCATTCTCGACTTTGACGAATGGTTTGAACCCGAACGGCATTTTTGATCTGCGAATGAGGGCCGGTCGGTAGGCATTGGCCATTCGCATGATATTCTCATACATGATCCCAAGGATGGCCGTTCGCACCGTTGGATGCTTGTCGATCTGTTCTTCGAACTGCAGCACTGCCTGCAAGGGTCCGGCTGCTCCTATGCCGTAATTGACGACCTCTTTGCCGAGAATGACTTCAAGCTGGCTGGGATAGGATTGGTCATCATTTGCTTGAGCGCCAACCGTATACGAATCACCTATTGTCATGATCAGTGGCTGCATTACCGGATGGCTGATACGGGCACCGTTGCGGTCGAAGTTGAAGGAGGTCTCTTCGCCAAGACAGCTCTTCCCCGTATAGCTGGTATGGAGGCGATTTTGCCAACCTTTCACGGGGTGATATCTGATGGATAGGAAACGCGCGTAAGCATCTGGAGCCAATTCCGCGGAGATCACTGCGGGATCCGCCCGGAACAAGTCATGGTTCAGCTTGGCAAATCCGAAGGCGAGCAACTCTAACAACGCCGCGTTGAGAAACAGGATCAACAACCAGAAGAACAGACCCCTCCAGTTATATGCAATGCGGCGCTCTCCGACTGATGCGGTGCTCACTCAGCTCTCCGCTATCCGCATCAAGACGGCGTTTGCGACAGTGGCCGGCGGCTGCCTGCGATCACTGGGCCCCTCCCGCCGCCATAGGGAGTTCTCGTCCAGTTTCGCGGCATGCCGGGGCGAACGCCCACCGTCCTGGCGCGGCGTTGTGCGTCAAACCAGCCACCGTCAAGAAGTCGCAGAGCTTCGCCGCAATCCGCATGTCGCACTAGGCTTCCCTCTCCCCCCTTTTGTCCGGTCGTTTGGAACGGCGTTCAGGGAACAAGACTTTCATTAGTTCGCCGCAATAAACCTCCTCCGTTTCTCGGACATAGTCTGGGTCTAGTTTGGCCAGCAGCGCATGTTTCTGGGGAGCTGCATAGCTGCTGGCAGACATTGCGTCCAATGTGTCTACCGGCACGCCCACATGCGCCGCGATATCTGCGAGCCGATTGGGGATGTCTTCGGTCCTGAGGATAAGGAGCTGATCCCTTGGTGTAGAGTTCAGGACCTCGCGATTCTGTCGTGCCCAAAGATTGAAGTAGGCCGCCAACGGGCGGATGCCCCGAGCCTCGAGGACAGAGTCGTGGGGCGTGTAGCCGAATCTTTCCACCTCCCAAACCAGATCATCAAATCTGAACCAATATTCAGGCCGCCCGCGATTGATCTCATGATTCATCAACGAGTCCGCCCACGACATCGGATCACGCACCGTCAGGATGAAGCGCGCGTTAGGGAATGTGCGAATGAGCGGCGCAATCAGAAATCCGTTCAGCAAGGACGAATCCATTTCGAGCCAGTAGCGCCAGTCTCGCCTCCGCAACAGGGGTCCGATTTCGCGATCGGGAATCGATCCCTCCAGATAAGCTGTGGCCAGCTCTACCGTGCGCTTGATGTCTATCTCATGGGCGGCACGATACCGGCGACGAAAGATATTGCAGATCGAGTGCGTGCCAGTCTTGGCCGCGCCGCAGCCATAGGCCTGGAACCGGCGCGGGCGCAGGGTCTCCAGAAGACGAAGCTGCCCGAGGGTCTCGCGAATGCGCCAGCCGGTGCCTGCCGGCAGTATTCTGGAACGCTGATTCATGTCTCTAACCGAGCTCTTGAACGGCGCAGTGAATGCTGTTGTGCAGTCCATATTGGGTGGCGTAACCTATTGATCCGTCTCCGGTTTCCGGCAGGCGACGGCGCTGGCCTTATCTGGTCGCCGAGACGGCGCGCGCGGCGCCAAGAAAAGAAGAAGGTGTCTATTGGTCGTGCTCTCTGTCCTGCTTTTCGATCGACGCTCGTATCTTGCACACCGGGCAAAACACGTCAGTGAGCCAGAGCGGCGCGCGAGTCTATAGGGAGACATCCTTAATGAGATGTTAAAAAGGCCCGCAACCTACGGCCCCTAATCTCCAACACACAAGACTGGGTACTTTGATCGTCGCCGCTCCGACCGCGCCGAAGCGCGCTCGAACTGTCGTACGTCTGCGGAGAGGGCGGTGAGACCGAAGGGCCTCGACTAGCTGTTCGATGTCTGCTACCGAAAGCACCAAGCTGCCTGAACATACCGTAATCACTCGGAGAATCGGGCCTTACCCCGAGACAAGTAGTGCACGCAATGACGCGACGGGGCGTACTGATACGGAAGGTCCGGCTGGCTCACAGGCTGCTCCGCCATCTGCTGCGGGTCTTGAAAACATCAAAAGAAACCATTGCTTCCACCCGCTTGGTTCCAGAGGACCAATTCAAGAAGACGGTTAGGGACGCCGTCGAAAAGACAGGCCTGCATCGGTCATCTGTCGGCGATTATTTGGAATTTGGCGTCTACAACGGCACCTCGTTGTACTGCATGTATGAGGTGCTTGAGGACCTGGGCTTAACTGAGGCACGTCTATTCGGATTCGATTCGTTCCAGGGCCTTCCCCTGTCGGCGCTCGGTGACGACAATCGCGTTTGGCTGCCTGGGCAATACAAGTGCGATTTGGGTCTCACCAAGAAGATCCTGACTGACCGGGGTGTCGACTGGCGACGGGTTCACCTGATCAAGGGGTGGTTCAAAGATACATTGAACCAAGACTTGATAGAGAAGTACAAAATAGAGAAAGCCAGCATCGTTATGGTCGATTGTGATATCTACTCATCTTCCAAAGAGGCCTTGGGCTTTTGCTCATCACTCATAGGGGATGAGGCTCTCATCATATTCGACGACTGGGCGTCGGCCGATCTGGACAAGAAGAGCTTGGGTGAGAAGAAAGCCTTCAAAGAATTCTTGGAAGACAACCCCGGCCTGAGCGCGACAGAGGTCGGGAGCTACAACGAGAACTCTTTGATATTTCATGTGACGCGGACGGGAGATAGCCCAGCATCAGGCGATTGACGACCGTCCTCGACCGCTTGTGCGCGACGGACTTGTGCTTCTCTCAAGAGTGGATTTCTCGACCAAGGACCTGTAGGTGTCCGTGTTCTGACGCCGCAAGCGACCATGGGCGGCAGGGCTGACGTCAACTTGCCGGCCGTTTCGGCCCGCGGCAAGCCGGCCAGGTGCTGGCCAGGAACAACCCGCCGGTTCAGACCAGCCGCGCCCTCAAGTGATCCGCGAGACGAAGCGCCAATGCCACTATGGTAATGGTCGTCCCTGTGTGACTGACGGTTGGGAAGACCGAGCTGCCCGCAATGTAGAAATTGTCCACACCGTGAATCCGGCAGTCCCTCTGGACAACACCCTGACGCGGATCGTCGGCCATGCGCGTTGTTCCCATATGGTGATGCGTGATCTCGAAATCGGGCCAGCCGGCCTGTTCATCAAACAGCCACTCGGCCAGCTGCGTTCTGCCCAGCCCGGTCCTCGCAAGCTCGGCCGCCGCGCTCTCAGCGACTACTCGGAACGTGTGGCGATCTATGTCGCTCAAGCGCCAGTTTAGCTTTAGCTTGCGCAACCCCAGCGCATCGCGGTCTTCGGACAGTGTCAGTCGGCTGTCGGGGTTGGGGGCCGGTTCGATCCAGCACTTCAAGATGATCGTTCGATATGCGGCTATTGGTTCCTTTCCAAGGACAAACTCCCGGTAGGCGTTTTTTGACACGTCATCCAGGTCGGAGACGATTCGCCAGATCTTGTGTCCGAGATGATCGGGCCATCGGCCTTCCCTCTTTAGGTTGAGCCACAACTTCCGAGCCGCCGCCAAGCCGCCCTTGCGGTCCGCGTCTGTGTATACCAGCCAACCACCATTCAGGCATTGCTCCTGTCTCTGGATCCGATCGGTGATCCGAAAGCCGGGCACGTTGGCGACGCCATCAAGCCATCTGTGCAGAAACATTCTGATCAGCCTGTCCGGCTTGTCCGTCACGATCTTGCCGGCAGCCGGATCCATGAGATGATCCATGAAAAAACGTCCGACGAGATCATGTCGATTGCCCAGGCCGTTCGGTTCCACGCCGGTCGAACTCAACAGCAGACGGACGTTCTCCATGCCGCCGCAGGCCAGCACGAAGAAACGAGCCTTGACCTTGCCGCTCTTGCCGGAAAGCGCCTGGATGCGGACATGGTCGACTTCGGAAGCCGTAGAATTGACAGCGATATCAATCACATTCGCGTTCAGCAGCACACGGACGTTGCGCGCGGTTTTCAGTTCGTTGCGGTAGACTTCGCCAAAGCGGACGGGGCCGAGCTGGTGGATGATCGCTGACAGCTTTGTCGGTTCGAAGGGGGGAGGCTCGAGGCCGATTGCCTGCCATCGCTCCAGCTCGAAGGAAAACTTGCTCAGGCCGCAGATCTGCGCCGCCTTCCGATAATAGGGATCGATTTCAGATCGCGTCAGCGGCCAACCGCTGTGGCCAACCCAGGGACGGGTCTCGAAATCGATCTCATGCATCGGCATGCAGTAGCCGCCCCAATGGTTCGTGGTTCCTCCGAAATACCGCAGCCGGGTGGCGTCCAGGTCCATGTAGGGCAGGCCGATGATGTCGCCTTGATAGAGCTCTTGCGTCTCTCCTTCGAGCTCAAGGCCGCCGCTTTCGAGCAGCAAAACCCGCGCGGATCCTCCTGCCAGCGCATGCGCCAAGGTGATCCCCGCCGCGCCGGCACCGATGATGCAGATATCGGCTGTCAGCTCGGACCCGTCTTCAAGCGCTCGGAAGTCGTCGATCACGGCGCCCCCGTCACGTCACAGCGGCAATCGCGCAAAGCCGGGCCTCGGAGCGTGCCAATACCCAGCCGTCAATGACGACGATGTTTCCGAGCCGGAAGTCGCGCTCGCGAGAGGTTCTGACAGCGGCACGCAGGGACGCCGAGCCGGGCGCCGAATTTCGCAGGATCTGGGCCGCCCATCGAACTGACCCGTCGGCTTCCGCCGGTTCGGCGGCGAGGAAGCGGCGGCCGATCTCTCTCGCACCGAGGCGGTCACCGAGAATTCCCGTCAACGCTTTGCCGGCTTTGAGATCATCGGCCAAAACGGCGTGGCGAAGGGAGCCGCGCGATCCGAACCACATTCCAAATCCTGAGACCGCGGCGAACGCCGTTGCCCCAAGCATCAGCCTTCTGCGTTCCAGGCGCTTCTTGAAGAGCTTCATATCCGAGGAGGTGTGCTGGTCACTGTGGGCCGAGGTGAAGAGCGCTCAGTTGCGGGCCTGGGAAAGCTGGATCCCGGTATCTGAAATATAGCTTTCCACAGCCTCCTTAAACCTGTCCCGATATTCCAGCCAGGACATGCCATGCACTGCCAGGCCGGCTTCGAGGGGACCGCCGCTCAGGACCTTGGCCATCTTGTCGTTCACCGATCTGTCGTAGTGCCCACCGTCATAGGTCAAATCATGATCCTTGGTCCATTCAGACGGCATGGTGAAGTCATAATACTTGTCGAACACCTGTCCCACCGAATACGAAGCCCAAAGGTAATCTTCCAACTTCCCGTCCAGCCACAGCCGTCCAACGTAATGGGGGCTGATTACGGGGGTGTAGCCGATCATGCGCGTATGCTTTGGCAGCCTGTCGCGCAACTGCTGAAATAGCCTTACGCTGTTCGTCGAGAATCCATCTATAGCAAACATGCCGATCGACAGGTCTGGCACGAGCAGACTTTCGGGATGAAACGGCCCGGAATCGGGATGGATGTCGCCGGTAAAGTCCGATCGGTAGAAGATGGGGTGGGGGCTCCGTCCCATCAGGGTTTCAATCGAGAATCTGAGCGCCTCGTAAGACAAGTATGTTGCGCGTGCGCTTGGCGGTTCGGAGTCCGCGCGAATGTAATCAGGCACATCTCCGGGTTGGTGCAGGCGGTCGACGAAGTCACGCGTGTTCACGCCGACGATCACGAGGGCTGGAGGCGAGCTCAGCTTCAGGAAATAGTCGAGGAAATTTCTGTAGTCTCCGATGGTCCCGAGCGCGAACGAGTAGTTGAAACAAGTGTAGCCTTCGATCTTGTTGGGATTCAGAAGAATGCTGCGGGAGGTTCCCAATATGAGGCAGTTGTATTGTCTGGGATTCTTGCGCAGCAGGTTCGTCTTGCTGAAACGCTCGTTCCACATGTAGTTCTTGCCGGTAATCAGATTGCCTCGGAAGTACCAAAGTGGGTCAACCAGGTAATTGATGCCAAAAACGCAGGAAATCATAATTAATGGAACGAGTCCAATTGCGATCAAGTATCTGATACAGGCTTTTTTGTAATTCATGTCATGAAAACCTTAGACTTTCTCAGAATATTATTCGCCATTCGATAGTAATACACGTTCTCACTGATGGATTCGCTCGTTCTTACCCGCCTAAGTCGGCGTGGATTCTTTCGACAACTCCTGAACAAACTCGATCAGGACGCCGCGGGTGTAGACCGGGTGGAGAAAATTACACAGGAATGGTCCCGCCCCTTTCACGTGCTCGTCCTCCAACAGCCGCATGCCCTGATCGGCCAGTCGCCGCGCAACCTGGTCGAGGCTATCCACCGCGAGCGCCACGTGATGGACTCCGCCAACGCCCTTGTTGAACTTCTTGAGCGGTCCCCCATCCGGTACGACGAACTCGATGGGGCTTCCCTGCACCGGCTTGGTGAAGATGCAGAGCGCCTGCCACTGAGGCACATAGCCGCGATACCATTCCTCGAGTTCCATGAGCGCCATCAGATCACCCACGCGTTCCTCGGACGGGACGATGATCCCGGTGTGATGCAGGTACCGCTTCAAGTCAGTTCGCCTCTCTCGACCGTCAGGCCGTCGCTCTCCTCGGCTTAGGAGGGAACAGGACTTCGCCGCAGATCATCGCTCTGATCCAGGGTTTTCCGGAACAGACTTCTCGGTGTCGCGGCCTCGGCCAGTTGGAAGATGAAACACCGGCTGTGGCTGCGCTTTCGAGCCGATCTTGACCAGTCCCTCCCATAGCGTCGTCGAAGCCCCGTGCCAGACCTGCATCGGCAAAGCACAGGTCGCATCACCTAGAAGTCGAAATAGATAAACTGGTTCGGCGGTTTCGACAGCACTTGGGTTGCTGCGAAGTAGAGCAAAACACCCACGAAGATACCATTCGCCACGCTTGGCCGCCAGACCAGCAGGCCCGTGCCGGGACCGCGCTCCGGCCGATCGGCGGATCGAATGTGCTCCAAGCCGACACCGCCCACCCACTGGCGAGCATTCGGAAGCAGCCAAGTCACGACTATCAGCAGAGGAACCCAATAGATCTGGTTGAGGAGCAGGATCGGCGAAGTGCGAAACGTGACCGCACCCGGCGAGAGCTGATTGACCCAGCCAAGCAAGGCGTGAAATGCCTGCGGCACCTCCACGCCATTGAGACCGGCCATGCTTTGCAGCATGCTCCAGGCCTGGCCTGCGCTCTCGGACCGGAAGAACACGTTTGCGACAACGACTCCGGTAAAAGTCACCAGAATGCCAAGGGGACGGGTCAACGACGGCATCGTCGAGGTCTTGTATCCCACCACGTGCCGCAGAAACCGCCACGCATGGTTGATGACCAGGTAGGTCCCGTGCAGCAGGCCAAAGGTGATGAACTGCCATCCGGCGCCATGCCATATCCCCGAGAGGAACATGGTGAAGAGGGTCGGAACCGCGACCAGCGCAAGGAAAGGCTGGATCTCCGGCGCGTTGGGTCTGAGGATGCCTTTCCCCGCGGCAACCCGCCGGCGCGTGAGATTGAGAACCACGGGATTGTACACGTAGGCCGTCAAGAAGCGCGTCAGGGTCATATGGAAACGCTGCCAGAACTCGATAATGCTCGCCGCCTTCAAGGGAGAATCGAAGTTGATCGGCAGCGACACCCCGAACAGCAAGCCGAGCCCGATCGCCATATCGGCATAGCCTGAGAAATCGTAATAGAGCTGGAAGGTGAACATCAGCGCGCCGCTCCAGGCCTCGGCGATGGTCAGAACCTTGCCGTCGGCCGCTGCGCCGAAAGCGCGGTCGGCGTAGACACCGATGTTGTCGGCGATCACCACCTTCTTGAAGAGCCCGATCGCGAAAACCGTCAGGCCCATGGTGATCCTGTCGAGCTTGGGCTTGAACGCGTCCGGCTGGTCGAACTGGGGCAGCATCTCCTTGTGGTGGACGATCGGACCCGCGATCAGCTGCGGAAAGAAGCTCACGAACAGGCAGTAACTGAGAAAGCGCTTCTCGCGGGTCACGCCGCCGAAGGCATCGACCAGAAAGGCGATCTGTTGAAATGTCCAAAACGATATGCCGAGCGGCAGCAGGTATTGCGGAACGCTGAACCCCGTTCCGAACACCACGTTCACATTCTCCACCGCGAAGGAGGTGTATTTGAAATAGCCGAGCAGAAGCAGATTGGCCGCGATTCCAAGGATAAGGAGCGGCCGGCTTTTGGTCTCGGCGAGGCGTACCCCAAGCCCGTAGTTGACAACGATCGACAACAGCAAGAGCGGCACATAGTCGGGCCGCCACCAGCCATAGAAGAACAATGAGGCGAGGATCAGCCAGGCAATGGCCAGCTGCCTGACCTGCGACCGCGATAGCAAGAAGAAGCCGATGACCGCGGCCGGCAAGAACCAGGTGATGAACTCCGGCGAACTGAACAGCATGGTTCGATTTGCACAGTTCCGTCAGCCGGCGGCCAGCTTGCTCTGAATCAGGCGCACGAAATCGCCTACATTCTTGAGCCCCTCGACCTCCGACGCATTGAACTTGACGCCGAACTTGATTTCGCTCGCGATCAAGATGTTGATATGGTTAAAGGAATCCCACTCTGGGATGTCGCTCGCGGCGGTCTCGGGCGTCAGTGAGATGCCCTCGTCGTCGAACACCTCGCGAAAGATCCCGTTCAGGGCGTCGTAGGTCTCGCTCTCAGTCATCGGCGCGCACCACTTTGAAGAATTCCAGGTTCTGGGGCCGGTAGTCGTCAAGCTGCATCACCCAGCGGGAATGGCCGTTGGACTGCTCCGGCGTTGTCAGGGGGGCAAAGCCCAGCTCAGCATAATGCTGGCGCACCAGCTCATTGCGCGCTGTCGGGATGTATTCGCCCCGCAGGGCCACGGCGCCTCGGTCCCGCGCCTGCCGCACAAGCTCATCCAGCACGACGTTCTCGACCTTTCTGCCCAAGACGCGGCAACTCATCAGCCAGCTGTCGATCTCCATGACCGGCTCGTCGGCCGATTCGTCCAGCCGCGCGATCGCCACGCTGATGATTCCGTTGTCGCCGAAGCGGTCCTTCAGGCGGGTGCAGACGGTGGCGACGGAGGGATCTGTCGTCATGGCCTCGGTCTCGGTCTCGTTGTAGCGACGGGTCGTCAGGTTGAACTGGTTTGTCTTGTTGATGAGCTGGGTAATGCGCGCCAAGTCCAACTGACTGAATGGACCGATTCGCGCTTCCATGTCGAGCCCGCTGAGAAAGCCCTTCATGTCGGTCGCCTTGGCCTCGAGCTTCTTGCGCTCCCGGTTGGCCACATACTGCTGCGTGCGGCGCTGGTCGTCCGCGGTGAACGAGACGGCTTCGAAGTAGCCCGCATCCGCCAGGCATCGGGCATAGTGCTCGGGGGAGTCGGGCACTTCGGGGACGGCGACGTCCGGCAGGGTCTCCCGCATGAGTGTCCGCTCGGCCGGATTGTCATCGAAGAAGACCAGCGCATTCAGACCGAGATTGAGCGATTCCGCGATCCGCTGGAGGGCGCTCGGCTTGTCTTCCCAGTTGACTTCCATGGCCGCGAAATCGGACAGGCCAAGCGCCATTTCAGGATGCCGCTGGAACGCCTCCTCGACGGTTCGCGCGTCGTTCTTGGAGCTCACGGCGAGGACGATGCCCCGCTCGGACAGGCGTTTCGCGTAACGCTGAAAGGCGAGATAGGCCTCTCCCAGCGCGCTGCCCTGACCGAGGACGATCCCCTCCAGGCCGTCGTCTCCCAGAACGCCGCCCCACAGCGTGTTGTCGAGGTCGAGCACCAGGCACTTTTGCGAGAGCCCCCGGATCGCCGCCAGCTGGCGGCCCAAGAGATCGCCAACCAGAGGCGCCATCGCCGGAGAAACCTCCTGCTTGGCATGATGCCAGAGCATCTCGTCGCCCAGCCGATTGATGCCGATCTGGCCCGCGCACCAGTCCAGATCCAGAAGCAGCGCGTTGTCCGCGGCCGCCGCCTCGGTGAGTGCCAGATTGAAGCGCCGGACCAGCGCACCCGAGGCTGCCGGCACACGCGACTCGAACTGCCCGAAGATCGGCAGTGCTCGGTTCAGCACGGTCTGTTGAATGACGATCGCCCGCAGGTCCTCCCGGGCCAGCCGCCATAGTTCACGGAGCTCGGCGATGCGCGTGGCGATTTCCGCCTCGACCTGCCCGCGATCCAGCTCCAACGGCAGCTGCGGGACCGCGGCGGCGACGTCCACGCTCATGAGCACAGCATCGGGCGCGAAGCCGTGCAATTCCGACGCGGGGTTCAGAAGCTCCTGGGCATACTGGCCGTAGGGTGCGACATAGCACTCCACCGACAAGCGGCGACGCAGGCCGGCCACGCGGATAGCCGGCAGCAGGTGATCAACCGTGCCGGAGGCGAGCAGCGCGAGCTTGATGCGAGCGGGCGCGGCGTCGGACTGCTCGATCTCTGCCAATCGCTTCTGAAAGATCCGGTCCAGCCGCGTTGTCTGCAGGAAGTCCAAGCGCCGGTTTGCGAGATCAACCAAACCCGCGACGAGATCGGAGCTGGACGCTTTGGACTGTTTGAGATCGCGGATACGCGCGTCGAAGTCCTCCGCGTGGGGCAACCAGTATAGCTCAGGGAGGCCCACCGCTAGGCGTCCAATAACCAGTCAGGACGGCGATCACGCGCCGCGGTCGCGGGCGCCGGGCAAGCGAGCGTGTGCCCGCTGCGCTTTCTCCGTGCCTGCGTTCGTCCTGCGGATCCCGTCACGTCAAGGTCCCGGGTTGTTCGATACGCCTGGAGCGATCCGACCCAAACCATTCTTCCGAATCTACAGTGTCTTGCGAGAGGACTTCTGAACGGTCGTATGATATTGGAGAGCCTGCGTTCCTCGCAATACGTGGATCGGCTGCAGTTCCCCCGTCCATTGTAGATTGTTTGGTTAAGATATGGTTGGCGGCTTGGAGCCAATCCCCGAAGGCCCTTCAGTTCAGAGTTCACCGCAATCTTGATTCCGGGATGGGGCGGTGGTGCCGGGGACGGGCATGGGGCGTCTGACCTCGGCCGCGGGCGCGGGAATGTTCGCAAACGGACCGTCACGCCTTGTCGGCGCGAAAGACGAAACAGCGGCACATGAGGAAGAAACAGATCGTGTAGACCGGCGCGCCCGCCAGGTGGGCCAGGTAGTCGTTGACGCCAAGACTGCGGATGAGGGTCAGTACAACTGTGAGGTTCAGCAGGTAGGAGACCAGGAAAGCGGCGAGGAACCTCACCGCGGCCGGCCAGACCCGGCCATCGTGCTGAAAGGTCCAGGTGGCGTTCAGAAGGAAGCTCACCATGAGCCCGATCACATAGCCGCTCAGATTGGCCAAGACATCGTCGAGGCCGGCAAAGAACTTACCGCCGTAGATGATGCCGAGGGTAACGGCCGTGTTGATCACGCCCACCACGGCGAACCGCACCGGCTGGCGGGCGTTCCAGCGAATTTCTGCGATCCGGGTCATCTGTATGGGTTGGCTGCGGCCCTGCGTCTGACGGCCCCGTCGCGGGACACGAGACGCCCGTCCTCGACGGCGGCCTCAGGCCGCATTGCCGCCGGCCCCTTGCGCCGGAACAGAAAGGTCCTCCTGCCCCGTCGCCGGCGCAAGCGCTTGCAGATCCGGTTGAAGGCCATGGCTCTCGCGGACCAGGTACAGGGGCCGTTGTTTGACCTCGATGTAGATGCGCCCCAGGTACTCCCCGACGATGCCCAGAGTCAGCAGCGTCATGCCGCCCATGAACAGCGTCACCACCATCAACGAGGCGTAGCCGGGCACGTCCACGCCGCCGATCAGGGTCCGCATAATCAGAAATGCCGCATAGGCCAAGGCAAAGACAAAGATCGCGAGTCCCACATAGGTCCAAACCCGCAAAGGCGCGGTGCTGGACGACGTGATGCCGTCGAGCCCGAAATTCCAAAGGCGCCATGGCTGCCACTTGCTGCGGCCCGAGGTCCGGGCCATGCGCTCATAGGACACGGCGCACTGCCGGAAGCCGACCCACGAGAACAGACCCTTCATGAAGCGGTTCCGTTCGGGCAGCTCGCGCAGCGCCTCGACGACGCGCCTGTCGAGCAGGCGGAAATCCCCCGTGTCGGACGGGATATCCACCTCGGCCAGGACGTTGTGCACGCGATAGAACAGCCAGGCCGAGAGCTTCTTGAAGGGGCCGTCCGCGCCGCGACTGGTGCGTGTCGCGTAGACCATGTCGTAGCCTTCGAGCCACTTGGCAAACAGCTCCGGAATGACCTCCGGCGGGTCCTGCAAATCGGCATCCATGGGCACCACCGCGGCCCCGGCGGCATGGTCGATACCGGCGGTCAAGGCCACGTCCTTGCCGAAGTTGCGCGACAGACTGAGGATCTTGATCGCGGGATTGCGCGTCCGGTGCCGGACCAGCGCAGCCAGCGAGCCGTCGCTGCTGCCGTCGTCGACAATGATGATCTCATAGGCGCGCCCCAAGGGCCGGGCGATGGAGTCGAGGACAGGCTCGACCCGCTCGAGCAACGGCTCGAGGCCGTCGCGCTCGTTGTAGATCGGCACAACGAGGGAGAGGATCGGCTGATCGGCGCCGTCAGTCGTCTTGCGGGGCGCTCCCATGGCGGGGCCTTGCTCGAGTCGCGTCGCGGGTCTAAGGGAGTACGTCTCGGACCTTAACAAGACCTTAAGCCGGGCCACTCCCCGGTGCCGCGCAGCGGTGCGAGATGATGGTTTCGTGCCGGGTCGGCGGCGTCCGAAGCTGCCGAAAGCAGACGATAAAGGGGGAACAAGGTGGGGGAACCGCCCGTTATGAGGGTCTTGCCCTGGCGTCGGCGCACGGGCGAGGGGCGATTGCACAGACCGCGTGGGATTCCATAAGTAATTGATAATGAGTAACTATTATTGGACTGGTAGTGACGGCCGCAATCGCTACCACCACCATCTTAACGACCGGTTAAGGCTTGTCCGATAGCGTCGAAGGACCAGTCGGAAGGAGACCGCCGTGGCGCTCAAGCCAACCAGAGAACCGGCCGCGTCTGCAGCAGGAGCAGGCGATGCCGCCACACAGGCGGATCAGCAGGCCCGGTTTCATGGGGATGTCGAGGGTCATAAGCGCCTCGTCAACTCACTGTACTCGGAGGTCGGCGAAACGGCGCCCGACATGGCGGGGACGCTGCCGGGCGAAGGCCGCTGGCCGTTGTACCGAACCGTCCTCTTTGTGCTTGTTTTCAATTTGGCCGCGTGGGCGGCCATCGGCGGCGCGATCTATTCCCTGCTGTAAGCGTCACGGCTGAGCGCGCGACGGCCGGGCCGGTCCGCGAGCTCGGGCCGGGCGCATCTCAACCCCATCCCCGATCCGTACGACGTCCGGCACAGATCCCGTGATCCGGCGTCAACGAGATCCGAAGACGGCGAAGACCGCAAGCGGGATGAGAAAATAGAGCGCCACGCCTCCGACGAGGATCAAGACCCCGATGGCGAGGCCCGAAGGTTTCGGTCGGCCGGACACGCGGGCATAGAGGGCGACTGTCGGCAGCACTGCGACTGTCGAGGCCAAGAGCAGGCCTGCCACGAAGATCGCCCAGCCAAAGACCGCCGTCATGATGCGTAGCCTGGCTTGAGGTGGTCGGCCAGGCGAAGCGCCAGTGCCACAATCGTCAGCGTCGGGTTGACCGTGCCGCCGGTCGGGAAGACGGAACTGCCGGCGATATAGAGGTTGTCGACGCCATGCACCCGACAGTCCCCTTGCACCACGCCCTTCTTCGGATCATCCGACATGCGAGTCGTACCCATATGGTGATGTTCGCCTGCAACGTCAGGCCAGCTTCCGTTCGGGTCCAACAACCAGTCCTCGAGCTTTGCCCGGGCAATACCGAGGCGCGCCAACTCGGCGGCGGCGATCTTGGCTATGGAAGCTTTGGTGTACTTGTCGAGTTCGGTCAAGCGCCAATCAAGCTGGACCCGCGGGATCCCGAGAGCGTCGCGTTGTTCCCCCAGCATGACTCTGCTGTCGGGGTTTGGCGCCTGCTCGGACGTGCTCCACATTATGACGTTCTGGAATTCCGGTATCGGCTCTTCGCCCAGCATAAATTCACGGTAGGCGTTGACGCCAACATCATCCAGGTCCGAGGCAATTCGCCAGACCTTCTCGCCCAGATCGTCCGGCCACCGACCGCGTTTGAGGTTCTGCCACATCTTGCGTGCGGCAATGGTGCCGCCCTGCCGGTCGGCGTCCGTCCCCACACCCCATTCGCCGTTCAGGCACTTCATGTCCTCTTGAACCGTGCGGGCGAGCCGCCACCGGGGGCGGTTGTGCACGCCGTCATGGAACCGGTCCGTGTAGGCTTGGACCAATGCCAACGGGCTCTTGGCGCGCAGCAGTGCCATACGCCAGGCCTTTGGATGCTCTAGAAAGAACCGGCCGACCAGATCCTGGCGGTTCCCGAGCCCGTTCTGCTCGACACCGTTGGAGGCCAGGAGCAGGCGTGGGTTCTCGATGCCGCCGCAGGCCAGAATGAACTG
>JAAUXY010162532.1_pt1 | contig 16871 bp, 15 predicted proteins | sample 7278121 | NCBI WGS metagenome assembly JAAUXY01 (sample SAMN14350117, study PRJNA611818) | marine sediment metagenome | isolation source: surface marine sediment (1.8m) | place: French Polynesia: Moorea | collected 2018-08 | reverse complement strand
GACTTGTCGAGGACTTGCAGCCCGCCGTAAAGACGTACGTTGATATTCCAGGCACGCTCTAACGGTATCCACATCAGGTCCATCTCATCGAGAATCAGCAACAGCGTGAGAATCGCGCTCTAGAGCACCGAGGTAAAGGCGATGTCGAACTCGATGCCCAGCTCGCTGAGTTGGCGACCCGCCTCGCGTGCTTCGCGAACCCCTTGCTCCGTGAGGTCAACATCGGTCCAGCCGGTAAACAGGTTTTCGCGATTCCAGAGGCTCTGGCCATGGCGGCACAGCACGAGTTTGCCGGGCATTCAATTGCTCCTTGGTTTTGCGGCAGTAGGCGGCATCATAGTTTGCCTGCATCGAAATGATTTTCGAAGTATTTCATGCGGTCGGCGAGGAAATTCTCCCGCGCCACGGGTCCATCCTGGGTGAACTCGATTAGCGAATCGCCGCCATCCGGGTTGGCGTCGAAGCGTGGCCACAGCGGCCGGTCGGCCCCGTTCGGGTTGCCGATGCGCGCGAATTCGGCCCAGTAGGCGCTCACGACGTCCGCGTAGCTGCGATCCGATGGTGAGATTGTCGTGCCATAGACGGCCATCTTGGCGGGCCCGGCGAAACTGTCCAGCGTCTGCATGGCGTAACGGGTTTCGGCGCCATGCGCAGCGCCGGGCAGCTCGTCCTCGGCAGCTTCGAGTACGCGGGAGAAGAAATACAAGTACGTCGGCTGACCGGCCGCTGCATGGAGTTTCGCCAGGTAGCGTTGTGACCCGTAGAAAATGTCGACCTGCAGCTTGTTGATCAGCGTCTTCTCATCAGCATCGCCGTAAAGCCTGTCGGCGTCCGCGCGCGTCATCTGCAAATTGTTCAGGACCGGTGTGGCATCGTCGAGAAAGGTCAGCAAGCTGCCTTCCCAGCTCGTGGCGCCGGTAAGGTACGGCACCGGCGCCTGACGGCCGTCGCGGAACGTCGCGCCGACACTGTCGACGATCAGGCGACCGTCCAGCACCGGATTCAGTGAGCCGCCGGCAACCGGGGTCGCGGCCTGGAATTCGAGCACCCGCTCCCAGCTCAGGCCGCGCAGCCCGGACAAAACCTCGGCGTCAGAAATGTTGAAGTGGTCCGCCATTTGGACGCCGGTCTGTTCGAGTGAGCGGATGCCGGGCACCGCTTCGCTGAGGCGCCGCGGCGCATACATGCGAATGGCGGATGATTGGGAAATCGCCCGATGAAACAGGCCGCGGGCCGCGGGCATCGCCATCAGGTAATTGACCGAGACGCCGCCCGCCGACATGCCGAAGATGGTGACATTGTCCGGATCGCCGCCGAACGCGGCGATGTTGTCGCGCACCCATTTCAGCGCGGCAATCTGGTCCATCAGGCCGTAGTTGGCGAGCGGCTCGTCGGGTGCCGCGGCGGCGGTCAGCGCCGGGTGCGCGAATTGACCGAGAAAACCGAGACGGTAATTGAAGGTCACCACGACCTGTCCCTGCCGCGCGAGGCCCGCGCCGTTGTAGCGTGGCATCTGGCCGGCACCCTGTTTGAAGCTGCCCGGCAGAATCCAGACCATCACCGGTTGCAGTCGATCCGGTGCCAGCGACGGTGTCCATACATTCAGGTTCAGGCAGTCTTCCGTCATCGGATACTGCGCGAGCACTTCCACGCTGTAGTCCGGTTCGAGTTGCTGCGGGCATACGGCGCCGAAAGTCGTGCCGTCGCGGATACCGGACCATTTCGGGGGCGGCACGGGCGGCCGCCAGCGCAGCTTGCCGACGGGCGCTGCGGCAAACGGCAGGTTCTTGAAGACGAGGACGCTGTCTTCCGCAATGCCGCGGACGGTGCCGCCATTAACGATGACCTCCGGCGCCTCCGGGGGCGTGTCGGTGCAGCCCAGGAGCCCGAGTGCCAACAGTCCAATGAGGCTGAGCCTTGCAAGCGGAGCGGGGCGGGGCGCGGTGCCTCGAAACCGCGTTTCGAACAGATGGCGATGGCTTCTCATATTCCTGACAGCGCTGTCACAATCGGGCATAATGGCGACTGAATTTACACGGCGTGTTGCGAAAATGAAAACCTATCCGCGCTTGTCTGAAATGGGCGTTGTGAACCCGGAACAGATCGCGAAATTCTCGATCAATAGCATCAATTACATCGACTATCTCCGGCTCACCTACGCTCGTCCGAAAGGCTCTTTGCTGCCCGTGAGAAGAACCTACGAGTTCCCGCGGGTGCCAAAGAAACCGTCCGGCGAATCTGCCAAAGGCGATGCCGAAGTTGTGATGGAAAGCAATCCGGCCCTGCGCGACGCGCTGCAGGAGTTGCAGGAGATCGTCGGCGCAAAGGCAGCCAAACACGATACCGTGGCGGAAATGCGCGACGAATTGCGGCGGCTGGAAGAAGAGTTTGCTACGCGCAGCGAAAACCTGCAGACGCTGATCGACAAGCTGGAAAAGAGCTGACGCGATTGGCCCGGTCGTCAGGCTCGGTGGCAGGCCGCGAGGTAATCGTGCGACTGCATTTCTCGCAGGCGGCTCATGGTGCGTTCGAATTCGCGTTTCAGGCGGCGGCCACGATACAGCTCGCCGATGTCAGCCGCGGCCGAAATAATCAGATTGACCCGCCGGTCGTAGAATTCGTCGACCAATGAAATAAACCGTCGGGCTTCGTTCTCCTGGTACTCGTCGAGCACGGGACATTCCGCCAGGATCACCGTCTGGAAGGTCCGCGCGATCTCGATGTAGTCGTCCTGGCTGCGCGGACCCGCGCACAGGGCGTCGAATTCGAACCAGGCGATGCCGTCTGCGCGGCGCACGGTTGGAATATCGCGGCCGAGCACTTCGATTGCCTGGCCCGCCGTCCCGGTGTCCGGCGCGATGGCGACGAAATATCGTGCAAGATTTTGTGCCGCCTGATCGTCCAGCGGCGAATGGTAGATCTCCGCCTGTTCCAGCACCCGCAACCGATAGTCGATGCCGCCGTCGATTTGCAGCACCTCGGTGTGCTGCTCGATCAGGTCAATTGCCGGCAAAAACTTCTGTCGCTGCAAGCCATCCCGGTAGAGTTCCTGCGGCGGGATGTTCGACGTGGCGACCAGGGTGACCTCGCGGGCAAATAGCGCTTCCAGGAGCCGACCCAGGATCATCGCGTCGGCAATGTCGCTGACGAAAAACTCGTCGAAACAGATGACCCGCGCCTGATCGGCCAGTTCGGCAGCGACAATGTCGAGCGGATCGCTGCGGTGGCCGAGTTCATTCAGGCGGCGATGCACGCGGTACATCATGCGGTGAAAGTGATAACGCAGCTTGGTTTCGAACGGCAAACAGTCGAAGAACAGGTCCATCGCGAAGGTTTTGCCGCGCCCGACGCCGCCCCACAAATAGGCGCCACGTACCGGGTTGGCGCGTCTGCCACGACCCAGGAAACGACGGTAAAAGGTTGGCCACGGCCCGGCGCCCGCGTGTCGCCTTGCAAGTTCCTGACCAATCCGCTCGAGACAGTCGACGGCCTGCAGTTGGGCGCTATCGGCGCTGAAGCCGTGTTCTGCGAGAGCGCGGTGATAGTGGTCGGCAAGTTGCATGTCTGCCCGTTTGGCCAAATCAGCGCGCAGCTTAGCGATCGCCGGTCGGGCTGCAAAGTGTCAGGATGCTAGACTTCGGGCCGCTGCGCGAATTCCACCAAGAGAGCCTCGATGTCTGAACGCGAATCCATGGATTTCGACCTGGTGATTGTCGGTGCCGGGCCCTGTGGCCTGGCGGCTGCCTGTCGGGTGATGCAGCTGGCCGCCGATTCGGGCCAGGAACTCAACGTTTGCCTCGTCGAAAAAGGTTCCGAGATCGGTGCGCATATCATGTCGGGTGCGGTGCTGGATCCTGCCGCCATCGATGAATTGTTTCCGGACTGGCGCGATGCCGGCGGCCCGCCAAAGGTGGCAGTGACTGGCGATGAGTTTCACTATCTGACCAGCGCGTCCGGCGCCATTCGCGTCCCCGATTTCTTCGTCCCCAAGCCCGCCCGCAATCACGGTAACTATATCGTCAGCCTTGGCGAGACCTGCCGTTGGCTGGGGGAACAGGCTGAGAATCTCGGCGTCAACATCTTTCCGGGTTTTGCGGCCGCGGAAGTCCTGTACGAAGGCGACCGCGTGGTTGGCATTGCGACCGGCGACATGGGCCGCGGTGAGGACGGCGAACCGAAGGCGAGTTTCGAGCCTGGCTATGAACTGCGCGCGCGCTACACCATTTTTGCCGAGGGCTGTCGGGGTAGTCTCGGGAAATCGCTGATGGAGCGCTTCGAGCTGCGCAACGGGGTCGACCCGCAGCACTATGGCATCGGCCTGAAAGAAATCTGGACCATCGATCCGGCCAATCACCGTGAGGGCACAGTGGTGCACTCTCTCGGCTGGCCGCTGGACAATGCCACCGAGGGTGGCGGCTTTCTGTATCACGCCCGGGACAACCAGGTTTACCTCGGCCTGATCGTTGCGCTCAATTACCACAATCCTCACCTGAGCCCGTTCCACGACTTTCAGCGCTGGAAACATCACCCGGTAATCGCGAAGACGCTGGCGGGCGGCAAGCGCATCAGTTACGGGGCGCGCGCGCTGAACAAGGGCGGCCTGCAGTCGCTGCCGAAACTGGTGTTTCCCGGCGGCCTTTTGGCCGGCTGCGAGGCCGGCTTCCTCAACGGCGCGAAGATCAAAGGCAATCACACGGCCATGATGACGGGCATGCTCGCCGCCGAGGCTGTCTTCGCAGCGCTGTCGCAGGGCGATGATGCGCCGGCAGTGCTCAGTGATTATCCGGTCGCGGTTGAAAACTCCTGGGTGCGCGACGAACTCTACAGGGCCCGCAATTTCGGCCCGGCGCAGAAGAAATTCGGCACGTTTTTCGGCTCCGCATTCACCTGGTTGGATCAGAACATCTTCGGCGGCAAGCTGCCGTTCACGCTGCGTGCGACACCGGAAGATCACGCGGCGCTGTTGCCGGCGGACCAGGCCAAACCGATCGACTATCCGAAACCAGACGGCGTACTGAGCTTCGACCGGTTGTCGTCAGTCTATCTGTCGAGCACCAATCACGAAGAGGATCAGCCGTGCCACCTGCAGCTCGCCGATCCGGCGCTCCCGATTCGGGAAAACCTGCCGAAATTCGACGAACCCGCGCAGCGCTATTGTCCGGCCGGGGTGTACGAAGTTGTCGACGATCCGGCAGGCGGCAAGCGATTCCAGATCAACGCGCAGAACTGCGTGCACTGCAAGACCTGCGACATTAAGGATCCGGCGCAAAACATCAATTGGGTGGTGCCGGAAGGCGGCGGCGGTCCCAACTACGCTGGTATGTGAGGCTTGCCACGGAACGAAGGTGCGCCGAACCGCCGAAGCCGGCCGTGGTGGCGAGAACTCGCCGCGGCGACGTTAAGGAACGGGAGCAAGGCGAATTATCGCCGGCGCGGCCGGCATCACCGTTAAGGAATTTCGATTCCGATGGCGAGCGCTTCACCGCCCCCGATGCACAGCGCGGCGATACCGCGTTGGCCGCCGCGGTCGCGCAGGGCGTGAATCAGCGTGGTGATAATGCGTGCGCCCGTGGCACCAATCGGGTGACCCAGCGCGCAGGAACCGCCATTGACGTTCACCCGCGAGTGATCGATGCCCAGTTCCTGCATCGCGGCCATCGTGACGCAGGCGAACGCTTCGTTGATTTCATAGAGATCCACGTCGGCTGTCGACCAGCCGGTTTGTTCATGCAGTTTGCGCAGTGCCGACACGGGTGCGGTCGTGAACCATTCGGGTGCGTGCGAATGGGAACTGTGAGCCACAATGCGTGCGAGCACCGGCAGGTCACGTTGGGCGGCGACGGCCGCGGTGGTCAGTATCAGGATCGCGGCGCCGTCAGCGATCGATGATGAGGTGGCCGCCGTCACGGTGCCGTCCTCCGCAAATGCGGGCCGCAGGCCAGGGATCTTGTCGATCGCGCAGCGGCCGGGTTCCTCGTCGGTGTCGACCACAGTTTCATCATGTCGGTTGCTGACGGTTACCGGCGCGATTTCGGCGTCGAATGCGCCCGACGCGATGGCCGCCAGTGCGCGTTCAACCGATGCAATCGCGAACTCATCCTGGGCTTCACGGCTGAAGTCGTATTTCCGCGCCGTCTGCTCGCCGAAGTTGCCCATCATCTGCTGGTCGTAAGCGTTCTGCAGGCCGTCGAAGAACATGTGGTCCAGCGCTTGCTGGTGGCCCATGCGGTAGCCGCCGCGTGCTTTCGGCAGCAGGTAGGGCGCGTTGCTCATCGATTCCATGCCGCCGGCGACGGCGATGCGGCCATGCCCTGCCGCTAGCAGGTCGGCCGCCAACGTGGTCGCGCGCATGGCCGACCCGCAGACCTTATTGATGGTGGTGCAGTCCACGGCCTCGGATAATCCGGCATTCAGGACCGCCTGTCGGGCCGGTGCCTGGCCGACCCCGGCCTGCAGCACACAGCCAATCATGGCCTGGTCGATTGCATCCGATTCCAGTCCGGTGTCTGCGATACAGGCACGAATGGCGGTCGAGGCCAGCTCCGGCGCCGCAACCCGTGACAACGCCCCCTGGAATGATCCGATCGGGGTGCGACGGGCTGCAACAATAACGACCTCTTCCTGGCTCACAAACACTCCATTCGTTGCGTTAACACCGGATTAACGGCGACGGCGCATTATGCGGTGCAAAACCGATAGCGCCAAGGCTGCACGCGCAGCTGACTTAGCTTTTGAGGTCGGGCGCCGCGAGGTCCGGTTCGCCGAGCACCGTCAGCATGCGCTTACGACAGGCGAGGGTCAGCGACTCCGCGGACTGCGCGTCGCCGTCAACCGGGACAGGCTGTTGAATTTCCACCTCCAGGCGACCGGGAGCCGGCAGCCACGACCCGGCCGGTAACATCTGCCGGCTGCCCCGAATCACGATGGGTGCGAGCGGCTTGCGACCGCGCAGGGCGGCCTGAAAGGCGCCGCTGCGAAATGGCCGCAGACCGGGTTCGGCTGTGAAGGTCCCTTCGGGGAAGAACGCCAATGAGCGGTCCTGGCTGGCTTGCTGCAGGATGCGCCTGGCATCCGCGGAGCGGCGACCGCCCTCCGAGCGCTCGACGAACAATGACCCGATGCGACGCAGCAGGAAATGCGCCAACGGGACCCGCGTCATCTCCCGTTTGATGACGAAACTGAAGCGGGGCGGCAGCACCGCCGTCAGGATGATGCCGTCGAGGTAACTGGCGTGGTTGGCCACGACGACGCAGGGTCCGTCGGGCAAATTGGCTCGGCCGTGGACCTGGGGCGACGCACCAAATAGTAGGAAAATCAGTGAGGCACCGCGTTTTACTAGAGCGCGTCGACGATCTTCGCCCGGTAACACCACCAGTAACAGAATGGTCGAAAACGTGACCACGACGAACGCCAGCGTCGCCCAGATCCCGTAGGTTAGTCGCCACAGTCCCTTCGCGACACCCGTCACAGCCGCGATCCAAAGCCCGATTTGTTTATGTAATCCATTGATATGTTTTGTGAAACCAATCACGGCCGCGGCCTCGGGCGTTCCGCATACTGCTAGCCGTCCTGGGCCGCTTTACGGAGGCGGGATCGGTGCTGCAAAGCAGTATCGGTCGGGAAGCACAAGGAGGTGCGCGTGACCCGGCGAAATTATCGGTGCGCGCGTGAAGCAGGTCCAATCCCAAGCGGGATTGCTGGGAGCTTTGAACGGAAGTAATGTCTAGCGCAACCGTAAAACGGGTCGCCGGTGGTGCGACCGCTGGTTCTCCCGAGGCGATCATCGACAAGTTCCTTGACGCAATCTGGATGGAACGTGGGCTGTCCACCAACACGCTGGGCGCCTACCGAGCCGACCTTCTCGCGCTTCAGCGCTGGCTGAAGCAGCGGGACGTCAGTCTGATTTATGCCACCCGTGCCGATTTGCTGGCATTCATCGCGTGGCGGGGCAAAGAGGGCGCGAAACCGCGTTCCACGGCCCGGCAGCTGTCCAGTTTTCGCCGCTTCTATCGCTTTTTGCTGCGTGAGGGTGTCATCGGCGACGACCCCACGCTGAAAATCGAAATGCCGAAGGTTGGCCGGTCCCTGCCGACCGCCCTGAGTGAGGCCCAGGTGGAGAGCCTGCTGGCCGCGCCTGAAACCAGCGACCCGCTGGGTCATCGCGACCGCACCATGCTCGAGCTGCTGTATGCCACGGGCCTGCGCGTGTCGGAACTCATCAACCTGCGGCAGAACGAAATCAACCTGAACCAGGGCGTGCTGCGCATCACCGGCAAGGGTGATCGCGAGCGCCTGATTCCGATCGGGGAGGAAGCCCAGCGCTGGCTCCGGGAATTCCTGGCGGGCCCGCGCGTGGAAATCCTGCTGGAGCGCCAGACTGAATACCTGTTTCCGACCCGTCGGGGTGACCGGATGACGCGCCAGGCGTTCTGGCACATCATCAAACGCTACGCGAAGAAGGCCGAGATCAAGACCAAGCTGTCGCCGCATACGCTGCGCCACGCGTTCGCGACCCATCTGCTGAACAATGGCGCCGACCTGCGGGTGGTGCAGATGCTGCTGGGGCACAGCGACCTGTCGACGACGCAGATCTATACCCACGTGGCTCGCGAGCGGATGAAGGAGCTGCACTCGCAGCATCATCCCCGGGGCTGATAGCGCCCCGCATGCTAGAATCCCGCGCGCCGCGCCACTGGTCGGAACCGAAACCCTGCCCGGTGGTCGAACAGTCCGTGAATGGCTTTGTCCGGGATAGGGTTATGAAAACTCGCTACGCAACGCTGCTGGCCCTGCTGCCAGTCTTGGTCTGGGGAATATCGGTGCCGCTGTCGGCGGACGAGGCCGACGATCGCGACGCCATTTACGAGCGCTTCCCGGGCCTGGACGACAGCAACCTGCGGCCATCACCCGTCCGGGGCTTGTACGAAATGGTTCTCGACGGCCGTGTGCTGTACGTCTCGGCAGACGGTCGCTATGTCTTGCAGGGTGACCTGTTCGATGTGGATGAGGAAGTCAATCTGACCGAAACGCGCCGGAGCGCGGCGCGGCTGGACGCTGTGAGCAGCGTGTCCGAAAGCAGCATGATCGTGTTTGAACCCGAGAACGCGCTGCACACCATAACCGTGTTTACAGATATCGATTGTGGTTACTGCCGCAAACTGCATCGCCAGATGGACGAGTACAACGCCGAGGGCATCCGGGTTCGCTACCTGTTCTTCCCGCGCAGCGGGCCCGACACCGAAAGCTGGTCGAAGGCGGACAACGTGTGGTGTGCCGCGGACCGCAATACCGCGATGACGCGGGCCAAGGCTGGCGAGAATGTCGTGTCAGATGAATGCGGCGTGACACCGGTCGATCAGCACTACCAGCTGGGCAAAATGCTCGGTATTCGGGGGACGCCTGCTATCGTGACGGAGTCGGGCGATCTGATTCCCGGCTATATTCCACCGCCGGAGCTGGTCGGATTCTTGAACGGCGAAACCTGAGCCGCTCAGCGCTCGAGATATTCGAGCTTTTCAGTCTTGTCCTTCCAGTCGTCGGCGTCTTCCGGCGGCGTGCCGGCTTCGGTGATCACCGGCCATCCCTGTGACAGTTCCGCATTCAGTTCCAGGAACTGTTCCTGGCCGGCCGGGATTTCATCCTCGGAGAAGATCGCTTCCACCGGGCATTCGGGTTCGCAGAGGGTGCAGTCGATACACTCGTCCGGATCGATGACGAGCATGTTGGGGCCTTCATGGAAGCAGTCCACCGGGCAGACTTCCACGCAGTCCATGTACTTGCAGCGAATGCAGTTTTCAGTAACGACAAAGGTCATGCCAATCTCCAGCCTCAGGCAGGATGTCCCCTCGGCAACGAACGCGGTACTTTAGTGAATTGGCGCCGGAAATCAAAGCGTTTAGACGCAGTCGCTCAATTCGTCCAGCGGATTCGCGGCGCAGTAGAGATGTGTACCGGTCCAGCGGCTTCTCCGCGCCGGGCCAGGTACTGTTCCAGCGCGATGCGCACACTGGGGAAAGCGAGTTCATCCCACGGGATGTCGGCCGGCGCGTAGAGGCGGGCCTCCGAGGTCTCGGCACCGGCACCGAACGCCGGCTCCGGCAGCGTGGCTTCGAAGAACGCATGCACCTGGCCGCCGTGGACCACGTCCACAAGTGCGAACAGCGGCCCGAGTTCTACCTCGGCCAGCGCTTCCTCCTGGGTTTCCCGGATCGCGGCCTCGGCCATGGTTTCGCCCAGTTCCATAAAGCCGGCCGGGACCGTCCAGTAGCCAAAGCGCGGCTCGATGGAACGCTTGCAAAGCAATATCTCGCCGCGATACTCGGGCACGCAGCCGATGACCATGCGCGGGTTCTGGTAGTGAATTGACGTGCAGGCCGTGCAGACCCAGCGGAGCCGGTTGTCGCCATCCGGCACCAATTCCGTCACCGGTTTCCCGCAATCACCGCAGAAATTCATGGGTCGCTGTTTCATGCCGCAAGATTAATGGATGCCCTGAAAACTCGCTAACCCGACCCGGCGCGCGGTGGTGGCCTTTGGTATAGTCCGCGCCGCCTCGAGGCCCGAAGACATGACCACGCCACAGCAGTTGCGAAATATCGCGATCATCGCGCACGTTGACCACGGCAAGACCACGCTCGTGGACCAGTTGCTGCGCCAGTCCGGCACGCTCGACAGTCGCCAGGTCTTGCCGGAACGCGTGATGGATTCCAATGACCTGGAGCGCGAACGGGGCATCACGATCCTGTCGAAAAACACTGCAATTAACTGGGGTGACTGGCGCATCAATATCGTCGATACGCCTGGACATGCGGATTTTGGTGGCGAGGTGGAGCGCATCCTGTCGATGGTCGACGGCGTACTGCTGCTGGTCGATGCGGTTGAAGGGCCCATGCCGCAAACGCGGTTCGTCACCCAGAAAGCGTTCGCGCGCGGGCTGACACCGCTGGTTGTGATCAACAAGGTGGATCGTGACGGCGCGCGGCCGCATTGGGTGCTGGACCAGACTTTTGATCTGTTCGACCGATTGGGTGCGACCGACGCACAGCTCGACTTCCCGGTGTTATATGCGTCCGCGATTGGCGGTTATGCGGGTGTAGATGCCGACATCAGCAGCGGTGACATGACACCACTTTTTAAGGCCATCGTTGACCAGGTACCGGCACCGGCCGTCGACCTGGCCGGGGGCCTGCAATTGCAAGTCTCCAGCCTCGACTACGACACCTATGTCGGCGTGCTGGGGGTCGGGCGCATCAGCCGTGGCACGGCACGCGCGAACAGCCCGGTCAGTATCGTCGGTGCCGACGGGAACACGCGGCCGGGTCGAATCGTGGAGTTGTACGGCTTCCTCGGCCTGGAGCGGATTCGGGTCGATGCGACCACTGCAGGCGACATCGTGGCTTTCAGCGGCATCGACGACCTGGCGATCTCGGACACGCTGTGTCCGCGGGAACAGCCGGAGGCGCTGCCGCCGCTGAGCGTCGACGAACCGACCATCAGCATGACCTTCCAGGTCAACAAGTCGCCGTTCGCCGGCCGCGACGGCAAATTTCTCACCAGCCGCCAGATTGGCGAGCGCCTGGACCGCGAGCAGCAGCACAACGTGGCACTGCGCGTCGAAAGCACGGACGACCCGGACAAGTTTCGCGTGTCCGGTCGCGGTGAGCTGCACCTGGCTGTGCTGATCGAGACGATGCGTCGCGAAGGTTACGAGCTGGCCGTGTCGCGCCCGGAGGTGATCGAGCTCACGATCGATGGCGAGCGGCGCGAGCCCTGGGAACAGCTCACCGTGGACTTCGAAGAGGCTTACCAGGGCGCCGTGATGGAGCGTCTGGCCGAACGCAAGGGCCAGCTATTGCAGATGCAGGGCGATGGTCGCGGGCGCATGCGACTCGACTATCGCATCCCGTCACGGGGTTTGATCGGTTTTCGTACCGAGTACCTGACGGCGACCGCGGGCACCGGGCTGATCTATCACGTATTCGACGGCTACGATCGGCACGTCCGGGGCGCGATCGCGCAGCGCATCAACGGCGTAATGATTTCCAACGTGACGGGCAAGGCACTTGCTTACTCCTTATTTAACCTGCAGGAACGGGGTCGCTTGCTCGTTGGTCATGGCGATGAAGTCTACGAAGGCATGGTCGTGGGTATTCACAGTCGCGACAACGATCTGCCGGTCAATCCCACCAAGGCCAAACAATTGACCAACATCCGCGCCGCGGGCTCCGACGAAAATCTGATCCTGACGCCACCCATTCGCTTCAGTCTCGAGCAGGCGCTGGAATTCATCGACGACGATGAGCTGGTCGAAGTGACACCGGGCAGTATTCGCATTCGCAAGAAACTGCTCACCGAGTCCGAGCGCAAGCGCGCGTCGCGGCGGAGTGCCTGATCATGGCGGCGACGAACGTCAAGGCGGCCGCGAACCGGGACCTCGCTCGCGAGGTTGCGCAGCGACGCACGTTCGCGATCATTTCGCACCCGGACGCCGGCAAGACCACGCTGACTGAGAAGCTCCTGTTGTACGGTGGCGCGATTCAGCTTGCGGGCGCGGTCAAGGCGCGCCGCGCTGCCCGGCACGCGACGTCGGACTGGATGGAAATCGAGAAGCAGCGCGGTATCTCGGTGACCAGCTCCGTCATGCAGTTCGACTACGACGATCACACCGTGAACCTGCTCGACACACCGGGCCACCAGGACTTCTCCGAGGATACCTACCGCGTGCTCACGGCGGTGGATGCGGCCGTGATGGTGATCGATGCGGCCAAGGGCGTGGAGGCACAGACCATCAAGCTGCTCGAGGTCTGCCGGCTGCGCAACACGCCGATCATTACCTTCGTGAACAAATACGACCGCGAAGTTCGTGGTCCGCTGGAGACCCTGGAAGAAATCGAGGCGACGCTGAAGATCGATTGTGCGCCGGTTACCTGGCCGATTGGCATGGGCAAGACCTTTCGCGGCGTGTACAACTTGCTGGAGGATCGGCTGCTGCGGTTCCAGCCCGGGCAGGAGCGGGCCGCGGTCGATGCCGAATTGATCGAAGGCGTGGACAACCCGCGACTCGACGATCTGTTCCCGCAGGAAATCCCGACGTTCCGCGAGGAAGTCGATCTGATCCGCGAAGCCAGCGCGCCTTTCGACCTTGAGCTGTTTCTCGCCGGCCTGCAGACACCGGTGTTCTTCGGCTCGGCGATCAACAATTTCGGCGTGCAGGACGTGTTGCGGGCGTTGCTCGACTGGGCACCGCCGCCGCAGGAGCGCTACGCCGGTGAGCGCGCGGTTCAGCCGGCCGAAAAACCATTCACCGGATTCGTATTCAAGATCCAGGCGAACATGGATCCGAAGCACCGCGACCGTGTCGCGTTTTTCCGCGTCTGCTCCGGCCGCTACCAGCCCGGCATGAAGGTGCAGCACCTGCGGCTCGGCCGCGAAATGCGCATTGGCAACGCGATTATCTTCATGGCGAACGAACGCGTGACCAGCGAAGAAGCGGTCGCCGGCGACATCATCGGTATTCACAACCACGGTCAATTGCAAATCGGCGATACGTTGTCAGAGGGCGAAGACCTCGACTTTCGCGGTATCCCGTACTTCGCGCCAGAGCTATTTGTGGCCGTGCGACCGAAAGACCCGTTCAAGGCCAAGCAACTGCAAAAGGGTCTGAAGGAGCTGGGCGAGGAGGGCGCGATCCAGGTGCTTACGACCGAGATGGGTCGCACGGTGCTGGGCGCGGTCGGGCAGCTGCAGTTCGAAATCGTCAAGCATCGACTTGCCGGCGAATACCACGTCGATGCGGTTTATGAGCCGATCACGCTGCATACGGCGCGCTGGCTCAGCTACCCGGACAAGATCATGCGCGAGACTTTCGAGAAAAGAGAATCCGGTTCAATGGCGACTGACGTAGACGGTAACCCGGTGTTCATGGCGACCAACCGCTACAACCTGGAACTGGCGGAAGAGCGCTGGCCGGACGTGCGATTTCACGCGACACGCGAGCACGGTGAGATCCTCGCCACCGACTAATTCCTGTTATGCAGGTTATGTCAAATCTCAGCAGCTGCGCGTGATAGGCTGTTGTCATTGGGATAGGGGGCTCTCATGAATAAAACGCTAATCCTCGCGCTCTTGCTGCTAGCGACCGGCCCGGTCCAGGCACTCGACATCCTGCTAACCAACGACGACGGCTATCAGGAGCCGGGCATCAACATCATGTTCGATGTGCTGACCGCGGCGGGTCATAACGTTGTCATGGTGGCGCCGAAAACGGAGCAGTCCGGTCGCGGCATGGCCTGGAACACGCAGCTTTTCGGTTTTGTCGAAATTGGTTCTGCCGGTCCGAATAAATGGTTCGTCGATGGCACGCCGGTTGATTGCGTGCAGGCCGGTATCGATATTTTCTTTGGCACTGCGGGCAACGGCAAAAAGCCGGACGTGATAGTGTCCGGCGCGAATTTTGGCCAGAACGCTGGCCTGCTGGTGCCGCAATCGGGCACCGTCGGTGCGGCGCAGAAGGGCCTGCTTCGCGGTATTCCATCGATTGCAGTCAGCGTCGAACGAGCCAGCGAAGCGGCCACCGTCGGCGCAATGGATGATGCCGCAAGGTTCACCGCGCAGATCATTGACAAGATTTCGCAGCGCCCGTACCGGCGACCGTTCTTCTGCCCCTGGGTGCCGAATTACTACCTGTGTCGGGTGCCCGAGCAGAAACTCAATTTGCCGCCAGGCGTGGGTTTGAACATCAACTACCCGGCATTGGACGCTGCCGACACGGCGGGCGCGGTCTACACGCAGATCAGCTCGTGGACGCCGATAGACTTCACCATCTTTGCCACCGATCCGAGTAATCCGGCGCTGGGTGGCTTTGCCGCGTTTGAGCTCGATCAGCGTCCGCCGACCGAACGTGAAAAGCACGAAGATGCTTATCTGCTGGATCAAGGTTACGTGACCGTGACCGCTCTGGATCCGGACCTGAATGTCGGGCCGGCGGAGGATTACCTCATTCAGAAAGCTCTGGGCGACCTCGCGCCGTAGTCACGTTATCTGGTTACCGTCGCCGCGTATGTTACGAGCCTGAGGCGCAGGCTATCTTGACATGCTGACAAGCGCAGTCAGCGGTTTGCCGACTCTTCTTGTGTGTTCGTCGACAGTACCGTATCCGCTCCGCGGCAATGTCCAGGTCCGAGTTGCACTGCAGCGTCTCGCTGAGGCAATCTGAAGCCATCTGAATAAAGCAACAAGAACGAAAGGGGTATTCAGATGCGACGATTCATGGCGATCCTCTCTGCGTTGATGCTCCTTCTAATGGGTTTATCGCATGCGAACGCGAATTCAGTAGGAATCGATATTGCGGGCATAACCGACTCGGAAGGCTTCGATCCGATTTTTGCCTTCATTATGGGGGTCGCTAATTTCACGCTTCCTGCAGACCCGACCAACGCAGAATATTCTGAGGACGGTGATTCGGTCCAGGTTACATTTGAGGATGCAGGCGCTCAGAGCTCTTCATTAGGTTCCCCCGGTACAGCGTCCGTTGCGCTCGCCAGCATGGGGACGGTCCTGCCGTTTGACTCGTTTCTCGTCACCGTGCAAAACGATGTCACCCTGCCTGATGGAACTCTCATCGGTGATGCGATCTCCGTGTCGGCGCTTGGAGGCACGGGGACATATGAGGGAACCTTGATTCGGCAGCTGAGCTTCAACCTGCGGGATTCCACAGGAACCATGATCGATAACGCCGGACTAGACCAGCTGGTGGGGCTAGAGCTTACTGATTTCACGAGTGCCCAACTCAACATACTGACGCCTTCCTCAATCATTCTTGGCACCGTGACCAGCTACTCTGCGACCTTGATCCCCATCCCTGCGTCCTTCTGGCTATTCGGCTCCGGGCTCGGCCTGCTGGGCTGGCTGAAACGCCGAGCAGTCTGAACGGTCCGTCTTCTTGATGAAGACCCGGTCTCGTGCCGATTATTTTGCCGAGAGCTCGAAGCGCAGTAATTTTCCGGATGGACTCCGCGGCAGGCTATTGATCCGCTCAATGTTGCCCATCGCGAGATGGTGGGGCAACACGCGCAGCAATTGTTCGCGAATATCACGCTCACAACGGTCCGGATCCTCCCCGCCACCGGTGTAGTAGAGGTCGATGACCTCGCCGAAACTCGCATGCTCGCGGGCCACCGCGGCAGATTCCTCGATGCCTTCGACCTGGAGCGCCGCCTGTTCCACGGCAACCAGCGAGATGTTGGTGCCGCTGAAAATGGCAATCAATTTCTTCCGGCCGGTGATGAAAAAAAAGCCGTCCTTGTCACGGTAGCCGAGGTCGCCGGTGTAGAGCCATTCGTCCCGAAGTACCTCCGCGGTTCCTTCCAGGTCGCGTAGATAGCCCGTCATAACGTTCGGACCCTTGACTCTGATTTCGCCGGTTTCGCCGTCGGCTACCGGCTCGTCTTGATCGTTGACCACCTGGGCGTCGTTACCGACCGGGCGGCCGACGGAACCGAAGCGTCTGTGTGCCGTCGCCATGGGATTTGCAAACACCTGGCCGGCACACTCCGTCAGACCCATGGTTTCTATGATCGGAATGCCGAATACGTGTTCGAACTGCTGCTGAACATCCCGTTTCAGGGGCGCAGAAGCGGAGCGGGCAAACCGGCAGGCATCGAAACCCGGCGGGCGACTGCTGACGTATGCCAAGAGTTGATAGTGGGTTGGGTTCCCGTTGATCCACGTCGCGCGGCAACGCTGCAGTAGTTCCAGGAAGAGATCAACGGCAAAAGTGCCCTGGTAGAAGACCACCGTTCCACCAGTGATCAGCGGGGCCAAGACAGTAGTCACGACACCGTTGATGTGACTCAAGGGCATGCAGCCAACGG
>JAAUXY010163251.1_pt1 | contig 16877 bp, 13 predicted proteins | sample 7278121 | NCBI WGS metagenome assembly JAAUXY01 (sample SAMN14350117, study PRJNA611818) | marine sediment metagenome | isolation source: surface marine sediment (1.8m) | place: French Polynesia: Moorea | collected 2018-08 | reverse complement strand
GAAAGGGCGCAAGCGTAGAGCCCGGGGCCGCGCCAGGAGCGTAGCGACGCCGCGCGAGCCCCGGGTGGGCGAAAACCCTCAACCGGTTCGCCCTGAAAGGGCGAAACCCCAGGTGGCGAGAGCGTCAGGTTCCGCCCCGGAGGGGCGGAACCTGACGCTCTCGCCACCTGGGTTTCGCCCTTTCAGGGCGAGCCGGTTGAGGGTTTTCGCCCACCCGGGGCTCGCGCGGCGTCGCTACGCTCCTGGCGCGGCCCCGGGCTCTACGCTTGCGCCCTTTCCGGGCGAGGACTCGGCAGTTTGAGGCCGGAGGCTTCGCTGGCTCAGAAGCGGATGCGGACGTCGAAAACCGGTCGTCCGTTGCGGAAGTGTCCGCGGCCGAAGAACTTACCCTCGCAGTAGGCGTAGGGGTGATACTCGACGCCGTACTCGGTGTAGACCGGGAAGCGGTAGATCTCGTGGTAGTGGCGGTGCTGCGAGTAGTACACCCGGCCGTAGCGGTAAGGGCGATAGCTGTGCAGCAGCTCGTGCAAGATCAACTTCGGGATGTCGAAGTGGCGAATCCGATGGCGGTTGTACCGATAATAGTGGTCGTCGTAGCGGCGATGGTACCGGTGGTCGGTGTAGTGCCGGTGGTGGTGCCTGCGGTGATGACGGTCGTAACGATGGTGGCGCCGGTGGTGCCGGCGATCCCGGTCGTAGCGGTGATCGTCATAGTCCCGGTCGTAGCGGTGTTCTCCGTGATGACCGTGATTGCCACGCGCGCCTCGATGATCTTCATAGCGATCCTCGTCTTGATAGCTCTTGCGGCTATCGGCCGATGCGGCTCCGGCGCCGGCCGTGAGTAGCACGAGGAGTGCCGCGACCCAGGGAAGAGCCCGGCGGTGGAAATGAGAGTGGCTGTTTTTCAGCTTCATGATGTACCTCCTGCTCATGTCTTTCGCGAAATCCGTGCCAGGCCGGAAAATCAAGGATTTGCGGCGATCTACAGCTCGGAGGGTAGCGACCTGTCACCTAAGGAGGACGATCCAGCCCTGGGCGGAGACTCCGGGGCGCTAATCCCGGGGAGGTTTGCCCACCACGACGACGAATTCACCCTTGAGTGCCGCGCGCTTGGAGAGTGTCGCGTGGAGCTCCGATAGAGGGCCGCGGAGCACTTCTTCATGCAGCTTGGTGAGCTCGCGGCAGGCGGTGGCCGGTCGATCGCCGAGCTCGGCCAGGGCGTCGGAGAGGCAGGAGAGCAGCCGGTGGGGAGATTCGAAGAAGATCAAAGTGTGGTCGAGATCTTTGTACTGGCGAAAGAAGTGGCGCCGGCGCTTGACCTTGACCGGCGGAAAGCCGACAAAGGTGAAGGGATAAGGCGGCAGGGCCGAGACCACCAGGGCCGCGAGGATCGCTGACGGGCCGGGGATCGGCTCGACGCGGATGCCTCGCTGCGCCGCCTCGCGCACCAGCAGGAATCCCGGGTCGTTGACCAGCGGTGTTCCGGCGTCGGAGACGATCGCCACGATCAGGCCTTGCTCCAGCGCCTCGACCAGTTGGGGTAGCCGCTTGCGTTCGTTGTGGTCGTGCATCGACAGCATGCGCTTCTTGATCCCCAGGTGTGCCAGCAGCCGGCCGCTGCGCCGCGTATCTTCGCAGGCGATGAGGTCGGCCTCCTCAATCGCCTGGCGCACGCGGGGCGAGACGTCGTCGAGATTGCCGATCGGGGTGCTGACGACTAGAACTTTGCCGGTCATGGGGTTATGCCTCGAGCGTCGGTCAGACGGTCCAGGCTATTGTCTCTTACATGACGCTGCTCACAAAGCCGGAGCGTTATGGGTTCATTACTTTCTGTTCATCTCGGCTCCACGTCGGGGTCATCGGGGATAGCTATCCTCAACGCGAGGAGGCGTAACCCGATGTGCCGGGCAGTGATCGGCCGGGCGCTTCAACAGCCATAGGAGTCCCGATGAGACACTCGACGACACACTGCCCGCGAGACCTTTCCATATCCTTGATCTGCCTGGCGTTGGTCCTCGGCGGCCCGGCGGTCGCCGAGGCTTTGCCGATCACCCGTCCGTTGGTCTTCATCCAGTATTCGATTCCGGATGATCCCCAGGCAGTGCTGCGCGGCAACCTCTACCGGCTGGATCCGGACGGGACGATCAGCAACCTCACAAATCGCAACGATGTTCTGGTGCGCGATCCGGAGGTGTCGTTCGACGCCACCCGCGTGGTATTCGCGATGCGCGTCGGCCCGGATACCGCGACCTGGCAGGTTTGGGAGATCGGGGTCGACGGCAGCGGGCTGCGTCTGGTCAGTCGGGACCCCGCCTACAACGATATGGATCCGAGCTATCTGCCGGACGGGCGCATCATCTTCACTACCGATCGCCTGCGCTGGTCGGACGGCTACGAGAACGTACCCACCGCTCAACTCTCGGTGATGGATGCGGACGGCACGGACGTCGAGGTGCTCAAAGTCAACACCGCCGGACACCTCAACCCGGTGCTGGGCTCAAACGGCATGATCTATATGACCCAGTGGGACTTCCACGACCGCCGCCAGGAGATGAACGAGGAGCATGACGATCTCGACGTCAACCGCTTCCTGTTGTGGCAGGTTTTCGCCGACGGCAGTGGCCTCGACCATCCGGCGTTCGGTGCCCACACCATCGAAGACTTCACGCCGGGTTACGTCGAGGTCCGCGAGCGTCCCAACGCTCCAGGCACGTTTGTCGGCACCTTCGGTTCGGGAGACACTCAGGAACTGAGCAGCTTCTCGCCCGACCGGCTGATCTTCGTGCCCGGCAACTTCCATACCTTCGAGGGCGCCCAGCTGGTGCGGATGGAGCCCCAGCCGAATCAGAACGACGACACGATCATCGGATTGACACCGTCGGTGGGTGACGAGGAGTGCGAGGAAGGCGACGAGGAGTGTGAGGAAGAGTGCGAGGAAGGCGATGAGGAGTGTGAAGAGGGTCGGGGAGAAATCCAGGGCTACTGGCGCTCGCCATTACCGCTGGCGGACGGCCGGATTGTCGCCAGCTACACTCCCGACTTGCTCGAAAATCGCGACGGCCCGCAGCCTTTCCAGCTGTGGATCATGAATGACGACGGCTCGGGTCAGGAGTTGCTCTATGCCGATCCGGCGCTGTGGAGCCTGCAGGCGGTCGAGGTGATCGCGCGCACACCACCGACCGTGGCCGAAGGAGAGATGAAGCCGCTTTATCCCTACGCCATCGTCAATGCCTTTGACGTCACCCTGCGCGAAAACGACCAGCAGCCCAATCCGTCACCCGGCCAGATCACCGAGATCCGCGTGTTGCGCGAGGACGTTCGCACCCCCAACACCCACGACCAGCAGGTCGACGAAGGCACTGGCACCGGCGCCTTCGACCCCTGGGACGACCCCGACACCGAGGTCATCGGCACCGCGCCGGTCGCCGCCGATGAATCCTTCGCGGTGGTCGTGCCGATCGACACGCCGCTGACCTGGGAGTTGCTCGACGCCGCCGGCAACGTCATCGTCCGCGAGCGTTTCGGCACCGAGCTGCGGGCTGGCGAGATCCGTCAGTGCGCCGGCTGCCACTCGCCGCACGACGGTACCGAGGGCTCGACCACCAACTTCGCCCTCGACTCGCCAACCAACCTGAGTGGCCAGAACGTCGATCTCAACGGTAACGGCGTCGTCGACCTGCTCGAAGGGCTGTGCGAGACCATGCCGCAGTTTTGTTCCTCGACGATCTTCGCCGACGGTTTCGAGAGCGGTGACGTCGGGCAGTGGAACATCAGCGTGCCGTGAGGTTTGACGATCATCGTTACGTCGGGGGCCCCTTCAGCTGCTGACCAGTACCTCAGTGATGTCGATCGATTGCTCGGCAAGAACTGACGGCAACTGACAGAGCTCGTCGTCGTTGCCGCAAGAACAGGGAATTCTGGCATCGATCGGAATGGCAACAAACCGCTCGATGTCACGACGAGCTCGCTCGAGAGCTTCGTCGAGGACCCTGGCTGCGTCGACTAATCCAGGATCGGGACGTTGACTCGCTGCCTCCAAAAGCCGATCGCGAGTCTTCTGGCCGCGCTCGATAAAAGACAACCGATCCTGGAGCGCGACTCGACGCTGACGGCGCATCCAGGTCTTGCGAGGGTCGTTGAGAGCATATGCTTCACACGTGTAAACCGCGTCTGGGGCACCAGACCGTGGTACGAGTCGGTCATCTTTTAGGTCAAAGAGTCGATCCCAGATCTCGTTGCATGGATTGAGCAACCGTGCTTCTCGTTGTGTGTCCCGGCTCGGCGCAACCCCTCGGGCAGAGTTACAGAAGCAGCAGATGTAAAAACAGTTGTTGTAGTCATTGGTTTGACCAGCTTGGCTCACTGGAGTGAAATGCTCAATCTGCGTTAGCCCGGTCCCCTCGACGCCATGGAGTCTCAGATCTGCTTCATGGCATTGACAGAAAGCACAGGTGAAGCCGAACTCCCAACGCAGGCATTGCCGATACTTACGATAACCGTATCTGCCCTTGGCCGTGGCCGGCTGGTGCCGCCGGCGAATCTTTCGAGACCAGGGACGTAGGACAGCCGGCAGTATCTTCATTCCTCGAGGAGACTTTCAGCCCGCTCGAGAAGGCGCTCACCTTCCTCTGGATCGAAGTGTAGCCGTGAGGCGGCTCGTCTCTCCATTAGCTCGACCTCACGAACTTGAAGGGAGTGCAGGCGATCACGTGCTCTATCGATTTCAGGGCCCACAGACGGATCCTCTGCGGACTGCGCGACGAGATGACGCAACTTTGTATAGACCTGCTGAATCTCGGGTTCGACGGTATTCTGCTCAGAATCGTCTGCGTATCGGGGTTCTGCAACCGGTCTAAGCTCGGCGACAGGGCGATTCGCTTCAAGAATCAGTAACTTGGCTCCATTGCGGACCTGCCGGAGGTAAGAGCCGAAATCGCGCTGAATCTCTTCCAGAGTAATAGCAGTCATGCTGCCATCTTAGCATGCGATTACAGCAGGAATCCGACCGGTGGCGTGGCGCTGCTCGGCGAGTAGAAGCGGCCGATGTTGGGCAGCACGAGATCCAATGTCGAGCGATCGGCGCCGAGCCATAAGGCCAGCTCGGCAAACATCTCGTCGACCGCGAGGGTCGGCAGCAGGCGACCGCGACCGGTGTCGAGATCGCTGATGGCATGCAGTCGCGGGTAGTCGCCGAAGATGCGACCACCCTTGACAGCACCGCCGACCACGATCTGGTTGCCGCCCCAACCGTGGTCTGAGCCCCGGCCGTTCGAGGTCAAGGTGCGGCCGAAGTCGGAGATGGTGAAGGTGGTCACCTGCCGATCGACGCCGAGCTCGACGGTGGCGCGGTAGAGCTCATCGAGGGCGCGACTCAAGACCGGCAGCATTTCCTGTTGCTTCAGCAGCGTCTCGTCATGGTGGTCCCAGCCGCCGAAGACAACAAAGAAGGTCTGCCGGCGATGGCCGAGGCGCGACCGGGCGGCGATCGTGCGGGCGACCATCGCCAGGCTCGAGGACAGATCCGTATCGCTGAACGACGTCGCGAGCGGCGTGCTCGCGGCCAGCGCCTCGGTAAAGAAGCGATTGCCGTCGATCGTTCCCTGGAAACGCTCGGCATAGGCGCGGTCGAAGACGTTGCGGTAATGAGCGTTCATCAAGCTGTCGATCGCCGAGGTGCGGAGTCGATCGTAAAGACCTCTCTCGCCGTAGCCCTCGATCGTCATCGGGCCTTCGGGCGAGACGCTGAACTCGACCGTGTGAGCGCCGGTCTGGAAGACGTTGGTGCCGGCGATCGAGAGATTCATCGAGATGCGCTGATCGCTGTTCAGCTCGCTGAGCACGTCTGCCAGACGGCCGCCCCAGCCGGTGGCGGAGCGGCGATCGGGCAATGCCGTCTGCCACTGGTCGATCTGATCGGCATGGGAGAACAGGCCGAGAGGGGCACGCGCCGTGCCGTTCTGGTACTGCTTCAGGGTCATCGGCTCGACCAATGTGCCGACGTTGGCGACGAAGGCCGCTTTTCCCTGGTCGAAGAGCCTCTGAACCGCGCTCATCCCGGGATGGAGCGCGAATCGCCGGCCGTCGGACCCAGCCGCGGCCAGCGGCAGCAGATCGTCAGGGTCAAGCGCTAGATCGTCGCGGACATCACGGTATCCGGCATACTCGCTCGGGGTCGTCGGCAGCAGCATATTGAACGAGTCATTGCCGCCGGCGAGCAGAATGCAAACCAAGGCGCGGTAGTCGTCGCCGCCTCCCGATCCGAGATCGGGGATCGATTGCGCGGACGCGGCAGAGAAGGCGCCGAGATGAGTCAGCGATGAGAACAAAGTCGTGGTGCCGAGGCTGGCGCAGCCGAGATCCAAGAGAAAACGGCGGCGGCTGCGGGGAGCGGTCAGGGGATTCGACTTGGGAGTTTGGGGCATCGAGGGTGGGCTCCTGGTGCGGCTACGCGATCTGCCCCGACGCTGGCCTGGCGTTAGCGGGCAACGGCGTAGTCGGGTGAGATCAAGGTCAGATAGAGGGCGAGCTGGAGTCGCTCCTCCGGGTCATCGAGCGGCGTTACGGCCGCCTGGAGGACGCCTCGGGTGTGGGGCGACATGGTGCCCCGGGTGAGCAGAAGCTCGATGCGATCGAGCAGCGCCGGAAGATCGTCCTCGGCGAGCTCGAATTCGTTCTCGAAGTCAAGCTCGACGGCGTAGTGCTCGTAGGCGTCTTCGCCGAGCTCTTCGATCAGCTCGTCGGCCACAGACTCGAAGCACCGCTCGTCGGGGCAAGCGACCAGGTCGACGCAGGCCTCCGGATCCTCCAGACAGATCAGTCCGAGCTCGGGCAGCTCGGTCCATTCGTCGTGTCGGGTGGCGTCCTCGATCAGGTTCGCCATATTGACGATCGTCGACGTGGTGGTGATCTGGAGCTCGGGGGCCACCCACTCGAGACCTCTCGGCTGGTGATCGGGCGAGAAGAAGTTGAACACGCTGGAAGCGCTCAGCGGATGCTGGAGCAAGTCTTCCTCGAAGCGGTAACCGAGCTCCAGGAAGCTTCCGCTCTCGCTCCTTGCCTGGAAGGCGCGCAGGAAGGCGACGTGGCGCAACAAGGGTTCTCGCACTCGTCCGAACGGTGGGCTGTCGGCCGGTGAAGCCGCCTCCGGGTCGAGCAGGATCGCTCGGACGACCGCCTGTAGGTCGCCGCGTACCCCGCCTCCGTTATCGGCAAAGGCAGCGCTGACGCGCTTCAGGTAGGCCGGGCTCGGATTCGACGTCACCAATCGCTGGATCAGGCGGCGGCCGATGAAGGGGCCGACGTTGGGGTGCTGGAAAAGATTGTCGATCGCGGATTCGACATCCCGCATGCCGCGCCAGCCGGCTCGCACGACGACATCGCCCAGGAGTCGTTTCTCGCCCCGATCGTGAAATGCCTGATACATCCGCATCGGCCGGGTGAAGTCGACTTCGTCGCTGCCGAACTCGCCTTCGGGGCCGCCCGGGCCCAGGCCGGTGAAGACCTTGGCGAATTCGACGATCTGTGGATTGCCGTAGGTTGGGATCGGCCGTCCGGTGGCGTCGAGCCGCCGGCTGCCGTCGGGGGCGAGCTCATAGAGCCCGATCGAAAACAGCTGCATCACTTCGCGGGCATAGTTCTCGTCGGGGAAGCGACCGGTCTGGGGATCTGAGCGCTGATTGTTGAGGTGGCTCAGGTAGAGACCCATCACCGGGTGAAGGGTCACCTCGAGCAGCAGGTCGCGGTAGTTGCCAAACGCTCCGCGCACCAGCACGTCGTAGTAGCTGGCCAGCCCCACGGGGGCGTCGGCAAGCTCGTCGACGCGGTCGGAGACGACGAAGATCTGACTCAGGGCAAAGGCGACGCGTTGGCGTAGCTGGTCGGGGGCGGTTATCGCCGTCTGCCACCAGGCGAAGCGCCGGCTGGGGCCATAGAGGTCGCCGAAGACCTCCTCTAGATGCTCCTCGAGCTTCTCCTCGGCCTGTTCGTCGCCAACTTCGAGGGTCTCCAGGATCTCGTCGTAGGCCTCCTCGGTTCGCTCTAGCAGGTCGACGGTTAGGGGCGTGTGGAGAGTCGGCTCTTGGTCGAATTGCTCCTCCAGCCAGGCGGCCTCGCCGACCTCCGCTACCTCCTCGATCAGCTCGAGATCGGCACCGAAGGTTGCACGCGACAAGAATCTGGCCACCGCGCGCTGGCGCTCGGTCGGAGGGGTATCTTGTGCAGCCTGCTTTGCGGGCGAGGTACCGGTCATCAGGCTGACCGCCAGCAAAGCGACACCGGTCAGACAGTCAATGGGTCGACAGCGCATCATGATGCTCCAAGGCTCCGCGGCACCCACCCGGTTGGCAGTCTGCGGTGAGCGCTATGACAGCCTAAACGCCGCGTCTGAATTGGTTGTGGACCTGACATGACAGATTCGTCATGTCGCCCTGCTGGCCCGCATTACTTTTTGTTCATCCGGGATCCACGCCGCGGTCATGGCTGGCCGCTAAAATGCTTGAGGCCGGTACGCGCCATGCCGAGGGCGTGACGCGGTAGTTCGGCGAAAGGTCCTATGCGTATCCTGATCATCGAAGACGACGACAGCGTTGGCCAATACGTCGCCCGTGGCTTGCGCGAGGAGGGGCATACGCCGGAGCTGTGCGCTGACGGCCGTGAAGGGTTGATCCGTGCCACCACCGAGTCGTTCGATGTCCTGGTGGTCGACCGCATGCTGCCCGGGCTCGACGGCCTGGCGTTGGTCAAGACCCTGCGCGCGTCCGGTGGCAAGGTGCCGGTGCTCTTCCTGACCGCCCTGGGCGACGTCGAACATCGGGTCGAGGGGCTCGAATCGGGGGGCGACGACTACCTCACCAAGCCGTTCCATTTCTCCGAGCTCTTGGCGCGGGTCACGGCATTGCATCGTCGGCATACCCAGGACGCGCCGGCGACGGTGTTGCGGATCGCCGACCTCGAGCTCGATCTGCTCGCCCGTGAGGCGCGCCGCGCCGGCAAGACCATCGCCCTTCAGACCCGCGAGTTCCAGCTGCTCGAGTTTCTGATGCGCCACGCCGGGCAGGTGGTGACCCGCACCATGTTGCTCGAGCGGGTGTGGGAGGTGCATTTCGATCCCCAGACCAACGTCATCGATGTGCACGTCTCCCGTCTGCGCAACAAGATCGACCGCGGATTCTCACCGCCGCTGATTCACACCGTGCGCGGGGCGGGATATGTGCTCCGCGAGCCGCACGAGGACGAATGACAGAAACGTCAAGCCCTGGTCCGTTGTGTAGCTCGAGCCCGCGGAAGGCCTCATGAAAGACACGTATGGCCCCGGGCTACTGCGCAGCTCGGCGTTTCGTTCAGCGGTGCTCGCCGCTCTGGTGGTTTGGACGCCGGGTGCGCTGCTGCTCAGCCTGCACCACCGCGAGTGGTCGCGTCATGTCCTCGAGAGCACGGCTGAGGAGATCGAGGGGATCTACGAAGAGCTGTGGGAGGCAGCCCACGAACATCGTTTTTTGAGCCTGGAAGAGGAGCTGGGCGAGCCGCTCGAAGATCTCGACGAGCTCGACGCCGAATCGTTATGGGAGTTTCGGCAGCTCTACCTCGAGAGAATCCTGGAAGAGCGGCGTTTTCGGCGCGGTGAGCTCGGCCTCGAGTTGAGGCTGGCGGTGCTCGGCAAAGCCGATGAAGAGATTCTTGCGCAAGCGCCACTCGAAGCGCTGGTCGAGCTGATGGAAGAAGAGGTGCCGGAGGAGTTCCACGACCTGGTGGACGATTTGCTGGAACCTCACATCGATGCCCAAGAAGACGCGGCGGAGAGCCTGGAGATGGGCACACGTGACCTGATCACCGCGATCGAGCACTCGGAAATCTTCGATGAACCCTGGGCCTGTATCCGGCTGGACGATGCGGCTGGCCGACCGCTGCTCTCGAACTTCGACGACGTGGTGGCTACCGTCGAGGACGGGCGTTTCACCATCGCCAGACTTTCCGGAGCGAAGCCTTTCGAAGACCAGTTCGACGGGCTCGAGCCCGCGTGCCTGATCGATCAGCGTTCGCTGGACGACGGCAGCCAGTTGATGGTTGGTCCTCGGATCGATAGGCGCTACCAACTGATCCGTCGGAGTGCCGGACGGCGCGATTTGCTGTTGGCCATCGGCTTGCCTCTGGCTCTGGTCGTCGCTTGGCTGCAGTCGCGCCCGCTCGCGCGTTTCCTCGCCGCCCTGGGCGCCGCGGCCCGGCGGCAGGAACGAGGCGAGGTCACCGCCCGCCTGCAGATCGCGCCCGATGGTCGCGACTTGACCTTCGCCGTCGACACCATCAACCGGATGCTGGCCCGGCTCGAGCAGACGATGCAGGGTCTCTCCCGGGTCTCGGACTCGATCGCCCATGATCTGCGGACGCCGCTATCCCGGCTCCAGGGCCAGCTCGATCTGTTGAAACAGAGCTCGGATCCCTCGGGAGAGCTGATCGAGGCGGTTCAGGACGAAGCCGACCAGTTGCTCCAGACATTCAATGCCCTGCTGCGCATCGCCCAGGTCGAAAGCGGTACCAAGAAACAGGGCTTTCGCGATCTCGATCTCGCCGGCATCGTGCACGATGTCGCCGAGCTCTACGCGCCGGTTTTTGCCGAGAAGAGCATCGACTTTACCGTCGGCGTGCCGCGTCGGCGGGTCGCCTATCGCGGCGACCGCGACCTGTGGCTACAGGCGTTGTCGAACCTGGTCGAGAATGCTCTCAAGTACACCCCCGAGGGAGGCCGGGTCGATCTTCAGCTCAACGATCGCGGCCAACGGCCGCGGATCCGACTGGCCGACAGCGGCCCCGGCATTCCCGAGGGGGAGCGCGAAAACGTCTTTCGTCGTTTCTATCGTCTGCAGCGCCACCGCGGCGAGCGCGGCAGCGGCTTGGGGCTGAGCCTGGTCGGAGCGGTGTGCGATCTCCACGGGGCGGACATTCGCCTGGGCGGTGACCGCGGATTGTGCGTCGATATCGAGCTGTAGTTAGATCGGCACTGAAGCTATTCGATCCAGCACTGTGATATTTTGAGATATCCGGTTCGATACTTTTCTTCACGGCTTTCTAGCATTCACGATCCTGGCTTCCGGATGGGCGTTTCTGCCCGGGCGAGTCGATGGCCAGGTCGCCTTTGTTCTTTATCGTGAGCCCAAGTTTGCCGGCACGCTGACTCTGGTCTGGTGGCTCCTGGCGCTCTTTGTCGTCTCGCGTCGTCACAGACTCGAAGAGGGAACCCTGTCGGCCGCGATCCGAAGCCGACCGATTCAACTTCTGGCCCTCCTGCTGCTCCTATTCGCGCTCTCGACACTGTGGGCTGAGGTGCCGGCCAACGGACTCTTCGAGCTGAGTCTCTATCTGCCAATCTTCATACTCGTCGTCGCTCTCGTCACCTGGATGAGATCCGATGCCCGGGTGAGATCGGTGATCGAGCTGTCTCTGATCATCTCAGCCGCTGTAGCGACCGCGATCGGCGGCCTGCAGTGGTGGCTCGAGCCCAAGTGGTTGACCGCGATCAACCCTTTTGGGGAAGTCGGCCATCCCTCGGTCATGGGATACAAGAATCCCATGGCGCTCGCGATTGCCGGGCAGCTCTTTTTGCTCTTCGGCCGTATCGCGGCGCCGAAGCGCTCGTCTCGGGCATCCGTCGGATGGCGAGGGTTATTGATTCTGTGCGCCCTGGCCGAGCTTCTATACCTCGCGCGGCTCGAAAGCCGTACCAGCCTGGCGGCCGTTGGCGTCGCTGCCGGTTGTTTGCTGCTGGCGGCCGCGGTCTGGCCGCCGCGAGGTCTGCGGTGGCGCCGACTGGTCACCTCGACGGCGGCCGTCGCCTGCTTGCTCAGTCTGGCCATCGCCGCGGTTCCCGCGGCGCGTGAGAAAGGTCTTTCGCTCGTGGCCTATGTCGCCCAGCCGTCTGCCTATTGGGAAAGCGATCGAGGGGTCTATCTGCGCAACACCTTGAATATGGTGCGTCACCGGCCCTGGGGCGTGGGCGCCGGCGAGTGGCAGACCCAATATCCGGTCTATCGCCTGCACCATCGCTACCGTGCCTTCGACGAAGTCTACGAGGTGCGCCGCGCCCATTCCGATCATGTTCAGATCCTGGGCGAGAGCGGTTGGCTCGGCCTCGCCGTGTGGATCGCGTTTCTGGGGGCCGTCGTTTCGAGTTTGGGCAGCAGCTACCGCCGATCGCGAAAGCTCGCCGATCTCTTTCTCCTCGGTCAGATTGTTTTCTGGGTAACAGCGATGGCCACCGACTACGTGCTCGATCTACCCTTTCATCGTTTGGCCTTCTTCCTGCTGATCGCCTGCGCGGTCGCTGGGGGGTTCTGCCGAATCGCAAGCGATTCGCGGTTCTGCCGAATCGCAAGCGATTCGCGGACGATTCGGGCCCCCGGCATCGATGCTTCTGGCGGCGACAGAGAGCAACTCAATTTTCCGAAGTGGGCGCGAAATCTCAGCGCTATCGTGACCGTCGGGGCTGCGATCTTGACCTCGGTGATGGCGATCTCGGCATTGCGGCTGGCTCACGACAATGCCGTCATGACCCGGCTTTATCTCCAGGCGCTCGACCGCGAGGGCCCGGAACGCTCCAGGCTTCTCGTGAGGGCGGCATCGCACGGCGAGACTTTGCTGGCGACGGCAGCCCACAACAAAACACGCTACAAAGACTGGCAGGTTCTCGCCGACGTCTTCCGACGTCTCGGCCACCTGGACGCGGCCCGGCGCTGCGCCGCGCGGGCTCTGGAGCTCCATCCCTACTCGCCGAGGACCTTTCGCCTGCTAGCGAGGCTCACCACCGGCGAAGAGAGTCGCCGTTGGCAAGAAGGGCACGAGCACATTCTGCATCAGGCGACGGCCGGCTATCAGCTCCCTTATCCGGGCCTGGAGCATTGACCACGCTCTAAACTTCCTCCATGTCTCCACCGAGAATGATGTTGAGCAGCAGATTGAGACCGACGCCGAGCACCACCGCCAGCACCACGGTATTGGAGAGCAGCAGCCGGTAGAGTGCTGGCAACTGCTCCAGCCACTCGGCGCCAAGGGCGTAGCGGGTGTAAACCGGTATCGCGACCGAGCCCACCAGAGTGGTGCCGATGACGAAAGAGTTGGCGGTGGTCGGTGGAGCGGCGGCCAGCAGCCGGATTCCAGAAGCCGCAATCATGCCGCAGACCAGCACGAACACCCCGCCCAACACCGGACGCGGCATTGCGACCAGCAGGGCTCCGAGCTTCGGACAGAGGCCGTAGAGCACCAGGATCACCGCCGCGATTCGCACCACGAAACGGCTTGCCACCCCGGTGGCGGCGATGATTCCGACGTTCTGGGTATAGCTGGTGCACGGAATGGCCCCCAGGCAGGTGGACAGCAGGCTGCCGGCGCCTTCGGCGAGGATGCCGCGGTTCATATGTCGCACCCGATAGGTCTCGCCCGACACCGCGCAAGTGGCGGCGTAATCACCGAGGGACTCGACCATCGAGCCGAAGTAGCCGACCGCCACCCCGACGATCGCCGCGGCGGTGAATTCCCAGCCGAAGCCGGGTCCGCCGTAGGGGAAGAGCCGGGGCAGGCCGAACCAGGGCTTCTCGGCCACCAGGCTCCAGTCCATCTCGCCGAGCAGTGAGCCGACGCCGAGGCCAACGACCCAGATCGAGAGGAAGATGGCGCCGCGCGCCAGCAGACCGCCGGCAACACCCCGCAGCGCGATCTGGAGCACGAAGATCATCGCGATCACCAGCGCCGCCAGGCCAAAATTGAGCGGCTGACCGTCGCCGAGCGCCAGCTGAACCGCGAATTGCCCGAGGGCCAGGCCGATAGCCAGGATCACGACGCCCGACACCGCGGCTGGAAACAGTCGTCGCAGCTGCCCCAGGATCCGCGAAGCTCCGACCAGGGACTCCAAGGCCGCGCCGACGAACGCGCCACCCCACATCGCCGGCGCCCCCAGCTGGCCGCCGATCGGCGCCAGAGTGCCGGTGAGCGTGGCCGAGGGTCCTTGAATGATCGGCAGCCGATTGCCGAAGGTGGTCTGGATCAGCGTCGCCAGACCCATCGCCAGCAGGCAGGAGTTGATGAACTGTGCCTTTTCAGACGCCGCCATGCCCACCGCGCCTGCTACCGCCAGCGGCAGCACGAAGGGCGAAATGTCGACCAGCGTGTGCTGCCAGCCGTAGAGCAACGACTCCCACCAGGTCTCTGGCCGTTCGTCGATTCGGTATACCGGTTCGCGCACCGCGGGAACTTCGCCCCAGACGGCTTCGTCTGAAGCCTGCGCTGTCTCTCGATCGTTCATTCTGACTGGAGGAACCAGGCTATCATCTCGACAGCAAGCTTCATCCGGGGCAGCTGATATCCTTATAAGCTATAGATGGAGGTTCTCATTGCCCGCGAAAGATCTTTACCACGAGACGGTCAAGACCGCCCTGGTCAAGGACGGCTGGAAGGTTACTCATGATCCTCTGTCGCTGCGTTGGGGCAAGAAAGACCTGTTCGTTGATCTCGGTGCCGAGAAGCTTCTGGCGGCCGAGAAAGGCGAGGAGAAGATTGCAGTCGAGGTCAAGAGTTTCCTGGGCAAGTCAGAAATTGCAGATCTCGAACAGGCGCTCGGGCAGTTCACGCTCTATCGAAGGATCCTCGAGATCAAAGATCCGGATCGGCAGCTCTATCTGGCGATCCGGGAGCTCGTTTTTACCGAGTTGTTCGAAGAGCCCATAGGCCAGCTCTTGCTGGACAGTAGGATGGTTCGAATCGTCGTCTTCAGTGAAGACACCGAGGAGGTGCTACGATGGATACCCTGAGTAGATACAGGCAGATCGTGCGCTCAGTATTAGAGCCTTATTCCAAGATCGAGTATGCCTATGTCGATGCACACAACAAGCTGGTGTGTGACGAAGAAGGCGATCATTATTTGATCCTGTCACTCGGTTGGGATACGAATCCCAAACGTAGAGTGCACGGCTGCCTCATCCACCTTGACCTCATCGACGGTAAGGTCTGGATCCAGCGAGACGGAACCGAAGACGGTGTCGCCACCGATCTTGAGGCGGCAGGGATTCCGAAGTCAGACATCGTTCTTGGCTTCCATCCTCCGCACCTGCGTCAGCACACGGATTACGCTGCAGCCTGAACCTGGGCAGCACCGCTGCCATGCGGCGAACGTTCAATCGAGAGCACAGGCCGCGCAATCGATCCGCGGTTCGATCCGGCCGCTTCTGGCGAGCCGTTCGAGCCGGCTCCGGCGAGCGTCGAAGCAAATCGGGCAGTCGGCGAAGCGGTCGAGATCCCAGAGATCGGCGCTGACCGTCGCGCGTCCCGACCGGACGGCCTCGAGCTCTAGCGCGCCGTCGAGCGCCGTTTCCAGAGCGGTCAGCTTAGGCGGATGAAACTCGCCCTCGGCCTTCAGGCGTTCAAGCTCGCCATTGCCTCCCCGAACCGGGATCAGCGCGACCGACTCAGCGCCTCGACCGAATGCATACTCGGCGGAGCGAATCGCCCATTCAGCGGTCTCGGCCGGCGGCACGAACGGCGCGCCGACCAGCACAAAGGCGCGCATGACGATCCCTCGCGTCACCAACGCCTCGGCAGCGCGATCGAAGTCGCCCAGCGACATGCCTTTGCCGAGACGGGGGAAGGCTTGCGGATGGATGGTCTCAAGCCCCATCGCCACTTCCAGATCACCCGCCAGGGTATCGGCCCAGGCATAGCACGCGTCGCCGATGAGGCGGGGATGACACTCGACGACCGTTCGCTCGAAGGGCTCGGCGAGCTCGGCGAGTCGAGGCAGATCAGCTGCCGGTACCGACCGCGAATCGAAGAAGTTGCTGGCGTTGTAGAGCTTGAGCCGCGCGAGGCGATCGCGCTCAGCTCGGGGCAGCCGCGCCAGCGCGGCCTCCACTTGCGCCGGCAAGTCGCCGGGTGCGGTGGGGCGATCGAGGGTGTAGCGCCAGAGGTCGCAGAAGACACAGGTGAACGGGCATTCGGCGCCGGCGAGAAAGATCGTCAGCGCCGACACGAGCTGGCCGTCCGGAGTGCGTTCGTCTTCCACCAGCGTCCCGATTGGTCGGCGAGGATCGACCCTGGGCTTGGGTGGCCTTCGGGCGCGGACTGCGGCGGCTAGGGATCTGTCACGCATTGCAGCCGAAAAAGCCGGAGGCAGTCAGCTATAGCTGGGTGAGCTGATAGTCCAGCGAGGCTAAATCGCAGAGCCCGTCCGGTTCCTCCGGACGAGCTCTGCCGAGGAGGGTTTGGGCCAAGGAAGCCAAACCGCAGGTTTGGGTTTTCTTGGGGCTACCCGGGCCTGTGGAGCGACAGGAAGTGCTGCCGGTAGGCCTCGGGATGGAGCGCGAATCGTTGTTGAAAGGTGGCCTCCGAGGTCGCCCCCTGCTGAAAGCGCCGCTTGGGAAATGTCGGCATCTGTAAATCCAAGACCCGCTCGACGCCCCGTCGCAGAACTTCGCCCTTGAGCGCGTAGAGACGTTCGTGGGAACCGCGGGCCAGTTCGTCGAAGGGGATTGCTTCGGCGACCGCGATCACGTCCGGATGAGTGAACGGCGAGAAACCGATGAAGCCGTAGCGGCTTGCCGGGGCATAAGTGCGAACCGTGCCTCGGCTTTGACCGCCGCTGTAGGTCAGGGAGTGCTTGATCGCGTCGACGCCCCAGCCCTCTTGATAGAGCATGCTGTTGTTGACCACACTGACGATGGTCAGCTCGGGATTCTCCTCGATCGGATAGTCCTTCAGATTCTCGTCGCCGCCGTCGCCGTCGACCAGCCAACGCCACTCCGGATACCGGCGGCGCAGCTCGGCGACCAGCGCCATGCCGACCGCGGCGCACTCGACGTCGCGCGGCTTGTAGTCTTCGATCAGCTCGACCGCGGCCAAGG
>JAAUXY010210875.1_pt1 | contig 16892 bp, 15 predicted proteins | sample 7278121 | NCBI WGS metagenome assembly JAAUXY01 (sample SAMN14350117, study PRJNA611818) | marine sediment metagenome | isolation source: surface marine sediment (1.8m) | place: French Polynesia: Moorea | collected 2018-08 | reverse complement strand
GGCCTCGGGAGGCCCACCTCGGCACGAAGGCAACTTCCCAACACCTTCCGACCACCCCGCGGGGCAGTTGCGACGCCGAGTGGGACTCGGTACTCTGACGGAGTATTCGAGTCCGCCTTTCACCCACAGCAATTCGGAAGCCATGATAAATACCCCTGATCGACCGGAGCGTCGCCCGGAGCGCCCCAACTTCTCCTCCGGCCCCTGCGCCAAGCGTCCGGGCTGGCATCTCGAAGCCCTGGCCGGCGCCGAGCTCGGCCGCTCCCACCGCTCCCGCGACGGCAAGGCCAAGCTGGCGTCGGCGATCGACCGCACCCGCGAAATCTTGAACCTGCCCGACGGCTACCGCGTCGGCATCGTGCCCGGCTCCGACACCGGCGCTTTCGAGATGGCGATGTGGTCGCTGCTCGGCGCCCGCGGAGTCGACGCCCTGGGCTGGGAATCCTTCAGCAAGGGTTGGGTTCTCGACACCGTCAGCCAGCTGAAGATCAAAGATCTGCGGACCCTGGACGCCGACTACGGCGAGCTTCCCGATCTCTCGCAGGTCGATACCGATCGCGACATCGTCTTCGCCTGGAACGGCACCACCTCCGGCGTACGCGTCCCCGACGGTGACTGGATCGCCGGGGATCGCTCCGGGCTAACCCTCTGCGACGCCACCTCAGCGGTCTTCGCCCAGCCCCTGCCCTGGGCCAAGCTCGACGTCATCACCTACTCCTGGCAGAAAGTCCTCGGCGGCGAGGCCGCCCACGGCATGTTGATCCTCAGCCCGCGGGCGGTAGAGCGACTCGAGAGCTACGTTCCGGACTGGCCTCTACCCAAAGTCTTTCGCCTGACCAAGAAGGGCAAACTCAACGAAGGCATCTTCAAGGGCTCAACGATCAACACCCCGAGCCTGCTGTGCGTCGAGGACTACCTGGACACCCTCACCTGGGCCGAAGAGCTCGGTGGCCTCGACGCCCTCCACGCCCGCGCCGACGCCAACTTCGGAACCGTCGCCGCCTGGGTCGAGCGCACGCCCTGGGTCGACTTCCTGGCCCGCGTCCCGGAAACCCGGTCCAACACCTCGGTGTGCCTCAAGATCGTCGGTTCCGACTTCTCTGCCCTGGACGCCGAGCGCCAGGCGGCCGTACCCAAACGCATCGCTGCTCTGCTCGAGCAAGAAGGCGTCGCCTTCGACGTCAACAGCTATCGTGCTGCGCCCCCCGGCCTGCGCGTCTGGTGCGGCGCCACTGTTGAGCGTTCAGACGTCGAGGCGCTCTTGCCGTGGCTGGACTGGGCTTACGCGGTGGCGATGAGTTAATTGAGTAGGGTGCGCACCGCGCACCTCCCATTCCGAATATGCCCGAGTACCGCCGGTCTCGACTCAGCGGCAACACATTCTTCTTTACCGTTGTCACCCACAATCGGCGCCGTATTCTCACCGAATGCATGCCTGAGGTGCGCAGTGCGCACCCTACTCCGAGATATTGCCGCAAGTTGACAGGCAAGCCCGCATCTCTCTAGAATAGCGGTAACTGAGCGTAACACGCTCCCGGTTCGATCTGCTTCGGGCCACCCATCCAAAACGGGCACGACGGGGGCTGGCACCCCCACCGCGCCCTCGATCACGCAAGGAGTAGCTGTCCATGCGCAAACGTACCCTCGACTCTACCACCGCCTCCTCCAACCTCGACTCCGCTGACTCCTGGGTCTGGTTCGTCACCGAGAAGGGCCTGCGCGCCTCCGGGGCGACCAGCATGAGAGCTGCCGCGGCCGAGCTTCGGCAAACGGCGGCCGAGCTCGAGAAGGCCGCCCGGTGCCTCGATCAGGATCTGCCCACACCCCAGAATGGCTCCGACTCGGTGTCCGATATAGGCGTAGCGCCGCCCCAGGTATTTCGCCGCTTCACGGTCTGCGGGCAATACCAGAATCAACACCAGGTGCCGGCCCTTCGATTCGCCGGCAAGTGGCTTCGCCAGGCGGGCTTCGATCTCGGGCAGAAGGTGCAGGTCAAGGTGGATTCCGGGCGGCTCACCGTCTGCGCCGAGTAGCCGGAGCCGACGAGCGATACTTGGCTCCCCCGACGAGAACGCCTCTCCCGGCGTTCACCGGGAGAGGCTGAGAAGACTGGCGATCGATCTCGAGCGCCTCATCCCTGAGTACCTTGGCGGGTGGACCGCTTTGGACGTTTGTCCAAACGGCCGCGCGAGGCTATTTCGCGGACCTTGGACAAATGTCCAAACGGCCGCGCGAGGCTATTTCGCGGACTTGGACAAATGTCCAAACGGCCGCGCGAGGCTATTTCGCGAGCTTGGACGTTTGTCCGAGGGCGCTGAGAGGCGATCCGGACAGCTTGGATGCTTGTCCAACGCCGCTGAGAGGCGATCCCGCATGCCTGGATACTCGCCCTGGCCCTCCGCGAGCCTATCCCGAGACCTTGGACGTTTGTCCAAAGCCGCTGAGAGGCGATCCCGCATGCCTAGGCACTTGTCCAAGCCCTCCGCGAGCCTATCTGGAGACCTTGGGCGTTTGTCCAAGGCCGCTGAGAGGCGATCCCGCATGCCTCGATACTTGTCCAGGCTCTCCGTGAGCCTATCCGCAGGCCTTGGACGGCTCGACTAAAGTCGAGCCATCTTCCTCATCTGTTCAGAATCCCCGTACACGTTACGCACCTCGGGTCCTGTACCAGGTATAGATGAGCAAGCAGGAAACTGCGATCACTGCACATGTCGAGGGTACTATGTGGCCGAAGGTGAGTACTCCTGCGAACGCGGCATAGAGGCCAGCGACGCCCAGCAAGATTACGACAAGGATGGTGGGCGGTAGGATCCACTTCCTTTCGATCGGCTTGCGGTCAGCGACAAGCAAGAGAACGCCCCATGAAAAAGCAACCGAAGACATCAGTCCCATTGGATAGACGAATCCGGTAACGCCCATCCTCTCTGGAATGAGCGCGAGGATAGCAACGGCGAAATCGGCGACTGCTGCCACCCAATAGCTGGTCCTGAGTAAGGCGGTGTCATCTTTCATCGGTGTCGAGCCCCCTTGATCAGAGGTTCATCCTTTTCCTGGTTCTCCACCCCTCCACTATATCCGGAAGCAAACGCTTCGGTTGGCGTAGCCGATCGCTCGATCGCATACGGGGCCGAAGCCGCTGGCCTACAGCTTCTCCGCCTCCACCCACTTGCGCACTTTGACCGCCTCCTTGACGTGCTCGAGGGACTCCAGCGAGATGTCCCGCACCAGGCCCTCGACCTCGCCTTCGGTGAGTTCTGTCGAGCCTGGCCGAGGTTGGTGGCACCCTGATCGCCCTGATCGCACCCTGATCGACGCGACCGTCCCGGGGCGCCCGGCGTGGTCCATGAAAATACCCCAGACCGTCCCGGGGCGCCCGGCGCGGTCCATGAAAATACCCCAGACCGTCCCGGGGCGCCCGGCGTGGTCTATGAAAACACCCCAGACCGTCCCGGACGGCCGAGCCAGGGCATTTCAGCGGCCGGTCTGTCGAACAAGGAGCCAAAGCGGACGACCATGCCGGGCGCTTGGCTCGGGTCGTCCAGTCGTCGAGGCGCTCTTGCCGTAGCTTGACCGGGCCTGCGGCGTGGCAATGAACGAGTAGTGCCGAGAAGCGCCCTTACAGATACTTCTCTTCAAGACGTCGCTTGTAGTCCTCCTCATCGACATCGGCGCCTCGCATCGAGCCGCGAAGTGACCGAACGAGCGGAGTGATGGTCGCGCTGTCCTCGACCGGTGCCGCAATCAGTCGGGTGAGAAGTTGCCTGGCCGCCTGAAGCTCTTCTTCAGCCAGTTGCAGAAAGTCGTCGATCCGCTTACGCCGGGCGCTCATAGACTCTGCGGGCGGCGCCCAATGTCCTGCCAGGGATTGGAGGAGTCCGCCAGAACCTCCTGGAAGTCGGACCAGCGGCAAGGAATGACGTCGCAACCGATTGGCAGATCCAGCACCGGGGCGAAGACCTCGTCGTAGTCCGCCTCACTGTTGGGCGCATCATCGTCGAATACCACCAGCAGGTCGAAATCGCTGTCCGGTCGGGCGCGGCCTTCGGCGCGACTGCCGAAGAGGTAGATCCTGAAGGGCTTCAGGCCTTGAACGAGCCGATCGACGATGGCCCGGAGCGCACCTTGCTCCGATGAGTACTGGCCGTAGTTTGGAGGAGCAGGTCGCATGACGAATCCAGCATACCACTTCGGCCGGGCCTATTACGCACCGCGCTCCACCTGCCAGGCACCCGCCTGGGCCACCCGCCGCGCCAGTCGGCGACCACGGTTACCGATCGGGACAACAGGGGTACGTGCAGGCAAGCCGGATATTGGCCATCCTCTCTGACAGCCACTCGTGCCTACAGATTGACGACCACTTTTACGTCCTACATAGGATGTAGTCGGTGATTGCCCGCCTAGAAGGTCTGATGCCGCACGCCGACAAGACACCGGTTCGCGCAAGTTCGTGACGGTGAAGCCACGACGTGTAGTCGTGGCGCCGTCGCGCCACCCGCGCCGCCGTCTATCCCTGGAGATACACCCATGCTTAGAGGACCTACTGGCAGTAATTGCATCACAACACCCGTCGATCTCGAACAGCTTGCGGACTTAGTGGAACGCTTCAATGGCAACCTTGCTCGCGAGGCTGGCCGATGGATCGGCTGCTATCACTTCACAGCGATTCCTCCCGAGCCTGAGGCGTTTGTGGACCGACTCAATGCCGTCCTCAGCCCCAACTTGATGAATGTCGGATCTGACATAGAATAGCCATGAGCAGCGACGATAAACCGTTGGTCTGGCTCCATGGCGAGATCCAATCGCCGCCGCTCTCCAGCAAGGCTCGAGTAGAAGTCGGATATCTGCTTCGGCTCATTCAGCGCGGCGAGAGCCTCTCGATGCCGCAGTCTAGGCCCATGCCGGTAATCGGCTCACGATGTCACGAACTTAGAGTCCCTGACGGTAGCAACTCGTGGCGGATCTTCTACAGAATCGATGAGGACGCGGTCTTGATTCTCGGGGTTGAGGCAAAGAAGTCCCGCACCACACCAGACCAAACGATCAAAAACTGCCAACGAAGACTGAGCGCCTACGACGAGCTAGAGTCTGCACCGGAGCATCACCCATGAATCCCGACAAGAAAAAGCGTCTTGAGCAGGCAGGCTGGAGAGTCAGTGACGCCGACGAATTCCTCGGCCTCTCGCCTGAGGAGACGGAGTACATCGAACTCCGGATCCGCTTGAGCGATGCCGTGAGGCAACTCCGTAAACAAAGGGAGCTGACCCAAGTCGACCTTGCGGCTCGAATGGGGTCGAGCCAGAGCCGAATGGCCAAGCTCGAGGCGGCCGACACCTCTGTCTCTCTCGATCTTCTCATCCGCTCCCTCTTTGCACTCGGTGCCAGTCGCTTCGACCTGGCCAAGGCCATTGCAGGTAGGTGACTCGTCTCGACGTTGATCAGGCGATACTTCTTCACATCGGTTTCCAAAACGATGATTGGCGATCGCCCTTCGACCCTACCGGTGCCTGCACGGCCGATGCGCAAACGAGATCTTGCCCCGCGGGTTTCCGCACGACCGACTCCCGGTCGAGAATCCGCTCCGCAGGTTTCCGCACGACCGATTCTCAGTCCGAAATTGGCCCTGCAGGTCTCTGCACGGCGGATTTACAGTTGAAAATTTGCTCTGCAGGTTTCTGCAGAGGGTATTGAGAAATGCGATAGACCGGACATTTTCCGCGCATCGGCGACGCATCGTCACGCCCGAACACCGCCTGTAATCCTCTGAAGACAAGGCACTTGCGAAAAATGTCCGGTGAAATGGAGCTAGCTCCATTTCCTAAAATGTCCGGTCGACGCGGAAATTGTCCGGTCAAATGAACCCAGGGGGGCGAAGCCACTGGTTTACGACTTCTCCGACTCCACCCATTTGCGCACTTTGACCGCCTCCTTGACGTGCTCGAGGGACTCGAGCGAGATGTCCCGCACCAGGCCCTCGACCTCGCCTTCGGTGAGCTCGACCACCAGACCGTCGATCGTGGCCCCGATGATGTCCTGAAGCAGTTCCTGGCCCTTGTCGGTGTCGAGAGTGCCGGCGACGGTGTCGACGATGGCCTCGAAGATCAGCGTGCCGATGGTCTCGACCAGCGGCCGGACGACCGACTTGGGTAGCGGGATGCGCCGCAGGGCCTCGGCGCTTTCGACCGAGCCTTTGAGATTGGCGTCGAGAAAGGCCCGCACTCGATCGCGGACCTCGGCGCTGGCCAACACGCCGCGTAGGCGCAGCGTCAGCTCACGGGCCAGGGCCTCGCGACGGGGCTCGATGACCGTACGGATGATGCGCCGATGGGTGCCGCCGCGAATCTCTTCCTGGGATTCGTTCAAGATCCGCAGCGACACCATGTCGGAGATCTCCTCGTTGATGATGTTGGCGAAGTACTTGACGGTTCGCGATAGCGGGTCGGAGCCGACGGACGTGCGCTCGGAGCGATAAAGTCGGACGTAGATCGACGCGATTCGAATCAGGCGGAAGAGCCGGAATTGAGGCAGCGGCACGATGCCCAACAGGTCGTACCAGTGGAAGATCGGATAGAAGAACCACCGCGGGTAGGTGCGGCGGCGCACCGCGAGCGCCCACTGAGTGTAGAACTCGATGGTGAAGATCAATAGGAACGGCAGGTCGATCAGCCAACCGCGATCGACGAATTTCCCGTCGAGAGCGAACTCGCGGTGGTAGTTGACCGCCAGGAGTGGCCGCAGCTCGCGCTGAAAGAACGCCAAGCGGTCGGCCAGATCCGGGCCCGACGTCCACAGCCGCTCAAAAGCCTCGGCGCCGCCGAGCACCCGAGGCCCGGACGCGCCGAAATAGCGAGCCATCCGGGCCTCGAGACGACCCAGGTTGCGGCCCTGTCCGGAACGTTCAAAGGGATTGTCAGAGTAAAGCTGACGCGACAAATCCTTCAGCGCTGCCAGATCGCCTTCGATCACCGGGGCCGGGGCATCGACGGCCAGAGCCGCCGCCAGCCGGTCGACGCGCTCGAGATAGCGCGACGTCAGAGGGTGCGGTTCGATGCCCTTGACCGGGTCATAGATCTCGCTCACCAGCGGCAGATGCTCGAAGTAGTACGGACGCAGCCACAGATAGGTGAAGTCAAAGCCGATCAGGCAGACGTTGACCAGCGCCAGGTAAATCATCAGCCCGTCCCACAGGACCGCCGGGGTCAGGCGACGCCGCCAGCGCTCCCAATAGAACCAACGGGCTTTCATGTGCCGAGTCAGACTCCGAGCCATAGAGGGAGGTTACCTCAACGTGCTGAACTCAACATGTTGGTTCCAGTCTGCTCGCCAGCGGTACACTGTGGATCATGTTTCGGACGGAACACGAATGGCACCTACGTGACCTTTTCGGGAAGCGCGGTACCGGCTTCGTTCTGTTCGCGGCGCTTGCCGCCACGGCGCTCCTGGCATCGCGCTCGAGGGTTGAGGAGGCGACCACGGATCCGCTTCCACGACCGCCGATCACGCTTTGGGCGTGGGAGCGGCCGGAGTTGCTGGGCTTTGTCGATCCGGCCGAAGTTGAAGCAGCTGTTCTGGTCGGTACCCTGAACTTCTCCGCGGGCTCGATGCGGGTCCGCCCCCGGCTCCAGCCGCTCGAGCTGCCGCGCGCGGCACGGCGCATGGCCGTCGTGCGCATCGAGGCGGATCGTTCTGCCGGCTCTTTGAGCCTGGCTCAGGGACACCAGGCAGCGGAGGCTATCCTGGCTTGGGCCAGAACACCCCCCGGTTACGACGCCTTGCAGATCGACTTCGACGCCACCGTCTCCCAGCGGCCCTTCTATCGCCGACTGCTCCAAGACCTGCGCCGCGAGCTGCCGACAGCCATGCCGATCTCGATCACCGCTCTGGCCTCCTGGTGCCTCGGCGACCGCTGGCTCGAGGGCCTGCCGATCGACGAGGCGGTGCCGATGCTCTTTCGCATGGGAACCGACGAGCGGGCGATCCGTACCGTCCTGGACCGCGGCGACGACTTTCGCGAGCCGCGCTGCCGGACCAGCTACGGCCTGGCCACCGACGAACCGACGCCGCCCCTGCGGCCGGGTCGACGACTCTACCTCTTCCACCCTGAACCCTGGACGGAAGTCGCCTTCAGCAGCTTTCGACAGGAACTTTCAGGAGACGCGCCCTGATGAAACCTCTACACCTCCTTGCCCAGATCGTGGCGCTCCTCATCACCTTCTTCGCGGCACCCCTGTGGGCCTGCGGGCCATGGGATATCAACGTCTATTTCTCGTTGCCGGATCGACCGGGCCCGTCTCGCGACAGTTTTCTCCAGGGACAGCTCGGCATCCTCGACAGCGGGCTCGCTCCCGCCTACCGCTACGTGGCCTACCGTCATCTCGCGGGGCTAGAGACGGACCACCGCGATGTTTCGCCTGTTCCCCTTCGGAGAAACCTCGAATCCTTGAGCTCTCTGTGGCCGGCGACGCCAGAGCGCGCAGACCAAGATCCAGTCGCCGCCTGGCGGGAGGCACGGGCGGCGGTCCCCGGTTTCGGGCCCATCGGCTGGCTCTCCCGAGATCGCCAGGTCAGGGCTGAAAACGCTGATCACTACTATTTCAGCTACTTCTTGAACTGCCTGGACGACGCCTTCTGGAATGCTGAGAGAACCCTGGCGGCGCGTATCGAGCGCTTCGGCGCATCGTCACGTGAGGTGCAGGCCTGGATCACCGCTCAGGACGTCGTCTTCTCCAATTGCGGTGGCGGCGAGACGATGCCGGCGCCGCTCGACGAGACCTGGGATCCCTTGGCCCGTGCCGATCGCGCCTACCAGATCGCCGCCGCTCATTTCTACGCCGCGCGCTACAGCGACGCCGCGGAGCTGTTTCGGACCATCGCGCGAGACGACGCCTCGCCGTGGCGGCAGCTGTCGGCCTACCTGGTGGCCCGTGCTTTGATCCGCGACCGGCAGTTCGCCGCTGCCGGCGAGCATCTGCGCGCCGTGATTGACGACCCCGAGCTGGCGGAGGTCCATGAGCCGGCTCGGGGTCTGCTCGGCTATGCCGCCCTGCGCGACGATCCCCAGCGCCGACGCCTAGAGCTGGAACGGCGGCTGCTCGCAAGCAGTCTCGATTCACCGATCGGCCAGGACTGGATCGACTATCTATGGCTTCTCGAACAGGGCGCCGCACAGACCGAGGAGTCGTCCCCAAAATGGAGCCAACTCGAACATTGGCTCACCGCCATGGCGGATCGGACCTACGATAAAGATCGGCCTTGGAAAATAGCGCACGACAACTGGCAAACCGCCTCCGAGCAGCCTGGCCCCGACGCCCCCTGGCTGGTCGCGGCGCTGATCACCGCCGACCCCGATCGCGAGGGCATAGAGCCGCTGATCGACGCTGCCGCGGGGATCGAAGACTCTCGGCTCGGTCTGACCGTCGCCTACCATCGGGCGCGTCTCTTGGCCGGCATGGGTCGAGCCGAAGAAACGCGTGCGATCATCGACCCTTTTCTGGAGCAGCCTGACGATCTCTCGCCCGCCGATCGCAATCGCCTACGCATTCTGCGCGCCGCGGTCACCTCCGAGCTCGACGAATACCTGCGCCTGCTGACTCTGATGCCGGTCGGGCTGAAATGGGAGGGTGATAGCGACTACATCGTCGCCGAAGGCGAGGTGGGCTATACCCACTACCGCTTCGACGATCCTCTGCTGTTCTATCCGGCCGTCGAGCTACTGAACCACGCCTTGACCACCGAGGAGCTGCTCGAAGTTGCCGAGGATTATCTACTGCCTACGTCCTGGCGTCGGCGCCTGGCCCTCGTCGTCTGGACCCGCGCGGCGGTCACTGGCAACGACGCCACCGCGCTGGCCGCGGCGCCGCTGGTCAGCTCGCTGGCTTCGGAGCTCGCCGCCGAGATGCGGGCGTTCACCACTGCCGAGGAGGCCGACCGGCAATTCCAGTCGGCGTGGACGCTGTCGCGTTTCCCCGGGCTCACCCCCGTGCTGCGCTGGAATCTCGGCCGCGAGACGAAGGTCGAAGAAGTCGACGGTCTACGAGACAATGGTTGGTGCGACGGCGTGCTCCAGATCGACGGGTTGCCCGGGCAGATCGTGCGTACCCCCGAGCAGATAGCGAAAGTCCAAGCCGAGCTGCCTGAGTTACCGGCATGGCCGAATTACATCGGCAAGGTCATGCTCGCACACGCCAACAGCCGTCCCGACGACCCGCGGATTCCAGAGGCCCTCCACCGGGTGGTCAGGGCCACCCGCATCGGCTGCCCCATAGGCGGCTACGGCGACATCTCGAAAGCCGCCTTCCAGCGTCTGCACAAGCGCTATCCGTCCAGCCCCTGGACGGAGAAAACGCCATACTGGTTCGATTGACGACTTCAACTCGTTCGCGGAAGCCTCAACATCCCGGTCGCCAGGGCCGTTCCCAACAGAATCACCACGCAACCGACGATCATGTTGAGGGTCAACACCTCGCCGAGGAACATGGCCCCCCACAGCACGGCGAAACCCGGGATCAGGTAGGTGACGCTGATCGCCTTGGCCGGCCCGACGTTGGCGATCAAGCGAAAGTAGAGCAACAAGGCGATCGCGGTACAGGCAATGCCCATGATCACGGTCGCTGTCCAGGCCGAAGCTGAGACCTTGGCCTCCGGCCACAGCCAGATCGCCCCCGGCAGCAGCAACAGGACGGCCGCGATCTGGCTGCCGGTCGCCAGGGCCAGCGGAGTCACTCCGCTCAGGTATCTCTTGGTGTAGCTGGCGGCGACACCGTAGAGCGCCGCCCCCAGGATCGCGGCGGGGATCGCCAGGCTGGCGCCTTCGAATCCGAAGCTGATCTTGTTCCACACCAGAACCACCACACCGAAGAAGCCGATCGTCAGGCCGACGACGCGGCTCGCGTCCAGCCGATCCCCCAACCACAGCCAGGCGACCAGAGCGCCGAACAGTGGCGAAGTGGCGTTGATGATCGCCGCGAAGCCGCCGGTCACGTAGAGGGTCGAGTAGGCGAACAGACAAAACGGCAGCGCCGAGTTGAACAGCCCGACCAGGAAGATAGGCCACCAATGGTTCCTCAGGTCGGCCGTGCCCGAGCGCGCGATCAGGATCGGAAGCAGGAACGCTGACGCCAGCGCGACCCGCACCTCGATCAGCGCCACCGGCCCGAACTCCGGCGTGGCAACGCGCAAGAAGAGGAACGACGCGCCCCATAGGGCTGCCAACAGCAGCAATTCGAAGACGTCTCTGGGTCTCATTCCGTCCTTCGATGCTCAGGTCATGAGTGGGGTTTCAAACGGCCCTCGAACGGATCAAGGTCTCGACGCCTCGCCGCCATCGCTTCCCAGCCCCGTAGAACGCCAGCTCGGCACCCGCGGCTGGATTATCGAACGAATTTCAGAGGATCATGTTTTCGGATTCGTCTAATGAGTAATGAGTATCTTCAGCCATGGCCGGCTCAAGATGGGCGGAGGCGACCGTCAGCTCGTCCAGCGCATGATCGCCGGCGACGGCGAGGCGTTCGATCGCTTCTTCGACGACCATTTCCCCGGGCTCTACCGCTTTGCCTTGACCCGCGTGGATCACGACGTCGATGTCGCCGACGAGGTGGTCCAGGCGACTCTCTGCAAGGCGATCGACCGTCTCGAGAGCTACCGCGGCGAGGCGTCACTGTTCACCTGGCTGTGCATGATCTGCCGCAACCTGATCACCGACCACCATCGCCGGACCCAGCGACGACCGCGGTGGGTCGAGCTGCAGGAAGAAGTACCGGAGATTCGCGCCGCTCTCGAGCTGCTTTCGGCCCCGGAGTCGGGACCCGAGAACGCTCTGCGCCGCAAGGAGGTTGCCCGCTGGGTCCAGGTGACGCTCGACAGCCTGAAGCCGCACTACCGGCGGGCGCTCGAATGGAAGTACGTACACGGCCTGTCGGTGAACGAAATCGCCGGTCGCCTCGACGTCGGTCCCAAGGCTGCCGAGTCGCTGATGACGCGCTCACGCCAGGCCTTTCGCGAGGGGTTTCGGGCGATCAGCACGGCACAGAAGGACTGGGCTTTCGGATGACGCGAACGGGACACGACGAGCGATCGGGCGACGGTATCGGCGAGCTGCTGCGTCTCGCCGAGCCGCCGGCGATCTCACCGGAGCGCATGGAGCGGCACCGTCAGCTGGCGCGCGCCCACTGGCAGCGGAAAGTCCGGGCTCGGGCACGCCGGCGTCGAAGCATTTACGGCCTCGCCGCGGCGGCGGTGATCGGCCTGGCGATCGGTCTATGGCAGGTGAGCCGACACGAGGAGCCCGTGTCTTTAGCGCCGATGACAGCTCCGACCGACCGACCGACGGCAGGACCGGTGGCCAGGCTCGCGACGCTCGCCGGCCCGGTTCGCCACCAGACCGACGGTGCGACTCGCGAGATTCCGGACTCTTCCGGTCTTCTGCAAGCTGGGGACGAGATCCACGCCGGAACGGTGCTCGAAACCGCGCGGGACAGCCGTGCCGCATTCCGGCTCGCCGGCGGCCACGAGTTGCGGCTCGACGTCGATACATGTTTACGCCTGGTCTCGGATCGGGTGCTCGCCCTCGAGCGAGGGGCGCTCTACGTCGATTCCCGAGAATCGCCGGGATCGCTCGAGATCCGCACCCCCCTTGGCACGGCGCGCGATATCGGCACCCGCTTCGAGGTTCGCCTGGATGACGCCTCCCTGAGGGTTCGGGTCCGCGACGGACGGGTCGCGGTCGATCGCGACGGCCAGATCCACGAGGCAGGTCGAGGCGCTGAGCTCACCCTCGACAGCTACGGTGCGCTGGCGCGGCGGGAGATCGAGGTGTACGGGCCCGAGTGGCGCTGGAGCCTGGAGGTCGCCCCGGCTTTCGACGCCGAAGGACGTCCGATCAGCGAGTTGCTCGATTGGGTGACGCGCGAGACCGGCTGGCGACTGCGCCTGGATCCGGCGGTCGCTCGAGGCGCCGCTACGGTGACGATCAGCGGCTCGATCAAAGGCCTGCCGCCCGACCAAATCCTGAACGTGATCCTGCCGACCACCGGATTGAAACATCGCGTGGAGGACGGCGAGCTGATCGTCGAGCCTTTGATGTAGAGGCTGCCGGATCGCAGAGGCGAGCGTGGACAAGACCCCTCACCCTAACCCCATTCTTCAACGGGGAGAGAGACTTGGAGCCCGGGAAACCCGGGACGCATTTGCACTACTCATCCTGGTCGCCTTGTCGCTCGCCGCGACGCCACTCGCGGCCCAGTCAATCGATGGCTCGCGCTATGCCTGCCGGCCGCTGGTCGAGGCGCTGCACGATCTCCAGGATCATGGTCTGCCGGTGGTCTTCGGCTCCAATCTGGTCCGCGAGCGCATGCTGGTGTCGAAGGTGCCGAGCGCAACCACCCCGCGTCGTCTGCTGGACCAGCTGCTCGCTCCCCATGGCCTGCGCGCCCAAAATGGCGCCGGTGGCCGGCTGCTGGTCGTGCAGTCGTTCTCGGGGCCGGTCTCAGCGCCGCCCTGGTCCATGGCACCCGGCGCTTCCCAGCGATCGACGGCCGGCGGCGTGCTGCCCGCCTGGATCGAAGCGTCCAGCCCGGCCTTGACGGTGATCGACAGGATAGCCGCCGGCGACGTCGAGATGCCGGCGGCGGCTCTATCTTCCAACAGCCACTACCTGGTGCTGCGGTTGACTCCGGACGCCGAAGCAATCCGGCTTCCGGACCTGGGGCGAGCGGACCTGGCCTTCGATCTCAAAGAGTTGATTGTCGAGGCCCGGTCCCGAGCTCCGAAACTGAAGGTCGCGCTCGAAGCGGGATCCGAGGCCGTCGCGCGTCTGCTCGCCCACGGTTTGGCGCCTTACATCGACGCCTACGTCAGTCACACCGGAGTCCCAACCGCCGATCCGACCGCGCGATTGTGGTGGCGCGCACCGAGCGCCGATCTGCCGCTTCACGGCTGGCTCCACGGGGCTAGCCGGGGAGCCGAGCTGGTGCTTCTCGAGCAGCCCCTCGATGCCTCTCAGCGTGTCTTTCTCGAACGTATCCAGGCGATAGCGAGCGTTGACCTCGAACTTCAACCGACGGTTGAAGGCCTGGAGCCCGACCGCGTGCGCTTCCTCTACAGCCTCGAGACCGGCAGCTACTTCCTAGCGATCTATGCACTGCCTGGCCGCCGGCAGACCCTGGCCTTTTCACTCGGCGGGCGCGTCGAGGTTCATGGCCTCTATCCTGAAGGCGTCACCGTGCCGGCGGCCCATCTCGGTGGCCGCACCGAGTTGGAGCTCACGGGCGACCACCCTCACTTCCTGATCGAGCTGCGTCCCGAGTCGCCGAAAGTCGAGAACGGCGTTTTACGGGTTGACGGCGAAGAGTTCGTCGATCCTTACGAGGTCGTGGTGCGCAACCAGGTCTTTCAAGAACGCGAAGCGAGAAAGGTGCGCTCTCTCGACGTCATGGAGCGCCGCCATTCGGTGGCCCAGAACCGCTCGTCGCGACGCTATACCTGGATCCACCGAATCATCGAACGTCCAGGTCACCTCACAGAATTCCATCATCTCGGAGTCGAGCGCAACGGCGTCCCCTTCCCGGAGCGATTTTTTCAGGTGGGGCGCGACTTCCGGGCCGAGGCTCAGGTCGAGCTTCACCCGCTCGAGATCGAGCTCGACCGCACCTACGCTTACCGTTACCTGGGCGAGGAAGAGGTCGACGGGCGCCTTGCCTGGAAGATCGGCTTCGAGCCGGTGCAAAAGGGGGCTTTTCTGAACGGCACCGTGTGGATCGATCAGAAGACCCACGCTCATCTAAAGCTCACCGCCTCCCACGCCGGCCTGTCGGGATCGGTGATCAGCCGCGAAGTCACCCGCTACTACGGCTGGATACCGGACGACGATCAGTGCTTCTGGAACTGGTCGCGCAGCGAGGGCCTGTCGGTGGTCGAAAGCCCCAGCTCACGGGTCGCCCTGGCGATCGACACCGAGCGTTACGGCTTCAATTACAACCGCGACGACATCGAGCACCAGGTACGCGAGGCCCATGCCTCGGACATACCGATCCACGTCGCGACACCGCCCGACGGACATCGCTGGCTGGTCCGGGAAGAGCCGAGGCAAAGTCGGCGGCTGCTCAGCCGGCTGTTCCAGCGCCCTCGAAACACCGGACTGGCCGGCCGACGAAAGCGGGCCCTACGCCACGATTCCAGCTCCCCCTTCCCCTCTGATCTATCCCTCAGGATGTGGCCCAGCGAGACGTCGCCCGGCGGCGGAGAACCCTTCGGCGGTCGGGTCCTCGCCGATCGCGATGCCTACACCTCGACCCGCGAGCTCTACCTGATCACGCGCGATAACTGCACCAGTACCATCTCATGCAGCGGTCTCGGCTTCGAGTACCAGCGCACCGACCTGTTCGAGAGCCGTGCCGAGCTCTTCGTCAGCCTCTACGACATCCAGAGCTTTGCGGCCCTCACCTATCCGCGGCTCGGCGGCTCGCGCTGGGTGATGACTGCCTCGTTCTTGAACGACTTGTCCTATTGGGACAACGGCATTCTCCACCCCGGCACCACCGACGTCTGGGCCGGATTCGGACAACGGCGCAACAACCTCTCTCTGGCCTTCGCCCACCCGCTCGAGGAGATGCTGCGCCTATGTCCCTTGAAAGGCAAGCTACGCGCCCGAGCTACCGTCGGCCTGGCCCATTTTTCCTTTCAGGACCGGAGCGAAATCCCAGATTTCCGCCTGCCTGGCGCCCTGGTCGAGCGTCGCGGCGGCCTCGAGCTCGACTTCGAGCGCCGCAGGTTCTATGCACGAGCCGCCTATGAGCTGCGCCTGCGCGACGGTTCCGATTCCTGGAGCATCGATGGCTCCGAGCCGATCTCCGCCAATTCGAGAAGGTTCACCCTCACCGTCGGATACTCTACGACCCTGCCCAAAGACCGCTCCTTGGGCTCACGCGTGGTCCTGCAACAAGGCTGGAATCTCGACCACTTCTCGGACTTCTTCTCCGGCTTCTCGGGGGTACGCGCGCCTGGCTTCCAGCCTCAGCGTCACGATTTCGGACTCGGCGCTTCAATCAGCTGGAGCGGCCGGCTGACCCGACGTCTGCCCGTCACCCTACGTCTCGAGGGCGCCGTCCTGCGCAGCGAGCGCTACCCTCACGAAGACGCTGATCAACTCGGCGTCGAGCTCGAGACCTTTCTCAGCTCCTGGTTCAAGACCGACCTCTTCCTGCGCTACGGCTACGGCCTCTACTCCAGCCTCCCCGACCAGAACGGCGACCTGCGAACCCGCTTCATCGTGTCGCGACGGTTCTGACGTCTCGATCAATCCCGCTGCTTATCACCGCGACCGTACGAAATCCCCAGCTTGTCCATGCGATGTCGCAAGGTGCTCGGATTGAGCTCGAGGACGGCGGCCGCGCCATCTGGCCCATGCACTCTTCCGCCAGTCATCGCCAACACCCGCTGAATATGTGAGCGCACAACGTTGTCCAAGGCCTGGGATGATTCCATATCCGCGGCACCAGGCGTTCCACCTTCGCCGCGAGACCCTAGAATGACGACGTCCGGTGTCAGATGCTGTGCGCCGTCGGACAAGACCAGAGCCCGCTCGATGACGTTCTGAAGCTCCCTCACATTGCCGGGCCAGTCGTAAGCCAAGAACTTCTGCAGCACCTCGGGGGTCGGTTTCGGCGTGCTCCGCAGCTTCAGCTCGATCGACTTCTTGCGCAGGAAATGCGCCACCAGCGCCGGGATATCGCCGGTTCGCTCCCGAAGCGGGGGAATCGAGATCGGGAATACCGCCAGGCGAAACCATAGGTCTTTGCGGAACGAGCCCTCCCGCACCATCTCTTCCAGATCGCGATTCGTCGCCGCGATGACTCGGATATCCAGCTTGATGGTGGCGTTGCCCCCCACCCGCTCGATCT
>JAAUXY010175788.1_pt1 | contig 16892 bp, 12 predicted proteins | sample 7278121 | NCBI WGS metagenome assembly JAAUXY01 (sample SAMN14350117, study PRJNA611818) | marine sediment metagenome | isolation source: surface marine sediment (1.8m) | place: French Polynesia: Moorea | collected 2018-08 | reverse complement strand
CTGTACTGCATGACGCCGCACTTCCACCAGGACAACATCTCTTATCACGATTGCGCCGAAGAGGGATATCACCTCTGGGGTACGTCCTGGATGATGCAGTTCGGCGAACTGCCGACGGGCGGATACTTCTGGCGACCGCCGTACATCAACCATGGTGCGTTTGCGAGCGAACTGGGATGCATAGCGATCGGCCGTACCGATTCGAAGCTCTTCAATCACTTCCACTACAACCCGTGGAGTACGCCCGAAGAAAACGAGATGCGTTCGGCAGCGAGGCTCGCGAAACGCGATCCGGTGCTATACAAATGGTGCGTCAACAATGCGCACAATCATCCGCACGGCCCCGAAGACTTCGAGGACACGATGCTCAGGCGAGGAACGCATACGCACGCTGACGGTACGACCCATACGCACGCGCACGGCCACGACGAGCATTCACACGACTAGGGTCTGTCCGAACAGGACATTTGGTGCGAGAGGCTGCGCTGCCGCCTAACAGGTCACGTGTAGAATCGCGTTGACGTCGGCCGGCTCGAATTCCCCGAGTAAATCGCAGACTTCGAGCGTCGGCGCTTCGACGATCTTGATACCTCGCTTCGCGGCCTCCGCGTAGACGTCTTTCATGACGGGCAGGCGCCCGTACGCGCCGGTGCCTATGAAAAGCGTATCGCCCCTCCACGGGATGTTCTCGCCGGCGGACAAAGGGGTGTGGCCGAAGTCGCTGCGATGGGCCTTCGAAGGCCCTTTCTTGCGTTTCCGGACTTCTCCCCGCTCGATTACGACGTCGTGATCGTAGCGCTCTCCTTCAATATTGATTGCGCCAAAGGACACATGCTCGATTCTCATGTTCTACTCTCCCAACACGTTCAGACTACTCCGTTTGGCAGTTTCGTGCCGATTTCGCCTGTTTCGGTAACGTTTCCGAAAGTGTGGCACATGTCCCAGATTATGTCGGCTGGGGTGCTCTATGCTGCCTGAACATGCGAATACAGTGCGTGACATAAGCAGGTAGTCCCATGCGAAATGCTCTTATCAGTCTGGTTACCATACTGGCCTTCGGCTTCACGCTCGATGCGGCGGCCGAGGCTTCTTATGCCGCTTCGTCATCGGACAATGGGTTGCAGATCGAAATCCAGTCGCCGGGCGGCGATATCGTCATCTCCGACGGCGCGAGAGACATTGAGGTGGAGGGGGTAGCGTCGTCTATCGGTGGCGTCCGTCATATCGACATGTTGTTCGTCATGGACACGTCGTCGAGCCTCCGCGGCACGGATCCAAACGACTATCGCTCGGCCGGAGCCATCGGTCTGGTCGAAAACCTCTCGCCGCGAAGCGACATCAAGATCGGTGTCGTCAGCTTTGACCGGAACAGCGAACTCGCGCAGCCACTCACGTCGGACCGGGCCCAGGTCGCCCAGGCCCTGCGCGATCTGCCACGTTCGGGGAGCACGAATCTGGGCGCGGGCATCATGGCAGCTCTGGACGAGCTCGCCGAGAACGGGCGGCCGGGTTCGTCGCGCGTGATCATGCTCTTCACCGACGGCCAGTCGAACCGGAAAAAGGCGCATGTCGCGGCGGTGCGCGCACAGGCCGAGGGCGTTACCGTGCAGACGCTGTTGCTCGGCTCGAACAAGACGGGCGGCGAGATCCTGGACGAGATCGCCTGGGCAACCGGTGGCAGCCTGGTTCGCGTCTCGGACCCGTCGAAGCTCCCGGAAGCATTCCTGAATCTGCGCACGACGGGCGTGGACAGCGTCATGCTCAGCGTGAATGACTCCGAGGCGATACCGGCGAAGCTTGCTGGCGGAACGTTTATCGGCAACCTGCCGCTCGAAGTGGGTGAGAATCGCATCGTCGCGCTGGCGACCAGCGTCGACGGGCGGCAGCAGGAATCGGTCGTCATGGTAAAGGTACAGGACGCGAGTTGTGCTGCCCTGGAAGTGGCAGCCACGAAGTCCGGACGACCCGTCGTGTCGCTGAGTGACCGGGCCGTGGAAATTGTTGTCGATGCATCGCGGAGCATGTGGGGACGCATGGACGGCGAGCCCAAGATGGTGGTCGCCAAGAACATCCTCGAGGACGTCTCCTGGTGGTTCCCGCAGGACCTCGACCTCGCGCTGCGCGCCTACGGCAGCACGAGCCCGAGCGAGTCCAACAACTGCGCTGACTCCGTGCTGCTCGTGCCGTTCGCCGACGAAAATCGCGAGCCGATTCGACATGCGGTTGCTGGCCTGAGGCCACTCGGACAGACACCGATCGCCTTTGCTCTCAACGAAGCGGCCCGCGATTTTGCGGCCGTGCAGGACGATTGCGCCGTCGTGCTCGTCACCGACGGAATCGAAAGCTGCAGTGGCAATCCGGTGCAGGCAGCGAGCGATCTGCGGACGCAGGGCATCGTCGTCCACGTCATAGGTTTCGGGATGGGCAGCGCTGCCGATGAAGACACCGCCAGCCTGCAGGCCATTGCCGATGCATCGGGCGGCCGCTACGTCACGGCGACCAGTGCAGAAGAGCTAAAAGCGGCGTTGGCCGAAACGGTCGCCACGTCGTTCAGCGTTCTCAAAGGCGGCCTGGAGATCGCCAGCGGCTCACTCGGTTCTGGTGATCCGATTTACCTGCCCGAGGGCGACTACAGAGTCGTGCTTCACAGTTCGCCGCCGCAGGACGTCGATGTCAGCCTTTCTCCGAAGGACCGTGTCACGGTGACACTCGAGAAGCAGGGCGGTTTCGTATCGCAATTCGAGCAGCGTGGCAGAATCGAGTACAGGTCCTGCGAAGACGTGGTCGCGAAGATCGAGCGGCTGGAGCGACGTGAGTCTGAACAGCAGCGCGTTCAGAGTGCCAATTACGAGTAGGGTGCGACATCAGTCTCCGCAATCTGCTCCTGACTGCCTTCCTGTTGTTCGTGGTGGTGTACGCCCGTGCGGTAGGTGGGCTCGTCCTGTTCGGCTCGAACAGTCTCGGCCTCATCCTGCTTGCGTCCAAGCCCAGCGATCAGCACACGCTGAACCCGCTTTCCGAAGACGTGAGCTTTATCACACCGGAAACCGCAGAGTGGATGCTCGTGTCCTTCGACTGGCCCTACTGGAGGAATCAGGCATCGCCGGGTAGTGAGTCAGAGCGCGTGCCCGAGCTGCACTTTACGATCTCTACCGTACGCATTTTTTCCGATGCGAAAGAAGTCAACGAGCGGCGACTGCGCCTGATGTCACATTTCATTGCGCGAGGCGCTTCGGTCGAGGAGCGCAATATGGGTTTTACCGCGCTGCACGAAGCGCTGATCTCATCGGACAGGGAAGCGCTGGATCTGCTACTGCAACACGGCGCGGACCCGCATGCCATAATCGAGCGACCGGGCCGCAAATCCGACGGCAAAAACGCCGTGGAATTGGCGGCGATGCTCTACGGGAAAAACTCCGAATGGGTTACCGCAATTCGTCCGCGGCAGTAGTCAGCCAGTCCAGGTAGACCACCTTAACTCTGCTATTCTTTGACATAACCTGCAATTCAGACGGAATCGCAAGTTACGCCTGCAAATAGGTGTATGGTAGGGGAAAACCGGGAGAAAGAAGGGCATAAGAACAACACCCAGAGGACGGGATACAAAATGACGCGACTGCTTGCAGGCATGGTGGCAGGGCTGTTGTCACTTGGCGCCTACGCTGCCACGCCAACAGACCTCAGCGAACAAATCGCCGAACTCAAAGCGCGAGACGTTCGAATCGAAACCGACCGGCGCACCGGCGCCGTTCGCCTGATTGGGGCGCGACCCCAGGCGCCCCTTAGTGTGCCATCCGTAACCGAGGTTTCGCGTGCTGATGTCGCGGCGATGGCGACCTTGAAGCAATTCGGCCCGATGTTCGGCGTCAAGCGCCCGGAACGGGAGTTGCGCCTGGTTCGTGAAGAATCGAAACGTCGTGGCGGTTCCCGGCATCGCTACCGCCAGCTTCACAAGGGCATACCGGTTCTTGGTGGTGAGCTGCTGGTAAACCTCGACCGATTCCGCCGGATGAATTCCATCAACGGTGAGATCAGTGGCGACCTCGATGTCGACATCAAAGCCGACATCAGCCCGTTGCAGGCTCGCAGGCTTGCGCAGCGGGCGGTGGCCAAGTGGTACGGCGTCCGCAAGTGGACGCTGCGGGCCAGCGTTCCCCAGCTCTGGATCGTCGATCCAAAAAACCTGAAGCCCGGCGACCGCGATGCGAGCCTGACGTGGCGCATCGAGGTTTCTGACAAGCGGAAACCTCGCAGTATTCGCGAGCTTCTGTTCGTCGACGCGAACACCGCCGCCGTAACTCTGCACATCAACCTGATCGAGAGGGCGAAGAACCGCGAGACCTACACCGCGAACGGCAGCAACAACCTGCCCGGCACGCTGGTGTGTAACGAGAGCGACCCGGACTGTCTCGCAGGGGACACGGACGCGCGTAACGCTCATCAGTTTGCGGGCGACACCTACGATTTCTACATGAATGAACACGGCCGCGACAGCCTCGACGACGCCGGGCAGACGCTCGTGTCAACCGTGCACTACAGCGACTTCCTGTGTCCCAATGCTTTCTGGGACGGCTCACAGGTTGTCTATTGCACGGGTCTGGCGGTGGATGACGTCGTAGCGCACGAGCTGACCCACGGCATTACCGAAAACACGTCGGCGCTCCTGTATTACTACCAGTCCGGCGCGATCAACGAGTCATTGTCCGACATCTGGGGCGAGTTCGTTGATCTCACCAACAACGCCGGCGACGATTCGGCAGCCGTCCGCTGGCTGATCGGTGAAGATCTCCCGGGCTCCGTCGGCGTCATCCGCGATATGGCTGATCCGACCGCGTTCGGCGATCCCGACAAGATGTCGAGCGAGTTCTATTGGACATTCGCGAGCGACAACGGCGGCGTTCACTTCAACAGCGGTATCAACAACAAGGCCGCTTACCTGATGACCGACGGCGATACCTTCAACGGTTATACCGTCAACGGTATCGGCATCGGCAAGGTCGCGGACATCTATTACGAAGCTCAGACCAACCTGCTGACCTCAGGTTCGGACTACGGGGATCTTTATTCAGCGCTGAGCCAGGCGTGCCAGAACCTCATTGGCATCGACGGTATTACGAGCGCTGACTGCCTGAATGTGCAGGCCGCCATCGACGCGGTCGAGATGAACACCGATCCGCTTGGCTTCCATCCGGATGCGCCTGTTTGTATCGGCGGCGATCCGCCTGACGACATCTTCTTCGACAATTTCGAAAATGGCACCGACCAGTGGGACCTCGTCAACGTCTCCGGCAGTTCGATAGCTGCCTGGATTCACGATTTCGGCTACGCGGCGTCCGGTACCTACATGCTCTGGGGACGCGACCAATTCACCAGTACCGACGGAACGGCGGAATTGAACGTCGACGTGCCGTTGCCGGTCGGCACCCGCTCATACCTGCACTTCAAGCACTCGTTTGCTTTCGAAGCGTCGATCGACTGGGAAACCTTCGAGCTGGAGTTCTGGGACGGCGGTTTTGTCGAATACAGTACGGACGGTGGTTCAACCTGGAGTGATACAGGGCCCCTGATCGACGGTGGACAGGCTTACAACGGAACGATTGCCAACACCCCGCTGAACCCCAGTGCGGGTCACCCGGCATTCGGTTCCGAGAGCCATGGCTACGTTTCCACACGTGTCGACCTCAGCAGCCTGACGGGTCAGAGCGTTCGTTTTCGGTGGCATACAAGTACGGACGGTTCGACGCAGGGACCCTTCGGATGGGTACTCGATGACGTCCGGGTATACACCTGCGCGAATGAACCGCCGCCGCCTGCGTATCTGAACTACAACGCGGCGACCTACAGTGTCGGTGAGGCCGGCACGGCAATCACGATTACGGTGAGCCGCACGGGCAACACGCTCGAGGACGCAACCGTCGACTATGCGACAGCCGACCTCAGCGCAACGGCGGGCGCAGACTACACTGCCACAAGTGGCACACTCGTGTTCGCCGACGGCGAGACAAGCCAGACCTTCACTGTGCCGATCCTCGATGACGGGCTTGTCGAAGGTGACGAAGCTGTCGTACTGACCCTGAGCGGCGGGAGCAGTCACGCCGAACTCGGCGCTGACGCCTTGCTGATTATCGACGACGACGACAGCAACGATTTTGCGTGGATCGATGACGCGCTGCCGGTCGGTGCAACGGGTCACGGCAACTGGAACTGGGTAAGCACGGATCCGCCGCCTTACTCGGGCGGCGCCGCGCACCAGTCGACGCTCGAACCCGGCTTCCATCAGCACTATTTCACGAATGCGGCGGCGCCCTTACAGGTCCTCGCGGGTGACGTTCTGTACGCCTACGTATACCTCGACCCGGTCAACCCGCCGAGCGAGTTGATGCTCTCCTGGTACGCAGACGGCAGTTGGGAGCACCGCGCTTACTGGGGAGCTGACCTGATCAATGTCGGCACCAACGGCACGGACAGCAGACGCTACATGGGGCCGCTGCCGCAGACGGGTCAATGGGTGCGGCTCGAAGTTCCGGCAAACGCCGTCGGATTGGAAGGCGCCGCAATCAGCGGCATGGCATTCAGCTTGTTCGACGGACGGGCAACCTGGGATACAGCCGGGATCAGTCCGACGCCGCTGCTGTCCGAAATATCTTTCAGTACGGCGACGTACAGCGTGAGCGAAGCAGACGGGTCCGCGACCGTCACGGTAGACCGCTCGGGCAATACCAGCGACAGCGTGACCGTAGACTACTCGACGGCGGATCTGAGCGCGACCGCGGGCAGCGACTACACCGCTACGAGTGGCACGCTGGTTTTCGCCGACGGCCAAACCAGCCAGACGTTTACTGTGCCGATCCTCGATGACGGCCTGATCGAGGGTAGCGAGAGCATCGCGCTGTCCATGAGCAGTGCGAGCAGTGGCGTGATTCTCGGCGCCGTGTCCGACGCCGTCCTGACGATCACGGATGACGACAGTAACGATACCGCGTGGATGGATGATGCTCTGCCGGCCGGCGCGACCCCGTACGGTAACTGGAGCTGGATCGGCACGAATCCGGTCCCGTTCTCGGGCAGCCTCGCGCACCAGTCGACGATCGCGGCAGGTTTCCACCAGCACTACTTCGACTACGCCACAACGCCGATGCAGGTGCAGGCTGGCGATACCGTGTATGCCTACGTGTATCTCGACCCGGCCAATCCGCCGCGCGAGGTGATGGTGTCGTGGTCGACCGGCGCCTGGATGCACAACGCGTACTGGGGCGAAAACCTGATCAACGTGGGTGTCGACGGCACCAACAGCCGACGTTACGTCGGGCCGCTGCCGCCTGCCGGGCAGTGGGTACGGCTCGAGGTCCCTGCCAGTGAGGTCGGGCTGGACGGCCGCGCCGTAACCGGGATGGCATTCAGCCTGTTCGATGGTGGCGCCACCTGGGACACGGCGGGTGTCAATTCGACGCCTCCGGCTCCAGAAGTGGCATTCAGCGCGGAGTCGTTCAGCGTCAGCGAAGCGGACGCAGCAGCGATCATAACCGTGAGTCGCACCGGAAGTTTGAGTGGCAGCGTGACAGTCGACTACGCGACCGCGGACTTCGGCGCAACGGCGGGTGTCGACTACGTTGCAACAAGCGGAACCCTCGCGTTCGCCGATGGTGAAGACAGCCGCACGTTCAACGTTTCGATCCTCGATGACAGTCTGATCGAGAGCAATGAAGCTATCGCGCTGACATTGAGCGGGGCAAGCGGCGCGAGCCTCGGCGACAGGTCCGACGCCATATTGACGATTACCGACGACGACGCCAGTAACGAGGCCTGGATGGACGACGCGTTGCCGGCCGGCGCGGTGGCGTACGGGACCTGGAACTGGGTCAGCACGGATCCGGTTCCACACTCAGGCAGTCTTGCGCACCAGTCGACGCTTGCAGCCGGATTCCACCAGCACTACTTCGCTTACGCATCGGATCCGTTGCAGGTGCAGGCGGGCGACAACCTCTACATCTATGTATATCTCGACCCGGCCAATCCACCGCGAGAGGTAATGGTGTCGTGGTCATCGGGCGCGTGGGTGAACAACGCGTACTGGGGCGAAAACCTGATCAACGTTGGCGTCGATGGCACCAACAGCCGGCGGTACGTCGGGCCGTTGCCGCCGACCGGGCAATGGGTACGCCTCGAGGTTCCCGCCAGCGATGTCGGTCTCGAAGGCGCCTCCATAACCGGCATGGCGTTCAGCCTGTACGACGGGCGTGCGACCTGGGACAGCACCGGTACCAGCTCGACGCCGGCGCCGGAGCCGGATCCCGAGCTGGCGTTCAGCGATGCCGCATACAGCGTCGTTGAGGGCGAAGCGCAAGCGCTCATTACGGTGAGCCGCACAGGAAGCACCAGTGGCAGCGCTACGGTGGACTACGCGACGGCGGATCTGACGGCGCTCGCGGGCGTCGATTACACTGCCACGAATGGCACCCTGGTCTTCGCCGACGGCGTCGACAGCCAGACGTTCAGCGTGCCGATCCTTGATGACGGTTTGATCGAAGGCAATGAGACGATCGCGTTGTCGCTGAGTGGGGCGAGCGGCGCCGATCTCGGTGCGCTCTCCGAGGCCGTGTTGACGATCAGCGATAACGACAGCAACGATACCGCGTGGATGGACGATGCCGTGCCGGACGGTGCGACGCCGTACGGTACCTGGAACTGGGTGAGCTCGAATCCGGCACCGTACTCCGGCAGCCAGGCTCACCAGTCGACGCCTGCTGCAGGGTTCCACCAGCACTATTTCACCTATGCGTCGGTGCCGATGCAGGTGCAGGCAGGCGATGTCATGTACGCCTATGTGTACCTCGACCCGATCGATTCGCCACGCGAGGTAATGGTGTCCTGGCATACCGACGGTGGCTGGGTACACAACGCCTACTGGGGTGAGAACCTGATCAACGTGGGCATCGATGGCACGAACAGCCGGCGTTATGTCGGTCCGTTACCCCCGACGGGACAGTGGGTGCGACTGGAAGTTGCGGCCAGCGCGCTCGGTCTCGAGGGCCGCGCCGTCAACGGCATGGCGTTCAGCCTGTATGACGGGAGTGCGACCTGGGATACGACCGGTGTCAGTACCACGCCGGTTACGCCACCGGACCCCGAGGTGGGATTCGGCGAGGCTACCTACAGTGTCGATGAGGCGGGCGTGGAAGCGGTCATTACGGTCAATCGCACGGGCGGCGGCAGCAGCGGATTCACGGTTGACTACGCGGCGGCCGATATCATTGCCCTGGCGGGAGTCGACTATGCTGCGACGAGCGGCACGCTCGTTTTCGCCGACAGTCAGGACAGCCAGACCTTCAGCGTTCCGATTCTTGACGACAGCATTATCGAAGGCAACGAAACCATTGCGCTGTCGCTGAGCGGCGCGACCGGTGCCAACCTGGGTGCTGTGTCAGAAGCCGTACTGACAATCAACGACGACGACAGCAGCGATGTCGTGTGGATGGACGACGCAGTGCCCCCTGGAGCCAGCGCGCTCGGAACCTGGAACTGGGTCGATACGGATCCGCTTCCGTTTTCGGGCAGCCTGGCGCACCAGTCGACATTGGCCGCGGGATTCCACCAGCACTACTTCACGTATGCGTCGGAGACCTTGCAGGTGCAGACCGGCGACACGCTGTTCACGTACGTGTACCTCGATCCGGCCAATCCGCCTCGCGAGGTGATGGTTTCGTGGTATGCGGGCGCGGGCTGGGTGCACAACGCGTACTGGGGCGAGAATCTGATCAACGTGGGCACTGATGGCACCAACAGTCGACGTTACGTCGGGCCGCTACCGCCGACGGGCCAGTGGGTACGTCTCGAGGTACCGGCGAGCGCGCTCGGACTGGAAGGCGCCACGGCAAACGGCATGGCGTTCAGCCTGTATGACGGGCGCGCGACGTGGGACACTACCGGAGTCGCGTCGAACTAGAGGTTGCACGTGATCCATACCGATGTAGTGATCGTTGGCGCCGGTCCCTGCGGCCTGTTCCAGGTTTTCGAGCTTGGCTTGCTCGGCCTGAAAGCCGAGGTCGTCGATTCGTTGCGCCATCCAGGCGGCCAGTGTACGGAGCTCTACCCGGACAAGCCGATCTACGATATCCCCGCCATCCCCGTGTGCTCGGGACAGGAACTGATTGACGCTTTGCTCAAACAAATCGAGCCGTTCGATTACGGCATGCACCTGGGCGAGGAGGTCACGGTCGTCAGCAAGAACGACGACGACTCGTTTCTCGTAGAGACAAGCGCCGGTACGCAGTTTCATGCCAGTGCAGTCGTTATCGCCGGCGGCGTCGGGTCGTTTCAGCCACGACAGCTGAGAGCGGAGGGTGCCGGTGACTTCGAAGGAAAGACGCTGCACTATCGCGTGCGGAATCCGGAGCAGTTCGCCGGCAAACGACTGGCGGTCCTCGGTGGCGGTGATTCCGCACTCGACTGGGCGCTGGAGCTCGTCGACATTGCCGAGCATGTAACGCTCGTGCACCGTCGTGACGAGTATCGTGCGGTGCAGGCGTCAGTCGACAAAATGCGATCGCTGGTCGCCGACGGAAGGATGGACGTGATCGAAAAGGCCAAGGTCACTGCGATCGACGGCGCCAACGGGCAGTTACGGTCGATAATGACCCAGCCCAAAGACGGTGGTGACGCGGTCGAAACAGCGGTCGACCACGTGCTCGTGTTTTACGGGCTAGCGCCCAAGCTCGGCCCTATCGCGGACTGGGGCCTCGACATCAATCGCAAGACGATCAACGTCGATACCGAGAAATTCGAGACGTCAACGCCGGGCATCTACGCGATCGGCGACATCAATTACTACCCTGGCAAAAAGAAGCTCATCCTGTCCGGTTTTCACGAGGCCGCGCTCGCCGCGTTCGCAATCAAGGCGAGAGTCGAGCCGGGTAAGAAGGTACACCTGCAGTACACGACGACCAGCCCGCTGATGCACAAGCGGCTGGGGGTGCCGGACTAGCAAGACATCTATTCGGCCACTGCCTCCCGAATCCGGATGAACCGGGAATCGCGGGGTTCCCGTGCCCGACTTAGTGTCAGAATCTGAGAACTCGCGCAGGGCGTGCCGCGGTTTGCCAAAGCGCGCCATGCCGCCTACCATTTCCCGCTCTTGCGCCGTTGATGTCGGGTCGAAATTTTTCGAGGGAGTCGCCGCTTGGCAGGATCCAGTCTTTTAACACTGCTTGATGACATCGCAACACTGCTTGACGATGTTGCGATACTGAGCAAAGTCGCAGCAAAGAAAACGGCCGGCGTACTCGGTGACGACCTTGCCCTGAACGCCGAACAGGTTTCAGGCATCCGGGCGGAGCGCGAGCTTCCCGTTGTTTGGGCTGTATTCAAGGGTTCGGCGATCAACAAGGCGATTATGGTGCCTATTGCGCTGTTACTCAGTGCCTTCGCCCCGTGGACCATTATGCCGTTGCTCATGCTGGGCGGCGCCTTTCTCTGTTTCGAGGGATTCGAGAAAGTCACGCACCGCTATTTGCACGCGTCAGAGGAAGACATTGAACACAAAAATCGCCTACAGGCGGTTGCTGATGCGAGTGTCGACATGGTTACGTTTGAGAAAAGACGGATTCGCGGCGCAATTCGCACTGACGCCATCTTGTCGGCAGAGATTATCGTGATTGTCCTCGGCACGGTGCAGGAAGCAGACCTGATCACACGAATAGCGGTGCTGTCTTTCCTCGCGGTTGCAATCACGGTCGGCGTCTACGGCCTCGTCGCGGGCATCGTCAAGATGGATGATGTCGGTTTGCATCTAATCGAAAAACAGGACAGCACGCGGTTGGCGCGTTTCCAGCGCTGGTTCGGCGCGTGGATACTTCGCATGGCGCCCAAGTTGATGAGCACGTTGTCAATCGTCGGCACCGCCGCAATGTTCCTGGTTGGAGGCGGCATCCTTGTGCACGGCATACCGATCATGGCAGAGGGCTTGCACATCGTTGAAGCCTGGGCGGATAGCTTGTCGGCGGGCGGCGGAATTGTTGGTTTCATAGCATCAATGCTTTATACCGGAATATTCGGTTTTATCGCGGGCGGGGTGATCGTCGGCCTCTACCTTGGAATCAAGCGGTTATTGCCGAGTCGCGCAGCCTCGCACTAACGTTTGGTCTGTATTGGGGCCGGCATGCCGACCCATAGCAAGTCTTTTGAAACACTGACGCCCAGAGAGCAGAAAGTACTCGAATCACTTGCTGATGGTGATCCCGTCGCGACAAACGTCAATGTTCGCAATCAAGGCGAGAGTCGAGCCGGGCAAGAAGGTACACCTGCAGTACACGACCACCAGCCCGCTGATGCACAAGCGGCTGGGGGTGCCGGATTAGCGGAGCGCCGATCCGTCTATCGTCGCCCTTCAGAATAATCCCGATGTCAAAAGAAATATGGCTAGACCATGAGTCAGCGTTGCTGGAATCACGCCAAACCAGGCTCGCACGAGGCCGGCAATGCAACCTTCCCAGAGTGCGAAAATCAAAACACTGACTCCAACGTCGGTCGCATTGTAGGCAAGAAACAGGTGGCCGAATGAAAACGCCACACCGGATATCAGTCCCGCGGGCACGGGCTTGATGCCGTCGCTTTTCACCAGCCAGCCAAAGAAATAGCCCCGGAAGAGAACCTCTTCATAAAGATTTCCGCAGAGGCTCATGAACAGGGTAAAAGGCAAAACGGCCAGGGGGACTGTGCCTCCTCGGTTTTCAATGGCAACGTCACCCAATTGATGAACAAGAAGTACCGGTAACACGGCAAGGCCCGCCCCGGCTATGCCGGTCAGGCATCCGCGCAGCTTGTTCCCGTCAAACCATTCGACCAGCGCCGCAAGTCGCGGAGAAATGCTCTGCATGAGCAGCACGAAACCCATACTCGTGAGGCCCATGACCAGGAGGGTGATCGGATCGCTTATCCAACGTATCCACAAAAAACCTTCATTTCCAAGGCTCCAGAGGCCGTGTGACGTCATCGCATCCCTGACGAAAATAAAAACCGCAATGAAGAGAAACAGGTGCAGGAGCGGATGGGCCTTGCGCAAAACCAGAAAAAGCACGGTCGCCAGGGCAAGGCCCGGCAGGAGCATCAGAGAGTATTGCAGCATTATCAACATCGAATCCCCATCTTATTGAACTGTTTTTGTGTACAGGACCGTTGTATCGACATGTTGTGCTTCACTCGAGGTTATGATCTACATACTACACTCACTAATTTAGTCGAATCTCGTGTGCAACAAGATAGACTCGACATGGCGTGTCGAGGCGCTCTGGGCCTTGTTATGGAGTCTTGGTCTCGTGGACGACATGCCATACCCGACTGATACCTGCGAAATGGAGACGCTTCATGCGGTTATGGCTGAGTCGAAATACGTGGAGCAGTTCCTGGGTAGCCTGAGCCTCCGGTCCAAATCCGAGATTCTCGACGAGGTAGACAAGATCTACAGGATTCATTGGGCGGTAGTAGATGCTCGATTGAACGGAAAGAACCCGCCGGACAACCTGAATCCAAGCGTCGTGTATGAACGCCACTATGTGCTTAGCTGGTTAGTCTGGTACGCCGACGAGTGGGACGACATCACGACCGATACATGACCGGCCGGTGATGACGGTGGCGATCCGAGATCTCACGGTTGTTCGTGCAACGCTTTCTTGTTGACCTTGCCTGACGACCGTTTCGGCAACTCGTCCAGAAAACGGAACTCCTGTGGCACCTTGTAGGGCGCGAGGTTCTCCTTGCAGTAATCTTTGAGCGCAACGCTGTCGAGTGACGAGGAGACGAATGCGACGACGACCTGTCCGCGGGCGGTGTCTTCGCGGCCGAGCACGGCAGCTTCGCTTACGTGCGGGTGCGCGAGCAGGCATGCCTCGATCTCGGCGGGGTAGATATTGACGCCGCCGCGAATGATCACGTCCTTGTCGCGGCCGCGCAGTGCGATATGCCCGGATTCGAGGCGTTCGGCCAGATCGCCGGGATAGAACCAGCCGTCCACGCCTGCGTCGCTCTCCACGCCGTCGGCATCGAGATGGCGCGTCGCGACGCCGGGGCCCCGGTAGCGCAAGCGGCCAACGACGCCGGTGCCGATGTCGATGTCGTTCTCGTCGACGATCTCTACGTCGGTCTTGTACGTCGGTTTGCCGACCGTTGCGGCGTGCTCCGCGAAGTCTTCAGCCCGTAGCACCGAGATGCCGCCGCCCTCGCTCGACGCGTAGTAGCTGTAGAGGTTCGGGCAGATCTTCTCGAGCACGTCATGTGCCTCGTCGGCGTACAGCGGTTCGCCGCTGACGATTAGGTAGTCGAGATTGTCGAAGAGCGGTGGTTGCCCCGGCTCGTGGAACTCGAACAAGCGACGCAACAGCGTCGGCGGCAGGAACGTTGCCGTCACAAACTCCTGTTGCAGCGTGGCAATGATCTCGGGCGGCTTCATCGGCGGCGGCGCGATCAACACCGTGCCGCCTGCCGCAAGCAGGCTCATACCGAAGGATCGTCCCGCGCCGAAATAGAACGGTGTCAGGACCGCGAAGCAGTCGTCACTGCCGTAGCCAATCGCTTTCCACTGGCTGACAAAGCGCTCGAACAGGTTGCGATGCGTAACGATCGCGCCTGTCGGCCGACCGGTGGTGCCCGACGAGAGTGAGATCAACAGGTCAGTGTCCTGCTCGTCGATAGCCGGCAGTCGAGCAACCGTATTGTCGCCCAGGTCGTTGCTGTCGGTAACGACAACCTTTGTCCCGAACGCGTCTGCGGCCGCTTCCTTTTCCTTGTCGGTCCAGCGGTGATCCATTGGCACGATGACCGCACCGAGTCGGGCGACGGCGTAGTGGGCGATCAGGTGATCGGCGTGCTCGGACATCGACAGCCCGACGCGGTCGCCTCTGACGATACCGCGATCCTGCAGCCAGGATGCGATGCCCTCGATGCGGGACCACAGCTCAATGTAAGTGATCGCCTCGTCGTGGAATCGAATCGCGGTCTTGCGGCCCTGTTTGTCCGCGTGTTCGCGAATGATGCTCGCGAGATTCATTACGGGCCTAGTCGAGCTTGTATATGCGCCGGACGTTGTCGCGCAGGAGCTTTCGCATGACTTCCGGCTTGAAGTTCAGCGCCTCGATCTCGTCCATCGTTCGCTTGAAGTCGAGCACGGGGAAATCCGTGCCGAAAATGACCTTGTCCTGCCCGTAGCTGTTGATGTAGCGCACGAAACTCTCCGGCCAGTACTTCGGTGAGTGCGCGTCGCAGCCGATGAAGACGTTCTCGTGTTTCCACGCCATCGCGATCATCTCGTCGGTCCAGGGAATACCGACGTGGATACCGATCAGACGCAGCTCCGGAAAATCGCAGGCCACAGCGTCGAGTGTGATCGGCTGCCCGACGCTTCGACAGCGATAGTCCTTCGAGTAGATCATCGACTGGCCGACCTGCAACTGGATCGGTACATCGAGTTCCACGCACTTGGCATAGAACGGGTAATACTTCGCGTGGTCCGGAGCCAGCTCGAACCAGTGCGGATAAAGGTGTGCGCCGATGAAGCCGAGGTCTTTAACGGCGTGTTCGAGCTCACGCACACCGTCCATGCCCGTGAACGGGTCGATGCCGATCAGACCCGAGAATTTCCCGGAGTATTGCTTCACCGCGTCCGCGACCACCTGCGGCGGCATGTGGTAGCAACCCTTGAGTCCGGGCCGCCCGGATTTCGCGGCGATCAGGAAGCCGTGATCGATACCTGCCGATTCCATGCGCTCGATCATCTGTTCGAGCGTCAGGCCTGCCATCAGGCTGTTTTTCGCCTTCATCTTGCCCGTAAAAAACTCGTCACCCCAGTCGGGACGGTGCGACAGGGCTTCCTCGGTCCAGATGTTGACGACCGCGTCAATGGCTGAAATCGATTTACTCATTGTGCTTCCTGAAATCCCTTGGGCACCCCGGCGTCGGGAACGAAGCCGTACAACGGTTCGTCGGGCAACGCCTCGCTGAGTATATTACGGACGGCCAGCAGTTTATCGATGTCGACGCCGGTCCTTAAACCCATTGCTTCGAGCATGAACACGAGGTCCTCGGTGACGATGTTGCCGCTGGCGCCGGGCGCGAACGGGCAGCCGCCGATACCGCCCAGCGAACTGTCGATCGTCGTTATGCCTTCCTCGATGGCAGCGAGCGCATTTGCAAGTCCAAGGCCGCGCGTGTTGTGCAGGTGCACGCCGGTAATGTTCTCCTTGCCGACGGCACCCTGCACCTTGCGGACGAGGCGTTTCACCTGTTCCGGGTTCGCGTAACCCGTCGTATCCGACAGGCCCACTTCGGCAACCCCGCATTCCATCAAGGTCTCTGCCGAGCGAAGGACGAGGTCCTCGCTGACCGGACCTTCGATCGTGCAGCCGAACGCCGTGGACAGTCCGGCTTCGAAGTGCGGCCGCTTGTCGGCTTCGATATCGGCGACCCGTTCTGCGATTGCCCGGACTTCGTCGAACATCTGCGCATGGCTGCGGCGAACGTTCTTCAGGCTGTGCGTTTCGCTCACGGAGAAAGGTATCGAAATCTTGTGTGCGCCGGCCGCAATCGCGTTTTCGGCGCCGCGCAGATTCGGCACGAGCACCGCGACGTTGAGACCAGGCACGGTGATGGCGTGTTTGACCACGTCCGCGGTATCGGCCATCTGCGGCAGCACCTTCGGCGGCACGAAAGAGCCGACCTCGATCTCCGAGAAGCCGGCTTCGGCCTGTGCGCTGATCCAGCGGTTCTTCACGTCGGTGGGCAGGACGGCATCGATGCTCTGCAAGCCGTCTCGCGGGCCCACCTCGCTCACGAGTATGTCGATGTCACTCACGGGATTCTTCCGAAAAACAATGCCTTGAAGGAAGATGAACTAAAGATATAATATT
>JAAUXY010029356.1_pt1 | contig 16895 bp, 14 predicted proteins | sample 7278121 | NCBI WGS metagenome assembly JAAUXY01 (sample SAMN14350117, study PRJNA611818) | marine sediment metagenome | isolation source: surface marine sediment (1.8m) | place: French Polynesia: Moorea | collected 2018-08 | reverse complement strand
CGGCGTGAAGATCTCATCGATCAGAAGCGGTTCGTCAGCATCAGGCACAAGCCCGAACTCGAACTTGGTGTCCGCGAGGATGATGCCGCGCTCGGCGGCATAGTCGCGCGCGCGGGTGTAGAGGCTCAAGGTCGTGTCGCCCAGCCAGCGCATCAGGTCTTCGCCGACAATTGCCGCGCCCTCAGCGAAGCTGATGTTCTCGTCATGGCCGCTTTCAGCCTTGGTGGAAGGGGTGAAAAGCGGTTCAGCCAGCTTGTCGCTGTTGCGCAAACCCTCCGGCAGCTCGATCCCGCAGACCGCACCCGAGGCCTGATAGTCTTTCCAGCCGCTACCGGTGATGTAACCCCGCGCGATGCACTCTATGGGCACAACCTCCGTTTTCCGGCAGAGCATGATGCGGCCCTCGAGCGCCGCCTGTTGCTCGGGCGTCAAGCCCGGCACGTCGGCAACGTCGGTGCTCAGCAGGTGATGGGCAACGCTGTCGGCAAAGTGGTCGAACCAGAATTTTGATATCTGCGTCAGGACCACGCCTTTGCCCGGAAGCCCGTTGCCCAGCACTACGTCGAACGCGCTGATGCGGTCGGTTGCAATGATCAGGAGCGCTTCGTCGCCGTTTTCCAACGTGACGTCATAGAGATCCCGGACTTTCCCGGAACGCTTGTTGGGCAGCGCCAGGTCAGTGGAAAGCACCGCTTCAGTCATGTGTGTTCCTCTTCGTTTAAATTTTCTTGTTAAGCCACGCTGCCGCCGTCCGCCATGTAAACCGAGCCCGTGATGAAGCTCGCGTCGTCGCTGGCTAGAAACAGCATGATGTTGGCAATGTCTTCCGGCTCGGCATAGCGCCCCATGGGGATGTTGGCCTCCATCATGGCCTTTGCCTGATCCGCCGCCCCCGGCGCCATCCCCTCCTCCAGGCTGCGCATCATGCGCGTCTCGACCGGAGAGGGATTGACCGTGTTCACCCGGATGTTCGCCGCGGCGCACTCTTTGGCCGCGGATTTCATCAAGCCAATGACCGCGTGTTTGCTGGTGACATAGGGTGCCACGCCCGGCGCACCGCGAATGCCCGCCACGCTCGAGGTGATGATGACGCTGCCGCCACCCCGCTCGGTGAGTGCCGGCACGGCTGCCTTCAGGCCAAGGAACGGCCCTTTCACGTTGACCGCCATGACCTGATCGAAGCGGGCTTCGTCATAGTCGAGGATCGATGCGACGTCGCCTTCGATTCCGGCGTTGGCCAGAAACGCATCAACGCCCCCGTAGCGCTCCTTGGCCGTGTCGATCATCGCCTGATTGTCTTCCGCCCGGGTGACGTCCGCGACGAAAAAGCTGACCTTGTTGCTGCCAATTTCGGCACAGGCTTCTGCAAGCGCTGCCTCGTCGAGATCGACCAGGAGCACGTCCGCGCCTTCTGCTACAAAGCGTTTGCCCACGGCTCGCCCTATGCCACCGGCGCCGCCGGTGATGACTGCTACCTTCCCGTCAAGTCTACCCATGTGTGCCCCCCTGAAACCGTCTCAGCCAAATGCCCGCTCGAAGTCGTCTATGAGATCCTCAACGTCTTCGATACCAACGGAGATGCGGATGAGCGAGTCGGCAATGCCCATGCTCGCGCGCCGCTCGGCGCCCATCTCGTAGTAGATCGTATGCGCCACGGGAATGGCGAGCGTCCGGTTATCGCCGAGATTGGTCGAGTTGATGATGAGTTCGAAGCGGTTGAGAAATTCCCAGATGTCGAGATCGGGCCTAAGCTCGAAACTGAAGAGCGCACCCGGATAACGGAAGAGCTCCGCCGCACGGGCATGCTCTGCATGGTCGGCAAGACCGGGATAGTAGACGCGCTCGACTTTGGCGTGGTCATTGAGATATTCGCAGAGTGCCTGTGCCGTTTCGCACTGGCGGGTCTGACGCAGTGCCAGCGTTTCCGCACCGATGGCAATGTGATGTGCGGATTCGGGCGCAAGCGCCGCGCCGAAGTCCCTGAGCCCTTTCTTGCGAATCTGCGTGATGCCCCAGAGCTGCGGGTCACCTTTCTGGTAGGTGTCGTAAATATTCGGAAACGTCGACCAGTCGAAATGACCCATTTCCGTGATGGCGCCGCCAAGCGCGTTGCCATGGCCGGCGATGTACTTGGTCAGGCTGTTCACCACGAGGCTTGCGCCCACGGTCGTCGGTTGGAACAGGAACGGCGACGTCATCGTGTTGTCGACGATGTAGACCAGCCCGCGCTCGGCGCAGAGCTCGCCAATCTCCTTCAGCGCCGTCACCTGCGTGCGCGGATTGGCGATGGTTTCGACAAAAACGAGCTTCGTCTCAGGCGTGACCGCAGCGGTGACGGCTTCAATATCAGTGGCGTCGACAAAGGTGACGTTGATGCCCTGGGTATCGAACGTGTTGAAAAGGCTGTTCGTGTTGCCAAAAAGAAACGCGCTCGAGACAACGTGATCGCCCGGACGCAGAAGCGCAAAGAGTGCCGTGCCTATCGCAGCCATGCCGGTGCCGAAGCAGATCGTTTTGAGTCCCTGCTCCATAACGGTGATTTTCGCTTCCAGCGCGTCGACGGTCGGATTGACCTGCCGACCGTAGGTATAACCGGGGCTTGTACCTTGAAACACTGAGGCGAGATCGCGCGCGTCTTCGTAGCCAAACGCCACGGAGGTATGCACGGGCTTATGCACCGCGCCATGTTCGATGGCCGCGGTCCGGTCCTGATGAACAATTCTGGAAGTGAAGCCTTTCATGCCGGGCTGTGCGTCATGCCGTAAAAGGGAACCGCGAACTATACGGTAAAAGGGGCTTTGTACGCCACGACCGCGGCGCTCAGGGGCGTTCGTTGCTAGGCGGTGGCGACGGCCGTATGACCTTCGAGAACCCCGGCAAAGGGGTTATTTTCCAGCAGCGACACGAGCTCGCTTGCCGGCACGGCAGGCGAAAAGATGTAACCCTGCACCTCTTCACAACCCTGCGCCTGCAGATACTTGAGCTGAGTGCGGTTTTCCACGCCTTCGGCGACGAGATCGAGCTGCAAACCCCTGGCCATCGCAACAATGGCGTTGATGATGCTGGCGTCTCCCTGCTCCGCGCGAATGTCCCCGACAAACGACCGATCGATCTTGAGGGTGTTGATGGGAAACTGATGCAGATAGGACAGGGACGAGTACCCCGTGCCGAAATCATCAATGGCTATGCGCGCACCGAGTTTACGGATGGCCTTCAGCTTTGGAATGATGATTTCCATGTCCTGCATGAGGGTGTTTTCGGTGATCTCGAGCTTGACGAACTCGGGATTGAGCCCCGAAGCGGTAAGCGACGCGGTGAATCGTTCCACGAAGCCTTCCTGCTCGAGCTGCTGTGCGGTGAGGTTGACCGAGAGACAGATATCGCCGTAACCCGCGCGCTGCCAGGCGGCAACGTCGTGGAAAGCCTGCTGCTGCACGAACTCGTCTATCTGCAGAATGAGGCCTGTCTCTTCGGCCAGCGGCAGAAATTCCCGCGGCTCGATGAGACCGCGACTGCCGTGACGCCACCGGACCAGCGCCTCGACGCCGTTTATGGCGCCCGTCGCAAGCGCCACCTGCGGCTGGTAGTGGACCTCGAACTCACCCTGGATGAGACCGTTGCGCAGCTCCCGTTCCATGTTGAGGCGCGTGGAAAACTGATGGTTCATCTCATCCGAGAAGAACTGGTAGCCGTTTTTGCCACGACCTTTGACGTGATACATCGCTATATCGGCGTTCTGAATCAGCGATTCACCGCTGTCCCCCGCTTCCGGGTACATGGCAATGCCAATGCTGGCGCCAACAAAAAGCTCGTGGCCGTCTATGACAAACGGCTCGTTGAGCCGATCCAGAATCTTCTCGGCAATGACAACCACGTCATCGCGGGTGCGGACTTCGGGCAACAGCAGCGTGAACTCGTCGCCGCCAAAACGGGACAGGGTGTCGCCTTTGCGCAGGCAGCTCTGCAGGCGATTGGCCACCGCTTTCAGGAGGCGGTCGCCCATGCTGTGACCGAGCGTGTCGTTGACCAGCTTGAAGCGGTCGAGGTCGAGAAACATCGCCGCAAGCTTGCGCTTGTTGCGCCGCGCATGGGTAATGGCCAGATTCAGGCGGTCTTTCAGGAGCGCGCGGTTGGGCAGATGCGTCAGCAGGTCGTGATACGCCTGGAAGTTGATGACCTCCTGGGCTTCCTTACGCTCGGAGATGTCCCGGGCGGTGCCATATGTGCCGGCAAAGTTCTGTCGGGTACGCTCGTTGTCGTTGGCGTAAATACCCATGGCAGTGAGCTCGGACCAGACCGTCTGATTGCGGTTCACGCCCATGCGCCGGTCCTGCCGCTTGCTCTTCAGGCGGATCTCGACGTTTTTCACCGCACGCTCACCGGTGCGCCGCTCGTTGAAGAGGTTGTGCGCGGCCTGCAGATCATCTTCGTCAATGAGCTCGGAGTAGTGTTTGCCGACGAGCTCGTTTTTCGTGAAGCCGAGCATGCTTTCGATGCGATCGTTCAGGAACGTGAAGCAGCCGTTGCGATCGAGCATGTACACCAGGTCAGGCGAGCTGTTGACGATGAAACGGTGCAGCTCCTCGGACTCCTTGAGCTGGCCTTCCATCACCTCGTGCTCAACCTCGAGGCGCACCTGACGCAGCGCCGTCTCCATGGTTGCAATGAGCTCAGCCGCCTCGTAGGGCTTCTTGACGAAATCGAAGGCGCCGCAGTGCAGGGCGTGTTTGACGCCGCTGAAGCTCGAGTCGCCGCTGACGACGACAATTTTGCACTTGAGCTTTTCGCGGGCAGCGTAGTCGAGAATGTCGTGGCCGCTCACGCCCGGCATGATGAGATCGAGCAGCACAACGTCGTATTCGTCGTTCTGCAGCGCAGTCATCGCCGCCTCGCCGCCAAGGGCCTGATCGGCTTCGTAGCCGTAGAGGGTGACCAGATGATGCAGAGAGGTGAGCAGCTCCTGCTTGTCGTCCACCAGCAGGATGCGGGCTTGATGCAACTCGGCGGCCGGCCGATTCATCAACTTGGCGAAAGATTCTCGTGGGCTCGAATTGTCACTCATCGATACTATTCATCGATATATTCATCGATACGGCTCGCCGCATTGCTGCAGAATGCGCTGACGAAGATGTGCGTCGTCCGCACACTTGCGAAACACCTCGAAGCTCCTCTCCGAGTGTGCCGATCCCCGTCCTCTCTCTGTTCTTGTTCTGATGCGCAATTGGAACAAGATTGCCGCATGCCGTAAAGGTCCGATTTGTATCGAAAATCAATACAATCGATGGACCGGCGCAACACTCGTTGCAAAGTGTGACCCGCGTCCGGTGCCGGTCGATTGTCGGACCGGTCGGACGCAAGACCCGCAGATGACCGCCAGCGTGTAGACTGCCGGCTCTTTTGACGCAGCGGATAGACGATTGACCGCCAGCACTTCAGCGAAGATGGCCCTCTCCATGGCGCTCGTGGCCTTCTGCACGAGCGTCTGGGCAGCACCTCGCGACGCACTCTGGGATTTCTGGTCTGCCCACGATCCGGCAAGCACCGTGCAGGTGGATCACACACCCTGGCAGGCTTTCCTGGAGCGGTATCTGCATACCCATACGGACGGCATCAACCGGGTGGCGTACGCTGACGCCGCGGCCACCGGCCGGGCGTCTCTGAACGCCTACCTCGACCGGCTTACAGCCCTCGATCCACGGCAGCTCTCGCGCGCCGCGCAGTTCGCCTACTGGGTCAATCTGTACAACGCGCTCACCGTTGAGGTGGTGCTGCGTTATCCGGATAAATCCAGCATTCTGCGCATGGGAGAAAAGCTGCTGGCTCGTGGTCCATGGGACGACGAGCTGATCACAATCGCCGGTGAGCCCGTGACCTTGAACGACATCGAGCACCGCATTCTGCGACCCATCTGGCAGGACCATCGCGTGCACTTTGCCGTGAACTGCGCAAGTCTCGGCTGTCCCAACCTGCTGCCCCGGGCTTTCACTCCCGAGAATACCGAGACTCTGCTCGAGCAGGCTGAGCACGACTACATCAACCATCCCCGCGGGCTCGCCTTTTCAGCCGCAGGCGCGCTCACCGTGTCCAGCATTTTCGACTGGTATCGCGACGATTTCGCGGCAGATCGCGAGGGGCTCCTCGCCTATCTCGCCAGCCGCCATGCCACGCTCGGCGCGCGACTGCGCGCCTATCAAGGTCGCATCAGGGACGACTACGACTGGCAGCTGAACGCGCAGGCCAACTAAGGCGCCGGGTGCCGGAACGGCCGCGGCCAGAGCTCGTAAACTCGCGCCAGCGCAGACAGCGCGAGGGCATGCTTCAGCTCACCCTCCTGCACGGCTGAACGCACCTCAGCTTCGCTCATGAGCTCCACTCTGATCGACTCGCCGTCGCCAAGCGCCTGCGGCTGGGCAAGGTAAGCCTCTTCCGCCAGCCAGTGGTGGCACAGATGATTGTGGAAAGCCGGGTTGGGCTCCACCGCGCCGAGATAGGTCCATCGCTCCGACGCATAGCCCGTCTCCTCGAGCAGCTCGCGCGCGGCCGCCGTGCCGGAGTCTTCCCCGGCATCAACCATGCCGCCCGGGGTTTCGAGCGTCGTATACCCGACGCCGAAGCGGAACTGGCGGATCATGACGCAGCGCATCTCCGTATCCAGCGCCACCATGTTGACCCAGTCGACCGACTCCAGCACCAGACGGTCGAATTCCTGATCGTTGCGCGGGTTGCGCATCCGGTCGATGCGTTTATCAAAGAGGATCAACCCGGCGTCCGGATCGTAGCGGGAGCTCAGCTTTTCCCAGTCGAGCTCGTCATCGATCATTGTCGTCTCCCAGATATCCGGTCAATTCCATGTAGCCGCGGCCCAGCCGCCGCCCGGCCGAGTCCTCTACGCCGACCAGGCCTTCCCAGTATATGAGACCCACGTCCATCAGCTGATCGTCGAGGAGCGCCTCGATCCGCCAGGTTCGCCCCGCCAGCTCCACCGGCGCCCTCTCATTGAACGTCAGCAGCCAGCGCACCGGCCAGTCCGCGCCATCCGGCGCCCGCCAGAAACGCTCCGGCGTGAGCACGTACGTCTCCGCCGATAGATGTTCCCGCTGCTTTCCCCCAGCTGTGACATACAGTCCGTGATCGAACGGGTCGGGTTTGCCATCGCGCCGCGTCAGGCTGAACGCCATCAGGCTGCGGCCATCGTCGAGCTGCAGCGCAAACCAGTTCCAGCCCGCAAGATGCTCACCAAGCACCGAGGTGCTCCATTCCCGATCCAGCCAGGCGAGACCGCTGACGGTGATCTCGCGCTCGTCGATGCGTAGCGTCCCGCGCGTCTGCATGCGCGGCATGGAGTAGTAATAACTTGCGGATCCCGGGCCCTTGTGGGACAGGCCGTCGTCACCCTGCAGCACCAGCGGCTGAGTCTGCTCGAACGTGAGCGCAGCCCCGAGGTTTTCATCCTTCGCCTCGAGGCGCACCGTCCAGGGTTCGGCTGTCTGCTCAGCCATCTGCCAGTCTTCGATCCAGGCGCGAAAAGGTTCAGCCGCAACACCCGCCTGGGCGGGATGACCCCGGGCAAACCGCGTTGCGTGCTCGTGCCGCTCAGCCTCTACATCGGTGACAGCAAGATGCGCAAGATACGCCTGCGCGGTATGCCATGGGCCTTCACCCGTGGGCTCTGGCTGCAGCGCCTGACGAAAGAGCGTGAACTGGGCGCCGTACTCTGCGCCGGACTCGTCCTCGAGCACTGCCGTTACGTACCACCACTCGCTGCGATAGCGCGGATGGGCACCATGGTCCGACGGAAATTCAAATCGACGCGGGGCTTGCGCCACGGCGTAGTCACCTTCCGCGGCGCCCAGCACCGTGTTGACCCTGAGACCCGCGCCAAAGTCCGGCGCTTCTTGCCGCGCATCTTCGCAAGCGAGCAGAGACAGAGACATCAGAGCAACGCTAAGTGCGCGCCACATGCGTGCCCTCCTCGCCGCGTCCGAAGCGCAGCATGCCCGCCGCCGCGGCGGCCAGCAGCCCCCAGAGCGCCGGGGTGACGAGCGCTTGCCCCGAGAGCTCCAGCGCCACCGTCCATCCGAAAGCCCGCGGATTGATGACGTCGCAGAGAATCCAGCCGAACGCCACGCCCAGCGGCAAAGCCAGCACAACCGCCACGGCCCCCAGACCCACGCCCAGCGAAAGATCCATGATCGCGCTTTCACCCGGCACGATCCCGAGGCCGTGCAGCAGCCGCGTGCTGCTGCGCCGGTTGAGTCGCAGCGTAGTGACGGCCACATAGACGCCAATCCCTGCAACCATCATGGCGATGGTGATGAGGACCGCGGTAATGGCAAACGTCTGATCGAAGGTGTCGAGGGCGATGCGGCGCAGATCCGCCTGTAACTCGACCTCTGCGGTCGACGAGAGGCTGCGCACAGCGCCGAGGACTCGAGCCGGATCGTCCGCGTTGATACTCAGAGAGTCGAGACGGCCCGTCAGGCCACTGTCGTCATCGACAATCACGCGCGGCGCAAGGTCACCGAAGCTCGAGAACACGCCCGCTATCCGCAGCTGGCGGCCGTCTACTTCCAAAGTGTCACCCGCGGCGCGTCCAAGCGTCCTGGCACCCTGTTCGCTGAGGAGCGCAGCGCCGGCCTCGAGCGGTGCGGAGAGCCCGTAGCGCGCTGCTTCAAAAGCGTCCACGTTGGTGACGGTCAACTCGACGGGTGCGCCCTCGATGCGCAAAGACGCCGTGTGATATCGCTGCACCCGGGAGAGATCCGCCCGCGAAGCCAATCCCGATGCGACGCGCGCAAGCTCTTCGCCCCCGCGCACCACCACGTCGTATGTCAGCCTGCGATCCAGCATACGGCTGAAGTCCGCCCGGAAGCTGTCGATCATGAGTCCCACGCCAACGGCCGTTGCGACTGCCAGTGACAATCCGGCAAGCGCAATTGAAAACTCTCTTGGATACCAGAAGAGCTCGCGCAGACTGAGCCGGACGAGCAACGGTCCACCGAGACGCTGACTGTGCCGTCTCAGCCGATTGAGGAGCGGCACAACCGCAAGCGCCGTCAAGACACTCAGCACCGCAATCGAGACAAATCCACCAATGAGGCCGGTGCTTTCGACATACACGCCCGCGAGTGCGGCCACCGGTAAAATCCAGGCGGCGTGCAGGCGGCGTTCGGACGGGATCCCGTAACGCGCACGATTGAATGCCACGACGCCACCCAAGAGGCAGACGGCAACGGAGCTGCCGGCCGCTTTCAGCACTACCCAGGCGTCCAGACTGAAAGCAGCCTCTACCTGCGGAACCGCAACGGCGTAAAGCTCAACCGCGAGGAGATACCCGGCAATGAGACCCAGCCCACCCGACAGAGCGCCGAGCAGCAGCATGGCAGCGGCAAAATAGCCGCCGAGCTCACGCCACGACACACCAAGCACGTGCAGGCGTTCGAACACCGGCCAGAGGCGGCGCAGCCAGGAGACCGCTACCTGGTACATGAGGAACCAGGCTACCAGCAGGGCAAGCGCGCCCAGGGCGCTGATGTTGAACAGCACCGATTTGCCGAACTGACTGGCAGGGTGCTGACGGGCGAGACTGACAATCTGCCACCCCTGATCCGGCTTCACCGGGGCCACCTCAGGTAGTCCAGCATCGAGCCCGGGCAGCAGCGCCTCGCCGAGGCGACGGGGAGCGTCCCAAGGACTCACGAAGCTCGCGCCGATATAGGAGATCCGTGATGACGGCCAGCCGAGCAGGTCCTGCACGACGCCAATGTCACCAACCAGCGTTCCAGGCGGTGCGGCAATGACGCCGTTGACGGGCAGCTGCACGGCATCCGTCAGACTCTCATCCACCCAGACCCCGTCCCAGCGCCAGTCTTCTGCGGAAGCAGACCCTGCGCCTGCCGTAAGCTCGATATCTGCGCTGAAGAGATCCACGCCAATGGCCCGTATCTGACGGCCACTCACGAGCAGACTTTCGTCGATCAACGGGCTCAAACGCTCGACGTCGGCCAGCGCGCCGCCGCGCCAGCGACGACGTAGATCAAAATAGTCGCCGGCCTGCAGATCGGTCCGGTGTAAAAAGTGGCTGAAGCCGGCCAGCTGCCGCGGGATCAGCTCGTCGAGCCGCTCCGCGACGGTCGCGCTGATCAGATGCACGCTGACAATCGAAGTCACACCAAGCGCAACGCCGAGCACCGCCATCAAGGTCGACAGCGGTGTACGCCGCAGGAAACGCAAAAGCGCGCGCGCAATCATGAGGGTCGCGGCACTTCCACATTGAGATGCAGGCGCTGATCCGCGCGCGCCGCAATCTCTTCGCTGTGGGTAGCAATGACGAGCGCCACGTCCTGCTCTCTGGCGGCGTTGAAGAGCAGGTCGGCAACGTGCTTCGAGTTGGCGGCGTCCAGGTTCCCGGTGGGCTCGTCGGCGAGGAGGAGCGGGGGTTGCAGAACCAGCGCGCGCGCCACGGCGACACGCTGCTGTTCACCGCCGGACAAAACCTCCGGGAAGGTGTCCCTCCGCTCGCCGAGCGCAAAGTCCTCGAGAAGCGCGTCGGCCCTGGCTTCGAGATCGGCGCGCTTGTTGAGCCGCGCCGGAAGCACGGTGTTCTCCCACACGGTGAGCGTGGGGACGAGGTTGAAGAACTGGTATACGTAGCCGATGTGGCGCCTGCGCAAGCGTGTGCGCTCGCTGTCGCTCAATGTCGCCAGGTCCACCGTCGCTGCGCCCGTGCGCAGCAGCACGGCCCCGTCATCGGCAGCAAGAATGCCCGCCAGGATGTTCAGCAGCGTGGATTTACCCGAGCCGCTGGGGCCGGTGACCGCCAATGATTGACCCGCCGCCAGGCTGAGCGAAACCCGGTTCAGCACCTCAACCGAGCGATCGCCGTCGGCGTAGTGTTTACAGAGATCCCGGACTTCGAGGGTCGTTTCCACCTGACGTCCGGCTAACGCAGGGGCTGCATGCCCTGAGCCATCAGCTCCGGGGTGAGCGACATCAGGTGATTACCCTCTCCCACACCTGCCAGAAGCGCCGCCACGCTGTCGTATTGCGACAGGGTCTCCAGCGAACGCAGCGTCGGGTCGATCATCTGCCACTGCCCGTTAGCGTGTCTGGCCAGCGCACTCGCTGCGACTTCCCAGTCATCGTCCGCGGTCTCCGTCGTGTGTGCAAGCGTGTGCTGATCCTCGGGCATGGCCGCTACGAAGAACCGCGTGTCGAATCGCCGTGGCGCAACTTCCGGGGTCAGCCAGTGGCTGAAATAGGCGAGGCGGTCCCAGGCGACGCTGAGCTGTTCGCGCTGGCAGAGCTCCGCAAAGGTGATCTCATCGTCGAGCAGCTCACGGCGATATTCCTCGAATCGGTGTCGTTCTTCGCTGGCGGTGAACTCGAGCGGCTGCCCGTCGTGATAGGCAAGCAGGACGCCGCACTCCTCGAAACACTCCCGCGCGACCGCCACCCAATAGCGCAGCCCGCCAGCCTCGATACCCAGCTGGCCGCTGGCATTGTCGTCGTCAAAGCCGACACAGAGCTCAGGCGCCCAGTCCTCCGCGTCGACTTTGCCGCCGGGGAATACGTGCAGGTCCGGAAAGTCACCGCGTCCCGGACGCTTGACCATGTATACCTCGAGTCCTGCCGCACCGTCGCGCACCAGCATCACCGTTGCCGCTAATCTGATATTGCCGCGCACCAGCGGCTGCATGTCTGCCAAACCTTCGTCCTTAAACGTGATCCAACCGCAGAGCGGCCGATGAATCTGATATCACTTTGCCATCATTGCCCACGCCCTGAAACGGGGTTAGGGTCGTAACAAGGGGACAAGCCGGCCTACGCTCATGGATCTAAAAGAAAAACCCTACAAATTTGTGGTCCGCCTGCCGCTCGGCCTGCGCAATCAGATCGCCGAGGCTGCCAAGTATTACCGGCGCAGCATGAACTCCGAAATTGTAGCGCGGCTGGAGCAATCCTTCAGCGGCCTGCCTCTGGAGGCGCCCACCGAAGAGCTGCAACCTCAGCTGCATCAGGCCATGGAATCGTTTTTCGGACGGGCTGTGTCCACCGAGGAAGAGCAGCTTGTGCGCGCGTTCCGCCGCCTGCCGACGGCCAAACGTCACGCGCTGCTGGAACTGTTGATCTGAGACCACCATGAAGACGGCGTTACCCGCTTACTATCACCCGACAACCGTCTGTTTCGTCGACGACAATCACTCGTTCCTGCGCAGCCTCAGCATCGACATGCCGGACGACCTGCCGTACACGAGTTTCCTGACGCCTGAGGAAGCGCTGGATGAAGTCAACCAACCACAACCGCTGCCGCCGCTGGCGGAGCGCTGCTTCAGCATGGATATCTCCTCCCGCGAACCAGTCATCGAGTTCAACATGGGCGCCCTCGAGCAGGAGATCAAGCAGATATCGAGGTTTCAACGCCTGTCGGTCCTGCTGGTGGACTATGCCATGCCCACCATGAACGGGCTCGAGTTCTGCGCCGAGGTGCGAGACCGGGACGTGCAGATTGCGCTCTTGACCGGCGTTGCCGACGAGAAGACGGCTGTCGCCGCCTTCAACGAGGGTCTCATCGACCGCTACATTCCGAAAAGCGCGCTCAGCACCCGGCCGGGGCTGATGCCGCACCTGGAAAGCCTGAAGCATGCTTACTTCTCTCAATTCAGCGCCAGGCTGAACGACATCCTCGCTCTCGATCCGCCGCGCTTCATGACCGAGCCCGCCTTTGCGGATTTGTTCGATCAGATCGTCAGGCAGCAACGGATCGTCGAGTACTATCTGACGCGGGATCCGTGGGGGTATCTGATGCTGCGCGCCGACGGCAGCCTCGTGCGCCTGGTGGTGGTAAGCCCCGCGGAGCAAGCCGCCCACGTTGCGCTTGCGCGCGCACATGACGCCCCGGCAGACGTCAGCGCAGGCCTCGAATCGGGATCGTTGCTGCTGCAGGGGTATGAGCATCCCGAGGACTACCCCGGCCACGAGCCTTATCCCTGGAAAGATAACGTGCTGTCCGCGCAACGCGTGGCGGGTGACACAGTCTGGCTCGTTGGCGTCGACGAAGCACCGCCCATGGACATCGACTTCGACCCTGCTCAGTCGAGCTTCAACCAGTTCCTGCAGCAGCGACGGCCGATCGTCTGAACCAGGGCACTACTGACGGCGCGATACCCGCGCCTCGATGATTTCAAACACCAGCTCGGTCAAGATGGCGAGCGCCGCCGCCGGCAGCGCCCCCTGCATGATGAGATCCGTGCGGTTCAGCGACAGTCCTTCGACAATCGGATCACCCAGACCGCCTGCGCCGATGAACGCCGCAAGCGTTGCGGTGCCGATGCTGATGACCGCGGCTGTGCGGATACCGGCGAAAATGGCGGGCAGCGACAGCGGCACCAGCACGTAGCGCAGCTGCTCTTTCTGGTCGAGACCCAGCGCGGTGGACACTTTGATGAGCTGGGGATCGACGTGCGTGAGCGCGGTGATGGCATTGCGCAGGATCGGCAACAGTGAATAAAGAAACAGCGCCACCACGGCAGGCAGCATGCCGATACCAAATAGCGGAATCATCAGCGCAAGCAAGGCGATAGACGGAATAGTCTGCATCAGGCCCGCGGCATAGATGATGCCGCCGGCAACCCGCTTCCGGCGATAGACGGCCAGGCTGACCCCCAGCCCCAGCACGATTGCGCCTCCGAGCGCCATGGCCGTCAGCTGCAGGTGGCGCAGCGTGTCACGTGCAATCTCCTGCCATACAGACTCTTCCTGAAGGGTTACCTCAACACCCTGCTCCGTCAGGAATTCGGCGGCAACGTCGGCAAAGCTGCGCTGTTCGAACACCACGGCGGCGTTCAGCGCCTGCATCTTCTCATCGTCGATGGTGCCGGCGAGCCTCCCGAGCGCGCGCGCGGCCTCTTCCGGCAGCGCGCGGCGGATCAGCGGCGCTGCCAGGTAGCGCGGAAAGTAGTTCCTGTCGTCCTCCAGCACGCGCAGGGCGTATCGTACGAGCTCGCCATCCGTGCTGTAGGCATCGGTGACGCCAATGGCCCCTTCGCTGATTGCCTGATAAGCAAGGCCATGCTCGATACCGCGCGGTATGGATGTGAGCCCGTAAGTTCTACTGAGCCCCGGCCAGCCATCTTCGCGTTCCAGAAACTCATGGCTGAAGACCAGCTCCAGATCGGATGCTGCCGCCAGATCGCCGATCGTGACGAGCCCGCGTGCGGCAGCAACATCTTCGCGCACGGCAATGGCGTAGGTGTTGTCGAAACCGAACGGCGCCAGCATGCGCAGGCGGTCTTTCTCGAGCTCGGCATTGAGCGCGTCAAGCTCAGGGCGGCCGTCGAGCTTCAATATCGCCTGGCTCAGGGTCCCGGTGTATTCGACATAAACGTCAATTTCACCGTTGCGTAAGGCCTCGAAGCAGATCAGCGTCCCACCCAGGCCGAGCTTACGCTCGACTTCGAATCCGCTGGCCTCGAGGGTCTGAGCAACGAGCTCGCCGAGCACATAGCTCTCATTGAAGTTTTTACTGCCAACGCGGATGACCTCAGCGCCTGCAGGCGATGAGGTCGCCAGTAGCGCTGCGAACGCCAGACAAGAGAGCAGTCCGCGCATCATGACAGCTGACTCTCAACAAGCGTTCGCACGTAATCATTCACGGGCGCGGCCAGGACTTCGCGGGTAGCACCCTGCTGCTGCACCCGGCCGTCGTGCAGAATCACGAGATACTCGGCCAGCCTGCGGGCTTCCCTGAGATCGTGCGTGACCAGCAGGCTGCTGACACCCTGCGACGCTTTGACCTCGAGAAAGCGCTCATAGATCTCGACACGGGTGATGGGATCCACCGCAGAAAAAGGCTCATCGAGCAGGAGCAGCTGTGGACGCAGCATCAAAGCGCGACAGAGCCCTATCCGCTGCTGCTGGCCACCGGAGAGTTCCCGTGGCAACCGGTCGGAGACATCGGCCGGGAGATCCATCTCTGCTAGGAGCTCTGCAAACCGCTCGCGCATGGCTACCATTTCCCAACCTTCGAGGCGAGCCACGAGCGTGACGTTCTCGAATGCCGAGAGATGAGGAAAGAGCCCCGCGCCCTGCACCGCGTAGCCGATCCCGCGACGAAACTTCTCGACGTCACGATCCGGAACCGGTTCACCGAAAACCCGCACGGCGCCCGCATCGGGACGCAGTACTGCGTTGACCAGCTGCAGCAGGGTGCTCTTGCCACTCCCGCTGGCCCCGACAATGGCAGTCGTCGCCCCCGCGGGGCAGCTCACCGAGACGTCCTCAAACACCTCGAGATCGCCAAACCTTTTGGCGACGCGGTCGAATTCGACACAGGCGGTCACGCGTTGATCGTCAGAGCTGATAGCGGGTACGCAGATCCCCCGCATGCTCGGCAAGGCGCTGCAGCACTGTCTGATCTTCCGCGGTGACGCTGGGCTCGAGCAGAAGCTCGTTCAGACGGTTCTCGAAGCCCGAGAGATTCAGCCAGTCCCCCTCCCCCGAGAGCTTCGACGTCACGAACTGACGCCAGTCTGCTTCCTCATGGGCGTCGAGCATCGCCGGAAAGCTGCGCGCTTTCATGCGTGCCGCGAGGGTACGCAGCCGCGCATCATCGAAATCCAGGTCACGCCATCGGCCGCTCACAAGCTCTTCATGCAGGTGGGTGCAGCGCGACCGATCCTCGTCCTGCAGAAAACCGTCATACAGCGCGGCGTCCGGATCGGCGCTCGGCGCTGGTTTTGGCTGCTGGTAAACGCGGGCAATCTTCTCCGCAATACCGGGCTGACGGAGCTTGCGCGCGCGCTCCTTCACGGCACGCATGTCCAGGCCGCAGCGCGTGACGTTTTCGTCATTGAGCACCTCGACCGGCGCCACGAAGGGGCAGCGGTTGATGCGTATCTCCTTGAGCCCCGGCCGGTCCTCGGCGCCGGGCGTAAAGAGATGTTCTGCAATTCGCTCCGCCGACCAGTCCATGAGCGGGGTAACGTCCTCTGCCAGGTCGGCGACGATGATCGAGTTGCCGTTGGTGGGATGTCGCGCGACGGAAACGATCGGCGCAACGCCGTAGCGCGTCCGCGGGTACATCCCTGAGACGTGTACACAGATTCTGCCGCCGAACGGCTCCAACATCTGACGCACCTTCTTTTTGTGCCGCAGATTGAAGTAGTACTCGAAGAGCTTCGGCTGATGCTGTTTGATCAGCCGCGCAAAGCCGACGGTTGCGTGCACGTCGGACATCGCGTCGTGGGCCTGCCCATGGGTAATGCCGTTTGCTTTTGTGAGCTCCTCGAGCCTGTACACCGGGAGACCTTCTTCATCCTCGGGCCAGTTGATGCCATCGCGCCGCAGCGCCCCGGTGGCACGGACCAGATCGATGAGGTCCCACCGTGAGTTGCCCTGTTTCCATTCGCGTGCGTAAGGATCGAGCAGGTTGCGATAGAAGCCGTAGCGGATGAACTCGTCATCGAAGCGGAGACTGTTGTAACCGACCACGCAGGTGCCCGGCGTGCTGAAAATGTCGTTGATCCTGTTGAGCGCAGCAGTTTCCGCGATGCCGCGCTCGGCGGTGAGCTGCGGGGTGATGCCGGTAACGAGGCTCGCGTCGGGATTGGGCAGAACGTCATCGGCAAGCTGCACGTACGTACAGAATTCGTCTTCCAACGGGTTGAGGTCAGCGTCAGTGCGCAAACCCGCAAATTGCACGATCCTGTCCCACTTGGGCTCCGTGCCGGAGGTCTCCAGGTCGTACCAATAGAAACTGTCTGCCATGTCGGTTAACCTCGACCCCCCGCCCGATTATTGTTGTTTGGATCCCGTATTGGACAACCCAGCCCAATCGACGCCGCAATCTGTGGACATGAAAAAGCTTGCGCTGCCGTTGGGACCCATTGTCGCAT
>JAAUXY010070671.1_pt1 | contig 16896 bp, 13 predicted proteins | sample 7278121 | NCBI WGS metagenome assembly JAAUXY01 (sample SAMN14350117, study PRJNA611818) | marine sediment metagenome | isolation source: surface marine sediment (1.8m) | place: French Polynesia: Moorea | collected 2018-08 | reverse complement strand
TACAATGCGCGCGATTGCACCGGCTTCGTCTCCGAGGTGTACCGCACGTTCGGCTTCGCATTGCCGCGGAACTCCGGAGACCAGCGCGACAGTGCGATCGGCATCAATCTGCGCTTCGACGAAACGGCCGGGCGGGAATCGAGGATGGAAGCACTGCGCAGCATGGATACCGGCGATCTCGTCTACATACCCGGTCACGTCATGCTGAGCCTCGGCAATGCCGACGGACAACCGTACGTCATTCACGATGTGAACGGTCTTCAATTCACGAAAGCGGACGGATCTTTCTACCAGGGGACGCTGAACACAGTCGCCGTAACACCGATCGAACCGCTGCAATCTGACGCGGGTGACGATTACGTCGACCGGATGCTGAACATCAAATCGATTCGTCATGTAAGCAAATAAAGACCGGGCGGGGGAGAACAGCACGATGAACGTTACTGGAATCGAGATCGGCAAGTTGCGGGTACCGCTGAAGACGCCGTTCAAGACTGCGCTGCGGACGGTCGACTACATGGAAGACGTCGTCATTGTGATCGAGACAGATACCGGTCACCGGGGGTACGGCAGCGCGCCGGCGACGGCTGTCATCACCGGCGAGACGCACGGTTCGATCATCGAGGCGATACGCAAGGTCATTACGCCGCAGATCATTGGCGAAGACGTGCAAAACCTGAATCGGATCGTCAATCTCATCCAGACATCGATCTTCACGAACTACAGCGCGAAGGCCGCTGTCGAGGTCGCTGTCTACGACCTGTTTGCGCAGTCTTTCGGCGCACCGCTGTACCGTGTGCTCGGCGGCGGCGAGCCGAAGATCATGACCGACATCACGATCAGCGTGGACTACATCGACAAGATGGTGCAGGACGCGCAAGACGCCGTCGAACGCGGCTTCGAGGCGCTGAAGATCAAGGTCGGGAAAGACCTCGCGCTGGATATACAGCGCGTCAAGGCAATCGCGGCGGCGGTCAGTGACAAGGCGCTGCTGCGGGTGGACGCCAACCAGGGCTGGACACCGAAGCAGACCGTCATGGCGCTGCGTGAGCTCGAAAGCAGCGGCATCGAACTCGAGTTCATCGAGCAGCCGGTGCGCGGTGACGATGTCGAGGGCATGAAATACGTCACCGAGCGCGTGTCGACGCCGGTCATGGCCGACGAGAGCACGTTCGGTCCGAAAGAGGTCATCGACCTGATCCAGATGCGCGGCGCCGACATCATCAATATCAAGCTGATGAAGACGGGCGGCATATCGAACGCGCTGAACATCGCAAACATTGCGTCGCTGTACGACGTCGAATGCATGATCGGCTGCATGCTCGAGACCAGTATCGGCGTGTCGGCGGCGGCGCACGTCGCGGTGGCGAAGTCGAATATCATTACGCGCGTCGACCTGGACTCACCGTCGCTCGCCGTTGGAAACCCGGTGAACGGGGGTGTCACCTTCGACAATGCCGAGATTCGGATCAGCGACGCGCCAGGACTGGGCATCGAGCACATCGACGGACTGTCGATGATGAGCTTCGACGAAGCGGCCTCGTTGTAGGGCGGAGCGGCAGAGTATGTGGCCCGCGCGCCAGTCCGGCACGACGCGCTTCGCCGCTACCATGCGATCACCTCAATTCACGTTGATGATTGGTATGGCATTGGGCCCCATCGTGATTTCAGGGCTCGAGCCTCTCGACGACGTACACCATTCACCCCAAGTCGACGATCTGGATACCCGCCAGCCTGACAATCGCATGTCCCTGTAACATTTCCTAGGCACGACCGGTCGATTGGAGAGACGATTCGTTTGGTGACATGGACAACTTTCGACAGGCTGGTATGACCGAGCCAGCGGTCGGTGGAAGCCGCCGATGGCCGAGACGTGCCGGGTGGCCCCGAAGAGCTGGCCCGGTCGTCCGAATGAACTTTGCTATCCTGCTTGCTGCTCGAAACCTGGGGAACACGATGACGTCGAAGAACAATCGCCTTGGCACCGTCGGCTTATTGCTCACGATCTGGGCAACGTCGATCGCGATCGCGCAGGACGAACCTCCGATGATGAAGAAGAGCCAGTCCGGTGTCCCGCTGGGTGCCAGCGTAGAGTGGAATATGTGTCACGAGGACGGCGTTGCGATTGGAGGATTTGATCCTGTCAGTTACCGCCAACCGGACGGGCCGGTCGCCGGAACGGCTGACTACTCGGCGGATCATGACGGCGCCACCTACCGATTCGCGAACGCGGCCAACCTCGAGACGTTCCTGGCAGACCCGGCTCGCTACGTGCCGGCCTACTCAGGCTTCTGTGCCGTGACGTTGGCGCTCGGCCGCGTCACCTGCCCGGATTACACCAATTTCCAGATCGAAGATGACCGACTCCTGCTCTTCGAAGTCACCGGCTTCACGAACGGTCGAACCTTATGGAACACCGACGCACCCGGGTTCCGCGAAAAGGCAGACGACAACTTCAGTCTACTGAACGACTCGCGGTGAGTGCTTCCGCCCGTCGCGGCGCCGGCGCGACGCTGACCCTGATCTGCCTGTTATTCGCAGGGGGCTGCGAATTGCAGGACCGTGACTTGACGCTCGCGCACGCAACCGAGGAGCCGGCACCGTCCATCGCAGAGACGGTTAGAAGCACGCTCGCCGCAAGCGGTATCTCGATCACCATCGAGGAGTCCGCAGACCCATCCGCCATACTCGCGGCCGTCAGCGAGGGCCGGGTCGACCTCGCGATCATCGAGGAACCCGAGCAACCGAAAGCGGGCGCCACGACGCTTGCACCCCTTTACCCGAGCGTCCTGCACGTAATGCACAACCGGTCCGGGGATCCCGGGAATTTCGCCGAGCTGATGCGGGGCGCCAACGTCTACGCCGGGCCAGCCGGCGGCGCTGCGTACCGGCTCCTGATGCAGCTTGCTTCAGACTTCGACCTTCGGACAGGCGAGTTCGAGTTGCTGGATAACCCCTGGACCGTGACGCCGGACGTGTGGTTCGTTTTTGGCGGCCTGCTGTCCTCCGAGAACACGGCGGCTCTAGCCGGTTATCGGTTGTTCAGTTTCGCAACCGACGGCGACATTGAAGGCGGCACCGTGGCTGACGGCATCGCGCTGCGGCACCATCACGTCCGGCCGTTCCTGCTGCCCAAAGGCGTCTACAGTAATCTGACAGATGACGCCGTGCTTACGCTGGCGATACGCACCGTGCTCGTTGCGAACGAGAGTTTCGATGCGGAGCTTGCCTATGACATCGCATCGGCCCTGTTCGTTAACGCACAGGAGATCTCCCTCGACTACCCACTCGTGACGCGCGAGCTGAACGAGAACGTCCATGTCGCCGACCTGATGCTGCCGATCCAGGAAGGTGCGCGTCGCTTCCTGGAGCGTGACCGGCCGGGGTTTATCGAGCGGAATGTGGAGGTAATTGCGCTCTACTTCACGGTGTTCATCACGCTCGTCAGCAGCGCGATCGCGTTCTATCGCTACCGGCAGCAGGTCCGCAAGGATCGCGTCGATACCTTCTTCGGAAAGCTGCTCGATGTGCGGACGAAGATGACAGCCGTTAACGCCGACTATCGAGCCTGCCGGGAAGAGGTGCTCGATGTGCAGCGACAGGTGCTTGACCTCCTGATCAACGAGCAAATCTCGGCCGACGCCAGCCTCATCGCGTTTATCAGCCAGTCCAACCAGATCCTCGACGAGCTCAGCCGACAGTCGGAGAGGTAACGGTTTAAGGCATCGCCGTCATGCGTCTTGCCACGCCTTCTTGATCCAGTCTTTTACCGCCTTGTCGACGTCGCTCGGCTTCTCGAGGCGCACACGATGGCTTACCATCGCATTGAAGCTGCCGGAGGCTTCGAGCCGCTCGGTCGGAGACTCGCCTTTGACGTTCAGACCAAGGTCAACCCGAGTCTTGGTCGACGGCTGCACGATCGCGAACTGTTTTGAGCGGCGCAGGCTGACGTAGGACTTCTTCGGTGCGATCTCGATGTCGCCACAGGCTTCAGCAGCCTTGATGATCGCATCGTAGATCGGCTTCAGGTCGGCTTTCGGGCCACTGTACTGCGCGGCGACGAGGTCGGTGTCTGCACTACCGGCGTCGCTCTTCAGCGCCTTGTGTGCGACAAGATTCGCAAAGCCGTGTGTCATGCCGTGATCGGCCTTCAGGTGTTTGACGATCAGGCCGTGCTTGTCGAGCTTGGATTTCTTCACGATCGCGAGCCACTGCGGCAGTGTCTTGCCGGTCTTCTCTTTCATATTCGCGATCATCGTTTCGGCCATCGCTTCCGGTGATTTCGCCATTGTCTGTCTCCCCCGGGTTTACTGGATGCTGCTGTGCGGCCATTTCTCGACGCGCATGGACTTTGGTGAAAACGCGCCCATCAGGCTCATCATACCGAGCATCATTCGTGCGCCGAACGTCACTTTCCCAGTCTCGACATAGGCCTTGAAGTTCTCGACGATGAACTTCGAGCCGCCGGCCATCGACGTCTCGCTCTTCGAACCGGCGAGCACCTGCTCGGTGATCAGGCGCAGCTCCGTGCCGCCCTCGACTTCGTCGAGTTCATAGGTCACACGAGACGGCGGGTCATCGTGATTGGTCAACTGGAAGGTCGTGACGAGTCGGCGCGGCGGATCGATCTCGACAATCCTGCCCACGACGCCGACGGTGCGCCGGTCCGCCGACAGCATACGGTAGGTGTTGCCCTCGGCGATCGCCTGCGTATCCCAGCTGGAGTTCCAGAAGAACGGTCGCGGCGACGTTGTGTTGATCAGCTCTGACCAGACGGTATCGATCGGCGCGTGGATGACGACCTTGTAGATGGCTTTGTCGGCGTGCTTTGCATCGTTCATGACTTGTCTCTCTTTTTATTGTCTTGGTTGGCCCTGGCTTCGGCCGCGTACTTCAGCTGCGTCAGCGAGCTGCTCCAGTACGCGCTGTACTCGGTCGTCCAGCGATCGTGAATCATCTGGATCGGGACCGCGTTGAAGTACAGGCGACGCGTGCGGCCGTCCTTCTCCGACGTGATCAGTCCGGCGTCTTCGAGCACGCGAAGGTGCTTCATGACGGCGATACGACTGACGTCGAATTCGCCGGCCAGTACGCCGACACCGATCCCCGGCGACGCCTTGACGACATCGAGCATGCGTCTTCGGCTTTCGTGGGCCAGCGCCTGGAATACAGCATCCGTGTGGGTGTCAGATAACATGTAACTAAATAGTTACCTATTATCGTACGGCTGTCAAGCCAGCATCACTAGGGAAGCGGCAGACGATGGGTCAAATCGAGCGATTTGCGTCGAGGGGCCCAGAAAAAAGGGGTCGAACCGCTTTTTCTGCTCTCTTGAATGGTTGAAGAAAGGGGTCGAACCGCTTTTCTGCTCTCTTAAATCGACCGATTCATATCGAAGGGCTCACGGAAAAGCAGTTCGACCCCTTTTTACACGCTGTTTAGATATCTGGGCGACTTGCGAAAATCGGTTCGACCCCTTTTTGCACTTTTTGCAGGGAGCCAGAGCAAGTAGTTCAAATCAAGCGAGTCAGATCCAAAGTCTCGCTGCAAGCCGGTTCGACCCGTGATTTTCATCGGCGACGAAATAAAACCGGCCAGCGCCGGGTCCCTAGGATGTCTGTAACGATTAAGGTGTTCCCATGTTTCGAGTTATAGCGACCGCGCTGATCCTCACCGCCCTGCCAATAGCCGCCATTTCCAAAGAGGCAGATAAACCCGAGGTGCTTGCGGTTCTGTTCTATGCCGACTGGTGCGGCAGCTGCAAGATTCTCGATCCGGAAGTCACAAAGGCTCGGAGCGAGGCAGACCTCGACAGGCAGCCCGTCGTGTTTGTTCGTTTAGATTTGACGGATGAGACGACGCGCTACCAGGCAGGCCTGCTCGCAAGTTCGCTCGGGCTTGAAGAGGTTTACGCGGATTACGGCAGTGGAACCGGGTTCATGCTGCTGGTCGACGCAGACAGCAAAGCCGTTTTGGCGACGCTCAGGAAGTCGATGGATGCGGCTGTGATCGCCGATCAGATTCTGGGTAGCATCAAGGCGGCCTCTTCGGCGACGTAGCTGCTACTAGTCCTCGTGATGATCGCGGTCGTCGACTGATTGAGGAGCCGCATCCTGAGTGTAGGATGAACCTTCCTCTTCCTCGGCAAACTCGTCGACCTCTGGCTCACTGTCGTCGCCAGGCGTGATGATGATCGGATGGTCGGATTCCTCGATGCCGAGGCGGAATGCCGCAAAGCCCGGCATGACGAATTGGTTAAGTGCCTTTCCGAGAACACGGCCGTCGTAGTTCGCGACGAGATCGGACTGCACGTTGGTGATCGGGTCTGTCACGGTACCGAGAGTGTCACCGCGCTTGACGCGCTGGCCGAGTTGTACCTCGCTCATCAGGACACCGCCCTGGTCGGCGCGAATCCACGTCGACCGGTAATAAACCGGCTCACGATTGCCCCAGAACGTCATCCTTCCAACCATATCGAGCTCCCGCAGCAACGTCATGATGCCGCGCGTGCCGTGGTCGACGGCATCATCCTGTACACGTAACGGTTCGCCGGCCTCAAGCGTCACCGCCGGTATGCCGGCATCGGTCGCGGCGCGACGCAGCGTTCCGCTGGAGGCGGTGCTGTGCAGAACGACCGTGGAACCGAACTTGTTCGTCATGTTCGCGACTTGCGGGTTTCTCAGGTCCGCGCGTAACTGCGGCAGGTTGGTGCGATGAAATGAGCCAGTGTGCAGGTCGACGAGCACATCGCAGTGTGTGATGACCTCATTAAAGAACGAGTGTGCGATGCGGCTTGCCGAGCTGCCTCTTGGATTGCCCGGGAAGAAACGGTTCAGGTCGCGACGATCGGGAAGGTAGCGTGATCCTCTGCGAAAACCCTGCAGGTTCACGATAGGCACTCCGATCACGGCGCCGGACAGCCGCTCCGGATCCAGGTCGTACAGTACGCGGCGAACGATCTCGATCCCGTTCAGTTCGTCGCCGTGCACGGCTGCCGTCAGGCACACGGTCGGACCGGGCTTCGCACCGTTGACGACCAGTACGGGCGTCGGTGCCGCAATGCCCTCGAAGCTCTGCGCCGGTGACCACGAAAGCCGCGCCGCGGTAGCAACCTGCACGGTCGTATTCAGTAGCACCATCGGTTGATTGACCAGTCCTTCAGCTACAGCGTCGGCCAGTGGATCGGTCGGCGCCGGGTCCGGCTGAAGTGCTTCATCGCTTTCCAGTACCGTTTCGGCGGCCGGCTCTTCAGCCGGATTCACGGGTTCCGACAGATCGACATTCTCGGCAACCGGGGGAGCGTCCTCGCGTGGACCGGTCGCAGGTACCTCCGGAAGATCCGACGCAGCGGCGTCAGCGCCGGCAGCGACAGGCAGGGAGTCATCCAGACTGTTCTCGTCGGGCGTTGGCGCCTCGCTGGTACTTTCGTCCGACTGATCGGCAGGTACCACCGGTTCTCTCACTGGATCGCGTGCGTCTGCGGCCAATACCGGGCCGGAGACCGGAGCGACAGCGAGGCCCGCTGCGACGGCAATGGCGAAAAGACTGGGCAAGACGACGAATCCGTTTCGAGAAATCGGACGTATGTTACGCATAATTAACGCTTTTAAATACTGTTTCGAACGCCTAATCATCCCGGAAACCGGAGAAAATTGATGCGACACAGTCGAGAATTGCAGGTTTTGGGGTGTAGGGAGAGAGACTCAACCTACTCGGTGACGTCGCTCCCGGACTCGGGTTGTCGGACAGCAAGATCGATCTTGGTATACGGATTCAGGTCCTCTCGCGGATCCGTGACGAGTCCCTCGGGAAACTCGACACTAAGCGGCACCCCGGCGCGATCGAGGCAAAGCTCATGGTTGTTGTCTCCGTCGCCGAGATCAGCAATGGCAAAGGGCGCCAGTTCTGACTCCTTGCCGCCGCCGAGTGACATCGTCACACGGTACGCTGCACGCTCGACATCATCGACTTCATCACCACCCGGCTTGGTGACACCGCCAGCCCACGTCACCCGAACGACCTGCTCAGTACCCACTGGACACCCGTTGCCGCCGCCACCGGGAAACGAGGTTGCAGGCTTGCCGAGTTCCCACTGTGTTTCAGGAACGACCTCCGCCCACACCATGCTTGGCCCCTCCTCGAGCCGTGTGACTGTTGTCCGGGTGCCGCGGAAATTCAGCTGCCCGTCCTTTGACAGGAGATTGCCAACGATTTCCACGCTTGCGGGTTGATCCTTGGCACTCCCGAATTGACCAATCATCAGAATAGTCCGGGTTTCGCCGAGGTCATCGGCGGGTGCCGGAGTAACGCAGGTAATCTCACCAACGGCTCCTGACTCAGCGACGACTCGGAAGTCCCCGGCCTGCATAGTCTCTGCATCGATTTCATGAGAGAAGATCACCGGCATGCCATCTTTCCCGGAAGCCTCGCGACAGAATCCTCTGTTGGCGACACGCGGCAAGGCGTCATCAAGCCCGAAGAACGCGGATAGCAAGGCGGCTGGCCTGCCGCTCGCGTCCTGGAAAGCGACAACGTTTGTAGTCGTCGTGTCCTGCTGTGTTGAATCGGCCATCTGGCGCATCCGGTTGGCTTCACGCCCGAACTCTATCCAGTCGCAACCGGAACAGAGCAGGACCATCAGGATCAAGACGATTGGGGATCGCACTAGCGAGCAGGCCTCAGGAAGTCGGATACTTCCAGCAGGACGACCTCGTTATCGTCGTTGACACCGAGTGTCCTGCCAACGGAGAAGCCGTAGTTGTTGTCGTTCGCGACGATGATGTGATTCTCGGTCGCCTTGATCACATTCTCAATGGTGATGAACGGCATCGTGAACGACTCATCGCCATCGCGGATAGCCATCAGGTCAACGTAACCCAGTTTTCGAACGGCTTCGCCGGGGCCGACGCCGTCGAAGCTCACCTTGTAGACCCGCTTAAACGTCGCCGGAGCATTGAAACAGCTCGACGTGATCTCTTCCCCGCAGGCAAGACTGGTGTCGCCTTCGCCCCAGTCGCGTTCGATGACCAACGCCTCGTTCTCGCTGATGAAGTTAAACCCGCCGATATTGTTGCCCGCCTGTTCGAGCCGGTAGCGGTAGCTGTCGCTAACAAACTGCTGCTTTGCGACATCGAACTTCAGAATCCTCAAGACGGGCTTTCCGTCCTGCGATTCGGGTTCAGCGGAAGTCGGGTCAACCAGCGGCCCTTCGAGTAGCGGATAGAGAAAGCGCCCGTCATGAGACAGGCCCATGCCCTCAAAGCCTCTGCTGGACTTGTACAGTTGGCGGGTTGCTCCCGGGACGGGCAGCGGGTTGTCACTCTTGCTGCGAATCGTGTCATCGCCGAGCCGGGCTTCGTAGAATCCAGTGATCTTGCCGTCGAGATCGGCGCGCAGCAGGAACGGCCCAAACTCCTCGCCTATGAACACGTCCGAACCGACAACCTGGATCGACTCGGGATCCAGGTCGCTGCCCGTCAGATATCGCTTCTCGGTGCCCCCGTTCACGATGTCGAGCGGCAGGATGCGGTCGGGGTCGTGCAGAAACGACTCCTTCAGGACCTCTACCGTGTTCGTTTCCCAGCGGAACGCGAGCTGAACGAATGCAAGCGCTGCGTCCTTCGAGTTCTGCCGGGTACCAAAACCGTTGTCGAGCGTCGCGATGAAGGTGCCATCACCCGCCGCCGTCATCCCCGAAAGGCCCTGCAGCGGCTGCCCTTCGATCGGGAACCGGATTCCGGTCAGACGTGGCGCTGCCGGGTCAGAAATGAAGGAAACACCCTCGAATTCTCCCGGCGACTCCATGAGCGGCTTCTCAGGGTTGGTGAACTTTCCGGACAGCCGCATCTCCTCGGGCATGTCCGCCGGCATGCTCAGGCGGGATTCGTAGGGCAGGACCGCCCTCCCAGCCAGCGTAGCGGGATATTTCTTTGGCAACGCGCTCATCCGGTCCTCAGGCGCGACAGCCTCCAGCATAGTATCGCCATCCGTCGCCGAGTGATCAGGCTGGCACGCACCGAGCATGGCGCACAGTGTGGCGCTGGCCATACAGGCTTTTGTCACTGGAAGATCCCTCCTCATCCGGTCAAAAGGAAGCAGCCAACGTTCAGGTACCCAATGAAAACAGCGTCTACGTTTGTATGCCTGGCAACACAGGAATTCGATGCCCGGGTCCGGGCTCTCGATCATTCGTAGCCGAGGATGGCTCGAAGCCCGGGCGCAGCGTACTCGACCAGTCGCTTCTGTGTCTCCGGCAATTCGTTGGGAATATCCGCGACGGGACCGGCCAGGTTCTCTCGCGCCGTGCCACTCTGTTCGCGATCAGAACCGATGACGACCCGCTCCCGCCAGTTGTCCGGCAGTTCTCCCATGCCGAGGTACGCAAACAGATCGGCGAAGAACGACTCAGCAGCGTCGGTATCAAGCGCCTTTACATGACCAAGCAGGTCTTCGAACCTGATCACCCGGGCATGCGTACCTAGCCATGACGTGGCGTTGTGCGTGTAGATCTCGTACAGCGACGGTGCTCTATCCGGGATGCCGAAGATCATCATGTTCATCATGTCTTCGGCCGTGACGTTGCCACCCTTCAAATGGTCCATGGATCCCTGGAAACTGTCGGACAGGAAGAACCGTGCCCGCGCGAGGACCCAGCTGTAAGGATCCCTGACCAGCAGGACGTGGTGGACACGTCGTAGCGCGATCGCGGACTCGTCGGCGAACAGCAGGTGCCCCCAGCTAAGGTAAGGCTTTGCCCTCGCAAAGGCCGCCTGATGGTCGCGCAGAAGCGGGTACTGGATGAACGCCTTGTGATACTGCTGCTCAACGGGAACGAACATGCGCATGATGTTGCGCAGCAGGTGCGTGCCGCTCTTGGGAACGCTGTTCAGGAAGACGGGCTCGCTTAGTCGCTGCTGCTCGAACTCCTGGTTACGCTCATTGAGATTGTCGTTTTTGGCGATGACTGTCGGCATGACTCACATAAAAAGATGCCGGCTCGCGCCGGCATCTCTTACCTCGTGCTTTACGGGCTTGTCAGCTTATTCAAAATCGTAGGTCAGATTCAAGAAGATGCGACGTCCACGCCAGTCGTACTGTGAGTAGAAGGCCGAATTACCGACGGTATCCAGACGACCACCTTGAGCAATATTTGACAGCTGCGGCGGCTCCTCATCCAGCAGGTTGGCGACGCCAAGTAGTGCCGTGATCCCGGTGTCTTCGAAGTAGTAAGAGGCTGACAGGTCATGATAGAGCACACTGTCCACGGTTCGAACCACGCGAACCTCCTCACCCTGCAACGTCGCAAGATCGTCCGGGAAGAAGCGGTCGGCCGACGCGCCACCGACATAGCGACCGTTGTAGGTCACGATCAGCGGCCCGCGCTGGAGGGCGAAGGTGTAGTTACCGACCCACACCGGATCACCCGGCAGGTCGTTCAGGTCGTCGACGTCGTCGGCAAACAGCGCTCTTTCGTCTTCGATCTGACGGTTGGCTTCGAGGTCAATCTGTAAATCGCCCCATTCGCCGAGGTCATGGCCGTAGCGAATATTGAAGTCGATGCCGCGGTTCGTCTGCTCGGCGATATTGATGTAACTGTCGCGGATGTTATCGATGCCGGAGTTGGGCAGGGAGCGATCGAACAAGGCACACAGCGGCTCGGTTCCGCCGAACGCAAATCCGGTGTCGGACTCGTAGCACTCAGAGACGATTCTTGTAGAGCCGAGCTGATCCACTTCGTTTTCGATCTTGATATCGAAGTAATCGATCGAGATGCTCAGGTCTGCAAAGCTCGGCTGCCAGATCAGGCCAATGGACGTCATTTCTGACGTCTCCGCCGAGAGTATGCCGAAACCACCACCCGTGATAATCGTCGGGGAAATCGTGCCGCCCGTGTAGTCCGGCGCAAGCCCGGCCGGATCGGCCGCACAGTTGTCAGCGACTACCTGGCTGATGTTGCCATCGGCGAGTTCCTGTCCGTAGCGGATACACGGATCGATTCGTGTAGAACCGAAGCTTGTCTGGTTGGCTAGGAACAGCTCAAACAGGGCAGGCGTTCTGAACGACGTGCCCCGGTTGGCTCGGAAACGAACCGAGTCGGTGATCTGCCAGTTGAAACCGGCCTTCCACGTCGTATCGTCGCCGAAGGAATCGACGTCCGTGTAGCGCGCTGAAGCGTTGAAGGTCAGGTCCTGGGCGGCTGGCATATCGTTAAGCAGCGGTACATCGAATTCAACGAACACGGCGTTGGTATGGTCGTCGCCCTTGGTGATGCCGGCGCCCGTCGCGCCCCAGGCGTTATTGGCCAGCGTGATGTCGCCAGGCGTGTCTTCGATCTCATCTTCACGATAGTGATAACCGAAAGCGAAACTCAGCGGGCCGGCCGGCAGCTCTACCGCCTCACCGGTGACGTAGGCATCAATCGCCCACTGATTGTACTCGGTGTTACCGGTCTGCTGACCAAACAGATAAGCTCGCTCCTGTGCTGTCAGCTGGCCGTTCATGACGTCTTCACTGAACCAGCGAACATCGACGCACGGTGCGCCTCGGACGGATGAGGTCTGACCAACACATGACCCCGTCGCGAAGTTCTGGTCGCGAATCGAGTCGTCGAAAATCTCCTGGCTCCAGTACTCACCGTCGGAGAAGCTGGCGCTGTAGGTAGCATCCCACGACCAGCCATTCGAGAAGTCACCGCGGAGCCCGGCGACGAAGCGCTGGTAGTCGACCGTCGTTTCGTCGTCAGAGTGGTCGGTAATGGCCGTCGGGCTGAACCACTGCAGTCCGAACCAGCCGGCGTCTGCCGAAAGCTGGTCGCCATTACCGGTGCCGACGCCGTTAACGAAGTCAAAGTTACCGCTGTACTTGTAGGACCAGTACTGGCGATAATCGTTTTGATAGGTCTGACGGCGGTTGAAAAGGACCTCACCGTACATTTCCATCGTGTCGGTGAGCTCGAAATCGCCTTCTGCGTAGAACGTCGTGGTCTCGGTTTCCGGGATCAGCGACTGGCCGTTCTGGAAGGGATGGTCACTGTTCGTGACGGCCCGGGAATCGCGGTCGTAGCTGACCGGGAACCAGCCCGCGGGCGTCGCCAGATCGTCTGGCGAGGCGACCGCACCGTAGCCCGGGATGAACTGTCCGAGGTCGTTGTCGTAGTCGAACTGCGCCAGGTTGCTGCCACCGGGGATATTCCCGGCGCCGTAGTCATAAATCCAGATGTGGCCCCAGGTCAGGTCAGAACAGCGGAAGTTGCCCGTGCGCGGATCGACGATATCGCGGCGCTCACCGGTCGTCGGGTTGAACACGTACTCGTTGCCGCACTCGAAATAGTCACGCTCGCCGCGCTGGAGTTCGCCGACCTTGTTGTAGTCGGCCGTCACGCGGAACCCGCCGCGGTCGAACGTCTGGCCCCACGAAGCGCTCAGGCGAGTCTGCTCACCGCCTGACTCCGTCGGCACGGACACAAAGCCTTCAACCGTGCCGCCGTCTTCGCGCTTCGTGATGATGTTGACGACGCCGGCGACAGCATCCGAGCCGTAGATGGACGATGCGCCATCCTTGAGCACTTCGACGCGCTCGATCGTGGCCAGCGGCAATACGCTCATGTCAAACGAAGACACAGCGCCACGTACCCCGGAGGGTCCGGCGCGACGTCCGTTCAGCAATACCAGCGTTCGATTCGCGCCGAGTCCGCGAAGTGAAATCGTGTTGGTTCCAAGGCCGCCGTCAACGTTGAATTCCGTGGCGATCGCGCTCGTGATCTGCGGCGATCCGGCCGCTGCGGAGGACCTCTGGATCAGCTCGCCAACATTCGAGATGCCCTGCACCGACGCTTCCCCGATATCAATAACGTCCATCGGAGCAGAACTGGAGAAAGCATCCTTCTTGATGCGAGACCCCGTAGTCACAATCTCCTCGAGGGGTTCCTCGTCGCTCACCATGTCCTGCGCCGAAGCGGCTCCACTGAGCAATAGCGAGCTGTGCGCCAGCGCAAGACTTACTGCAGCAGCGATCGGTGTTTTCTTCATTGGTCGTATCCCTTATGCATTAACCACACAAGGAGGTCGGTCATTCACGACGACATCCCGCGTGGCATCCATTTACCGGCATTTTTAGTTGTTTTTTAGTTATTGTTAGAGGCCGGTATAGCCTAACAGCGCCTCAGGCACTGCCCCTGTACGTGGAGTACAGCACGAAACAGGCGAAAAGATCAAACCCCTTCACTTGTTGCGTATTTGCAACCAGAAAGTCTGTTAACGTTCTGATCGCTGGGATTCTGTAATCGACAGAGTCGGACTGGTATTCAAGGAGATCGAGGCTTGACGCCGAAAAAAGTGTTGATCGTCGGCGGAGGATCCGCCGGTTGGATGGCAGCGTCCTATCTGGAAGCAGCCTTAAGAAACAACGACAAGCGACCTGTTGAAGTCAGCCTGATCGAGTCGCCCGATGTACCGAGGATCGGCGTCGGCGAGGCCACCGTACCGCATATTCACCATATTCTTTCTGTGGTCGGCATCGAGCCCCTGGAATTCATGCGCCGTGTCGACGGCACGTTCAAGCAGGCGATAAAATATGTCAACTGGCTGCACGGCCAGGGCGAGCACTACTACCACGGCTTCGATACCTTTCGCGTGCAACCCATCGACCACTCCGCCCTTCACTGGCACATGAGTGACCGGTCGGTGCCCTACTGTGAGACCACATCGGTACAGCCCGTGGTCTGCGAACTGGGACGCGCCCCGATACCCCAGCGGGGCTCAGCGTTCGGTGCCCCGCTCAAGTTTGCGTTTCACATGAACGCGCTCAAGTTCGCCGACCTGTTGTGTGAAATTTCCACCGCGAGAGGCGTGAAGCACTACCTGGACCACGTGACGGACGTCGAACTGCACGACAACGGCGACATCGCGTCCGTCAGCACGCGGGACAATGGGAAACTCGAAGCGGACCTGTTCGTCGACTGCACGGGCTTCCAGTCACTGCTGATCGAGAAGAATCTCGGCGTCGACTGGGTCGACTGCTCGCAGTGGCTGCTGAACGATCGGGCAGTAACGATGAATGTCCCCTACGACCATCACTACCCCGGCTACGTGCGGCCGTATACGACGGCGACCGCCCTGTCGAACGGATGGGTGTGGGAAATCCCGCTGCAGAACCGCAAGGCTCTTGGCTATGTGCACTCGAGCGCGACTATCAGCGAAGAGGACGCCACAAAGGAAATCCGCGCGTTCGAGGGCAGCCATGCCGAGTCGCTGGACACGCGGACGATTCATTTCAAGGTCGGCCATCGTGCCAAGGCCTGGGCGCGAAACTGCGTGTCAATCGGGCTGGCCGGTAACTTCATCGAGCCGCTCGAATCCACCGGACTGTACCTGAGCGACCTCGCGACGGTGATGCTGGCGCAGCACTTCCCCTTCGACGACGACTATGAAGCGTTGGCGATTCGATTCAACCGCATCATGGCGAACCGCTTCTACGAAATCCTCGACTTCATCAACATGCACTACTGCCTGACCCGTCGCCAGGACACGGAATACTGGCGCGAAGTGCAGAAACCCGAACGCATCAACGACCGTCTCGCCGCGAAACTGGACTTCTGGCGGCTGAAACCACCGTCGGCGTCGGACTTTGTCGATCAGCGATTCCCGGCCCAGGCCGACAGGCCGTTGCCGGACGCCGGATTGCCCGGGGATCACAGGCCGCCGATCGATACGGCAGGGATCTTCGGCCTCGAGAGCTACGAGGCCATTCTTTACGGCATGGACTTCCTGAACGAGGAATGCGCCGAGTGGTACGGCGAGGACAGACCGACGACCCGCGTCCCGCCCTATATCGTCGAACGGCTTAAACTCGCGCACCAGTCCCTGCCGCCGCACGAACTCTGGCTCTCGCAGGTCCTCGGCATGCCCCGGTACCCGGCGGCGTCGGGAGGCGGGCGATGAAGCGAGTCAAACGGGTCGTCATCGTCGGCGGCGGTTCCGCCGGCTGGATGGCGGCCGCCTACCTCGATGCGGCGCTCAACAACGCAGGTCTTAGGACGGCAGACATCACCCTCGTCGAATCGCCCGACGTGCCGCGTATCGGCGTGGGCGAAGCCACGATTCCCAGCATCAACCATGTGCTGGCGGTGATTGGACTGGACGAAGTCGAGTTCATGAAGCGCGTGGATGCCACCTACAAGCACGCGATCAAGTACGTGAACTGGGTGGACGGGAAAGGTGAGTCGTACTACCACGCCTTCGGACGACGCCGGACCGAACCGCTCGACACGTCGGCCGAGCAGTGGCTGAAGAGCGATCGTTCTCTGCCGTTTTCGGAGACCATTTCCGCCCAGCCGGTGCTGTGTGAGGAGATGATCGGGCCACGTGCGATGCCCGAGGACCAGGACGGCCCGCCGTTTACGTACGCCTTTCATATGAACGCGCTGAAGTTCGCGGACTACCTGTGCGAGGTGGCGACGTCTCGCGGTGTCACGCATCACCTCGACAACATGACGGATGTGGATATCGATGAGGGAGGCCACATCCGGGCGATCAATACGCAGGGCGGCCTTCGCCTGGAAGGTGATCTCTTCATCGACTGCACGGGCTTTGCTGCCCTGCTGATCGAAAAGCGGCTCGGCGTGGAGTGGATCGACTGCTCGCAGTGGCTACTCAGTAATCGGGCGCTCACCATCCAGGTGCCTTACGAACACCATTACCCAGGATACATCAGGCCAAACACGCTCGCGACGGCCGCATCGGCCGGATGGATATGGGAGATTCCGCTGCAAAACCGGCGGGCCTGGGGCTATGTCCATTCAAGCGATTTCTTGAGCGAAGACGAGGCAGAAGCAGAGCTGCGGCGGCATGTCGGCTCGTTCGCCGACGACCTCGATGCTCGATTCGTGCCGTTCAAGGT
>JAAUXY010077788.1_pt1 | contig 16897 bp, 8 predicted proteins | sample 7278121 | NCBI WGS metagenome assembly JAAUXY01 (sample SAMN14350117, study PRJNA611818) | marine sediment metagenome | isolation source: surface marine sediment (1.8m) | place: French Polynesia: Moorea | collected 2018-08 | reverse complement strand
TCGCATACTTGTTTAACATGTTTGTCTCCTTGAGGGTCTTCGAGCTCGGGCCGACCGATAAACTGCTTCCATCAGTGGCGCCAAATCTGCGGCTGAAACTAACCCAGCAAGGTTACAGTTTCACTACAAAGACCGGCCGCAGGCGTTTGCGGGCCGCAAGCTAGCGGCGTTCTGGCCGGGTGACCAACAAATCCGGAAATGCTAGCCGCAGCTCTTGTCATCTTACTGTCACAAACCGTTAATTATTTAGTCACCACCGCTTTCTAATATTCCGCGTCATGCTGCATCTGACCGGGCAGCTTCTGTTACGCGCAACTCTCCTGCGGCGGGAAAAGTTGCAGCGGCTGCAATTTTCAGCACCAGGAGCTCCCAGAAACAGGCAACGAATACAAGTACCTGGAGCCGCGGCGGCGTCCAGGGTGACACGAGAATTAACCAGGCCTTTCATGATGAGAATTGCTGCTCGTTACGTGCTCCTGCTTTTACTGCTCGCACAGCCCACCTGGGCTGCCGAGGTTTTCCTGCATGTATTTTTCGAGGAAGCCCCGCTTCAGAACGTGGAGGTTTCGATCGACGGCAACCCGGCGGGTGTAACGGACGGCCGCGGTGCGCTGTTCACCGACGTGGATTCCGGAGAACATCGTCTGGCCCTGTCGTTCCAGGGCAACCAGATTGCCGAAGTGAGCATCACCACCAGCGATGAGAGCACAGAAGAATTCGAGATCGAGGTGAGCTACTCGCGGGATGGCTCTGATCCACGCATCAGTGTGCAGAGCTTTACTGCAGAGGACAGCGGCGGTGAGTCCGGCATCCTGTCCGGAACCGTCAGTGACAGAAACGGTATACCCGTAGCTGGCGCTACGGTTGCCAGTGGCGATGTATCAACCGTCACTGACGCTGATGGCACCTTTGGCATTGAACTGCCACGCGGCGAGCAGGACGTGTCCATCACCGCAGACGGGTATTCCACGGCTAATCTTTACGACCTGCGGATTTTTTCCAATGTCGGCGTGACCACAGAAGTGGAAATGCTGACTCAGCGCACGGTTGACCTGGGTGTCGCCGCGCCGCAGCTGGAAGAAATATTTGTGCTGGGTACCTTTAATCCCAGCGATACCGCCCAGGGCACGGAGCGTTTCGCTACCACCATCACCGACGCCCTGGATCTCGAACAGCTGGCACGCTTCGGGGATAGTGACGTAGCGGCAGCCATCGTCCGTATCGTCGGTGTCTCCGTTGCCGACGACAAGTATGCGACGGTACGCGGCCTGGATGGGCGCTATATCTCGGCAACCCTAAACGGCCTGCTGATGCCCAGTACCGACCCGCTGCGTCGTGACGTGCAGCTCGACCTCTTCCCGTCGAACATCCTCGGCGGCCTGGAGATCCAGAAGACCTTTGCGCCGCAGCAGCTGGCCACCACGACCGGAGGCAGTGTCAAAATCACCACCGCCGGCCTGCCGGATGAGCGCGTCGCCAAAATCGGCATCAGTACGGCCTACAACTTCGATTTTACCGGCGATGACATCGTCGACTATCGCAGCAGCGAGGAAGACAAGTACGGCTTCGACAACGGCCTGCGGAACCTGCCAGGCGGCGTGCTGGCCGCCACCGACGGCGGGCGTCAGCTGACAATCTGCCCGCCGGAACTGGACCCGTCATGTACCGCGCCCCTGGATGCTGCCCGTCTCGCGGTTCGCTTCCAGGACGACTACAACGTCACTACCAGTCAGGCGAACATGGACTTTGGCATCTCCGGCGCCTACGGGGATCGCTACAGCCTGGGTCCGGGCGAGTTCGGATTCTACGCCGCCGCAAACTACTCCAGCACTACCAAGGATCGCGGCACGGCCGACCTCAACGACTCCCTGGATATCGTCGGTCAATACAATCGTAGTACCCAGAGCACGGCCTCCAGCGGTTACCTGGTCGCGGGCTACGAGTTCCGCGAGGCTGATGAGATCCTCAGCAAGACCATCATTCTGCACAACTCCGACGACACAGTGCGCTTCGAACAAGGCTTCGACACGGCGGAAGACAACAACGAGGAGCGTGTCATCCTCGAGTGGGTCGAGCGTGACTTCTTCTCCCAGCAGTTCAGCGGTGTACACGACATCTACCTGCTGGACGAGACGCATACGCTGACCTGGAACGCCGGCTACTCGCGGACCGACCGGGACGAGCCCGACCGTCGCCAGTACCGCTACATCAACGACCAGCTCGCGCTGTCTGCGTTCGAGCGTCGCTGGTCTGACCTCAAGGAAGAAAGCTGGGACGCGGTGGTGGATTACAACATCCCGGTGAACTGGACCAGCGACATCTACACCCAGTTCAAGATTGGCGGTCTTTACTCCGACAAGGATCGTGACGTCGACCTGTACCGCTTCGGTATTCGCGCCGGTTCACGTTTCGGCGACGTGGACTTCTCCATCAACAACGACCTGGAAGAGGCGCTGTCCTACAACAACGCGGCTCTCGACGTCTGGCGCCTGGGTACCAACACCACCGATACGGACTCCTACGAGGCCTCCGAGAAGTACCAGGCGGGTTACATCACCGCAGACACCGACATCGGCGAGGCCTGGACCTTGTCTATCGGCGCGCGCTACGAGGATTTTGAGCAGGATCTTGCCTATCCCAACGACCCGACCGCGGGCAGCGTGCTGGAAGAAGATGACTGGTATCCGGCTGCCAGCCTGACCTATCGCATCGGCGAAGACTGGCAGATTCGTGCCGGCTACTCGGAAACCGTGTCCTACCCGGGCCTGATCGAGCGGGCCGAGTCACTGGTCTTCGACCCCAACACAGACGACCCGATCTTCGGCAACCCGGACCTGGTGCCCTCCAAGATCGACAACTACGACCTCCGCATCGAGTACTACTTCTCCACGGATGAGAGTGTCTCGCTGGCGTTGTTCTCCAAGGACATCGAAGACCCGATCGAGCGTGGCGTGCCGGACGCCTCCGGTTCGGCCGCCAACAACGGTATTACCTTCCGTAACAACGAGAGCGCCGACCTCGACGGCGTCGAGCTGGACGCCTACAAGGTGGTCTGGGATGACGGCGATCACCTGGTATTCATCGCCGGCAACGTCACCTATATCGACTCCGAGGTCGAGCTGACCGAAGACAGCATACGTCTCGAAGGTGTGGACGCCATCGGCCGTCAACTGCAGGGCCAGTCAGAGTGGCTCGGCAACCTGCAGATCGGCTACGACCACTATCCGACCGAGCAAAAGATCACGCTGCTGGTCAACTATTTCGATGACCAGATCTTCCGGGTCACCCGCGGTGAAAACGTGGGCCCTGAAGAGCTGGCCGGCCGAACCCTTGTCGACCTCAACTATGAGAAGTTGTGGGGCGAAACGCTCACCTTCCGTCTGCAGATCAAGAACCTGACCAACGAGAAGTACGAGTTCCAGCGCGACGGAGTCACGATCGAGAGCTTCGAAGAGGGTACCTCGCTCTCCGCTAGCTTCACCTATGAATTTCTATAACCACTAACCTGGGAAGAGTCCTATGTGGCATAAAACACTCCTACTATCATTCCTGGCGGCTACGCTGGCCCTGGTCGGCTGTAGCGATGGTGACCAGGGCGACAATGTCACCATCATCAATGAGATTGGCGGTGATACTCCCCCCGATCCGCCGGATCCCGGTCCTGGAGGTGACTGCGAAGGTTTCGTAGAAACCAGCTTTGCCTCATGCCAGGAGCTCTCGGGTGGCGGCGCAGCTGGCACGCTGAGCGGAAACATAGACCAGGATTACAGGCTCGATAGCGACCTGCAGTGGCGCCTGAGCGGTGTGGTCACCGTGGGTAACGGTAACCAGACCGTGAACGACGATGCAGACGTCCAGGCCATTCAGGACGCCGGCGTGGTGCTCACCATCGAAGCAGGCACCGACGTGCGCGCTTTTGACGACGGAACCCTGCTGGTCACGCGGGGTTCGCAACTCATCGCCAACGGTACGGCATCCAGCCCGATTACTTTCTCCAGCCTTGATTCAAACTTTGACGGCCTGGGTGAGTGGGGCGGTGTGATTATCCAGGGCTTCGCCCCCCAGTTCGGTGCAGGTGGAACGGGCGCCTGTTTTGGTGCCGGCACCGTCTGTAACGTGGAAGGCGAGGGCGGTACCGATATCTCCGTTTACGGCGGCAACATTGCCGATGATAACAGCGGCTCACTGCGCTATGTGCGTATCGCTGAAGGTGGCCTGGTAGCCGGTCCTAACAACGAGATCAACGGCCTGACCCTGCAGGGTGTTGGCTATGGCACCGTTCTCGAGTTTATCCAGGTACACAACAACCTGGACGACGGCATCGAGTGGTTCGGTGGGACCGCCAGCGTGCGCTATGCGGTGCTGACCGGCAACGACGATGACGATATCGATTTCGACGAAGGCTTCCAGGGCAATATCCAGTACGCGATCGTCGTCAAGTCCGACAATGCTGCGCCTGTCGGTAGCAACGACCCACGCGCCATCGAAGCCAACTCCTCTGACGATGAGTACGTACCCGAGACGGAAGCGGTGATTGCCAACGTCACCATCCTCGGTGGCAACGTCAACAACTCCGACGCTGGCCGCCAGCCTGGCATGCGCCTGCGTGGTGCGGTCAACACCAACATCTTCAACACGGCGGTGCGCGAATTCGATCGCGGCTGTATCCGTATCGACGATGCAAATGTTGACGGGACCGGCACCAATAACGTGCCGTCGGTCGTCAACCTCACCAACATTCTTAACGACTGTGATGCCGGCACCTATGACGGCTCTTCTCGCGGCCCGGCCGACAGTGAAGACAACGTTGTGGAAACTGGCTGGACGGTCAGCGGCACCTACGCGATCAACGAAGAAGAAGCGGTTCTCGACTCTGCGCCGACCATCGACGCCGTCGACAACGGCGACAGCTTCGTATTCGACCAGACCGCCTACATCGGTGCGGTTGATCCCGCCGCCGCCACCGGCTGGTGGGAAGGCTGGATCATCCCGGGCTCCCTAGAGAGCACTCCGCCAGATGAGTCACCCGCCTTCGTCAGCTGCGACCTCGACGCTGCTACGCCGAACTGCACCATCACCGGCACCATCGACGAAGACTACACCTTCGTGCGCGGCGTGCAGTACCGCCTCGACGGTGAAGTCATTGTCGGCGACGGCAACCAGTTCATCGGCAGCCAGTCTGACTTCGACCGCGTCAACTCCAGCGGTGTCACCCTGACCATCGAGCCGGGCGTAGACGTTCGCGCCTTCGACGACGGTTCCCTGCTGGTCACCCGCGGTTCCAGGCTGATGGCTGTCGGTACCGAAGCCAGCCCGATCACCTTCTCCAGCCTGGCTGACGATAACTTTGACGGCCTCGGCGAGTGGGGTGGCGTGATCATCCAGGGCTTTGCACCGCAGTACGGTGCCGGTGGTACCGGCGAGTGCTTCAGTGCCGGCGAAGTCTGGTGCAACGTTGAAGGCGAGGGCGGCACGGTTATCGGTCGTTACGGCGGCAACGTGCCCGGCGACGACAGCGGCATGGTTCGCTATGTGCGCATCGCCGAGGGCGGGCTGGTGGCTGGTCCCAACAACGAGATCAATGGCCTGACCATGCAGGGCGTGGGTCACGGCACCACCATCGAGTACGTCCAGATTCACAGCAACCTCGACGACGGCCTCGAGTGGTTCGGCGGCACCGTAAACGCGCGCTATGTAGTCCTTACCGACAACGACGATGACGACATCGACTTCGACGAAGGCTACCAGGGCAACATCCAGTTCGGCATTGTGGTCAAATCCATGAATGCCGCACCGGTGGGTAGCAACGACCCGCGTGCCATCGAGGCGAACTCTTCTGACGACGAGTTCGTGCCAGAGACTGAAGGCGCCCTGGCCAATATCACCATCATCGGTGGTAACGTCAATAATGCCGGCGGCGGCCAGCCTGGCATGCGCCTGCGCGGTGCCCTGACCACACGCATCTACAACACCTCCGTGTCCATGTTTGACACCCGCGGCTGTATCCGCATCGACGATGCAGATACCAACGGCGATGGTAATGATGACGAGGTCTCTGTGGTTGAGCTCTACAACGTACTCGGTGACTGTACCGCCGGCTACTACGACGGCTCATCCCGCGGACCGGCTGATATCGAAGACAACGCCGGCGACCCGAATGGTGTGGTAACGCCGCTGACGGTTGATGCAGCCTACGCGCTGGAGCAGCCGGAAGCGCTGGTGACCCCGCCGGCCTTCCAGGCAGTCAACAACGGCTCCGGCTTCACCTTTGAGGTAACTGACTACGTCGGCGCGGTTGAGCCCGGCACGTCTGCAGACGATGCCTGGTGGGCCAACTGGACGCTCCCGGGCACGCTGTAAGTCCGGTGACCGCGCCCTGACCTGGGCGCGGTCAACATACCGCTGATCAGTGAGTGGTGTGCTCTCTGTGACCCCGGCTCTGGCCGGGGTTTTTTATGTCTGACTGCTTTCTTGGGACGCGAACCGACTCGGCCAGTCGTCCGGGGTGACAAAGCAGCGGGTCTGCTCTCGACCATGGTCGTCACAGGCTGCCAGCTGTACTGGCCGTCCATCGCCCTGTAGCTGCGACTCCAGCATCTCCATCAGTTCATCACTGCTGCGCACCGGGCCGTCCTCTGATGCATAGGGCGCCAGCCAACGACGGCGAGGGATTTCCTGCCAATCCATGTCGCCATCGGCGTGGAGTTCACTGAATTCCGTCAGGGTGTGCCAGTGTCTAAGCTCATTGGCGGCATGGTGATATTCCGGTGCCGGCATGCCGTTCTCCGGCGCAAACAGGTAGCCCTTGATATCCACCACGCCCTGGCATTCCTCGATGCCGAGCTTGCGCAGTGCAGTTTTTGCCGCAGGGTGCATGGCGAGTCGGCTCTGGTGGGAGGTCAGGTGGTGCAGCTTCTGGTCGAGCCGGTCGTGCTGGCCGGGCCCCAGCCACACGTCGGTACCCGGTACGCCGAGGTAGAATTTGACCGCCAGTTCCAGGTGCACGTGGGATTCGCGCCGGCGGCACCAGTAGAGGCAATCGAATTCGCCCACCGTGCGGCGACCGTCCTGCACCGGTAGGTTGTGGGCCAGCAGTTTCGTATCCGGGTCCTGCAGCAGCAGGTAGTGCCAGAGCCGCTCGTAATAGAGCCCGAGCCGGCCGCTCGGTGTGTCGCCGAGGAATTCGCGCAGGGTGTCGGGTTTGGCGTCGAGTTGCGCCAGGTGATCCCGCCAGAACGTGTTGAACTCCAGCCCCGCGCCAGCCAGCCCCGGCCCACGCATCAGCAGCGGGGAGAAACCGGCCCAGGCCAGGTCCCGCACATAGGGGTCGCGATAGAAACGCCCGGGCATTGACACTCTCCGGCGGATGACTGCGTATAATAGGCGGATGCCAGACAGCTTTTCAAAAATTGGCCTGATCGGCCGCGGTCGCCATGAGAGTTCCCGGGAAACTCTGCATAGCCTGTTGGCGCTGCTGCGCGACCGCGGGCTCGAGGCGTTCATCGAGCCGCGACTGGCCAAGATATGCCCCGATTGTGCTGCCAATGAGGTGGGGCGCGACGAAATCGGCGCAAACTGTGACCTGGTGATCGTGGTGGGCGGCGACGGCAGCATGCTCAGCGCGGCCCGCACCATGGCCCGCCACAATACGCCACTGCTGGGTGTGAACCGCGGTCGGCTGGGCTTCCTCACCGATATTTCCCCGGATGAGATCGATATCAAGGTCGCGGAGGTGCTGGACGGAAAGTACGATGCGGAGGAGCGCTTCCTGCTGGATGTTGAGGTGTGGCGCGATGGCGAGGTGATCGGTCGCGCCGATGCGCTCAACGATGTGGTGGTGAACTCCGGCACCTCGGCACAGATGATCGAGTTCGACCTCTATATCGACGAGACCTTTGTCTACCGCCAGCGCGCCGATGGCCTGATTATTTCCACACCGACCGGCTCCACCGCCTATTCCCTGTCCGGTGGCGGCCCCATCATGCACCCGTCACTGGATGCCCTGGTGCTGGTGCCCATGTTTCCGCATACCCTGAGCAGCCGGCCCATTGTGGTGGATGGTGACAGCCGCCTGAGGCTGGATATCAATGAGGACAATAATATTCACCCACCGGTGACCTGCGACGGGCAGGTGAACATGACGGCGCGCCCGGGTGATTCCGTGGAGATCTTCAAGAAGCCTCACCGCATGACCCTGATTCACCCGATCGACCACAGTTTCTATGCCAGCTGTCGCGACAAGCTCCGCTGGGGCAATCCACTGGTGGAATAGCCTCCCAACGTCGTGCCCCATACCTTTAATAGCCCCCGAGAACTGATCAGGACGGTGCCAGTGACGCTGGTGCTGATTGTGCTGAGCGTGATCGGTTTCCTGGCTGTCTATGTGGGGCCGCTGTCCTGGATCGCGACGCTGACCTTCAACGAATTCACGCTGGAGGAGCGCCAGGTGGTTTTTCATCCCAGCCCCGGTGAATATTGGCGCATCATCACGCCCATTTTCCTGCACTTCGGCTGGCTGCATATCACTTTTAACTGCCTGTGGCTGTGGGAGCTGGGTGCGCTGATCGAACAGCGCCTGGGCGGGGTGCTGCTGCTGGCGCTGGTGCTGCTGTGCGGTAGTGGTTCCAATATCGCCCAGGCCATCTACAGCGGCCCATCGCTGTTTGGTGGCATGTCAGGCGTGGTCTACGCACTGCTGGGATTCTGCTGGGTGTACAATGCGCTGCTGCCCGACGGCCGGCTCTGGGTGCCGCGGCCGATCATCATTTTCATGCTGGTCTGGCTGGTGTTCTGCATGGTGGCGCCCACCGAATTGCTGGGTATTGGCAGTATCGCCAATGCGGCTCACTTTGGTGGCCTGGTGCTGGGCTGCCTGCTGGCGGCGCCCGTGGCGCTGCATCGTCGCGGCGCGTCGCCGGGCGGCGGCATCGATAAAGAGGAAGACTGAGTTGAAGTACCAGGACCTGGTAGAACAGATCACCCCTGAGCTGTATACAAGCTTCAAGCGCGCCCTTGAGCTGGGCCGCTGGCCTGACGGCCGCGAGATGTCGCCCGAACAGCGCAGTCACTGCCTGGACGCGGTGATTGCCTACGACCAGCTGCACCACGCCGAGCAGGATCGGGTGGGCTACATCGACCGCGGTCGCAAGTCGAAGGCGGCGCCTGCTGGCGAGGGCGAGCAGCTGCTGCGCTTTGCCGACCAGCAGGCAGGCGCGGGCGAAGATGAAGAGGGCAGCGCCGAATGAGCGGCCAGATCGGTGAGGGCCAGCTCCGCAAGATGGTCACCGAGCACGCCGAGCCGGTGACTTATGAAATGCCGCTGGGTGAGACGCGGGTACCCATGAACCCGCTGCTGGGCCAGCACCTGGTGCTGGAATACCTCGGCAAGATCAACTGCGTTGCCTGTGGGCGCGATACCAAAAAGAGCTTCAACCAGGGCTATTGCTACCCCTGCTTTACCCGCCTGGCCCAGTGCGATTCCTGCATCGTCAGCCCCGAGAAATGCCACTACGATGCCGGCACCTGCCGCGAGCCGGAGTGGGGCGAAGCCAACTGCATGATCGACCACATTGTCTACCTGGCCAACACCTCGGGGCTCAAGATCGGCATCACCCGCACCACCCAGGTGCCGACCCGGTGGATGGACCAGGGCGCCATACAGTCACTGCCCATCTTCCGGGTGCAGACCCGCCACCAGTCGGGGCTGGTGGAGGTGCTGTTCAAGGAACATGTCAATGACCGCACCAACTGGCGCGCCATGCTCAAGGGAGAGGTGGAGCCGCTGGCCCTGAATGACGAGCGCGACCGCCTGTTCGAGGCGACGACGGACGGCATTGAGGCGCTGCAGCAGGCACACGGCCTGCAGGCCGTTACCCGGCTCGAGAATGACAATGCCTATGACTTTACGTACCCGGTGCTCGAGCATCCCGCCAAGGTCACCTCTTTCAATCTCGACAAGAACCCCAGGGTCGAGGGTGTGCTCAAGGGCATCAAAGGCCAGTACCTGATTTTCGACACCGGTGTCATCAATATGCGCAAGTACGGGGGCTACCATCTCGCCCTCTCTGCGGCCTAGGACAGGAATATGCGAGACGCACAACCCAACGCGATTTACCTCAAGGACTACCAGCCACCGGCCTACCTGATCGACGAGACCCACCTGGACTTCCAGCTGGCGGAAGAGCAGACGGTGGTGGAGGCGCGACTCAAGCTGCGCCGTAACCCCGCCGCGGAACCCGCCGATGTGCTGGAGCTTGACGGCGCCGAACTGGAACTGCTGGAGATCGAAATCGACGGCACGCCGCTGGACGAGGGCGCGTATACGCTGACCGATGAACATCTGCACCTTTTGTCACCGCCGGAAGAGTTCGAGCTGCGCTGCGTAACGCGCATTGCGCCGCAGGACAACACTTCCCTGGAAGGCCTGTACAAGTCGCGCACCATGTTCTGTACCCAGTGCGAGGCCGAAGGTTTCCGCAAGATTACCTACTACCTGGACCGTCCCGATGTGATGAGCGTGTTCACAGTCAGGGTCGAGGCGGACTCGGAGCGCTACCCGGTGTTGCTGAGCAATGGGAATCTCGTGGATAGCAAAGCTACGGAGACAGGCCGCCACTGGACCCTCTGGAACGACCCGTTTCCCAAACCGGCCTACCTGTTTGCACTGGTCGCGGGTGAGCTGGAGAAGGTCAGCGACACCTTTACCACCACCAGCGGCCGGGACGTTGCGCTGCACATTTTTGTCGAGGCCAAGGACCTCGACAAATGCGACCACGCCATGCGCTCCCTCAAGCACTCCATGCGCTGGGACGAAGAAGTCTACGGGCGCGAGTACGACCTCGACGTGTTCAACATCGTCGCGGTCGACGATTTCAACATGGGGGCCATGGAAAACAAGAGCCTCAATATCTTCAATACCTCCTGTGTGCTCGCCCACCCCGATACCACCACCGACCAGGCCTTCCAACGGGTGGAGGCCGTAGTCGCCCACGAGTACTTCCACAACTGGTCCGGCAACCGGGTGACCTGTCGCGACTGGTTCCAGCTCAGCCTCAAGGAAGGTTTCACGGTATTCCGCGATGCAGAATTCTCCGCCGACATGGGCTCGCGCGCGGTGAAGCGCGTGGAGGATGCCACGGTGCTGCGCTCCATCCAGTTCGCCGAGGACGCCGGCCCCATGTCGCACCCGGTGCGGCCGGATTCCTATATCGAGATATCCAACTTCTACACGGTCACCATCTACGAAAAGGGTGCCGAAGTGGTGCGCATGATTCACACCCTGCTGGGCCCGGCGGACTTCCGGCGCGGCTCAGACCTGTACTTCGAGCGCCACGACGGCCAGGCGGTGACCTGCGAAGACTTTGTCGCTGCCATGGAAGACGCCAGCGGCCGCGACCTCAGCCAGTTCCGGCGCTGGTACAGCCAGGCGGGTACACCTGAGCTGGCGGTATCCGATAACTGGGATGAGGCGACTGGCACCTACACACTGACCGTGTCGCAGCACTGTCCGCCGACACCGGGCCAGCCCGAAAAGGAGCCGTTTCACATTCCGCTGAAGATGGGCCTGCTCGGGGATGCCGGCAGCCTGCGCCTGCAGATCGAGGGTGAAGCTGCCGACACTGAGAGCGAAGACAATACCAGCAGGGTGCTGGAGGTGACCGAGGCCAGCCAGCAGTTTGCCTTTAGCGGTTTGCCGGAGCGCCCGGTACCCTCGCTGCTGCGCGCCTTCTCGGCGCCGGTGAAGCTGCACTACCCGTACACCCGGGAGCAGCTTGCCTTCATCATGAGCCGCGACAGCGACGGCTTCAGTCGCTGGGACGCCAGCCAGCAACTGGCGATCCAGGTGATTGGTGACGCGCAGTCCGGAGCAGTCGATCCGCTGTTGATCGACGCTTTCGGCAGCCTGCTGCAAGATGACAGCCTGGACCCGGCAATGGTCGCGGAAACCCTGCGCATGCCGAGCGAGAATTACCTGGCTGACCTGGCAGAGACGGTCGACGTCGAAGCCATTCATCGCGGCCGCCAGGCAGTGCGCACCGCCATCGGCAAGGGCCTTAATGAGGCACTGCTGCAGCGTTACCGGGCGCTGGCCAGCGATGCCAGCTACCAACCCGACTCAGCCCAGGTGGCAGCGCGCAGCCTGCGCAATAGCTGCCTGGCATACCTTGCCCAGGCCGGGGAAGCGGGCGTGGAACTGGCCATGGCCCAGTATCACGAGGCCGCGAACATGACCGACCGACAGGCGGCGCTGGCCACGGTGGTCAACTGTGGCAACGAGGCCCAGCGCACAGAGTTGCTGGAAGACTTTTACCAGGCCTGGCAGCACGAATCGCTGGTGGTCAACCAGTGGTTCCAGGTCCAGGCCATGTGTCCGCAGCCGGGCAACCTGGAGCGCGTGCGCGCGCTGATGGAGCACCCGGCCTTCTCGCTGCGCAATCCCAACAAGGTGCGGGCGCTGGTGGGCGCATTCTGTTCAGCCAACCCCATCAATTTCCATCGCGCCGACGGCGCCGGCTACCAGCTACTGGTCGATGTGGTGACTGAGCTGAACGCCACCAATCCGCAGATCGCCTCGCGCCTGCTGACGCCGCTGACACGCTGGCGGCGCTACGGCGAACGCCGTGAACAGATGCGCGCCGCGCTGGAGGCGATTGCCGCACTGCCGTCGCTGTCCAAGGATGTCTATGAGGTGGTGACCAAATCGTTGACTGACTGAGGCCTAAAGTCACACCGCATTTGTGACGATGGCGACTACACTATCCTAAGTCCATTGCATCGGGGGGAAAGATGAGCTGGGACAAGGGCAAGAAAAAGCTGCTGCACGAACTGAAGCAGATGATCGCCAGTCGCGCCGAGCCCGCACATGCGGTGGCGCTGGATGCGCTCGCAAAAACGTTTTTCCGTAGCTTTCCCGCCGAAGACCTGCGGGACGCCGATGTCGACAACCTGTACGGCTTTATCTACGGCGCCTTCCGCTCGCTGCAGCAGTGGGATGACAGCAGCGCGCGGGTCAGCATCTTCAGCCCCGACCTCGAGAAGCACGGCTGGGAAAGCAACCACACGGTGGTGGTTATCCTCGCCCGTGACATGCCTTTCCTGCTCGATTCCGCCCGCGGTGAACTGAACCGCCGCAACGCCAACATCCACAAGCTGCACGGCCAGAATTTCGGCGTCGAGCGCGACGAGGAGGGTGCCCTCACCGGTATTCTCAGCGAACGCGAGGGCCGGGTGGTCAGCCTCATCTACTTTGAGATTGACCGCAGCACCGACAAGACCGAGATCGAGGATATCCAGAACACCCTGTTGGACATCCTCTCGGAAGTGGCCTGCGTGGTGGACGATTTCGGCGCCATGCGGGAAAAGATGGCCGAGGTCACCACCCTGGTGGCGGCCGACAGCCAGGTCGACAAGGCGCAGCGCGCCGAGCACGAGGCCTTCCTGCGCTGGATCGCCGACAACCATATGACCCTGCTGGGTTATGAGTGCCTGGGCGTGCAGTACAACGGTGACCAGGCCAACGTGGTGGAAATCCAGGACACGCGACTCGGACTGTTGAAGCTGCGGGGCACCAGCGGCCGGGTAGACCTGGCCCTCGACCTGGAGGAGGCCGCCCACGATGGCCTCGACATGTTGGACCGGCAGGTCACCTTTTCCAAGTCCCGTAAGCGCTCCCGCGTACATCGCTTTGCCTACCCGGACTACCTGGAGGTCAATCAGTACGACGAGAGCGGCAATGTCATCCTGCAGCACCGTTTCCTGGGGCTGTATACCTTCTCCGTCTACAGCGAGAGCCCTAGCCTCATCCCCATTGTCCGGCTCAAGATCCAGGAGGTGATGACCCATTCCGGGCTCGATATGAGCAATCACGAGGGCCGTGAACTGGCCCGGGTGCTGGAACTGTTTCCCAGGGAAGAGCTGTTCCACGGCACCGTGGACGACCTCTACCGGATGTCCACCGCGGTCAACCAGCTACAGGAGCGCCGCCGCATTCGCCTGTTCGCACGGCCGGATGCCCACGGCAAGTTTTTCAGCTGCATGGTCTATATGCCCAGGGATCGTTACACCACTGGGAAACGGGTGGCGATACAGAACCTGCTATGTGAGTCCCTGGGCGCCATCGAGAGTGAATTCACCACCTTCTTCACCGAGTCGGTGCTGGTACGCATCCACTTTGTATTGCTGCTCGACCCCGACCGCAAGCTGGAGTACGACCTGGCCGAACTGGAGGCGGCGGTTATCGACACTACCCAGGACTGGGTGGATCGGCTGCGCGAGCGATTAATAGAGGAGTACGGCGAAGAACACGGCGCCGAGCACGCGGATCGATTCGGGGCCGGTTTCCCGGCCGGTTACCGTGACAAGTTTGATCCGCGCGTGGCGGTAATGGACCTGGGGCGCATTCTTTCGGTCTGCGCAGGTCGACGGCTGGAAATGAGCTTCTATCGCATGGTGGACGAGGACGACAGTCACCTGCGCTTCCGCCTGTTCCAGCATGGCAGCGCGCTGCCGCTGTCTGACGTGCTGCCGATTCTCGAGAACCTGGGCCTGCGGGTCATCGCGGAAAACCCCTACGAGGTTCGCGACAAGGACGGCGAGCTGTTCTGGATCCAGGACTTCAGCCTGCAGTACTCGCTGGGCGGCAGCGTGGATATCGATGCGGTGCGTGACGAGTTTACCGACGCTTTCGAACGCATCTGGTTCGGTGAAGCCGAGAGCGACGCTTTCAACCGCCTGTTGCTGGGCACGCAGATGAACTGGCGCGAGGTCGCCGTGTTGCGCGCCTATGCCAAGTACCTGAAGCAGATCAACTTCCAGTTCAGCACCGACTACATCGCCGACACCCTGGAAGAGCACCTGCATATCACTGGCTCTATCGTCGAGCTGTTCCTGACGCGCTTCGATCCTGAGCTGGAGGGCGGCGAGGAATGGCGCCAGAGTCGCGAGGGCGAGGTCATCAATCGGGTGATCGAATCGCTGGAGCAGGTGCAGAACCTGGGCCAGGATCGGATCATTCGCCAGTACCTGGCCCTGATCCAGGCCACCCTGCGCACCAACTTCTTCCAGCCCGACGGCGAAGGTAAGGCCAAGAACTATATTTCCCTGAAGATGCAGCCGGGCGAGATCCCGGACATGCCCAAGCCGCGGCCGGCCTACGAAATATTCGTCTACTCCCCCCGCGTGGAAGGCGTGCACCTGCGCGGCGGCAAGGTGGCCAGGGGCGGGCTGCGCTGGTCTGACCGCCACGAGGACTTCCGCACCGAGGTGCTGGGGCTGGTCAAGGCGCAGCAGGTCAAGAATGCGGTCATTGTGCCGGTCGGCGCCAAGGGCGGTTTCGTGGCCAAGCGCCCCATGCCCAACGCCAGCCGCGAAGACCTGCAGGCTGAAGGCGTTGCCTGCTACCAGACCTTTATCCGCGGCCTGCTGGACATCACCGACAATCTCGTTGAGGGCGCCATACAGCCGCCGCAGCAGGTGATTCGCAAGGATGAAGACGACCCCTACCTGGTGGTGGCGGCCGACAAGGGCACCGCGACCTTCAGCGATATCGCCAACGAGATATCGGCGGAGTACGGCCACTGGCTGGGCGACGCCTTTGCCTCCGGCGGCAGCGCCGGCTATGACCACAAAAAAATGGGTATTACGGCCAAGGGTGCCTGGGTTTCGGTGCAACGGCACTTCCGGGAAATGGGCATCAACTGCCAGGACACAGAGTTTACCGTGGTGGGCGTCGGCGACATGGGCGGCGATGTGTTCGGCAATGGCATGCTGCTATCCGAGACCATCCGGCTGGTGGCGGCCTTCAATCACCTGCACATATTCATCGATCCCAACCCGGACGCTGCCAGCACCTTCGCAGAGCGCAAGCGGCTGTTCGAGATGGAGCGCTCGACCTGGGAAGATTTCAACAGTGAGCTGATCTCCAAGGGTGGCGGTATCTTCTCCCGCAGTGCCAAGTCGATACCGATCAGCCCGGAGATGCAGGAGCGCTTTGGTATCGATGCCCAGGCCCTGACCCCCAACGAACTGGTCACCGCCTGCCTGAAGGCGCCGGTGGACCTGCTGTGGAACGGCGGCATTGGCACCTACGTGAAGGGCAGTAGCGAGCAGCATGCCGACGTTGGCGACAAGGCCAACGATGGCCTGCGGGTCAATGGTAACGAGCTGCGCTGCCGCGTGGTGGGTGAGGGCGGCAACCTCGGCCTGACCCAGCTCGGCCGGGTCGAATATGCGCTCAATGGCGGGCGCTGCAACACCGACTTTATCGATAACGCCGGCGGCGTCGACTGTTCGGACCATGAAGTCAATATCAAGATCCTGCTCAACAGCGTGGTGGCGCGCGGTGACCTCACAGCCAAGCACCGCAACCGACTGCTGGAAGAAATGACCGACAGCATCAGTGACCTGGTGCTGGAGAACAACTACCTGCAGACCCAGGCTATCAGCCTGGCGGAGAGTGAGTCGGCGCGGCGCATCGGCGAATACACTCGCTTCATCCAGCGGCTGGAGGAGAATGGCCGCCTGGACCGTGCCCTGGAATTCCTGCCCAGCGACGATGAACTGCTGGAGCGCCGTAGCAACGGGCTGGGCCTGACTCGACCGGAGCTGTCGGTGCTGGTGTCCTACAGCAAGGCCATTCTCAAGGAACAGCTCGGTGAATCCGACGTCCCCGGCGACAGCTACCTGGCGCGGGCCATGGAGGGCGCTTTCCCCCAGCGCATCCTCGACGAATACGGTGAAGATGTGCACGACCACGGCCTGCGGCGTGAGATTATCGCCACCCAGATCGCCAATGACATGATCAACCGGGTCGGGGTCAGCTTTGTCGGGCGCATGGTGGCCTCCACGGGCGCGCCGACACCCGATGTGGCCCGGGCCTATATCACGGCGCGAGACATCT
>JAAUXY010002219.1_pt1 | contig 16900 bp, 11 predicted proteins | sample 7278121 | NCBI WGS metagenome assembly JAAUXY01 (sample SAMN14350117, study PRJNA611818) | marine sediment metagenome | isolation source: surface marine sediment (1.8m) | place: French Polynesia: Moorea | collected 2018-08 | reverse complement strand
TTTCCGTGTGGTTGACCGGGCGGCGCGCGCGGCGGTCATCGGGATTTGATGTGGGTGTCGGGGGAGGTGTCGGCGGTGACCGGGGGAGCTTTCAGGCGGTCACCGGGAAAGAAAGTAGGTCAGTTTTTTCTAAGTCCTAAGGGAGTGCGAAGCGGAATTGGCGATCACGGTGAGAAAAAAGTTGGGAGACGAAAAACGGATGGAAGCGCTTCCTTTTATTTTTTTTGTGCTGGCCGCGCACACATGTTACACATTAGGAAAATGCTCACGAAAAAAAAAAGGCGGGTAGAAGAGAGCTCATTTGTACAAGGGAGATTTTTGTTGCTAGCTTTTTTTTGGGTTTTTTCTTCGGAGGGTGCTCCTTCTTTTAAAGTGATAACTTGTGAGCATTTTATTTTTTTGTTTCATCCGAGGCCGCTGACTCTGCGCTTTTTTTATTGTTGTGGCGCGGCATGAAACTGACTGTTCTTACTTTACTTTTTCTTCATGAATGAAGTGTACATGGAGCTGCCGAGGAGTCTTTTCAATGTCTCTTCGTCCACGCTTCCATTGCTATCGTCATCATCCACGAATTCCTTGCTCTTCTTTTCCTTCTCCTTCTTCTTCTGCCTGCGCTTCTCCACCAACTCACGCATGAACTCCTCGTCCGTGTCCAGTTCCTCAGCGAGCGTCGCCAGCTGTTCCTTGGTCATCTTTTTGATCTTCTTCAGCTTCGCCAGCTTCTCGTCCTCCGCCTCGTCTGTCTTCTTCCCCGCTGCGTCCTCTACGTCAGAGATTGGGCTGTACCTCCTCGCTTTCTTCTTCTCCTCCTTCCTCTTCTTCTGCTCATCCTCCTCCAGCTCTTCCTCGATCGTGTCCATCTCCTCCGTGTCCATCTCGTCCGCCACCGATCCTGCGACAGCAGTAATGCTCGCTGTCTCATCGTCCATGGACTCTGCAGAAGCCTCCTCTGCTGCAGCCTCTTCTTCCGCGGCGACCTCCCCCGTGTTCTCTTCTCCCTCCGCGCTGATGGCGGCGGCGGCGGCGAGTTCCGCCTCCTTCATCCTTTCCTCACCCTGACGCTCGTAGAGCTCCTTGTTGAGCTCTTGGGTGTACACCTTCAAGGCCCGCTCCGTTGCCGTGCACATGCGCGCTTTGCCCATCATTCCGAGCTGCTCGTCCAGGGGGAGGGTGACCATCCCATTCGCTGTCATCGCCATCTCGAGGGCTTTCATAAAATTGTCGATGCAGGAGACGGGAAGCTTCATCATGAAGTAGTCCTCGCCATTCCTGCTCCTCTTCCGCGCCTGTTCGGTCTTCCTCTTGGTGAGGACAAGCGCGCGGTACTGGACAAAGTGGCCGCCGTTCCCCTTGAAGAAGGATGACTGGACGAACAATCTAAATTCGTTAAATCCCAGCGTCCTCCCCGAATACATGAAGGAGTTGTCCTCAGAAATGTCGAGGACGCCGTAGCGATCAGTGACACCAGCAGCGAGGGTATCTTCGATGGACTTGCCCGTGTTCTTCTTCCTGCTCTGGATGAAGGTGGCCACGCCGCGGTGCAGATGAGCAAGGCTGGACATCCTCCCGGACATGACGAAGCGCTTGATGCGAGCCCCGCTCCGGTTGACCACCTGCGACTGCGGATCATCGCCGCTATGGACGCGTACTGTGGAAAGGAGGAGGGAAATTTAAAAATAGAAAGTAATGGAAACATGGAAACGGCACTGCGGTTGTTGATCTCCGCCGTCCTGCTGTTGAAGCGTGACTCCCTTACCAATACTCCATCCAAAGAAGGAGGTGGCGCCATAGTAGTTGGGATCTCTCTCCTTGGCCGCACTGATGTCGATTTCTCCAAGCACTGACAAGTGGAGAGAGAAGAAAAAAGGAAAGATGAAAAGCGAATAAAGGGGGAAAAATCGAACAGTATTGCTTACACAGGCAGTAGTTGGAGTCGAAGCGGATCTTCATTGGCTTCCACGGCGCTCGTTGCTCCGGCTGATCACCGACCTGAACAATGTCATCGTTGGCGTACGGATCCTTCATGGGGATGTTCTGCTCCGTCATCCTCTGCAGCTTCTTGTGGAGCAGTGGGTTGAAGACGGCCGACGGCGGCGGCGACGGCGGTGGCGGCGGTGGCGGTTGCGAGGCCAGAGCAGCCTGCGCTGCCTCTTGTGCCGCTTTCTCCTTCTCCATTCTCTCCCTCATCAACCTGTCCACCTCCGCCACGGGCAGGAGCTTGATATTCCCGTTGCCATCGTTGTAGCACTTGCGCGGCCCCAAATTCTGCTCAGATCTTTTGAGCGGTCGGTCCCCCGGCGGCAGCGGCGGGCTCGGTGTTCGAGCACGATCGATGTAGGGGTTAAAATTCGGGGCATTAATATTCTTCGACAGCGTTCTGGTGATCCTTTGCTCGTTGCGCATAGCGTTCTTCTTGATTGCGTCGACGGCCTCCTTGTGCAAAACGCGGTCAGTATCGCCCTCGCTCTCCACATGAGCTCCGATCTCAGGCGGATTTGCGCTGAGTACTTTCTTTGACCGCTCAGCGTCAACGGAGGGTTTTTTTACTTCTTCCATTTTTTCCTTCTCTTTCTCCTCCTCCGGTCTGGGGACGAGTGCATTTGCAAGATGCTCCCGATCGCATTATATAGGTACGAGCAGGCGTACTGTATCTGCTTCCGTCAGCTTCCGTCAGGTAAAAATAGACCGCGCAAACGTCAAAATAGATCACGCAAACGAATGTACCTCTTGTCAGTGAAGAATTTTTTCACGAGGGAGCTTCCTCCAAATTACTCGGATATCCTAGTCGAACAAGATAGAATTTGCAATTAGCGGAAAAAGCAATTTGTAGAATTCAGGTCAGCGCACGGGTCCGTCATCTATTTAGGAAGAAAAACGGTAAGAGAAGATGACAAGGGTGACAAACGAGAAAAACGATACCGGCCCTCTATCCGCCTAGTGAAAGAGAGAAAGACGATACCAACGTTCCACAACGTTCCATTCGTGTAACGAGCGATGGAGGAGGTCGCCGCCCCATTTCTTCGGAGCGTTTTGCGTGTCGGAAGAGGGGGAGGAGCTGGAGGAAACGAGGAAAATGGTGGCGCCGACGCATCGCGGCCAACGCCCAAGAAAAGAGCACTTGCTTTTTCTGCTTGCCTTGCATTCTTGACCTGTATCATTCTCTTGGCACACATGTTTACCACTCTAGTTCTAAGTCTTGCTGAGAATGAGGCCTTATGGGATTCAATTCAAAAGTTGTTGCGGCAACGCACCCTCACTTGCCTCAATCATACTAGTAGCAGCGAAGCGCAGAGAGAAAAATAAAGATGGAAGGAGAGAGTATAAACTGCGTTCTACTTTTCTTTCATCGCGGCGAGCGCGGGAAAAATGTGCGTTGTTTGTTTCCTCCCAAGGGAGAGACACATCGCCTTGACCGTTTGGCTGTTGTTTCCATCGCCTTCTTTGTGTTCTCACGCCCTCTTTTTTGACGCGGGAAAAATCCTCCTTAAAAGTCGAGTTCCCGCTTTCCCGCCTCCCATTCTGCGTCGGGACATCGAATGTCGAGTTTGGAGGTGGAGGTAGAGGGGGAAGTTTTTCTGCTCCTTGGAGAGCAGCAACAACTTCCATCTCATACTGTCTTCCTTCGTACTTGGCAGGGAGTTTCGGCAGCAAGATGCAGATCTTTCGCCCGAAGTTTCTTCTGGTGGCTCTCGCCTTCTGGACTGCGGTCTGTGAGACGCAGCGTCTCGAAGCGAATCTCTACCGCGTGAGTATTTTTTATTTCCCTTCTCTCTCGCTTGTTCCTCTATCCGTCCGTCTCTGCTCTTTCTTCCGTCCGTTTATTTCCTTTGGGTTGGGAAAGTAGCAACAGTGGGAATTAATCTTTCTAGCGTCCGCCGCGCGCGCGACTGAGAGGCAGCGACAGCACTGACAACGACGGTACCAACGGTGACAACGACCTGGACATGGACGATGACAACAAGCTGATCATGGAGGAGAACTGGTGGTCAGGCTTCAACGCTCTGCACATGGACGAGAACTTGTACGATCTGGAGAGCAAGCTGGTAAGTTTCTTTACACTAACAGAGAATGGGAAGTGCATGTGAGGAATTGATTCATCATTAGGATACGTCAAACAGGTCGAGATCTGCACCACCCCCGTCGTCTCCGCGCGCGGCGGCGGGAGGGTCAAGAGGGTGGCTCCCTTGGCCGCCCTCGCAGGCGGCGCCGGCTTTGCAGCCGCCCTCTTGGGCGCCGGAGGCTCCGGCTACGCCATCTGCGAGAGCCAGTGCAGCGATCGACTCTTCTACGTCAACGAGCAGAAGAGCGTCTTGGAGGAGGAGAAGAACGCCTGCATCGACGAGTCCTTCCTCCTCAAGCAGGAGAACGAGAGATGCAACGGCGCTGCTGGCGCAGTCACCGCCCTCCGCGACGAGCTCATCTTCTACCAGGAGGAGGCCGAGGCAAGTCTCCAAAGCCGAGTCCGCTGGGAGCTTGCAGCCAACGCCAGTCAGTCCCTCCTCAACAGCTGCGAGCAGGAGCGCGTCGACGTCGACAGCAAGCTCAACGTGTGTCGGCACCAGCTGCGAGGTCTTGAGATCGAGCACAACAGCACCTGCCAGCTCGCCGAGGACGCAAGACAGCTCTCCGAGCTCACCGACTGCTACTACTCCCTCCAGGAGAGCCGGGAGATCCTCCGCAGCGTTCAGGACGCCCGCCGCGATGACATCAAGAGGCTGGACAGCTGCCTGGCGAGGAGAAACGTCAACATCTATTCATCCGGCGGCGATTACTTCAACGGTGCAGCAGAGAGCGAGCGACGTAGGAGGGACAGCGAGGCGGACGAGGACAAAGAGAAGTGCGGCGGCAGCAGCAAGCGGCGGGAGCCCAGCTTCCTCGAAGCTCTCAGCCACTGTCGGCTCCCACGGTGGGGAGGTGTGGCTCAAGCAGAAAGGCTTCAACAGCAGGACGGCGACCATGGCGGAGATCAACAACCTCATCCTGCAGGCGACCGCGGAGGAGCACTTGCTCGATCTGGACAGCAAGGGAGTCACGCCCAAGGTGAGGGAGAGCAGCAGGAGCAGCAGCGGCGGCGGCGGCGGCCAGTGATGATTTTTTCAATTTTTGCTTTCTTAATTCTTTCTTTTTCTCTTTCTTTCTTTCACAGAGTCACAAGGAGAAAGCCAGACTGACAGACGCCCGCCGCATCCTCAGGGAGGTGAAGCTCAGGCTGGAAGCGATGAAGAAGAAGGAAAAGGAGGAGACTGCCGCTTCACCGACAACGACAACGACGGAGCGTCCTGGGGGTGTTGCAACTGGTTCTGGGCCGCAGTCGGCGCCGTCTTTGAAGCCGGATGTCTCATTTCCGTCTCCTTCTTCTACTCGCTCTACTATCAATGCTGCCAATACTACAACAGGAGGCGCAAGCAATTCTTCTAACACTTCTGCTACTGACACTAATCCTTCGCCTTCCACTCCGTCTCTCAGTGAGTGTTCCACTTTTGTACAAATTCTCTTCTATGTAGGACTTGTTCATGCTGCTCTCTATGCTACTGCGGTTGTGATTCTTGGTGCAGGGAGCCTGATCCACCTGTGCCGCCGCGGCGTCGAGACCCTCCGTCTCGCTCGCAATCTCCTCAAGACCAACGAGGACAGGATGGCGACGACCTACACCCAGCTGCAGGAGGAGCTGCGCCGCAGGAACGAAAGGGGGGAGGAGCAGGAAGGAGCAGCCGGCACATCCGCCAAGGACGAGCAGGTCTTGCTGCGTCGTCGTCATCGGCAGCAGCAGCAGCAACAGCAAGCGCAGCCGCAACCGCAACCTCACCATCAGCAAGAGCAGCAGCAGCATCTGCGACGGCGGCAGCTCCCCGTCGAGGACGCTTCCTCTATCACCACCGTCAGCACCATCGCAGGCAGCAGCATCATCCGCCCTGCGACTGCCACCGTTGCGCCAAGAACATCAAGCAGCACTCTTCTTCCTCCAACTACCACCGCCATCAACATGAGGGAGGAGGCGGTTGCTGCCCTCGGCGGCAACATGAGAGAGGGCAGCAACAGCAGTGAGGTGGAGATGGAGGGAATGATGTTCATCTCCGACGAGTGACTCTCTTTTCCAACTTCTTTCTTCTAGTTCCTTTTTTCCCTCATCCTTCTAGTTTCTCGTGCTCACCTTTTACATTTTCCACTTGTATTCGGCTCTCAGAATTATTTTCATCACGTGCTATGAGGGAAAAATAATAACAGTTTCTTCGTTTCGGAAAAAGAAAGAGTTATTTTTGTCGACCGCCGCCGCCACCGCCGTTCTCCTGTCTCTTTCTTTGCTGCTGCTTTTTCCCCCTCTTGCATCCCGCCGACCGCCGCTCGTCGCCGCCCGTTCACCGCACAAATATTGCACTTGCGGTTTTCCCTCTCCTCTTCCTCCGCCGTTCAGTTCACCTTCAAGACGCAGAGGAGGTAGACGATATTCAAGATGGAGGTTGATTCAGACGACGGTGATCCTGGAGAGTTGGCGTGCGGCGATTGCGGCCGCACATTCAAGCGACGGTGCAATCTTGTACAGCACATGAACTCAAAGAGGTGCAAGTCCGCCGCCGGAAATCTGAAGTGTAACCGCTGCGATGCACATTTTGTGAGAGCAGACAGTCTACGCCGACACCTTCTGCACGTCCATCAAGTTGAGATTGAGCAGATGTTCGCCTGCGGCGTCTGCGAGGCGGTCTTCTCCAAGGCTGAGGAGGTGGAGAACCACAGGAAGACGGCGCACGAGCAGCGGACTGACTTTGTGGTAGTGGACAGCGCATTCTGCCGGCAGGCGCAGCTCCTGAGAGCTTTCATCCCAGAGGAAACGGGGAAGAACATTGACGAGACCTTCGTGTACGCCTTCACTCAGATCTGCAAGCTCATCAAGGAGCTCAAAGTCGAATTCAAGTATATGAAGTGCGGGTCGGTGCTGCACGTGGAGATGGCGCGCTACAACGAGGAAGGGCTGCTGACGGAAGTGAAAGTCTTCCCATTTCGCGGCTTTTCCATGTGCATTTCCCGCCTCACCAGCGAGTACGAGGTCAAGGCGGATGTAGCAAGAGTAGTTGGAGACTACGAGAGGGCGCTAGAGGAGTTCCTGCACATGGGCAGCGGGTGGACGGTGTTAAGGGGGATGTTCCTGGAGGTGGAGGTGAGCCAGTGCCTCCCGCTCGCCGGTTTTGCCCCGCAGAGGAACTGCACCTTACATATTGTAAAGTACAACGCGAGGGCAGGCTGCGCCAAGGCTCAGAATTTCTGCAACCGTCCACTGGAGCCTGAGCTGGCGGAGGAGAAGGTGAACTGCTTCTACCTCGCGGTTGCTGCCTACTACACAAAGAACTTCTTCTGGTCGGACAATGGCAAGATGATTGAAAGAGCTAGAGAGCTCTTCCACTTCGTCCCTAAGGGGGTGGCGGACGCAGACGGGTTTACCATCGAGGACATTTCAACTTTTGAGAGGCTCAACGAGGATGAGCTCCCGATGAGCATCTGCGTGCTCTATCGAGACGAGGACAAAGACATCTTCCCCGTGCGCCTTGGCAACGGAAGGGACGAGTACGATCAAATCACTCTCTTGCTGTACTACACCAACGAAGGGGAGCTGCACTTTGCTCTCGTCGCCGACCCCGGCCGTGTGCTCGCCCGCCGCTCAAGGCAGTCAACTGGCAAGCTGCAAACTTGCAGCGTCTTCCTTTGCAATAAGTGCTGCAATGTGCTGGTAAGTGAGGCTTTAAATATTTACCGACTTTTTTGTATTAATCCTTGTCTTTCCACCTCTTCCTCCCTTCAGTCCTCCAAGGCAGCGTACGACGCCCACCAGAAGTTTTGCGTCAAGAAGTTTGAGAAGCCGAGCATCAGGATGCCGGTGGACGACGTCAAGAGCTTCGACAGCTCCAAGAAGAGCAACGATCCGCGGTGCTTCAAGCTCGCACTCATGGCCTTTGCTGATTTTGAGGCGCTGCAAGTTCCGCCCGAGAGCAAGTGCTCCTGCGATGAAGGAGTTCTACCGCCAGCGACGCAGGAGGAGCTGGAGGATGAGCTGCTGGAGGAGGAGATGCTCATCATGGAGGCGCACGAGCTCTGGGCTGAGCTCGATGACCTCCTTGACATGGTGCGCCAGTACAATGTGGAAGAGAAGAGGCCAGACCTCAAACGAAAGCTCTCTACTTCCTCCTCGCCGTCGCCTCCGCTCCGCCGCCGCATCAGACCGTTGAGCAAGAAAGAGTTTATTCCGCCGCCTCTCCCACGCCGCCTCCCCTCCAGCAACACTTTCTTCGGCCCCTTCACCCTCCGGCCGAAGACGGAGGAGGAGAGGGAGGAGGAGGTGTGCGAGGACGCGCTCATTTTTGGGCAGGCAGCAGACGCGTACGCGGCTCAAGAGGCGGCCATCGCGCGGGCGGAGCGCCTCTACAGGGACAAGAGGCGCGGAAACAGCTACTGGCGCTCGGGCTACAACCTCAAGTCCTTCCTCCCCAGCCGCGCTGTCCGCAAGCAGCGCTGTCCGCACCGAGTGCAGGTCTTGGCGGAGCAGCCGCCTTTCTGCTACTCCTTCGTCCTGACCGACCGCGAGGGGCAGGTGCTGGAACACAAGACGTTTTATGGAGAGCCTGATGCCGTCGCTGACAACTTCCTGCTAACCGTCCTCAACGTGGCGGACACGTACCTCCCCGCCCTCTCCGCCGGCGGAACGCCCATGGACAAGCTGACAGAGCAGGAGGAAGAGATTGTGAGGACGGCGACGCACTGCTACCTGTGCGAGGGCATCTTCCACGACGAAGGGGAGAAGAGGGTGAGAGACCACGATCACCTCACGGGCAAGTTCCTCGGCATGGCGCACAACGACTGCAACCTCGCACGGCGCGAGCTCTACCAGCTCTGCATCTTCACACATAACTTCAGCGGCTACGACAGCCACTTCCTCATCCGCGCTCTCAGCCGCTTCCCTGAGAGAATCCACACCATCGACGCCATCCCTCTCACCACGCAGAAGTTCAAGACTATTACTGTTAACAGACGAATCAAGTTCCTCGACTCCTGCGCCTTTCTCCCAGACAGCCTCGACAACCTGGTGAAGACGCTGGTGAAGTCCGGCAGCACCTTCCCCATCCTGGAGCAGCTCGTCTCAGGGGAGAAGAAGGAGCTGATGAAGGAGAAGGGCGTCTACCCGTACTCTTTCGCCACCAGCTTGGAGAGATTGAGAGAGGCCAAGACGCTGCCGGGGAAGCGCCACTTCTACTCTGACCTCAACATGAAGGAGTGTAGTGACGAAGAGTACAAGAGAGCGCAAAAGGTCTGGGACACCTTTGAGTGCAAGAATATGCTCACCTACACCAGCATCTACGTGCAGAGCGACGTTTTTCTCCTGGCCGACGTCGTTGTGGACTTCCGCGAGAACGTATGGAAGAGCTTCGGCCTCGACATCTGCAGCTATCTCTCGTTACCGCACCTCAGCTTTGACGTGATGCTGAAGGAGACCGGAGTGGAGATTGAGCACATCAAGGACTTGGCGCTCGCCGAACACCTCAAGTGCTCCATCCGCGGCGGCCTTTCTTTCGTCGCCCTCAGGCACGCCGCAAGGAGGATGTACTTCTCCGACGGGTGGAACGGCCTTGGCAAGGAGTGGCCGACCTGTCTCCTCTATCTTGACGCCAACGCGCTCTACGCCTTCGCCATGATGCACGCCCTCCCCGTCCGCGACGTGCGCTGGATGACGGACGACGAGCTGGAGTCCTTTGACCCTTTCACTCACGTCAGCGAAGAAGGAGACACCGGCTACATCCTCACAGTAGATCTTGTCTACCCGGAGGAGCTCCACGAGGCGCACAACGGCTACCCGCTGGCCGCAGAGCAGCTGAACGTGACCTACAGCGACCTGAGCGAGTACTCCCGCCGCTGCCTGTCGGAGATTTATCGCAAGAATCTCACTCACAAGGCGAAGAAGCTCTCCGCCACCTTCCGCCCCCGCCGCAACTACACGCTGCACGCTCTCAACCTTAGGCTGTACTTGGAGTTGGGGATGAAGTTGGAGAAGATCCACAAAGGCGTCGTCTTCACGCAAAGACCCTTCATGAGGCAGTTCATCCAGGACTGTGCTGAGCGGAGAGCAAACTCGCGCACTCCCACCGAGGCAAGGACGCAGAAGCTGATCCCCAACTCCGTCTACGGGAAGTTCATCGAGTCCCAGGACAAGAGGATGGACTGCAAGTTCGCCACCAGCCCCGACCGCGACGCTGCCAACACCCGCCACCCGCTCTACAAGAGCAAGCTCATTTGCGGAGAGGATCTCACCATCAGCTTCCACGGCAAGAAGCAGCTCGTCATGAATCAGTCCTGGGCGGTCGGCTTCACCATCTTGGAGATCTCAAAGTACATAATGCAAAGTCTGTACTACAAATCCCTCGTCCCTGCGCTGGGCGGAGCCAAGAATGTTTCGATGGTGATGAGTGACACTGATAGTTTCTTGATCCGCGTGAGGGGCCACACGGAGGCGCAGGCGCTGGAGAAGCTCAGCCCGTTTATGGACTTTTCCAACCTGCCTGAGGATCACTCGCTCTTCTCCAAGGCAAAGGCCAGGCAGCCCGGCCTCCTCAAGTCGGAGGTGCCACTGGGCAGCATCAAGGAGGTCGTTGCACTGAAGGCCAAGACGTACGCCGTCAGGGTGGACAGGCACCTGGGCGAGCGCTATGAGAACGATGACCGCCTCAACAGGGCGAAAGGCGTCAAGAAGTCGGTGAAGGACGCTATCCCTTTCGAGGCGTATCGCAAGTGCGTGGACAAGATCAGCGGCTACGAGGTGGAACAGAGGACGCTGCGCAGCGTCAATCACGTTAACAGGCTGGAGCAGATGAGGAAGGTCGCCTTCACCTCCTTCGATGACAAGAGGTACCAGCTCTGCAACATCCACAGCTGCCCGTACGGCAGCGTCGTTATAAAACGTAGCCAGGAGCTGGGCGGCTGCTACTTCTGCAAGTACGAGCACAAGCTGACGTGAGAGGACGACGGAGGGAAAGCGCTGTAATTACATATTCCTAGAAGATTTTTTTTCCTCTGATTTTCTTTTTATTACTTTTCAATCTCAGTTTGTACATATGGAGGATGGAAGGTAAAGTTCAGTTTGTACATATGATAATGGAAGGTGGAGGAGGAGGGGGGAGAAAAAAAAAGGACGGTTACAAAAAAAGAAATAAAATGGGCCGGGAGGGGAAAAATCCAACTTCAACTCTTTCTTGTTCCGCTCACTCGCCGCCGCCGCCGCCGCCGCGGTTGCTGTAGAGTAGACTGCGCAAGTAGTGGACACACAGGCGATCGTTGCTCTTCAGCTTTCGCCGATGGAAGCGCAAGGAGAAGTCAGGCGGCGGGCGCCTGCCCGGGTCAAAGTAGGCGGCGAAGAGGAGGGCGTAGAGGCCGCAAGTCTGGCTTTGAAGGCTCTGCACCGGGCGGCGAGAGGGGATGACCTTCCGCCCGCATTCAGCCAAAAAGGCGACGAGCTCGGGGATGGTGATTTTCAGGGCGTAGGAGTCGAGGTAGCGGAGGCGGTCTCCGTCTGCGACGAGAGTAACGAAGTGACCGTCGCCGGAGCCCGCCCGCCCGAGGTTGACTATGATGCAGAAGTTGCGGCAGCGGGCGAGGATGGCGGCGGGAATTCTATCGACGGGGAAGAGACCGCGATAGCAGCGCGAGAGCATGAGGCGTGCCAAGCGGTCGAGCGCGATATTGCTCATCCCGCGGGAGGGGCTGGTGTGCGTCTCCAGCCCATGCAGCAGCTCCTGCGCCTCCGGGAGGGAGAGGAGGCGCGCGGTTGCCGCCGCCGCCGCGGACACGGGCGACATCACGGCACTCCAATGTCCAGAGTGGTCATTTGACCAGTCACTCTATCGTTGATGAGCACCTTGGGCGTGGCCTTGTAGTAGTAGATGTAAAGCGAATTCTCCAGCGGCTGGCCCCAGGTCACCTGGAGGTCGATGAAGCCGACCTGCGCGTTGTGCTGGTGCAGACTGTTGCACTTGTCCGGTGTCAGGTCATAGGGGACGAGGAACGATCCGCCCTGGAAGGCGCGCCAGGAGACGATGTTCCCCTTCTCCCCGCTGCTGGCTCCCGTATTGTCAAAGAGCCACTTATAGCCGCGGGAGACGAGCGGATTCACTCTGTCAAAGTCGAATTGCAGCCCGCCCGCCGGGAAGACCTCTCCGCTCACGACCAACTCCACTTTATTCGTGAAGCTGTGGACCAGGTTCCACGGATTCCAGTCGTACGCCCCGTCCCCCGCAGCTACAAAGTGCATAGCGAGGACGATCGTCTTCGGCATGACGCCGCCGTTGTGGATGCGGAAAGTTGTATTCGGCAGCCGCTCGGCCACGATCTGCTTGTTCGTAGAGGTCTCGGTGAGGAGGTAGGTCTCCTTCACCGGAGGCGCCACCCGATCCTTCAGCACGATGGTGTGGTAGTGCAGCTTCATGTCTATAAACTTGAGCTTGTAGTTGCTCCGTCGGTCGTCGCTGTTCAGGAGGAAGGCGTGGGGGTACATCGTTAGCCGAATTTCCAGGCGGTTTCCTGGCGCGAGGTGGTTATTCATCTTGAAGATGTCGTGCGGGAGCGGCGCCATCATGTCAAAGTGGGCGGAGTCGCGCACAATTTTGTACCGCTCGTTGTAGCCTTTGTTTACCAGCTTCGGGTTGCGCTCCAGCTGCATGGTGCTGCAGTTCACGATCCGCTCGTCCACGTACTCGCGGTACAGCTCCCTCCGACGGAAGCGCTTCATGCGCTCGGAGAGCGGACGCCTCTTGTTGAAGTTCTCTTCTTCAGCCTTGAGCGCGGCTACGTAGGCTCTCATCTCCGCCAGGTACGTCTCCCAGGCATTCGTGTTGGCCGTTGTACGCGTCGCCCGCTGGGCGGCCGTCTCCCCCTGGTCCGGCGCCTCCTGGTACATCGGATAGGTGGGGGGAAAGTTGGGGTTGAGCCGCGTCAACGCCGCGATGCTCACCCTCCTCCGGTGGTTCGCTAGATTCCTGTCGAGCAGATCTTGGAACTTTGCGTCGCGGATGAGCGTGTCGGTAGTCAGCCCATCCATGTTCCTATCAGTCTCCCCTGGCAACAGCAGGCCCGCGTCCACGTCCATGTACTCAGGTTTCTGCGCCATCAGGTTGACATAGTCGAGACTTGTCACATCCGGCAGCAGGTGGTCCGGGATGACTGGAACGCCGGCGGCCTGCCCGCGCACTATCTGATCCACGATGGCGCGTCGCATGTTCTCCTCGGAAAGGGCCATCTGCCCCATGAGTCCGGCCGTATCCGGGTAGTAGAACTGCGTGTGCAGGTGGGTGTTGGCGGCGTCCGTGTCGTACGACATCATCGTCTCAATGTACGCCTTCATTCCGGCGTTGATGGCCGTGCCGCCCGAGAAGGAGTTCCCGTTGAGTTGCACGTCCACCCTCTCCCACATGCATGCGCCCAGGAGGTTGATGGGCGCGACAATGTCTTCCGCCGCGCGGAGCGGGGAGCCGTCGTCCCGCACCACGCACATCCGAGTCTCGAGGTACGCGCGGTTGAGATCGATGTACCGGTCGTGCAGCGGGGCGATGTTGAGCGTGAACGGGCCATCCTGGTTGACCACCCCACCCTCCGGCCGAATCCACTGGTCCTGCCCTTCTTTCTGCGCCACCTCCACCCTCACCGTCTCCTTGTACCGGAAAGCGCCGTCGTCCACCGGCGTAATGTTCACGCCGCCTGCAGCGCTGCGGGCGGTGCCCATGAGCCCGTACTCCTGCCCCGACATGGCGCTGACGTTGCCAACGCGTGTGCTTTCCCCCTCCTTCCCCCGGTCTCGGCCTTAAATACCCGCGGTGGGCTTCACGGGCACGGGGGGGCGCGGCGTTGACTCCGCCCACCACGAGTCAGTCGGCGGCCAACCGCGGAAGTGCGAGGACGACCTACATGGACTTGTCCCCGGCAACGCGGGAGGAGGCGGAGCAGGTCGGGCCCGAGGAGAGACCGCGCGTCCGGAACGTGGTGGCACTCCTCCGAGTCGGAGAGACGGCCCGCGAGGGTGCAGTCAGCGCACGTCCGCCGGCAGACGCCAGATTCACGCGCAACTTTTACAACTTTCACCGCGTCCGGACGCCGCTGACATCCCCGGCCCCGGGAAGTCACCGACCTCCGCGTTTTGCGTACACCGTCTTCCCCCGCAGCGGTCTCGTCATCGCGACGGGGATTCCGCACCTGGACGCGGTCGCTCGCAGCGCACGCGTATTCCGGCGCGAGTACAACAGCGCAGGCGAGACCGCCGCCACGACGGACGACGACGACGGCGAGGAGGAAGAGGAGGACAGCTTCTTCTCCGCGCGTCCGCGCGTCGTCAACACGACTTTCTCAGGACGCGTGAGGAGCGCGGGGAACGTGCTGCTCAGGTTGCACCAGCTCCGCGCACGCGGCCGCCTGCCGGAGGACGTGCAGGTCAGCTTCCGCTCACAATGCTTCCCCGGCGCGCGGCTGCGGTGGCGCAGCCCGCGCGGCACCGTCAACCTGTTCCGCAACGGGCGATACGTCATGATCGGAGTGGTGTGCCCGGAGGCTGCCCGACTGCTGCATGGTCGCTTGTCGACACTTGTCCGCACGCCCACGACTGCTGCGACTATCGCGCCGGTGACCGCGTCTGCCTAGACTGCGGACTCGTGCTCGAGGAGCGGCTGCTGGGCGGCGGTGGCGGCGGCGCGCGGGCGGGGGACGTCCCGGCGGCGGAGAGCGGCTGCGAGTACGACCACAGCTTCCTGGCGCTGGAGGAGGAACGCGAGCGCGGACGACAGCAGGCCTGGCGGGGTAGGAAGTCAGCGCGCGAGCGCGTCCTCGACTGCCTCGCGACGCTGCAGTGCGGGGATGCGGAGGTCGTCGACAGCGCTCTAGGCATCTTCCGCCGCATCTACACTCTCCGCCGCCGCCGCCGGCGTGCGGACTTTGTCGGCTCGAGGGTTCGCGAGCGCGCGGCGCTCGCCTTCAGTGTGTGCAACGCTCTGACCCGCGCAGGCGTCCCACGCCCGCCGGAGGACATCGCTGCCGTCATGGGGCTGGAGAGCCGGCGACCGATGCTGGACATCGCGCGCTGCCTCGGTTTCACGGAAGAGGACCGTTCGGAGCTGTCGGCCTGGCAGGAGTGCACGGAGCTGCTGGATCCGGAGCCTGCAGACTACACGGACATCGTGTGCGCCAAACTGGACATCCCCTTTCACGTGGCAGGCCAGATCCGTGAGGAGGTGCCGCGCATCCTGGCGCAGCTCTACGGACGCCACCCGCTGGTCGTGCTCGCCGTCGCCATTAAGTGCGTGCTGGAAGCGAGATCGGGCGGGCTCGGGCTCGGTCGGGAGCAGGAGCGCCGACTCTGCGAGGTGGCGCGGTGCCAGCCGCGCACGCTGAAGGCGGCCGTCGAAGAGCTGCGCCGCACTTAGGCGAACTTTTAAGATATCCCGCCGCGTCCCGCGGGAGCATCCGTCGACAGCATCATGGTCGCCTTCACGAGCATGGCGCGCCAGGAGGCGCTCCGACAGAGCACGGGCATGGGAGGCGGGCTCGGCTCAAGCCTATCGAAGCTCTTCTCCTCAATCGGACGCTCGGCGTCGAAGGCCTCGCGAGCGGTGGGAAAAAAGCTCGGGCGCAAGAAGACGTCCGCCGCCAACGAAAGGAGACTCGTGCCGTACAGACCGCCGAGGAACACGAGCACGGCCTTAGCACGGATCGGGCAGAGCAGCCGGACTGCTCGGATGCGTGCGCGGATGGCGCGGGCCGGGGCGTCGGTGAAGACGTGGGGCACGCAGGCGTGGGATAGGGCACGTCCACAACTAGCTCGCGCGCGCGCCTCCTACAAAAAGCTGAAGGCCTCGACAAGCACCAAGAACATCCCGGCAGACGTCAAGGGGCTGAAGCGGCTCCGCGCCATGAACAAGAAGCAGCTCGCCCGCGCCCTTCTGACCAAAAGCGCGGCCGGCGGGCTATCACTTGCAGGCATGCTGGGCGTGCAGGCTGCCGTGAACCAATTGGACAACGCAATCAAGGGCGGGCCGGAGGCCGCGGTAGACGCAGCAGGAAACGAGGTGCTGAACCGGATGCGGCAGACATCCGCCAAAGCTGGTCCCGCCTCGGCCAAGGGTGCGGCCGCCGACCTCGCTATCGGTCTGCTCGCCGACAGGACGACCGGCCGCTTCAACACTAAGGGCTTCATGCGAAATGTGAGGACCGTGCGCAAGGGAGGGTACTTCAGCCGCAGCGGCCGCAGCGCCGCTACCTTCCGAAGTCCGGCGTCCGCAGCCGCGCGGAAGAAGAGGCTGAAGTCGTACGGACGCATCACGTACTCGGGCCGCTCCTACCACACCCCGGGCTATCGCGCATTCGGTTCGGGGAAGAGGAGGAAGAAGAAGAAGAAGAAGAAGACGACGAAGAGGAAGACGACGAAGAGAAGGAGCTCGTACATGTCGTATGACCTGTTTGCATGAGGTTGCTTGGACGTAATAAATTTACGAAAGACAGCAGCAGTCGCGGCGAGCAGTCTACCTTATTCACAATGGTCGACAGGCCGGGAGAGGCGGCGGAGAGGGAGCGGGTGCTCCGGGCGTACACCGCGCCGGGTCACCCCACAGCCTACTCGGCACCGGCCGCCGTCGCACGCTTCCACCGCATCCCGCAGGCGAGGGCTAAGCGTCATCTCGAGCACGCGCAGCCGTACACTTTGCACCGCGAGTACAAAGGTCCGCGCGTTTACAATCCCTACTATGTCCACGGGCGGCGTGAGGAGGTCCAAGCGGATCTCATCGACGTCTCCAAGCTGGCAGCGTACAACGACGGTATCCGCTTCCTCCTCCTCTACATTGATATCTTCACCAAGCGGGTGTGGGTGCATGCTCTGCGGAGGAAGTCC
>JAAUXY010002888.1_pt1 | contig 16926 bp, 12 predicted proteins | sample 7278121 | NCBI WGS metagenome assembly JAAUXY01 (sample SAMN14350117, study PRJNA611818) | marine sediment metagenome | isolation source: surface marine sediment (1.8m) | place: French Polynesia: Moorea | collected 2018-08 | reverse complement strand
TCGGTTCCCAGCAGGATCGACAGGTTCTCCGCCAGCACGAAGGTCACGCGGTCCCCGAGCGAGCCGGTCCATTTGTCGAAATCCAGCACGTCGACCTTGTTGGACGCCACCCGGACCACGACCTCGGGGCGGTCGACGTACTCCGGCAGGTCGATGGGCCCCACCCCGATGGCGAGCTTGGCCGTCTCCGGCGACGGCGTCGCGGCCGCCTTGACGTCGCCAAGCGAGGTCAGCGTGTAAAAGCGCGACGGCGGCGACTCGCCGCAGGCGCCCAGAATGGCGACTGCCGCGACGACCGTCGCGACCGCAAGTGCGTTGACTCCTCCGCGCATCATTTATCTCCTTCTGCCGCCCCTGCCCTGGATCAGCGCCTCGGGGTTGCGCTTCAAGATCTCGGCGAAGTCCCGGATCGACCGGGCCGCCGCCGAAAGATCGTTGAGCGTCCGGCTCAGGGTCGATCCGGGCTCCGCGATCTGCTCGTAGGTTCTGAGCGTGCTGCGCCCCTGCGACATCGTGGACCGGAACGCCCGGCCCGATGGCTCGACCTCGCTGTCGATGATCCGCATGGTCTTGCGCGCCTGGCCCAACGTCACGCTCACTTCGTTGGAGAGCGGATCCACCTGCGCATCGATACCGCGGGCCAGCTGGCCGACATCATCGGCCGCCCCCTGCACGCTCGTGGACACCGGCGCGACCTCGTCGTCGACGCTCTTTGCCAACCCGCCAACATTGTCCATGGCCCTGCGGAAGGACGCGATGGCCTCGCGCAACTCGCCCGAACCGGCGAGTTCCTGGATCTTCTTCAGGGTGTCGTCGACGGTCAGCGTCAGCTCCTTGAACTTGGAGGGAATGGCCGGAATCTGCTCATGTTCGGTCTCGACGTCGACGAGATTGACCGGGGTCTCGGGGCTGAACCTGAGCTGGACGATCCGTTGCCCGGTGACCAGGCTCTGGGTCTCGAGCTGCGCCCTCAGTCCGACATTCACGAGGTCGATGGCGTTGACATCTTCCCAGTCCTTCTTGTCCTTGGCGGTCCGTTGCACGCGGTCGCGCAGGATCTCAACGGTGACGGGAATGAGCACGTCCAGGGTGTCGACATCGGCGACCACCCTAATATCGACCACCTCGCCGAGGCGCACGCCGCGGAAGGTCACGGGGGAGCCGACGGTGAGGCCGCCCACCGATTCCGGAAAGAAGATCACATATCTTTCCTTTTGCGCAAACAGGGCGCCGCCGGTGCTGAAGACGACGATGGCGGTGATCATCAGAATGATGGCCCCGATGACGAAGCCGCCGACCACCTTGGGGTTCGCTTTCGCACTCATATCTTGCTCGCCCTCCCCCGCGTAGGCTTAGGAATAATAGACGCGAAACGCGCGCCGTCGCCACTCATCCAAGCCCACTCTCCAACTCCATGGAATTGCTTGTTTTCTGCCGTTCGCCAAGGCCGGACGCTACACTGTGCGAGGCGCTCGTTGTTCGTACCAGCCACGATCCGCCAGCCCCTAGATCCCGACCGCGTACAACAGGACGTCGATGACGCCGTTCGCGACGATGATCATGGTGATGGCCAGGACCACGGCGGAGGTGGCGGCCTCGCCGACGGCCGAGGCGCTGCGCCCGCATTGGATACCGCGCATGCAGCCGGCTTCCGCCACGATCGCCCCATAGATGGCCGCTTTCACCACCCCGATGATGATCTGAGTGAGCGTGAGCGACTTGACGAGCTGTTCGAAATACAGGGTCGACGTTAGGTCGAGCATGAACACGGCGACGATAAATCCGCCGAAGATGCCCATCAGGATGGAATAGAGACAGAGCAGCGGCATCATGGCGACAAGCGCCAGGTAGCGCGGCAGCACCAGGAATTCCATCGGCTTGAGTCCGAAGGTGCTCAGCGCGTCGATCTCCTCATTGACCTGCATGGTGCCGAGTTGCGCGGCGTAGGCGGCGCCAGTGCGCCCGGCCATGATGATCCCCGTCATGATGGCGGCCATCTCGCGCGCCATGCCGATGCCCACCAGGTTGGCCACGAAGATCTCCGCCCCGAACAGCTCGAGCTGCTGGGCGCCAACGAAGGCGAGGATCAGCCCGACCAGGAAGGAGATCAGGGACACGATGGGCAGCGCCTGCGCGCCGGCTTCCTGCATGTAGAGCAGAACGTCGGAGCCTTGATAGCGGGCCTTGCGCCGCAGCGCCTGGCCCATCGCCACGGCCATCTCCCCTTGGAAGCTGATCAGTTCTCCCAGGGCCTGGACCATGCCGATGGCTTCCTGGCCGGCCTGTGCCAGGAAACCCAGCGAGGCCTTTTCGCTGCGCGCATCCGTCGGCGGCACGGCGGCGGCGAGCTTCAGCAGGCTGCGCACGCCGTCGGGCAGGCCCGCCGCGTCTGCCTCGATCTTCTCCGCCTCGCAAAGCCTATCGATGCCGACGACAAATGCGAGGAGGCTTGAATCCCAGGCCTGCAGATCCTGCGTGTCGAAGGCGATGCGTTTGACGGGCGTTCCCCCGGAGATCTCGGCGCGCACGGGGTCGAGCGAAGGCGGTTTCGTGGCGATCGTCCAGCTGCCGGAGAACCGGAGCAGCAGGCTGTCCGGGCTGGGACGGCTGAGACTCAGCTCGCCGACCCCACTGGCTTGGTCCGTCGTCACCGCCATCGTGCGCCCCCTCTCGGCTCACGCCGCTGCGATTCCCCAAGAGCTAAGGGTGCGGAAGAGATAGGCCCCGTCAAGATTCCTAAAGTCATAGCGCCTGCGCGTGTTGGCATATCCGCAGCGGGGTTGGGGACCGGCGCCAGCGCCACGCCCGCTAAGCCGCCTTCTCCTTGCCGCCGCGGGTGAGAAAGGCGCGCACTTTGGGGTCGGGGCACTCCGTCACCAGGCGCTTGGGGTCGCCGGCCGCGATCATGGTCTTGCTCACGTTGTCCAGATAGACCGAGTTGTCTGCCACCGTGAAGATACTGGGCAGCTCGTGCGTCACCATGATCATGGTCGCGCCCAGGCTGTCACGCAGGTCCAGGATCAGGTCGTCCAGCCGGGACGAGGTGATGGGATCGAGCCCGGCGGACGGCTCGTCAAACATGAGGAACTCGGGATCGAGCGCCAGCCCGCGCGCGACACCGGCCCGCTTGCGCATGCCGCCGCTGATCTCCGACGGGTAGAAGTCCTCGTAACCGGCCAGGCCGACCAGGGCGAGCTTGAGCTTGGCCAGCTCCAGGATCTCCTTCGCGTCCAGGTCGGTATAGGTCTGCAGCGGGAGGGCGATGTTCTCGGCGAGCGTCAGCGAGCTCCACAGGGCACCGCTTTGATAGACCACGCCGCACTTGCGTTTGAGCTGCTCCTGTTCGTCGGACGGCGCCTCCCAGAAGCTCGTGCCGTCGAGAAAGACCTGACCCTGGGCCGGCTCCTTGAGGCCGGCGAGCGTGCGCATGACGGTGGTCTTGCCGCAGCCACTGCCGCCCATGAGGACGAAGATCTCGCCGCGCTTGACGGTGAAGGTGAGCTTGCTCTGGATCAGCAAATCGCCATAGCGGAGCTCCACGTCGCGGACCACGATCGCGTCGTCCGGCCCGATCGCGCCAGCTGTCGCCGCGGCGGGCTCGGCCTGTCCTGCGTCTTGCTCGGTCACGGCGGGCTCATGCTCCTGCTGCTGACACGGCTACACTATCGCGTGCCGTCGGGCGGCACGCAACAGGGAGCGGGTTCGCGTAGGCTATCGACGTTCGCCCGTACCCTGTTGACGGGGAAAGAGAAGTCGGACCGCCTGACTCGACGGGTTGTTGAGCGGCCGCGACATCTGCTAGAGCACTCCCTGGTCCCAAGTCCAACTCTGCGAGGTCGCGGATGCTCTCACACGCCAAACAACTGCTCCTGGTCACGGCCCTCTTCGCCCTCGCGGCGCCGGCGCAGGCCGGCATGTTCGGAGACCTGCCCGACGTCATCATTTGTAGCGTCGGCAAGTTGAAAGCGGCGGTGTACATCGACGAAGTGCGAGAAGACGGGACGGCATTCTACAAGCCGCTCGGCAACAGACCGGTCCAGCTCGAGGTCGGGCCGGACCGGGTCGTGCGCAAGGAAAACCTGCCGAGCTGCAACGACGTCACGCTGGACGAGCTGCGCAAACAGGGCCGCGCCTTCGACCTCGTGAAGTAACTGCGCGGCACGGGTGCGCCCGCGCACCTCGTCCGTCGAGACGCCGCCTTCATCCTGAGGGGGCCTGTAAGGCCGTCTCGAAGGAGAAGGCGGCTCCTTAGGATGAAGTGCGCGGGTGAGGCTACGCACAGCTCTATGCCGTCGCGGGTGCTGCGGCGGCGGTCGAAGGTTCATCTGGGATCTTCAGGTTGTAGAGCGTCGCATAGAGCGTCGGCGCCAGCACCATGGTCAGGATCGTACCGAAGGCGAGGCCGCCCATGATGGTCGCCGCCATGGCCACCCAGAAGACATCCTGCAAGAGCGGAATGACGCCGAGCACCGTGGTCGCCGCGGCGAGCGCTACGGGACGCACGCGCGAGATGGCGGCATCGATCATCGCCTGATAGCGGTCCTTGCCCTCCTTGAGCTCCTCTTCGACCTGATCGAACAGGACGATGGCGTTCTTCATCATCATGCCGATCAGGCTCATGCCCCCCAGGAGCGCCATGAATCCGAACGGTGTGTTCGTGAGCAGCAGGCTCCAGGTGACGCCGATGATGGCGAAGGGAACCGTGAGGACGATGATCAGCGGCGGGCGCACCTGGTTGTAGAGCGCCACCAATATCAGGAGCATCACCGCGATCATCGGGATGACCCCGGGGATCAACGCCGTCTGAGAATCGACCGTATCCTCCCACTCACCGCCCCAGTCCCAGCGGTAGCCAGGCGGCATCTTGATCGCCTCGAGCTGGGCCAGGACGTCGTTCCGCAACTCGGGAAGCGTCGCGCCGGGGATGGGATTGGCCTGCACCTTGACGGCCCGGCGCCGGTCGCGCCGGCGAATTGTCGGATCTTCCCACTGGGTCACGATGCCTCTTGTGACCTGCGCGAGCGGAATGGGGTCGGTCGCCAGCGGCGGCCGCACCTGCAACAGGGGCAGGCCGTTCAGGTTCCTCCGTTCCTCTTCGACGTGGCGCAGGACGATCGGGATCAGATGGTCCCGCTCGCGATAGAGGCCGACCTGGCGGCCGTCGAAGGCGCGCTTGGAGGCCCGGGCAATATCGTCGCGCGTCACCGCGGACCAGCGGCCGCGCTCCTGGCTGTATTCGGGCACGACCTTCTGCACGCGTTCGACCCAGTCGGTGCGCGAATAGGCCGTCAACGGGCTTTGCTCCAGTACGGAGATGAACTCTCCGGCCAGGTTGCGCAGGACGCCGGGATCGGCCACGGCCGGGCCGCTCACGCGGATCTCGAACTTCCAGGTCTTGCTCGGCCCGACGTCGTACTTGCGGAGCGGGATCAGGAAATCCGGGTAGGTTTCTTTGAACCAGGGCTCAAGATCCGCCATGATGGCGTCGATTTCCTTGAAGTCCTTCACGTTGACGACGAGCTGCGCGTAACTCCCGTTCGGGTCCTCGGGCTCGACCGGCAGGTAGAAGCGTGGCGGTCCCTGTCCGACAAAGCTTGCGACGCTCTCGACCCGCTCGTCGGCCATGAGCTTCTTCTCGGCCAGGCGGAGCTGCTCGCCGAGGGTTTCGATGCGTGTGCTCTGCGGCGCCCGGAAGTCGATCATGAACTTCGTCATGGACGATGCCGGAAAGAACATCTGGGTCACCTGCCCGAACCCGATAAAGGACACAACTAGAAGCGCCACCATGCCGCCGAGGGTAAAGACGCGATAGCGCATGGCGCCGATCAGAAGCTGGCGATACTTCCGGTAGAACCCGCCGCCATAGGGATCGGCCTGGGCGCCTTTCTTCGGCTCGGGCAGCATGTCGATGCACTGGACCGGGGTCAGCGTCAGGGACACCACCCAGCTGATGATGAGCGAGATCGCCACCACGATCATCAGCGCCTGGCAGTATTCGCCGGTGCTCTCGGGCGATGCGGAGATCGGAAAAAAGGCCATCACCGCGATCACCGTCGCGCCCAAGAGCGGCATGGCCGGCTTGGACGCGGCCTCCACCGCCGCCTTCACACGGTCCATCCCCTGCTGCATGCGGACCGCGGCGCCGTCGGCAACGACGATCGAGTTGTCGACCATCATGCCGAGCGCGATGACCAGGGCGCCCAGCGACATCCGGTGCAGGTCGATCCCCATGATCGACATCACGATGAAGGTGCCGAGAACGGTCGCGACCAGGCCGCAGCCGATGATCAGGCCCATGCGCCAGCCCATGAAGAGCGTGAGCACGACAAGGACAATGAGGACCGCTTCAATGAAGTTGGTGACGAAGCTGTCGACCGCCGCGTCGACGATGTCCGATTGCCAATGCACCCGAAAGACCTCGATCCCGACCGGCATCAAGGGGACGAGCTCCTCGAGCTTCTCGTCGATGGCTTGTCCCACCGTGACGATGTTGACGCCCGGGCGGTTGGTGATGGAAATGCCGATGGCGGGCACGCCGTTGTACCGCATCAAGGCGGGCGGCGGTTCGGCATGGCCACGGCGGATCGTGCCGATGTCCCGGATGCGGATGAGCTCGTACCCGGTCGATGTCTCCTTCCCCCGGTGGGTGCTTTGCAAGCTGTCCGTCAAGGTGGGACGGACGATCAGGTCGCCGATGTCCTCGGGCGATCGGAAGGCCCCGGTGGGTGCGATCCTGAAGCGCTTGCTCTGCAGGTTCACCTTTCCGGCGTCCACCACCATGTTCTGCTGTTGCAGCGTATTCTCGATGCTCTCGTCGCTGAGCCCGAGCTGGGCGAGCTGCGACTGCCTGACGTCGAGATAGATGACCTTGGGCTGAACACCCCACAAATCTGCGCGGGCCACGCCCTTGACGAGAACCAGCTCTTTTCTGAGCGCCTTGGTGAATTCCTCGAGCTGCGCCGGAGAGAAGCCGTCGCCGACGACGGCAAGCTGAAATCCGTAGACGTCGCCGAAATCGTCGAAGATTTGCGGGCGGCCGGCGCCCGGCGGCAGCTCCGCCTCCACCTCGCGCACCCTCCGGCGCATCTCGTCCCAGACCTGAGGCAGCTTGTCGCTCCAGTAATTCGGCAAGATCTGGAGCTTGATCTCCGAGGTGCCGTCCCACGAGCTGGATTCGACGAACTTGAGCTGCTTGAGCTCCTGAAGCTTGGTCTCGATGCGGTCGGTAACTTCGAGCTCCACCTCCGCAGGGCTGGCGCCGGGATATTGGGTGATGATCTTCGCGTCCTTGACCGTGAAGTTCGGATCCTCGAGCTGCCCCAGAGAATCGAAAGCCGCCACCCCGCCCAAGACAAGAAGCAGCGCGGCGAAATAGGTGACAAGCTTCTTCTCGACAGCAAATTGGGCGATGCTCATTGCGGCACCTCGGCGCTGTCCAAGATCTCGACCTTCTGGCCCTCTTTCAGGAAATGCGCCCCAGCCACGGCGATCCACTCGCCAGCCTTGAGGCCCTTCTTGACTGGAACGCCCGTGTCCTGCAAAGCATCGATGACGATCTCGCGGCGGCTCACCGTCTTGGCCTGCTCGTCGATCACCCAGACGTAGCTCTTCTGGTCTTGCTCGGTCGAAAACACCGCGGTCACAGGGATCATGATTGCGGCGAACTCTCCTTCCTGGCCCGGAAGTTCGGCTTCACCGGTGAGCTTGCCGGCCATGCCCGGCAGGATCTTGAAATCCTTGGGCTGGTCCATGATCACGTTCAAGGGAAAGGTTCGCGTGGTGAGGGACGCCTCGGTCCCGATCTCCTTGATTTGCGCCGGGATTTCCTTGTCCGGAAAAGCGTCGAAGACGACGCGGATGTTCCTGGCGTAGGGCGCGTAGCTGATGATGCTCTCGGGCAGCTGGACCACCATCTCGATCTTGGACGTGTCGAGCACGCGCACGATGCGCTGCTTTGCTTGAACGGATTCGAAGTTCTCCACATAGGTGGCGACCACCCGGCCGTCGAACGGCGCCCTGAGCGTGGTGTAGCCGAGCTGGTTGCGGGCTTCACTGAGCGACCCCTCGAGCGAGCGCACACTGGCGGCGGCCCTGTCGCGCCGTTCGCGCGCCTGGTCGACCAGTTGCTCGCTGGTTGCGCCCGGATCCTCGCGGAGGATCCTCTCCTGCCGCTGGAAGTCGGCCTCGCCGCGCTGGAGCGCCGCTTTGGCCTCCCCGAGCTGGCCTTCGACCCGCTGCACGTTCGCCTCGAAGTCGGCGGGGTCGATCTTCGCGACCACGTCGCCCTCATTGACGTCGTCGCCGACGAAGACGGGCCGCGCGATCAAGGGACCGGCGACCCGGAAGGACAGTTCCACCTCGCGCGTCGCCTTGGCCCGGCCGGGAAACCATTCGTTGTTGGCACTGCCGGGCGTGCGCACCTTCATGGCGAGCACGGGCCGGACGACCTCTGCGACCTGTTTCTCCTCCTCGCAGGCCAGCAGCGCAACCGGCAGACCCAATAGCAAAAGAAGCTTCGCCGTTCGACGGACCATCTGTTCTTCCCCCTCGCGAAAGCGTCGTGGCCAAGCCTAGGGACGCTTGAAGGGAGGAGCGTTCCACAGATCGTTTGCGCTGTATACTGTACAAATTAGCAGGTCTGGCAGGGGTCTAGCGGCCCGGCGTGGCCTGCCCATGGCCGGACGCACGGGTCCGCTAGAGATCTTTGCGACGCCCCGATCTCAGGCGGCTTTCGGCGACGGAATCCGGTGCAGGGTCGCGTAGAAGACCGGGATCAAGACCATGGTCAGGATGGTCCCGAAGGTCAGGCCGGCCATGATGGTCATCGCCATGGAGATCCAGAAGGCATCGGTCAGCAGCGGGACCACGCCCAGGATCGTCGTCGCCGCCCCCAGCACCACCGGACGGAGGCGGGAAACGCCCGCGGCGACTGTCGCGTCATAGGGAGCCTGGCCCGCGGCCTTGTTGGCGTTGATCTCGTCGATCAGGACGATGGCGTTCTTGATCATCAGCCCGACCAGACTCATGGCGCCGAGCAGCGCCATAAAGCCGAAGGGCGTCTGCGTTGGCAACAGGATCGCCGTGATCCCGATGACCGCGAAGGGAACGACGAGCAGGATGACCAAGGGTGGCCGGATCGCGTTGAACAAGGCCACCATGATGACCACGATCACCACGGCCGCGGGGACCATCCCGGGGATGAGCGATTTCTGGGCGGTCACCGTGCTGTCGACCTCGCCATCCCAGAACAGGCTGTAGCCCGGCGGCAGCTCGATGGCCTCGATCTTGTCGATCACGCTGGCGCGCATCGTCGGAAAGGTGACCCCGTCGGGCGACGCCTGGACGGCCGCTTGCCGGCGCCGCTGAAACCGGACGATGATCGGATCTTCCCATTCGACCCCGATGTCGTCGGTCACCTGTCCCAGCGGGATCGTCTTGGTGCCCAACAAGGGATGCACCTGCACCACGTCCAGCTCGCCCGGCGCGCGGCGGCGCTCTTCCTCGGTGTTGCGGGCGATGATGGGATAGAGGGTATCGCCCTCGCGATAGAGGCCGACGGGCGTGCCGTCATAAGCCCGTTGCGTGGCGACGGCAATGTCCTTGCGGGACACGGACGACCAACGGGCCCGCTCCTGCGCATAGTAGGCCACGACTTTCTGCGTGCGCTGGCGCATGTCGGTGCGCACATGCTTGGCGTAGGGGCTTTCCTCCAAGATCGCCATCACCTCCCCGGCGAGGCGGCGCAGCGTGCCCAGATCCGCCTCCGCCGGGCCACTGATGCGCAGCTCGAACGGCCAGTCGTCGCCGGGGCCGACGGTGTACTTGCGCACCCGCATCAAGGCCTGCGGAAAGGCCTCGTTCGTCCACGCCTCCATCTCGGTGTACAGGCCGTCGACATCCTCGAAGCTGTGGGTGTTGACGATGATCTGGGCGTACTCGGGATAGGGAAACTCGGGGTCGACCGGCAGATAGAACCGGGGTCCGCCCATACCGATGAAGGTCCCGACGCTCCTCACCCTCGGATCGTCCTTGAGTCTTTCTTCGATGGCCCGGACATCCTCGGACACGACCTGAATCGGCGTGCCCTGCGGGCCCCAGTAATCGATGCGGAACTGCGCGCGGGTGGAATCGGGGAAGAACTGCTGGGGAATACCCTGGAAGCCGACGATGGCGGCGACCAGCAGGGCCGTCATGGCGCCGATCGTCGCGAACCGATGACGGATGCAGCCCTCCAAGACGCGCCGGTAGAAGCGGAAGAAGGGCGTGTCAAAGGGGTCGGCCTCAGCTTCCCCGGCCTTCCTCGGCGGGGGTGGTTTCAGCAGGCCGATGCAGTTCAGGGGCGTCACCGTCATGGCGACCAGCCAGCTCAGCAGCAGCGAGACGCCGACGACGATGAACAACGTTCGTGCGTACTCGCCGGTATCCGCCTTCGCCGCGAAGATGGCATAGAAGGCCATGGCGGCGACGATGGTCGCCCCGAGCAGGGCAATGCTGGGCTTGCTGGCCGCCTCGATGGCGGCCTCGATCGGCTTCTTGCCGCGGGCCATTCCCACCGCCGAGTTGTCGGCGACGACAATGGCGTTGTCGACCATCATGCCGAGCGCGATCACGAAGGCGCCGAGAGAGACGCGCTGCAGATCGATGGCCATGCCCTTCATTACGATGATGGTGCCGAGAATCGTCAGGACGAGCGCCCAGCCGATGATCACCGCCATGCGCCAGCCCATCGCCAGGAACAGGACCACGAGCACGATGACCACCGCCGCGACCAGATTGAGGATGAAGCCGCCGATGGACTCTTCCACCAGTTCCGACTGCCAGACGAACCGCTCTACCTCGATGCCCGCCGGCAGCAGGGGGAGAAGCTCCGCGAGGCGGGCATCGATGTTTTTGCCGGTCTGCACGATGTTGCCACCGGTGATGTTGGCGATCTGGATCGCCAGCGCCGGCTGACCGTTGAACCGCATCATCTGGATGGGCGGCTCGAGATACCCCTGGCGGACGGTGGCGACGTCCTTGACCCGGATGAGCTCGCCGGCGCGCGCGCGGGCGCGGCTGCTCGATACCGCCGCGCCAACCGGCCGGCTGGCTTCGACGGCGCTGCCATAGGGGGCAAGTTGCACCCCGACTTGGGACGCGACGTCCAGGAGCGAGCGGCGGATCACCAACTCGCCGATCTCCTCGGGCGAACTGAATTCGCCGGTCGTCCCGACGCGCAGCCGCTTGCCGGGCACTTCGATCGAGCCCCCGTCCACCACCATGTTCTGGGCGGCCAAGGTCGCGATGATGTCCTCGCTGCTGACCTGCAGCTCGGCAAGCTGGGGTTCTGAGATGTCCAGATAGATGACCTTGGGCTGCACGCCCCACAGATCGGCGCGGGAGACGCCGGGGACGACGCTGAGCTCTTTTCTGAGCGCCTTGGCGTACTCCTCGAGCTCCGCATAGCTGTAGCCGTCGCCGGTCATGGCCAACACGAACCCGAAGACGAAGCTGAAGTCGTCCGAGACCTGGGGCTTCATGGCGCCGGGCGGCAGCTCCGGCGTGATGTCGCGGATTTTCTTGCGCATCTCGTCCCAGACCTGCGGCAGCCGGTCGGCCCAGTACTCCTGCTTCATGTCCACCTTGATGATGGAAAGGCCGGCCTTGGAATACGAGATCAGATAGCGGAGCTGCGGCATCTCCTGGATCGCCGTCTCGATGCGGTCGGTGACCTCGAGCTCCACCTCCCGGGGGCTGGCGCCCGGATATTGGGTGATGATCACCCCCGTCTTGACGGTGAAATCCGGGTCTTCGAGCTGCCCAAGCGCGAAGTAGCTGTAGATCCCGCCGACGAAGATGAGAAAGACAAGGAAGTTCGTGAGGACACTGTTGTCGACGGCGAACTTGGTCAGATTCATGACGCGCCCCCCGCCTCGGCGGCGATCAGCGTGACCTTCTGGCCGTCCCTCAACGAGTTCACGCCCTTGAAGACGATCCACTCGCCGGCCTCCAGCCCCGACTTGACCAAGACGCCGAAGGCGGTGAGCCGGTCGACCTGCACTTCCCGGCGGCTGAGCGTCTTGCTGCCTTCGTTCAGCACCCAGACATAGGACTTGCCCGTGTCGTCGGGCGAGAAGACGGCCGTCGCGGGCACGTTGATCCCCACTTCCTTGGCGCTTTCGGGCAGCTTCGCCGCTATGGAGGCCTTGCCCGCCATGCCGGGCAGGATTTCCGCGCCCTCGGGCTGCGGCATGCGCAGCACGACCGGATAGGTTCGCGTGGCCTGGGACGCTTCCTTGCTGATCTCCTTGACCTTGCCCTCGACCTCTACGCCGGGCAAAGCATCGAACTGGACCTTGACCGACTGAACATAAGGCGCGTAGCCGATCAGGCTCTCGGGGACGTAAATGGTGAATTCGACGCTCGAGTTGTCGAGCAGGCGCAGGATCGGCTGTTGCGCCTGCACGTACTCGAAGTTCTCGACATAGGTGCTGACGATGAGCCCATCGTAGGGCGCGATCAGATTGGTATAGCCCAGATCGTCGGATGCGGCAGCGACCTGCGCCTCGAACGCCTTGATACTGGCGCGCGCGCTATCCCGCACCTGGCGCACCTGGTCCAGGGCCGCTTCGCTGGCCGCACCGGGATCCGTCCTCCGGATCTGGACAATGCGTTCGAAATCCGCCTGCGCCCGGACCAGACGCGCCCTTTCGCGCTCCAGCTGGCCTTCGGCGTTTTGCAGGGCAACCTCGAAGTCGCGCGGATCGATCCGCGCCAGCACGTCGCCCCGCTTGACTTGGTCACCCACATTAGCCGGGCGCGCGATCAGCGGCCCGGCCACGCGGAAGGACAGGTTGACCTCGCCGCTGGCTTTGGCACGGCCGGGAAAGTTGGTCTTCACGAGGGACGAAACATCCCCCACTTTGATGGCGAAGACCGGCCGGACGATTTCCTCAGCGACCTTCTCCTCTTCGCAGCCCGCCAGCGCGACCGGCAAGCAGAGCAGCAAGAGCAGCGTTGCCCTTCGACTTGTCATTTCGATTACCCCTCGCGAAATCGCCGCGGCCAAGCCGCGCGGGCCGCGGCGGCCGCAGCGAACCACAGAACCGGATCGATGGAAACTGTACAAATTGGCAGGGGGTCGCAGGGCCGGCCGCGCCCCTCAGGCAAGGTCAAAGGCCGACGATGTCTGAAATGCGCACCGGTTTGACGGGCGGGCGCGGCGCCCAATGGCCGGCTTCGTCCAGCGGCTGGCCCTGACGGGCCGCGGTCAGCGCCGCCAAGACAGGCCCGCAATAGCGACCCTGGCAGCGACCCATGCCGGCGCGGGTCGCCCGCTTGACCGAACCGATAGACCCTGAGCCGTCGTCGAAGCCGGACTGGATCTCGGACAGGGTCAGCTCCTCGCAGCGACAGATGATGGTCTCGGGCGTGGCGAGGTCCGCGAGCAGGTGCGGCGCCCGGAACAAAGACCATAGTCCGGCCTGGAAACGGCGATGGCGGCGCAGCCGTGCCCGCGCTCGCGCCACCGCGCGCTCCTGTCCGGCCGCCGGCGCCAATCCCAGGGAGACCGCGGCGGCCAGTCCGGCGATGATGCCTTCCGCCTCGGCTGCGGGCGCGCCGCCGAGCCCGGTGCAATCGCCGACCGCATAGACGCGATCGACGCTGGTCAGGCAGTTGGCGTCCCGTTCCGTGACCAGATGGCCGCGCGCCGGGTCGAACGCGTGGCGGCAGCCGAGGGCGCGCAGGATCTCGTTCGACGGCATGAAGCCGTAGCCCATGCATACGGCGTCCACCTCGAAGGCGTGCCGTGGGACGCCCGCCGCCGGGGGCCAGGTCGCGACCTCCGCGCGCAGACCGTCCCCGGCCCGCGCCACGCCGGCCAGCACGTGGCCATAGAGCAGCGGGACCCCGCGGCGTGCCAGCGTCGTCACATAGCCGCGGCCGCGCAGCGCCAGCCCGGGCGTGCTGCTCAGCATCCCGGCAACCGCCGCGACCGAGCCGAGCCCGGGACGCGGCGCCAGCTCGGCCACGGCCGCGACCTCCGCGCCGGCCTGGGCCAGCTCGACCGCGACCTGCAGATTGAGCGGCCCGTTGCCGGCGACCAGCACGCGCCGGCCCGGCAGCACCTGATAGCTGCGCAACAGCGTCTGGGCTGCGCCGGTGGTCATCACCCCTGGCAGCGTCCAGCCCGGCACCGGCAGGCCGCGTTCGTAGGCGCCCGCGGCGACGATCAGGCGCTGCGGCCGGCAGCGCCGGCTCGATCCGCCGTCCAGGATCATGAGATCGAGCGGCTCGAAGGCGCCCCAGACCTGCGCGCCGTGCAGAAAGCCGACATCCGCGTCCTGGGCCGCCCGGATGAGCGCTTGGCCGCCCGCGAACTGGGAGTCGCCCGCGAGGCCTGGTGGAAGCCGGTCGACGTCGAGCGGTTGCTTGTAGTACTGGCCGCCCGGTTGCGGCCGCTCGTCCACCACAAGCACCCGGGCGCCGGCCCGGGCCGCCGTCGCCGCCGCGTTCAGCCCGCCGGCGCCGCCGCCGACGATGAGGATATCCGGCTCGAGCGCCGCTTCGTCGGAGGCCGGCGGCGGGGCATCGGCCGCCGGCGCGGCGGCCGGTGCACCGGCCCCTTGGCGGCGCACCGACCGCACGCCCTGGAGCTTGGTCATGCAGGCCCGCCGGTTCGCCCGGCCGTCGATCTCGACCAGGCAGTCCTGGCACACGCCCATGCCGCAGAACAGGCCGCGCGGCGCGCCCCGCGCGGTCTCCCGCAGCTCACGCAGACCGGCCGCAGTCAGCGCGGCGGCCAGCGTTTCGCCGGGCCGGCCGCGGATCTCACGGCCCTCGAAGTCGAAGGCGGTGGCGTCGTCGCCAAGCTCCGTGCCCGCCGCGCGCAGGGAGGAGGTCATGCCTCGGGATCCAGCTCGTCGAGTGCGCGATCCAACTCGTGCAGATGGACCCGATAGCCTGCTTCGGCGGAGACGAGCGCCCAGGCGGCACCGATGCTGCCGGCGCCGCCGACGGCAATCGCTTGCGCAGACTGCGGCGACGTGGTCATGGTTGCCACCCGGCCGTCTCATCGACGGCCTGCGGAAGGACTGTGCGACCCGCGCCGCACGATAGACCGCTGGATCGGGGACCGGAACGCTGATGACAGATCTTCTCGACGGCAAGGTAGCCCTGATCACCGGCGGCGCCCGGGGCCTGGGCCGCGCCATCGCCGACCGGTTCGGCCAGGCGGGGGCGCGCGGCCTTGTTGCCGACATCGTGCCGTCCGCCGCGCCGCCCCCGGAGGGCTGGCAATTCGAAACCGCCGATGTCGCCGTTGAGGCGGAGGTCGCGCGCATCGTCGAGCGTACCGACACCCTGTTCGGCAGGTTGGATATCGTGGTCGCCAATGCGGGCGTCGCGCCCCGCTGGCAGGACACGGAGGCGGTCGATCTCGCGGACTGGGACCGGGCGCTGGCGGTCAACGTGCGTGGCGTCATGGCGACCATCAAGCATGCCGTGCCCCTGATGAAGCAACGCGGCGGCTCGATCCTGGCGATGGGGTCGACCAACGCGTGGATCGGCCACCCGAAGCAGGCCGCCTATACGGCGAGCAAGCATGCGGTGCTGGGCATCGTGCGCGCCGCCGCGCACGACATCGGCCGCTACGGCATCCGGGTCAACGCACTCTGTCCCGGCCCGGTGGCGACCGAGGCGCTGCTCGAGCGGATCCGCCAGCGGGCGCAAGCGGGCGGCGAGACCATGGACGAGACCCTGCGCAGCTACGGCGAGACGGCGCTCGGCCGCATGCCGACGGCCGAGGACGTCGCGGGCGCGGCCCTGTTTCTGGCCAGCGACCTGGCCTCGGGTGTGACCGGCCAGATGATCGCCGTCGACGCCGGCGGCACCCTCTGAGGCCTTCCGGCGGAACCGGGTCGGGACGGCTGCTTTGCCGGTGCGAAACCGCGCCGGGCTGCTAATGTGGGCACGAGCGGCAACGGAGGAACGCAGGCAGTGCTGGATCTCACCGACAAGACCATCCTGGTCACCGGCGCGTCCAAGGGAATCGGCGCGGCGATCGTCGCGGAGCTGGGCCGACAGGGCGCACATGTGATCGCCCATTATGGCAGCGACCGCACCGGTGCCGAGGCGGCGACCGCGGCGATCTCCGACGACCGGAAGCATCTGGTCGCGGCCGACCTGGCGACCGAGGACGGCGCCAGAACGCTGTGGCGGGCGGCGATCGGCTGGCAGGGGCGTATCGACGTGCTGGTCAACAACGCCGCCATGATGGCCTTCGAAGGCGGCATCGACGACCCGGAGCCGGTCTGGGACAAGGTCTGGGCCGACACCATGCAGGTGAACGTCAAGGCGCCCGCGGACCTGCTGCGCGAGGCGGTGCGGCACTACCGGCAGGCGGGCGGCGGCACGATCATCACGGTATCGAGCTGGAACGCCCAGCGCGGCTCCACCAACCCGGTCACGATCGCCTATGCCGCCTCCAAGGCGGCGACCATGGCGTCGAGCAAGACCATCGCCCGCGCCTATGCCAAGGAGAACATCCTGGTCTACATCATCGCGCCGGGCGTGGTGCGCACGAGGCTCTCGGAAAGCTTCGCCGCCACGCAGGGCGGCGAGGACGCGGTCACGGCCGGCCTTGCCATGGGCGAATGGGTGCCGCCCGGCGACGTCGCCGGGCTGGTGGCGTTCCTGGCGACGGGCCGCTGCCGGCATCTCACCGGCGCCACGCTGGACGTGAACGGCGCCACCTATGTGCGATAGACCGGTCGCCGGTCATGGCTCCAGCACCGCCGCCCGCCGCTCGAGATAAAATGCGTACTGCCGCGGCAGCACCGCATGGGGATCGGCCAGGCCGAGCTCCAGCGCCGCGCGATAGAGCCAGTGGGGCTCGGCCATGAGCTGCCGGCCGAGGGCGATGAGGTCCGCCTTGCCCTCCGCGAG
>JAAUXY010044279.1_pt1 | contig 16930 bp, 9 predicted proteins | sample 7278121 | NCBI WGS metagenome assembly JAAUXY01 (sample SAMN14350117, study PRJNA611818) | marine sediment metagenome | isolation source: surface marine sediment (1.8m) | place: French Polynesia: Moorea | collected 2018-08 | reverse complement strand
TGTTGTTTCCACCGAACCCACCTCCTGCCGGATTTATAGAGGCCAGCGCGGCCGGATGGAAATCAAAGTGTCTACCAGCGGGGTCAGCTGTCACGGCTCAGCACCTGAACGGGGCGATAATGCTATTTTCAAAATGGCGCCGATTCTCAATGAACTGCAGGATTTAAACGGCCGTTTAAAGGAAGACGATTTTTTAGGCAAGGGAACGCTGACGGTTTCAGAAATCTTTTTCAGCTCGCCCTCACGCTGTGCAGTTGCCGACGGTTGCTGGATATCGATCGATCGGCGATTGACTGCCGGTGAAACCGGTGAAAGCGCTTTGCAAGAAATTCGAAATCTGTCGGCCGTCAAGGAAAGCGGCGCTCAAGTGGTGATGTACACCTATGACCGGCCATCTTACACCGGTCTTGTGTATGCGACGGATTCTTATTTTCCGGCCTGGACCCTGGAAGAAAAGCATCCAGCCTGTCAGACGCTGGTGGCCGGTTATCAAAACCTTTTCGGCCAAGATCCAGTTGTGGATAAATGGACATTTTCCACCAACGGAGTAGCCATCACCGGGATGTCAGATATTCCCTGTATCGGCTTTGGCCCGGGGCATGAAGATCAGGCCCACGCCCCCAATGAAAAAACGTGGAAAAATGAGCTCGTGCAGGCTGCGGCTATGTATGCTGTCATACCAGCAATATACGTTGAACAATTTACCCGCAACTAGTTTTTGCATGAAAATAGATGAGAATATTATATAGTATTTAATCTTCTAAGGATGTTACAAAAATAATGTAAAAACCACTTTACCGCATCAGAAACCGGATGATGATCTAATTTTAATTCTCATCTATTTTCACCCTTGGAACAACGCGGCGAGCCGGAAGTTTCCATCTGCTGCGTTATTAAGGCCGAGACAAAGTCTAACTATAGCCTCGCCCTTAAGTGCCTTGCATATGAAAAGCTCCGACTCGTGCAAAAAACAACTTTTTCTAAGGGTAAATAGTAAAATTTCAGCCAGGTGGGAATCATGCCCAAATTAATCGTCATCGCCATCGGCGGCAATTCTTTGATAAAAGGTCCCCGATATCAGCGTGTCGAGGATCAATACGCCGCCATTTGTGAAACCACCGGGCCGATAGTTGATCTTATCGAAGACGGTTACCGCACGGTCATCAGCCATGGAAACGGCCCTCAAGTGGGCTTTATATTACGGCGATCGGAAATCGCCTACATGCATGAAGGACTGCATTTTGTGCCCCTGGCCAGCTGTGTGGCCGACACCCAGGGCGCCATCGGCTACCAGATCCAGCAAGCACTTGAAAATGAATTCAACAGGCGTCAATTAAACCAGAAAGCCGTAGCGGTCATTACCCGGGTCGAAGTCAATCCGGATGATCCATCTTTTACCGATCCAGACAAGCCCATCGGCTCTTCTTACGACGAACAGCAGGTCCTAAACCTGCAAAAAGATCACCCGGATTGGACGGTCATCCACGATGTCGGACGGGGATACCGACGAGCGGTGCCATCCCCGATGCCCCTCCGCATCGTCGAGCTGGATGCGATTGAAACCTTGGTCCGTCAGGGATTTTGCGTTGTTGCCACTGGTGGTGGGGGCATACCGGTCATCCGCCTCGACGATGGTACCCTCGAAGGTCGTGATGCGGTGATTGACAAGGACCATGCCTCCAGTCTGCTCGCAACCCATCTAAAAGCAGACATATTGTTGATATCCACAGCTGTTGACCATGTTTTTTTGAATTTCGGCACAGCTGACCAGAAAGCCCTGGACGTCGTAAACCTTACGGAAGCCAAACGCCTGATGGCCGAAGGCCATTTTGCCGCCGGCAGTATGCTACCCAAAATAAAAGCCGCCATTGATTTTATCAACCACGGCGGTGAGATGGTGATTATCACCAGCCCGCAACTATTAAAGGCGGCTATCAAAGGAGAGGCAGGTACGCGTATTTGCCGGTAGCAATGACCCGGATGAGGAGATGATATGTGGCCACAAAGACACAAAGTGCACAAAGAAGGGTTTTTATTTTACTAGTTTTAAAACCTTTGTGACTTTGTGCCTTTGTGGCTAATCAATACATCTTAACAATGAAGATATGGAACCATGATTAAATTCAAATTAAACGGCGCGGAAACAACCTATGACGGTGACCCCAAACGATCGCTGCTAAACTATCTCAGAGAGACGGCGGGTATCGTGTCTGCTAAAAATGGTTGCAGTGGAGAAGCGACCTGCGGTGCCTGCCTGGTGGAGGTAAATGCCAAACCGGTGCTATCCTGTGTAACCTTCATGCAGAAGCTGGATGGCGCCAGCATCATCACCATTGAAGGGTTTCCCAAAAGTTTGCGCCAAACCCTCGGAAGGGCTTTTGTGACCAAAGGCGCCGTTCAGTGTGGTTTTTGCACACCAGGGTTTTTATCGCGCGCCAAAATCCTTTTGGAGAATAATCCACATCCCAACCGGGACGATATCATCAAGGCCTTGCGGTTTAACCTGTGCCGTTGTACCGGTTATATCAAAATTATTGATGCCATCGAACTGGCGGCCGAGCATCTGCGCAATAATCAGGAGCTTGAACTCACCGTAAGCGGCGGGGTGGGTACATCTCAACCCAAATACGATGCCTATGACAAAGCGGTGGGCCGCAGCGCGTTTATTGATGATCTGCGCATTGATAGCATGCTACATGGCGCATTAAAATTCAGCGACCATCCCCGGGCGCAAGTCCGTAATATCGACGTTGCCGCAGCCGAAAACATGCCGGGTGTCGTGCGGGTTTTTAAGGCCCATGACATTCCAGGCGAACGCATGATTGGCGTTATACACCTGGACTGGCCGGTGATGGTTGCGAAAGGCGAAAACACGCGGTACATCGGTGATGTCCTGGCCGGCGTGGTGGCTGAAAATGAAGCTATTGCCCGCCGTGCGGTGGCGGCCATTGTTGTGGAATATGATGCCCTGGAGCCGTTAACAGATGTACACGCTGCCGAAAATAGCCCCATTAAAGTCCACGAATCCGGCAACCTGCTGAGCGTATCCCATATTCAACACGGTGACGATATTGATCCGGTTCTCAAGGCATCGGCGCATGTGGTCGAAGCCACTTATCAGACCCAGCGGGTAGAGCATGGGTTTTTGGAAACCGAGGTTGCGATTGCGTTGCCGCTGGGCTCAGATGGGATTGAGCTATACGTTCAAAGCCAGGGCGTATATGAAGACCAGCGACAGATCGCCCGTGTCCTTGGAATTTCCAGCGATAAGGTCAGCGTCAAACTAGTGCCCACTGGAGGGGGATTCGGCGGCAAGGAAGATTTAACCGTTCAGGGGCATGCGGCTGTTTTCAGCTTCCTGCTGAAAAAGCCGGTTAAGGTCAACTTAAACCGCGCTGAATCTATCCGTATGCACCCCAAACGGCATCCCTTTCACATGCAGTACAAGCTGGGGTGTGATGAAAACGGTAAATTGACCGGATTATCTGCACGCATTCTAGCGGATACTGGCGCCTACGCGTCGTTGGGTGGTGAAGTGCTGGAGCGAGCTGCCGGCCACGCCACCGGAGCCTATTATGTCCCGAATGTCAACATTGAATCCAAAGCCGTTTATACCAATAATATTCCCTGTGGTGCCATGCGCGGTTTTGGCGTCAATCAGGTCACGTTTGCCATGGAAGGCTGCATCGAGCAATTGTGTACCAAAGGCGGATTTGATCCCTGGCAGTTTCGCTATGATAACGTTCTTGATACCGGCAAGGCCACGGCCACCGGGCAGATTCTGGGTGAAGGCGTAGGTCTGAAAGAAACATTGTTGGCGGTCAAAGATGAATTTTATACCGCCAATACAGCAGGACTGGCCTGCGGTATTAAAAACTGCGGTATTGGCAATGGCGTGTTTGAAGAATGTGACGTTAAAATCGAAATCAAATCTGAAAATCGCATCCGATTGCAGCACGGCTGGACCGAAATGGGGCAGGGGGTGGATACCGTCGCCCAGCAAATTCTTTGCGAAGAAATCGGATTAGCAGACCCGAGCTGTATCGAAGTCAGGGTCAATACGGAATCCAAAGCACGGGCCGGCATGACCACCGCCAGCCGTGCGACATTCCAGATGGGGCATGCCATCATCAGCGCCGCGCGTGAACTCAAAAAGGATTTGACGACCCAAAGCCTGGCGCAATTGAACGGCAAGGTTTATACCGGTCGCTGGTTTTGTGACTGGACCACGCGTCTTGGTGAACCGGGCGAAGTGCTAACTCATTATTCTTACGGTTATGCCACGCATCTGGTCATACTGGACGCGAGCGGCCAGGTGGATCGTATCATTGCAGCCCATGATGGTGGGCGCGTCATCAATCCGACTCTATTTGAAAGCCAGATCGAAGGAGCCGCTGTCATGGGACTTGGCTATGCACTTAGCGAAGAGCTTCCCATGGAAGGCGGGCAACTGAAAACCAAACGTTACGGCAAGCTGGGTATTCCACGAATCAAACATGTGCCCCACATTGAGGTTAAGATGGTGGAAGTCAAAGATCCGCTGGGGCCTTATGGGGCTAAAGGGGTCGGAGAAATCGGCAACATCCCCACGGCCGGTGCCGTTGCCAATGCACTATATCGGTATGATGGTGTGCCGCGGTATCAACTTCCGATCAAGAAACGGAAGTAAGGTTCAAAGGTTTCCTGGCTTCTGGCTGCTGGCGGCTCGGAATTTTGACCCGTAACCCGTAACCCGTAACGCGTAACACCAAACATTCAAACCCAGAACTGTGATCCGAAAACCTGTGTTGATAGGAAGGCTGAAAGAATGACCCTATACCTAAAAGATGCCACCTATATCGATTGGAAAACCCTGGCATTTACGTCAACCCATGTGGCAGTGTCTCCTGGTGATGACGGCGGCATCCAGTTTCTAGATGCGTTACCGCCAGCCGGTAATCTGAGCGCCGATGATCGAATTCTTGACTGCCGCCAACGGCTGGTTACCCGGGCGTTTGGTTGCGGTCATCATCATATTTATTCAGCTCTGGCGAGGGGAATGCCGGCGCCTGCGAAAATCCCGCATAACTTTTCGGAAATTCTGCAATATATCTGGTGGCACCTGGATAAATCCCTCAATACGGATATGATCGAAGCCAGCGCGCTGGTCTCAGCATTGTATTGCGCCAAAAACGGTGTGACCTTTGTGATCGATCATCATGCCTCTCCTTTTGCCATCGATAACTCGCTGGAAACCATCGCCAGGGGATTTGATCGTATCGGCATTTCCCATTTACTGTGCTATGAAATATCAGACCGAGATGGAGATGGCCCCAAAGAAAAAGGCTTACAGGAAACCGACACCTTTCTGAGCTCCGGTCGTCAGGGCCATGTTGGCCTGCATGCTTCCTTTACCGTCGGTGACGATCTGCTCAAACGGGCTGTTGATCTGGCCCACAAGCATAACACCGGTCTGCATGTACACGTTGCCGAAGATGCCGTCGATCAGGAAGCCTGCTTGAAGCATTACAACAAACGGGTGGTGGAGCGTTACGCGGACGCTGGTGCGGTGGCGCTATCAAAATCGATCTTCTCACACTGCATCCACTTGAATGAACATGAAAAGCGACTGCTGCGGGAGTCAGATATTTACATCGTGCAGAACACCGAGAGCAATTTGAATAACAATGTGGGTGTGACCAACTACCAGGAGCTGGGTGATAATATTATCCTCGGAACAGACGGCATGCACAGTGATATGCTGCGAAGCGCCAAGGCGGCCTTTTTGACTGGTCAGGCAACGGAAGGTCTGGGTATGGACACGCTTTACAGGCGCTTCCGAAAGGTGCACGATTATATCAGGCACAATGGATTTAGCGGCGACAGTGAGAATAATCTAGTCATTTTAGATTATGATTCACCCACGGATATCCATACCGGAAATTTTTTAGGACACTTTGTCTATGGAATTGATGCCCGCCATGTGGATAGCGTGATTGCCGGCGGCAAGCTGATCGTTGAAAACAGAAAACTGCTGACCATGGACGAAGATGAAATTACGGCCTATTCACGGGAGATGGGCCGGAAGCTTTGGGAAAAATTGTAAGCGTAAAATTACAAGTGCCTAAAATGCCTAAAATGATCTAAAGTGACTAAAGCCCGCCCGGGCGCCTTGGGTTTAATTTTGATTTCAAAGCAATTGTTGCATTTGGTATATTGGAGCTTTTCAGATTTGATATCCAGTTCTGGGCCAGGGTTATGGAATTCTATCATTTAAAAAAAGATTGAGCGAAGCGAAACCACAATTTTAGGCACTTTAGGCATTTTAGCTCAATTTAGTCACTTCACATAACCGGAGGCTCCGAACGCATGGATAAAAATAGTATTTTAAAAAACATAGATTCGTTGTCCCAAAAAAATACCAGCGCGATGGTAGACAATGATTTTTTACTGACCTGGGACAAATCCGAGGATGAAATTGCCGCTACTTTGCAGACAGCAGAAATATTGCGCGCCCTGCGTCAGAACAATATATCCAGTCGCCTTTTTGAAACCGGGTTGGCCATTTCCATTTTCAGAGACCAATCTACCCGAACCCGCTTTAGTTTTACCAGCGCCTGTAATTTGCTCGGATTGGCCATTCAGGAGCTTGATGAGGAAAAATCACAGGTTGCCCACGGTGAAACCGTGAGGGAGACAGCCAATATGATCTCCTTTCTTACGGAGGTCATTGGCATCCGCGATGACATTTATATCGGTGAAGGCCACACCTATATGAAAGAAGTGGCACGGGCGGTCAGCCAAGGACATCGGGAGGGTGTGTTGCCCCAGCGGCCCACCCTGGTTAATCTGCAATGTGATATCGATCATCCCACCCAGACAATGTCCGACGCTCTTCATCTGACCCATTCTTTCGGCGGCCTTGAACATCTTAAGGGTAAAAAAATTGCCATGTCCTGGGCCTACTCACCATCCTATGGCAAGCCGCTGTCGGTTCCTCAGGGAATTATCGGCCTGATGACCCGCTTTGGGATGGACGTTGTGTTGGCCCATCCCGAAGGGTACAGCTTGATGCCGGAGGTGATGGAAGTTGCACAAGCAAACAGCGCAAAATATGGTGGTTCTTTTAGCCAGGTGACGAACATGGCAGATGCGTTTAAGGATGCCGACATTGTTTATCCGAAAAGCTGGGCGCCTTTCAGCGTTATGGAAGAGCGCACCCGCTTGCTGCAAGAAGGTGATCGTAAGGGACTGCAGACGCTTGAAAAGCGCTGTTTGGAGATCAATAAAAACCATGTCGATTGGGAATGTACTGAAAAGTTAATGAAAACAACCCGACAAGGCCAGGCCTTATATATGCATTGTTTGCCGGCCGACATCAGCGGCGTCAGCTGCGAGAGTGGTGAAGTGGAGGCGTCGGTTTTCGAACGCTACCGGGTGGCGCAGTACAATCAGGCCGGATACAAACCCTATATTATCGCTGCTATGATTCTTTTGAGTAAATTCGAGAACCCGGCGGATAAATTATCTGAGCTGGTTCATAACGCTAGACCAAGAGTATTTTTGTAATTGACCGCAACAACAACCGGGAATTGGCATAGGGCAAAGGGCATAGAACATAGCGTTGAAATTTGAATTCGCTTGCATTCAGTCAATACGCTATGCCCTATGCGCCATGCGCTATGCGTCTTCCTATTGGGAACGCATCGAAAGCCGGTTTTCAATCAACGAAGTTAATAAAATTGGAAAAAGGATATGAGTGATAAATTCACCTGCTGCCCGATAGATCGTCTGCTGCAATGGATTCTGGAAGAAGAAAAGCAGGATCAAATCTTCGGAATACACAAAGCGCTTTTCTTTGTTCCGCAACCTGACGATGTTTTCAAAATGAGACGCTATGGTCAGACGCTGGAAACGCCCATCGGGGTGGCCGCCGGTCCGCACACGCAGCTTTCACAAAACATCATTGGTGCCTGGCTGACCGGTGCCCGCTACATAGAGCTCAAAACCATCCAAACGCTGGATGAGCTGGAAGTGACCAAGCCCTGTATCGACATGACCGATGAGGGATATAATTGCGAATGGTCCCAGGAACTCAAGTTGGAGCAGTCGTTTAATGAATACCTGAATGCCTGGATTATCCTGCACATTCTTAAAGACAAATTCGGCTGGGGAGATTCCGGATCCGCAGGCTTTATTTTTAATATGAGTGTTGGCTATAATCTGGAGGGTATCCGCAATGCCAATGTTCAGCATTTCCTGGATAAGATGGCGGACTGCGGCGCCCAAAAAAACGCCAAACTTGATCAACTGGTGAATATTTATCCACGGGTTCGGGAATTAGATATTCCCGACAGAATAACCGATAATATCACCATTTCCACCATGCACGGCTGCCCGCCGGATGAGGTCGAGAAGATCGGCCGCTATTTTGTCGAAGAGCGCCAACTGCATACCACCATCAAACTGAATCCGACCCTGCTGGGGCCCCAAAAGCTGCGACATATTTTAAATGCTGAATTGGGGTTTGAAGTAGATGTCCCGGATCTGGCTTTTGAGCATGATTTGGAATATGAGACCGGGGTAGCGTTGATCAAGTCGTTGCGGGCTAGCGCCGAAAAAGTGGGGATTGAATTTAATCTGAAATTGACCAATACACTGGAGACAACCAACCGTCATCAGAATCTGCCGGACAACGAGGAGATGGTGTACATGAGCGGCCGGGCCCTGCACCCGATCAGCATCCATCTGGCCGAACGCCTGCAGGCTGAATTTAACGGTAAACTGGATATCAGCTTTTCAGCCGGCTCCGATTGTTTTAATGTGGCTGATATTTTGGCCTGTGGTTTGCGGCCGGTGACTGTTTGCTCGGATATCCTTAAGCCCGGTGGATACGGGCGCTTAGGGCAGTATCTTGAGCAATTGTCAACCCACTTTGCAGAGGCCGGCGCTGACTCTATCGATTCATATATGCAAACCCGGGCGCAAGCCGGGGATCCATCGCTGGCGGCGTTGCATAACTTGAAGACCTATGCGGCGGCTGTGGTTGCCGATGAGACCTATCAAAAAACAAATTTCCCCTATGAAAATATCAAGACACCGCGGGATCTGACGGTCTTTGATTGTGTTCAGGCACCGTGTGTGACTACCTGCCCGGCCAGTCAGGATATTCCCGGCTATATGTTCTACACTGCGATGGGAAATTACCAGAAAGCCCTGGATGTCATTTTAGAAACCAACCCGTTTCCCAATATGCAGGGGATGGTCTGCGATCACTTGTGCCAGTATAAATGCACCCGTATGAACTATGACCGTTCTTTGTTAATTCGTGAGATTAAACGCTTTATCGCCCAAAAACAAGGTCGCGCCACACCACGTAAACCGGCGGCACCTAATGGGCTCAGGGTGGCCATCATCGGTGCCGGCCCGTCCGGACTGGCCTGCGCGTATTTTTTGGCGCTTGACGGTTTTGAAATCGATATCTATGAAACCAAGGAAAAGCCCGGTGGTATGGCCGCCGATGGCATTCCCAGCTTTCGCCTGGATGACGACAGCCTGGCAAAAGATATCGACGGCATTGTTGCATTAGGGGTCAACATTCATTATGGCTCGGCGATTAATTCGAAAAAATTTGAACAGCTGAGAAACACCTATCAATATATATATATTGCCGTGGGTGCCCAAAGTGGCTTGGATTTAGGTATTCCCGGTGAAGATGCGCCGGGCGTATATGATCAAATTAGTTTTTTAAGAGCCGTCAACCGCAACCAGGCACCAGAGTTGGGCAAAAATGTAGTCGTGATCGGCGGCGGCAATTCGGCCATGGACGCAGCGCGAACCGCCAATCGACTGGTGGGCCCGGACGGCCGGGTCAGTGTCGTTTACCGGCGCACGCGGGAAGAAATGCCAGCTGATGCTGAAGAGATTGAGGCCACCCTGGCTGAAGGTATCGAATTGATTGAGCTGACGGCACCGGAATGCCTGCTGGTGGAAGATGGGCGTGTGACATCCAACGTCTGTTTCAAGATGGAACTGGGTGAGATCGATGCCAGTGGTCGACCGCGGCCGATTAAAATCGAGGGAACTGAGTTTGAAATCGAGGTAGACAATGTGATTTCTGCTATCGGCCAGCGGGTCGAGCTGGATTTTTTTCCGGAAACTGAATTGCAACCCGATCCCAATACCCTTGAAACTCAGCTACCCAATGTTTTTGCCGGCGGTGATGCCGTGCGCGGAGCCTCCACCTTGATCAAAGCCATAGGGGACGGCAAGCGCGTGGCTGAAACCATCAGACGAAAAGCCGCTGTCGAATTTGAGATTGCAACCGGCCATAGCGATCGCAAACTCGATTTGAAAAATTTGCAGATCGCCCAAGCGCGGCGTGTGTTCGGCCCTCATGTGCCTGAGACCGCCACCGACCAGCGGCATAATTTTGACCTGGTGATCCAAACACTCGACGAGGCATCCGCCCGGCAGGAGGCCCGGCGTTGTTTGCAATGCGATCAGCTGTGTAATATTTGTACCACGGTTTGCCCCAATCGGGCCAACATTGCCTACGCGTTAAATCCAATTGAATTTCAGATACAACAGGCCGTTCGTGCTGGTAACAATACCCGTATTGAGGATTTGGAAACGATACGCATTGCGCAACCGTTTCAGATTATCAACATCGGCGACTTTTGTAATGAGTGCGGCAATTGTACTACGTTTTGTCCGACCAACGGCGCACCGTATCGTGTTAAGCCCAAGTTCTACCTGAGCGCCGAGAGCTTTCAAAACGAACAGAGCGGGTATATGTTTGCCGACGATGTTTTGAAAGCTAAAGTCGATGGTCAACCGGAAAGCTTAACCTCGAATGCAGACCATCTGATTTATGAAACCCCGGACATCAGGGCGCGGCTGAATTCAAAAACATTTAAGGTTCAAAAAGCAACGTTGCTGTCAGACGTGAAAGGCCCGATTGAATTGCGCCATGCCGCCCAGATGGCCGTTTTGTATACGGCTTTGAAAGATTTACCTATATTTGTGTGAAAGGTTTTTTGCCACGAAGACACAAAGTCACAAAGAAAAAAAATTAACTTTACTTTATATTTACGTTTCGTGATCTTCGTGTCCTTCGTGGTAAAGTTTTTCATCACGGTTCAGCCGGGTCAGGAGATGCCATGCCGAATTCGAAAAACACCGTCGATCCCGCCCTGGAAATTGTCTATGGGCTGAATGACAAACCACCGCTGGGTGAAACCCTGTTTGCGGCCTTGCAGCATCTGCTGGCCATCATTGTCGGTATCATGACGCCGCCGCTGATCATTGCCAATGTGCTGGGTTTCTCTCCGGACATGAAGGCCTATTTGATCAGTATGGCGCTTTTTGTATCCGGCATTGCCACTTTTATTCAGGTCAAGAGAATCGGTCCGATTGGATCGGGGCTTTTAAGCATTCAAGGGACCAGCTTTGCATTTTTGGGCGCCATTATTTCCATCGGAATCTCAGCCAAAAAGTCAGGCGCTACCCAGGAAGAGATATTGTGTATGATTTTAGGCGTCTGTTTTGTGGGATCCTCCATTGAAATGATCTTCAGTCGTTTTATTCCCCTGCTGCGCAAAATTATCACCCCGCTGGTCAGCGGTATTGTTGTCACGTTGATCGGTCTATCCCTGCTTAAGGTCGGCATCACCGATTTCGGCGGCGGCAAATGGCTGTTGGACAATAAGCCTGAATTATTTGCCAGCCCAACCAACATTTTCTTAGGTGCCCTGGTGCTGTGTACTATCATTTTTTTAAACCGCAGCCAGAACAAATTTGTTCGCATGAGCGCCATTGTTATCGGTCTGGCGCTGGGTTATATTGTGGCGGCGATGATGGGTAAGGTGAACTTTGCCAGGTTGGCCGATATGAGCTGGCTGGCGTTGCCGCAGCCCTTTAAATTTGGTTTTTTCAATTTTTCGTGGACCGCCTTTATACCCATAGCGCTGCTTTACTTGATTACAACGGTCGAATCCATCGGTGATCTCACCGCTACTTCGATGGTCTCAAAACAGCCTATTAGCGGGGATCGGTATTTTAAAACCATTTCCGGCGGCATATTGGGCGATGGGGTCAACTCAGCTCTGGCGGCCTTTTTTAATTCGTTTCCCAACACCACCTTCAGCCAGAACAACGGTGTCATTCAGCTCACCGGTGTTGCCAGCCGTAAGGTGGGTTATTTTATTGCGCTTTTGCTGGTCATTGTCGGTATGTTTCCAGTAGTGGGCGGAATTTTCAGCATTATACCTAATTCCGTGCTAGGCGGTGCGACAATTATAATGTTCGGCACGGTTGCTGCTGCCGGTATTAAAATCATCGCTTCCAGTGTGATCAATCGCCGTGGCATGCTGATTATGGCCATATCTCTGGGTACCGGTCTGGGGGTTGTTTTCGTCCCCCAAATTTTGAGCAAATTCCCGGATATCATTCAAAAGATATTTGGCTCGGCTATCACCACCGGCGGTCTGACAGCCATTTTTTTAAATATAGTCCTGCCGCGGGGAGGCGTGATGGACGAGCGACTGAAAGATGAACCCGAACCCGCAAGTGTGTAAGAAAAAGAAATTGAAAATTGAATAATGAATATTTAAGGTCTGCCTCCGGCAGGTTAATTAAAATATAAAAAGATAGAGCGCAGCGACATCCGGAAGTATTCAATATACAATCTTCAATCTTCAATATTTTTTGACGGGGCGCAGCGATTTCCACATATATTCAATTTTCAATATTCAATAAACAATTAGGAGAAATTCTGATGGCAATCGGAAAATCCGTCAAACGGGTCGACGCGGTGGCCAAAGTTACCGGCCGGGCGCGGTATACCGATGACTTTTATATGCCCGGAATGCTCGTGGCCAAATACCTGCGCAGCACGATCGCCCATGGCCGCGTCATAAAATTGGATACCCAGAAAGCCAGGCAATATCCCGGCGTTGAAGCCGTATACACATACGAGGATGTTCCTAAAACCAAATTTGCCACTGCCGGCCACCCCTATTCGATGGATCCGGCTCACAAAGACGTTGAAGACCGCTTGCTGCTTACCCAGCATGTTCGCTACTGGGGCGATGAAATTGCCGTCGTGGTTGCTGAAAACAACATCGTTTTGCAGGATGCACTGAAGTTGATCGAAGTGGAATATGAAACCTATGAGCCCTTGGTAAACCCACAAGCCGCTCTGGCCAAAGACGCACAAGAGATTCATCCTGGTTCGAACAATGTCATTGGTGAGTCACAATATACCGTCGGCGGAAAGATCGAAGATGCTCTGGCCAACGCCGATATCAATCTGGAAAACGAATATCACACCCAGATGTGCCAGCACTGTCATATCGAAAACCATATTGCCTATGCCTATATGGATGATCTGGAGCATATTGTTGTGGTTTCATCGACGCAGATTCCGCACATTGCCAGAAGAATTGTCGGCGAAGCTTTGGACATACCTTGGGGCCGGATTCGAATTGTCAAACCCTATATCGGCGGTGGATTCGGTGCCAAGCAGGATGTTATCCTTGAACCCATGGTGGCATTTTTAACGCTGAAATTAGGCGGGCGTCCGATCAAAATCGATCTGTCTCGGGAAGAGTGTATGATCGGAACCCGGACGCGTCATCCCTTTGATGTTAAGATGCGGGCTGGGGTCAACAAAGATGGAACCCTGGTGGCTTTGGATATGGATGCAGTAGCCAATACTGGGGCATATGCCTCTCACGGGCACTCGGTGGCCGGGGCTGCCGGCTCGAAATCCCGCTCACTTTATCCCCGGTCGGCCATGCACTACCATGCCCGAACCGTTTATACGAATACCCCAACAGCCGGTGCCATGCGGGCTTATGGAGCGCCACAGTTGATATTCGCGGTGGAGTGCATCATTGAAGAAGCGGCCCGTAAAATCGGTATGGATCCAGTAACTTTCCGGATCCAAAATGTCGCGCGACAGGGCGATACGGATCCGCTTACCGGCGAGCGCTTTGAAAGCTGCGGTCTAATTGAATGCCTTCAACAAGGCAAGGAACTGATTGGCTGGGATCAAAAGCGGGCGTCTTGGCCGAAGAAACAGACCGGGCCACTGCGTCGCGGATTGGGTGTGGCTTGCTTTAGCTATGCCTCCGGTACGTATCCAGCCTGCCTGGAAATTGCCGGAGCACGCATCATTCTCAACCAGGATGCCTCACTGCACATTCAAGTGGGCGCCACTGAAATCGGCCAGGGCCTGGATACGATTGTGGCGCAGATGGCCGCCGAAACAGTGGGTGTTCCCTTTGCGGATGTGCATGTGGTCTCCACTCAGGACACCGACGTGGCCCCATTTGATACCGGCGCTTATGCCTCGCGCCAGGCCTATGTGGCCAGCAACGCCGTGTTTCGGGCGGCCCGAGAGTTGAAGGCCAAAATCCTTGAACATGCGGGTCGGGTTACCGGAATCCTGGGCGGTGAGCTCGACATTCTAAACGGGAATATTGTCGATCGCAAAGATCCATCCCGCAAAGTCATTGCGCTCAAAGAAGTGGCGCTGGATGCCTATTATGATAAACAACGTGGCGGTCAGCTTACGGCAGATGTCTCACATAAAACCTGCACCAATGCGCCCACCTTCGGCTGCACCTTTGTTGAAATCGAGGTGGATATACCGCTGTGCAAAGTGGATATCAAAGAAATATACAACATACATGATTCCGGTGTTATTTTGCATCCGGTAATGGCGAAAGGCCAGGTGCACGGCGGCGTGGCCATGGGAATTGCCGCCGGACTTTATGAGGAGATGAAGATCGATTCTGAAACCGGTAAAATATACAATAATAATTTTCTGGATTATAAAATCCCGACGGTTGTGGATGTGCCGGATATCGGCTGTGAGTTTGTCGAAATCTATGAGCCATCATCGGGTTACGGAAATAAGGCCTTAGGAGAGCCACCGATTATTGCACCACCGCCAGCGATCCGCAACGCCATCTATGACGCCACCGGCATCGCCATTAACGAGTTGCCCATGACGCCGCACACGCTGTTTCGGTATTTTAAAAAAGCCGGGCTGATTTGAATTAGATTTCACCGCGCGCTTTGTGTCTCCGCGGTGGGCAAAATCAATCCAATCCTAAATAAGGAGAATGAATGTTTAATTTTAAAAGCTATGCCAAGGCCGGCAGTGTCCAGGAAGCGATTCAACTGTTGGAACAAAACCCCGATGCACACCTGATTGCCGGCGGTACCGATATGTTGGTTAAACTGCACAAGGGCAAGGCGCAGTTTGATCATCTGGTGGATATTCACGATGTCGCCGAACTCAATTATATCACCCAAAACGATGAAGGGGATATCGTTATTGGACCCCTGGCAAGCTTTACCCAAGTGGCTGAATCGGAACTGATTTGCCAGCACATTCCGATCCTCTCGCAGGCTGTCCTCACCATCGGCGGGCCCCAGGTGCGCAACATGGCAACCATCGGCGGTAATCTATGTAACGGCGTGCCCAGTGCCGATAGCGCTACTCCCTTGATCGCTCTAAATGCTGCGGTGACGATCGAAGGCAGGGACGGTTCTCGGCAAATGCCCCTTGAATCTTTTTTTCTGGGTCCCAGCCAGGTGGCGCTCGAGCAACATGAAATTTTGACCGCTATTACCATCACCCATGATAATTATGCTGATTACTTCGGCCATTTCCATAAGTATGCCATGCGGGAGGCCATGGATATTTCAACCATCGGCTGTTCGGCCGTCTGTAAAATTGAGGACGGCTCCCTGCACGACCTGCGACTGGCCTTCGGCGTAGCCGCACCGGTTCCCATCCGCTGTAAGGAAACGGAAACCAAAGTCCGGGGCCGTAAAATTAAATCGAAACTGCTCACTGAAATCGCCAAGTATGTATCAGCTGATGTTCGCCCACGGACGTCCTGGCGAGCAGCCAAGGAATTTCGTATGCAAATTATCACCACCTTGGCCCAGCGGGTTGTCGAGCAGGCCATATTGAAGGCAGGAGGTACCCTACATTGAATCTTAAGATCACCCTTACGGTAAACGGCAAAACAAAAGAAGTCAGCGTTGATGTGAGACAATCTTTGCTGGAAGCTTTGCGGGAGCAGCTGGGGCTGCTCAGTGTCAAGCAGGGATGCGCTGTAGGCGAATGTGGCGCCTGCACGGTTTTAATCGATGACGTGCCCATTGATGCCTGTCTCTATCTGGCGGTCTGGGCCGACGGCAAATCCATTCGTACGGTTGAAGGTGAAAGCCGCGACGACAAACTTTCCCGTGTGCAACAAGCCTTTGTGGATGAAGGCGCAGTGCAGTGCGGCATTTGTACCCCCGGATTTGTGATGGCAGCCACGTCTTTTGTCGAAAAGCATAAGCCGCAAAACGTCAACCGCTATGACATAAGACGCGGTTTGGCCGGTAACTTGTGCCGCTGCACGGGGTATGACACCATTGTGACTGCGGTACAAAAATGTCTGGATGATGACGATTAAACGTCAGTTTTTCGCAAATTATGTGCAGCTCAGAAACTCGGCTCTCTACTCGAATTCGAACGCATCAGCAGTCAACTCGATTTGACAATTCATTCGGCCATATTATTTTAATCCCAATCCTTTGTATGCGGGTTAACCCTGCTAAATATAAAATTACAAATCTGGCGTCATTGTCTGTTAAAGGCCGCCTTTCATCGGAGGACAATTATGGCAAAAGTCTCTAGGGAGAAAAGAACTAAAAAAGTCATTGAGGTGTTGAACAAGGCCCGTGCCATGGAGCTACAAGCGATACATCAGTACATGAACCAACATTATAACCTGGACGATCTCGATTATGGAGAGCTGGCGGCAAAGCTAAAGCTGATTGCCATCGATGAGATGCGCCATGCCGAGATGTTTGCCGAGCGTATTAAAGAGCTTGGCGGTGAACCTGTGACAGGGCATGACGGCAGCGTTAAGAAAGG
>JAAUXY010002231.1_pt1 | contig 16931 bp, 13 predicted proteins | sample 7278121 | NCBI WGS metagenome assembly JAAUXY01 (sample SAMN14350117, study PRJNA611818) | marine sediment metagenome | isolation source: surface marine sediment (1.8m) | place: French Polynesia: Moorea | collected 2018-08 | reverse complement strand
CGCGACGCGAGACCCGTGTGAGCCGGACCCTCGCCGACAATGAAGAGGGCCCCGATCATCACCACGACAGGCGCCGCAAACCCCGCTAGAGCTTCGGCCGTCGTCAGCGCCCCGACGGCCACCAGAGCCAGTAGCGACAACAAAGCTACCAGGTCGACGCGAAGCCGATCCGAAGCGAACAACGCCACCGCCGTGGCGAGGATGATCAGTACGAACGCTGCTTGTGTCATCTCAGGTCGTCCTCCGAGCTCGGCAGCAACTCTAAAGCTATCCTGGACCAGGTCCGAGGGACCAGGTCCGGGTCCGAGGTGCCACCCAAGTCGGTCACGTCCGAGGTGCCACCCAAGTCGGTCAGCCCGGCGCCCGTAGGGCGAGCGAGCTGGAGACGAGTCCGTCCGCGCCGATAACGCCCAAAAGGAGGGCGATTTTGCTGGCGAGCGTCAACCGGCGCCCGGACGATCGTGCAGTGCCTTCGGCCTACCGCTGAACGAGGACCTCGTTCATCCTGGTCCAGGACCTGTGGTCCATCAGTCGCCGAAGACCATCTGTCTGATGCCTTCGCGGAAGGCCTCGGCACCGACCTCCCGACGTTGGTCGAAGAACTCGACGGCGTCTTTTCCCGCAACGTAGGTGACTCGGCCCTCGCCATCCGTCGCGGCCTCGTAGACGACGTCCGCGATCGTCTCGGCGGTGGAGTACCCGCTGACGCGTTCGGGGGCGGTGAGTGCGGAGAGCACCTTCTGCATGTCGTCGGCGTAGGCGGGGTGTTGGCCCATATCGAGGGAGCGGTTGAGGAAGTCGGTCTTGATGCCGCCCGGGGCGACGGTCTTGACGCGAATGCCGTAGCGCCCGAGCTCGAAGCTCATGCTCTCGCTCCAACCCTCGAGCGCCCACTTGGTCGCGTGGTAGGGCGAGTTAAAGGGCAACGTTATGTGACCGCCAATGGAGGTCGTCGTGATGATCACTCCCTGTCCCTTCTCGCGCAGGTGCGGAATGAACGCCTTGGTGACGCGGAGCACGCCGACGAGGTTGGTGTTGATCTGGCGCATGAGCTGCTCGTCCGAGGTGCCTTCCAGGGGGCCAGCCAAGCCGTAGCCAGCATTGTTGAAGAGCACATCGATGCCGCCGAGCTCGAGCGATTTCTTCGCCGCGGCCTCGATTTGCTCGGGGACCGTCACGTCGAGTTGGAGCACGGTGATGCGCTCGTGGGCGGCGAGGCCCGCGCCAGCCTCGGGTTTGCGCATGGTCGCGATCACGTTCCAACCGCGCTCCGCGAACAGCTGCGCCGTAGCGCGGCCGAGTCCCGTGGATGCGCCGGTGATGAAGATTGTCTTCGCCATGTCTGACTCCTGCTTTGGGTTGTTGGTTTAGATGGGTTTGGTCGCTTGTTGACCTGCCGCCCGCCAGTCCGACAGGGATGGCCAATGGGCTGAAGAAGACTCGAACGCTTACTCGGCGGGTTTTGTCCCCGTGCGTACAGCTTGCGGGGTCATCCCCGTCCAGTTCCGAAACGCGGGATAGAAGGAATTGGGATCGTCGTAGCCGATTAGAAAGGCTACCTCTGTCATCGAAAGTTGCGTCCGCGTCAAATAGTGGTGAGCGAGCTTTGCTCGGGTTTGATTAAGGATGACACCGAAGGTGACTTCCTCCTGCTCAAGCCGACGCTGGACGGTGCGGGCGCTCGCGCCCACGGCCCGGGCCACGTCACCAATCTGGCTGCGGCCGCTGGGTAGCAGTTCGCACAGAGCCGCGCTCACCCGCTCGGTCATGCTGGTGCGCGCATCGAGCTCGGCGAGCCGGCGCTCGAGCACCGGCTCGAGGAAAGTCCACATGGACGTGTCGGTGGTAAGAAAAACGCGATTCACGTCTTCTGCGTCGAATGTGATTTCGTAGTTCGGGCCGCGGGTCACGGGCACGCCGAAGTAGGAGTCGAAGCCAACCGGGTCCTTTGGATCGACCGGCATCGCGACGCGCGTTGGCACGACTCGGTGCCGCGTCGCGTGGCGCACAAGCGCGACCCACAAAACGAGTTCGCCGGTACCGTAAAGCTCCGGGGGAAGCGGCAGGCCTACAACGCGGGAAGACAGTGTCAGGCCCAAAGTCTCGTCAAGCTCGAGACGACACGGCCCGAGGAGTCGCTTGTAGAGCTGCAGTCGAGTTGCAGCCTGATGGAGATGCTGGGAGCAAAACGCCGCGAAATGGGCTGGGTCAAACATGTCCAGCGTAAGGCAGTCCCCGAGCTGAAGGGCCAGATCCGGCTCGTCGACCTCAGCGTCGAGCGCGTCCCAGAGCGCCGCCCACCCCACCACGTCGACCATGACCGGGTCAGAGACGAAGAGGTTGGCCGGCAAGCCCGCCCGGCGCGCAAGCGACTCGGCCGAAAGATCAAATTCCCGCAGGATCACCCGCCAGAAGGGTTCGAGTCTAAACGTGTTGGTCATCTGCGCACTCCGCGAGAAATTGTAGAGATGGACGAGGCGCAATACACTGGCCAAGCGCGCCAACGCCCTTGGCGATCACGCCATAGACAGCTCTGCCGGCCGCGGTCTGGGCAACACGGGTAAGCCCAGGTCGCCCGAGGCAGGTCGCCCGCCCGAGGTGCCACCCAAGTCGGCCATATTGAACAGATCAGGCCAGCTGCTGTAGTCTGACGACTGACTGAGGGGAGAAATCGTGGTTTCCATCGCCAGCAATACAAAAATGCGGAGCGAGCCGGCCTCCGAGCTCGGCAGCAACTCTACCGCTATCCTGGAGCAGGTCCGACAAACCAGACGCCCGGTAGCACTGCAGCAAGAAGGGCAGGACATCGCGGTCGTTGTAGATATCGAGAGCTATCAGAGCCTTCTCGATGAGATCGATCTCCTCCGCGACATTCAGGTCGGTTTGGCAGACGTCGATGCGGGCCGCGTGATCGCCCATGAAGAAGTCCGGGAGCTATTGCAGAAGCGCAGGAATCGAAACGCCTGGTATCCGTGATTGCGGTTCGCCATTCGCGTCAACGCCCTCTGACGATGGACGATCTGCAGGCCGACCTTTGATTCACCGTTCTCCCGCGTCTGACGATGCGGTGTACCATCCGCGCATGGGATGGATCTCGGTCGTCTTTGCCCATAAGGTGATCGGCGTCGCCACGAGCGGCCAGCGCGACGGCGAGGCTCTGCGTAGCCGGCTGCTACGCTCCGTGGGTCTCGATCCGGCGGACCCGGTCGATCCCGAGCAGCTGATCAGCGACACTGAGTTCTTCGGTCTGCTGGAGCGGATCGCGCGGGTCGAGGGAGGGCGGGACGTCGCGCTTCGCGTGGGCGCTTCGATGCGCTGCGACGACTACGGCGCCTTCGGCCTGGCCTTCAAGTCGGCGGTCGATCTCGAGAGCTCGTATGTTCGAGTGGAGCGGTACGGCCGGGTGGTCACCAGCATCGCGAACTTTCGCGTCGTGCAAGGCGCGCGTTCTGCGTTCATGGAGGTGATCCCGGGAACCGACGAACGCCCAGGGCTGCGCATGACCAACGAGCTCGCGCTCGGAGCGGCCACCGCCCTCAGCCGAGAGGTCGGCCAACAGGACTTCGCCCCCCTCGCGGTTCACATCTCGCACTCGGCGCCGGACGACGCATCCGCATTCGAGGCGCACTTCCGCTGCCCGATCCACTTCGGCGCGCTGCGCGACGCTCTCGAGGTGTCCCACGACCAGCTGCGACGTCCCAACCGCCTCGGCGATACATCGATCTCCCGGTTCTTCGACACCCACCTCGACGGCGCGCTGGCCGAGCTTCCCGAGGACGGGGGCCTGGGCCTTCGCGTGCGGGTCGAGATCACCCGGGCATTGAGCGAGGGTGTGCCGACGCTTCCGCGGATGGCCGCGCGACTGGGGATGAGCGGCCGGACCCTGCAGCGGCGACTGGGAGAGGCCGGCCTCAGCTACCGGGATCTTGTCGACGAGTCCCGGAAGCAGCTCGCGGATCGCCTGCTCCGCAAGACCGACTACGGCCTCGCGGAGATCGCCTTCCTGACCGGGTTCTCCGAGCAGAGCGCGTTCCATCGGGCCTTCAGCCGGTGGACGAGGCAGACCCCTCGGTCCTACCGGGAAGAAGCTCGGCTCAGTCCACGCTGAAGGACATCAACGCGACCGGGAGTGCTGGTATGTTGGCCTCTGGGCAACGCTAAGAAGACTTTCAGCCAGCCTGGTGAAGTGGCGCGCCGACCCAGGCGGCGCGAAGCCGGCTGGGAGGGATGCCGAACAGACGCCGGAACTCGCGGCTAGTGTGTCGTAAGCCCTTTACTCATCGCTTGAGCTCGCCCTGAGCACGGTCAAAGCCCCCTTCTTTTTGGAAAAGAACGCCGCTCCCTATGCTGGAATGGTTCACTTAAGCGTTTAGAACGCATGTCCAAGCTCCGCCAACTCGTCAGAAAACATTTTTGGCGCAATGAAAAGCTTGGGAACTGCGATGAAAACGCTTTCCGGCACGATGCAAAGCTTGGGAATGGTGTTCTTTTCGTTTTCTCGGGCGACAAAAAGCCGTGGACACACGCTCTCAGCGTCATATCAGGGGCCTCAGGACCGTTATCGGACCTGATCCGCGCAAGCTACGACGGCGGGCCTGGGAGCAATCGCACTACCCACGAGCAGCAAGTACGCTTTAGGCGACGCATCCTTCTATTCAGATAGCGGCGAGTTGGCGGGCTCCGGCATCAAGGTCGGATCGGCGCGCGCACACTCCTATCGGTGGCGACTTGGCCCGGCCAGGTGCCGTGCGCGCGACCGCTACGGGCAGGGCGGCAAGACCGGGGTGCCAAGACCGGGGTGCCAAGACCGGGGTGCCACCCAAGTCGGTCACCAAGTCTGTCCGAGGCTCTCGCGAGGTTGTTGCCGTGCCGCCAGGATGAGGAGGAGCCAGGAGAGCGGGAGGACCGACAAGGTCTCCCATGGAAAGGCCGCTGTTTGCAGCGTGAAGAGATTGGCGTCGATCCCTCCGACAGTGCGAAAGAGGGCCACCCAGTGGGAGAGGGCCAGCGCCGCCGCGCCGATCCCTAAGGCTCTGCGTTGCCACCCGGCCCGGGTTCGAGACCAGACCGCCAGCAGGAGGATGATATCCAGGTAAGGGAGTGTCCAGTTGACGGGGCGCCCCCAGAGGAAGAGGGCGTAGGCCAGTCCGAAAGCGAGGGCGAAGCTCAGGGCACGCCACCGGATCCACCAGAGCGAGGCCAGCAGCAACCCGCCCCAGAGCAGGAGGGCAATCTGCTGAGCCGTGCCGGCTTCCATCCCGAAGTTGACCAGCACCTGCAGCGGCGTCCGATTCCAGATGCTCATCGGAGCCTGTTCCTCCAGGGGCAGGACCAGCCATTGATGGGCCAGAGCGCTCTGTAGATATGCCACGGCCTCGGCGCGTAGCCAGTCCGGCCAGCGCAAGACCTCCAGCACGATCAAAGAGAGCGTACCGGTCGCGGCCACGGCGAGGCATCGAAAGGGCGTGCGCCGATCTCTACCTCGAAAGATCAGAATCAGTCCGAAGGCCGCGACGAACAGAGCGTAGAACGGCTTGATCAGGATCATCAGGGCACAAGGAAACGCCGCCATCAGACCGTGGCCGAGCCAGAGCAGCCGAGCACTGAGCAAGGCCAGAAACAGCAGCACGAGCTCTACATTGAGGCCGGAAAACGAGGCCGCGACATCCCATGAACCGACGATCAGCAGCAGCCACCAGGCGGATGGCTTAGAGCCGTCATCGGCCACTCCATCCAGCCAGAGCTTGCCGAAACCGACAATCGAGATCAGCACCAGGAGTGTAAAGATACCCGTGTTGAGACCGGCCTGATAAACCAGGAGCGCGAGGGTCGGAGGATAGAGGTACGGCCCGGAGGGCTGAGGGGCCTCCGCCTTCTCGGTCCTCTGACCGTCCAGCTGCGAGGCAAACTGATGAATGTCCTTCCATGCCGCGTGGCTCTGTTCTGGCGTTCCGTAAGGGGATTTCGAGAGCGCAATCGCTTCTGCCGAGGCTTGGTAGGTCGCGTAGTCGACGGGTAGAGTGCCACGGGCAGCCGACTCGACGAGTAGCAGGCCGAGGAGCGAAACCAGCCCACGAAGAGACCCCACGGAAGGTAGAGCCGCCATCGGCTGAAAGGGACTTGCATGGGTTGGTGGTGGCTCAGCTACGAACGATACCGGGCGTCTTTGCCGGTCCACCCTTTTTGCGGTCCGGGTGGTCGCGTTCGCGAAAGCGACGCAGCCCTTCGGCCGTATCGGGATGAAAGAAGGACTTGTGAAAACACTCAGCTTCGATGCGAAGCCCTTCATCCAGCGGCTTGCCGGAGCCCCGCATAGCCGCTTCTTTGTCGGTTCGGATGGCGCGCTGCGGAAGCGTGGCGATGAACTTCGCGAGCTCCATCGCCCGCACCAGGCCCTGACCCTTCGGCACCACTTCATTCGCCAGCCCGATGCGATAGGCCTCCTCGGCATCGATCACCTTGCCGGTGAGGATGAGCTCCATGGCGCGGCCCATGCCGACGATGCGCGGCAGGCGCTGCGTTCCGCCATCCGCCAGGCCGATGTTCCAGCGGCGGCAGGTCACGCCGAAGGAGGCGTGTTCTTCAGCGATGCGAATATCGGCGAAGCAGGCCCATTCGAGCCCGCCCGCGTAGGCGACGCCGTTGACGGCGGCGATGATCGGCTTGTAGATGTCGGTCCAGCGGCTCGGGCCGAGGACACCCGGCTGTTCCCCACGCTCATGAGAGGCAAGGACCGAGTCCGCCGGGCGAGCGAACGAGGAGCCCTCGGTCGACGCAAGGTTGACGCCACCGGTCAAATCACCTCCAGCGCAGAACGCCTTGTCGCCAGCTCCGGTGATGATCGCGACCGTGGATTGCTCGTCGTCGCGGAACGCATCCCAGGCGTGGACCAACTCGTTGTGAGTGGTGAGCCCGATGCAATTCATCACCTCCGGACGATTGAACCGGATGACGGTTACCGGGCCGTCGCGCTCGACCGCTATCTGTGCGTATTCCACTCTAGAGTTCCCACTATGACGACAGTTCGCTGCGCTTGCGCGGCTGCTCGCTCGGGGGCGCCTGGCTGTAGTCGCCGAACGGGCCGTCGCGGCGGGTGACCGCCTCGCGCACCCCTTGCGACGCCGCGACGCGCACGAAATCGCGACCCTCGGGGGTGTTGCGCATGATTCCATCCAGGATCGGACCGAGGGTCTGGGTGCTCTGCAGCCCCATGTTCTCGTAGGTCTGGTTGACGATCAGCTTCATCGAGACGAGCTGGGTCAGCGGGATTCCCGCCAGCTTCGCCGCCAGCTCGTCGACCCGGCGGTCGAGCTCCTCGAGCGGATAGGAGAAGTTGATCAGCTCGATCTCGGCCGCCTCTCTGCCGCTCACCCACTCTCCGGTGAGCGCGTAGTACTTCGCCTTGGCCAGACCGAGGCGATAAACCCACATACCCGTCAGATGGCATCCCCACACCCGCGCGTAGGGGGTGCCGAAGCGCGCGCAGTCCGAAGCGATGACCAGGTCGGCGCATAGGGCGAGCTCAGAGCCGCCGCCGACGCAGTAGCCGTGTACCTTCGCGATCGTCGGCTTCGACCCCCGCCAGAGCCCCATGAACTTGGGGACGTAGCTGAGGTAGTGGTCGGTCACGAACTGGACATCGATGCCGGGATCGTAGTCCGCTTCGGTGAGCCCCTCGTAGTGCTCCAGGCCACCGGAGAAGTCGAAGCCACCGCAGAAGTTGTCCCCCGCGCCCTCGAGGATGATGACTTTCACGCCCGGGTCGGCGTTGGCCCGGTGCAGAGACTCGTCGATGCCTTGGATGACTTCCAGGCGCAAGGTGTTGGCCTTGGCCGGACGGTTCATGGTGATGGTCGCGATACCGTTGTCGGTGCTGTAGAGGACGACGTCTTCAGACATGGCGTTTCCTTTATCAGGGCGAGGTCGTGAGACCCGAGGTGGATGGGAAAGTCGAATCCAGATAGCGATCCAGGAGTGTGCGAGCGTCTCCGGCGAACATGTTGAAACGGCCGCGCAACTGGAGGACGAGCAGGCCGGTGATGTGGGCGAAGAGGGCCGACGCTTCGAGATCCGCGTGGCTCTTGCCGACGCAGGCGGCCATATCCTCGAGGCCGAACGCGTTCAGCTCGGCGAGCTGCCGGTTCAAGAGCTTGTTGAGCTCATCGCCCACGCCTTTGCGCTTCAGGCCAGCGGAGAGATAGAAGCTGATGGCGAACTCGGAGGGTCGCTCGAGGTAGTAGTCGAGAATGCAGAACGCGCGGGCGCGGACGCGCTGTGCGGGCTCATCGAGCCCGGCACCCGCCTCGGCCAACCGATCGGCGAGCTGCCTCAGCGAGCGCTGAAGGAGCTCGGCGTAGATCTCCTCCTTGCTCTTGAAGAGCGGATAGATCGCGCCCGTGGTGCAGCCCGCCGCCCTGGCGATCCGTCGCATCGACGCGCCGTCCAGCCCTTCATCACTGAAGACCTGGGACGCGGCGGCGACGATGCGCTCCCGGCGCGCATCGCGCATGGCTTCGGACCAGCTTGCTTTCGCCGGCTTGGGCTTCGAATCGTCAGGCATGACGAATTTATAACAGTGTTACGTGTGTGTTGCAAGATGAATATATGGTCTGTTTTCACGGATGACGTTCACCGTCTCGGCGGCGGAAGGGGCTCGGTTGTTCGTCGACGGTCAGCTCGCCGACAGCTTGCCGAACCTGGGCGGCGCGGCGTTTGCGCCCGGCGGCGTCGTCACCCTCGGGACCCGCAACTACAGCAGCGGCAATCGCTGGTTGGGCGGATTCATGAATGACGTGCGAGTCTGCAGTCGGGCTCTGAGCCAGGCGGAGATTCAGAGTCTCATGCCCTGAGCCCGACTCTCCTTGGTCGAGAAGCGGATGCTTTGGGGCTCTGCAGGTTTCTGCACAGCTGAATAGCGTTTGTTTCCAGGCTCTGCAGGTTTCTGCAGAGCTGAATAGCGTTTGTTTCCAGGCTCTGCAGGTTTCTGCAGAGCTCCGAAACAGTTGTTATTTCGCTCTGCAGGTTTCTGCAGAGGTCTGAGGAAGCTGTTTCCTCGCTCTGCAGGTTTCTGCAGAGCCGAATAACATTTGTTTCCAGGCTCTGCAGGTTTCTGCAGAGCCCAATAGCGTTTGTTTCCAGGCTCTGCAGGTTTCTGCAGAGCCCAATAGCGTTTGTTTCCAGGCTCTGCAGGTTTCTGCAGAGGTCTGAGGCAGCTGCTCATCGATCTGGTCGAGACCCGCAGACTCCGGCAGCCGTCGATCCCGAACGCCTCCGCGCTGTCAACGCTTCAGTGTTGATCGGACGGTCTCGTGGTCGTAGGTGGTCAGCTCGAGCCGATGGCCCCAGGGATCGCTGAAGTAGACTGAGAATGCTTTGCCGTGGTCGGACGTCAGGTCCGCGGTGACCTGGCGTCCCTGGTGGTCCACCAGTTCGAGCTCGGGCAACTTCCTGAGAAATTCCACGAAGCCCGCGGCGCCGACCCGAAAAGCGACCAGGTGAAAGCCGGCGGTCTCACGGTCCTCCTGGGGCGTGCCCCTGAACAGCGCCAGCTGGGTGCTGCCGCCGTCGCTCGAGATCATCAGCGGGCCGCCCGGATCCTCGGCCCAATGCTCGTACTCCGGAACGATTTCGAGACCCAGCACTCGGGCGTACCAGGCCGCTGCCTGGCGCCGTCGCGGCACGAAGAATTCGACGTGATCGATCTGGTCGACTCGAAATGGGCTGCGGGAGGGTGAGTTATTCATGACGGCAATCCTAGCCGCTATTTAGATGGGCTCATCCGCGGTGACGGATCTTGCGTATGATTCGCGCGAGGAGACCCGATGGAAGATGTGAGACACGGCTTTGATTCCCTGGCGGATGAGCAACCGGTCAGCCAGGAGCTGACCGGTGAGGTCACCGTCATGCTCGAACGCTGGGTGGCCGGTGATCAGAAGGCGATGGACGACCTCCTGCCCAAGGTCTATCAGGAGCTGCGAAATCTGGCGGGCAGGTATCTGAAACGCGAGCGCTCGGACCATACCCTGACCCCCACCGGCCTGGTACACGAGGCTTACCTGCGCCTCCTGGGCTCGGATCTCGAGGGAGCGACGGTAGAGAATCGGGTCCACTTCTTCGCGGTCACGGCTCGGGCGATGCGCCGTATCCTGGTCGAACACGCCCGTCGCTACCAGGCCGCGCGCCGGGCCTCGCCCAAGGATCGCGTGGAGCTTGAAGACGACGCCATGTGGGCGCGCATCGAGCCGCCGCCGGCGGAGATCCTCGCCGTCGACCAGGCCCTCGACAGTCTGCGCAAGGTCAACCCCCGACAGGCGGACGTGGTGGAGATGCGCTATTTCGGCGGGCTCACCGAAAGCGACGTCGCCCGGGTCCTCGACGTCTCGCGCGGGACCGTGGCGAGAGATTGGCGGGTAGCGCGACTGATGCTCTCCCGCAGCCTGGGGAAAGATCCGTTCCCCGGGAGCGAAAAGACACCGGCTTCTTAGGACTTCGGCGTGGCGGCCGAATCGCGCGAAGCCGAGCTCAATCGCCTCCTCGGCGAGGCGCTGGAACTTCCTCCCGAGCAGTGGCGACCCTTTCTCGAGGAAGCCGCCAGCGATCCTGAGCTGGCGCGCGAGGTCGAGGCCTTGCTCCAGGGCGAGGCCGGGCTCGGCAGCTTCCTGAAAGGGCCCGACTTGCCGGCCTCGGAGGCGCCGACCATCGAGAGCGCGACGGTGCCGTCTTCCCGGCAGGCGAGCTCGGAGCCGGGGCGCGAGGCTCCGGGCTCTCTGCGCGACCTGACCCTCGCCGATCGATATCGGCTCATTGATCTGCTCGGCAAAGGCGGCATGGGAGAGGTCTACCGCGCCGAAGACTTGAAGCTCGGTGAGGAGATCGCTCTCAAGCTGCTGCCGCGGGCGAAGCTCAATCAGTGGCAGCAGCGGCAGCTGTACTCCGAAGTGCGAATCGCCCGACAGATCACCCACGCCAATGTTTGCCGAGTGCACGACATCGGGGAGGCGGAAGGCCTTCACTTTCTGACCATGGAGCTGATCCGGGGAGAGAACCTCGCCGAGTTGCTCAAGGCTCGAGGCATGCCGGAGATCGAGCACGCGACCCGCATCGGTGTCGAGGTCTGTGAGGGCTTGAGCGCGGTTCACCAAAAGGGCATCTTGCATCGCGACGTGAAGCCGGCCAACCTGATGATCGACGAGGCGGGCCGGGTTCGTCTGACCGACTTCGGAGTGGCGGGCCTGGCTGGTGAAGCGGCGATCGGCGGAACGCCGGCTTATATGGCGCCGGAGCTGATCTCCGGCAGAGAGGCCTCGGTCCAGAGCGAGCTCTTTGCCCTCGGCGTCGTGCTCTATGAGTTGTTCACTACCCGGAGACCGTTTCGGGCCAGGGCCCTGGCGAGGCTCAGCCGGGGGCACCAGCAGGATTCTCCGGTGCCTCTATCCGAGCACCGCGCCGGCGTTCCGCCGGTGATCGAAGAGACGATCCTGCGTTGTCTGGCCGTCGATCCGGGAGCGCGTCCGACGTCGGCCGCGGTGGTCGCGTCGGCATTTCGCGGCGGTTCGGTACCGGCTGAAGTCGGCACCGAGATCCGCCTGCGCGAGGCGACGCCGCCGCCGTTTCCCGATCAGCCCTATCCGGTCCTGCTTCCTTACCAGCATCCGGATCTGTTCGCCGGTCGAGACCGGGAGATCGAGGACCTTCGCGCGCGGCTCGGTCTGCCGGTGCCGATCCTGGCGCTCTGTGCGCCCTCCGGCGTCGGTAAAAGCTCGTTGCTGACCGGAGGCCTCTACCCGAGCCTGCGCGCGGCCGGTCACCCCGCCGTCCTCGAACGATATCCCGCCGAGCCCGGCCTGCTCGGTCGGCTGCTCGACGGCCTGCTCCAGGCGGAGGGCGGGATTTCGATGGGGGACAGCGAAATCGAGGGGTTCGTCAGCCGCTTGATCAGGGTCGAAGACCTGGCCGACGGTGCGCCGCCGATCCTGATTCTCGATCAGGTCGAAGATCTCTTTCGGCTGGCCGGGGCCAGTCGGACACGGGCGGTGCTCGGTCTGCTCTTGGCCGCTACTTGCCGGCGTCCGCCGGGCCGTGCCGCGCCGCCGTGTCGCTGGGTCCTGGCCTATCGCGAGGAATATCACGGCGCCCTGACCGCCTGGCTGACTGACGTCTGCGCGGACGCTGAGCGGGAGGGGCTCGGGGAGGGTCTGGCGGCGCTTCCCCGAGATCTGAGCAAGCCGGATCGGCTGCAGGTCGTGCCGCTCGAACCCCTGGCGACGCCGATTGGATCGACCCTCGATCTTCGCGCCGACGCGGCCCGCGTCTTCTTAAGCGCCATCCGCGCTCCGCTGGTTCTGGAGCGCGACGGCAAGCCGCGTTATCCGTGGCGCTTTGCCGAAGGCGCGGACCAGCGTCTGGCCGACGCGATGGCCGAAGCGCGCTTGGACCAGCTCGACGCGCCACTGGCGCCCAAGCTCCAGGTCGTTCTCGCATACCTGCTCGAGCAGGCATCGCCGCCGGACGAGCAGGGCATCCGCTGGATTGACGTACCGGACGACATCGGCCGATTGATCGACCGGGCCCTCGACGATCATCTGAGAAGGGTTCTCGAAGCGGCCTTTCCCCAGGCGAGAGGGGTCGCCCAGGGGCGGGCCCGGGCTGTCCTCGCCCTACGCCAGCTGGCCTCGGTCGCCAGAGATCGAGGCGGCTCCTTGCCGGCAGCGAGGCTCGAGCAGGCGATCGGCGACGACGGCCGACGCATCCTCGAGATCCTGGCCGGGCCGGCGGCGCGCCTGGTGGTGCCGAGCGTCGGGGGGGACGGGCAGGCTTACCGCTTGTCCCACGACCGGATTGCGGAAGCGGTCGATCGCCTGGTCGACGAGGAGGGGCGCCGCGGCGGGCTGGTGATCGATAGCGAGCTGCTCGCCCTGCGGCGCAGGATCGGGTTGCAGAGCGCGCTATATCACTCGGGGGAGAAGGACGCGACGGCGCTGTCCGGTGCCAGTTTCCGCCAGATCGCCCGCCACGCCGACGCTCTTTTGTGGGACGACGAGCGCCGGAGCTGGTGGCAGGCGTGTCGACGACAACGGCGTTTGGATCACCTGCGGCGCGCTTCGATCGCCGTGTTGGCTTTGCTCGCGATCGGCCTGGGAAGCCTGGCGATTCGCACCGTGGTCAGTCATCGGGCTGAGCGTCAGGCGAACCTCGAGAGGCTAGCCACAGGCGATCCGGAGTCAGCTTTCAGAACCCTCGACTCGGCCCTGGATGACTTCCAGCCGGACGACCTGCTGGCGGCACTCAGACGGCGACCCGAACCTCTCGACCTTCTGGCGAAGGGGCTCGGCGGAATCGACGGCCAGCGCCGTGCCCGGGCCCTAGTGAGGGTCGCTGAGCTCTTGCTGCCCCTGATCGAGGAAGATCCTGAAGAACGACATCAGCGACTGGCGTCGCTGCTCTGGGCCCTCGATTATTCCGCGGTGGAGGAAGACGCCGCCGAGAGCTTTCGTCAGCGAGCGCTCGCGCCGCGATGGGTCTCTCACCCGCCGCCTTCAGAAACGGAAGAGGCCTGGGTCGCGATTCCCGGCGGCAGTTTCTGGATGGGGGCGGGGCCGGAGGAGGGCCGCACCGGCGACGACCACCTCGACGAGCTGCCGCGTCATCGAGTCACTGTGTCGGCTTTCGAGCTGTTCGCCCACGAGGTGACGAACGCCGAATATCGTCGGCTCTTTCCCGATCATCCGGGGGCGGACGATCTGCCCGCCACCGGCATGAGCTGGTATGACGCGGTGGTCTATGCGGCCTGGCTCGGCGGCCGTCTGCCGACCGAGGCCGAGTGGGAGTATGCCGCGAGATCGGGTTGCGATCATCGGTATTGCACCACCGGAGGAACGCCGGTAGCGATCGATCGAGTTGCCTGGTGGATCGGCAATTCAGCCGGAGAAGACGGCGAGTCGAGCCTGCAGCCGGTGGCGCGGCTGCTTCCAAACCAGCATGGCCTGTTCGATATCTATGGCAACGTCTGGGAATGGACCGCCGACTGGTACGGGCTGTACTCACAGCACGATCGAGTCGATCCCCGGGGTCCGACGGTCGGATCGCCGCCGAATCGCCTGAGTCGAGGCGGCAGCGTCTTCAATCCAGCCGAATGGACGCATCCGAGCGGGCGTCACTCGCAACCCCCCGAACAGGGGAGGGGGCAGACCGGGTTCAGGCCAGCGCGCGACACCTCCCAGTAGGGACGAGGCCTCCTCCTTCACAGGTGAGTCAAGTTTTCGAGCGGGTTGGGAGCCTGGCCCCAGAGGGGCGGAACCTGACGCGATCACCACCTGGGGTTTCGCCCTTCCAGGGTCGTATGAAACTGGGCGGAACCGGCCATTCCTGACTGCTGCGGGGCGCCACCTAACTCCCTGATTCTTCGATGCTTTATCCTATGTGTACTATCGTCGGGGAGTAGCGTATCACAGGGGCGTTCAGGTGGGTCAAGGGGGACTCCTGGGGAAGCACTGGACAATACTTCCTTACGGCCGGCAAGAAATGCCAACAGTCGAAGGGCGCCTTACCCTTATGACCGCCGACTAGATGGCCGCATATGGGCGGTCAATCACAGCATGGGATCGGCGAAGCCCAAACACGCTTGTTTTGACTCGTGGCAGTGGAGCTTATGCGACTGCGGTGCTTAGCGATTCGAGGAAACCGTGGCTAGCCAGTTCCTTCAGCACTCTCATTACTTGATGTTGTATATTGATTTCACCGGTTCCTATAGTCGTAGCAATCTTTCGTGAGATCTCTTCGGTTGTACGCGTTCCGTCTGCTAACTCAAGGACAGCGGCCGCGCACACGTCAATAAGCGCCGCTCCACGGTCCCGAGGATCATAGAGGATATAATCCTCTTCAAATTTTCGGATAATGATATCAGGTCGAAGTCGCAATCTCTCGGATATGGCATTGCGAACCTGCAAATCTGATCCCTGTGTTTTGGATATCAACTGAGCTGAACTGACATTTCGCGTTTCTAGCGAAGGGCTGCCAAGCCGAGTCGAATGCCGAATGGCTAGGAAGGGCGCCGATGGCAGTGAACGATTCGCTATCTGATCACTCTTCATCTCTTCAAGGACTAACTCGGAGGCTGTTACTGCATCGGAAAACTCGAGCTCGAAGCAGGGCAGTTCCTTGACAAGGGAAAGAATCCAATCAAGCTCTCTATGGCCTCTCAACGAATATGAATTGCGGAGCATGGTCATGGCAGCGTATTTCCGTTCAACCGGTCGCAATTCAGCACCTGCACGCGCGGCGCAATGCCGAGGACATATCACTATTGTAAGAGGATCATTTCCCGCCGCGTGGCGACCGTTCAGCTCCTCCGGAGAAACGATTCTCGCAGGCCCAATGTGAGCAGTTTCGCTGACATTTGATGTTAGTCCTAATGCTTCGAGTACATCTCGGCGCAAAAAAATCCGCCTGGGATAACAAGCTACCTCCCTAGTTTCAGTATCAACAGCTCCAATTTCATCCGAGAGTAGATCAAATCCCTTCTGCACTAGAGCTGCAGCTAGAGTACTCTTGCCACAACAAGTGTCTGCCGGGAGCAGTACCGTCCTCCTCCTAAAGACAACAGCAGCTGCATGAAAGATGTGAAGACTCTTCACAGACTTGACAACCCACTGATTTAGTGCGGTACATAGATCGTACCCGGAGCGGATCTCCCATGGCCATACTCGTAAGAGTACATTTGGCGGATCCGTGGTCACTCTCCAAACTGTATTTCGTCCATTTGATGCAGAGACATCCACTAGAAGACTGGCGCGCCAATCTTCGGTCGCGTCATGCACGTCCACATATTCATAACAGCACTTAATCTCTGAGAGAAATTGATCGCTTGGAGATCGAATCCACACTCTGCGACCAAGTAGATTCAGCTCCAACATATAGAGATTACGACTTTTCTCATTTTCTAAAGGTCTTTAGAGAATTGTGACAATAATGTCTTACTTGTCTGGGAGCACTCTGACAGAGCCGACGGCCGAACAAAGCACTGGGCCATCTTCAAATACGTTGACCTTGATCAATGCAAGGTCAAAGGTGCTAGGCAAGATTCGTACCCTAACTGGACCGACGCACGGCTGCGCCGGCGTAACGTCGAGACAAGTTCCTTCAGTGTCCAATATTTCAACGTTTGCGCTACCTCCAGATTGCAGAGCCACCCAACTGAAATCCGCTGTCCTATAACCTTCGTTCTCGATGACACAGTTAAGTGTAACTGTGTCGCCCACATGCCCACTTCCATTGCCCAATTTAACAGAACAGTGGGCGCCTCCACTTGAGGCCATTGCTCTTGCTGCCCGAACGCTCGGGGCAAACACCCCCGATGCAGCAACCGAAGCTAAAGCCCCCTTTATAACTGATCGTCGGTCGTCACCTGATTTTGCTTCCCTCACCCGGGATTTCGCACTGTCGCTCATGAATTTTCTCCTATCTACGTCTACCTTATAGTCGCTCTCCGGCACGCTTCATCCCAGCTACCAGGTCACCTTCAGCCCCATCCAGCGACTCTAACGACCACAGAAGCAATGCATCGAACAATCTCATCTCGAGTCGCCTTCTATCCTCTTGATCACGAATTCTTCTTGGATCGACAATCCATATGCAGGGCGCCGATACCGTTACCCGCAAAATCAGCATAAAGCGACCGTTGCCTCTTAGTATTTTGTACTGTATGATTCTCCGTCTTGTATTTCTACCATACGTCTGATTGTGAGGTCAAGGTGTCTGTGGAAGTTCTGGAGATTGAAAGAATCTTCTTAGTCGATAGATTTTTCTCGTGAGAGGGGGGAGTGATGTCGATGCTCGTCTGGGCTGTCAAGGTTGGCCTCCGTTGGTGCCGGCGCTCCTCGTAGACTCGTCACAGGGCTCGCGCGGCGTCGCTGCGCTCCTGGCGCGGCCCCGGG
>JAAUXY010119760.1_pt1 | contig 16935 bp, 15 predicted proteins | sample 7278121 | NCBI WGS metagenome assembly JAAUXY01 (sample SAMN14350117, study PRJNA611818) | marine sediment metagenome | isolation source: surface marine sediment (1.8m) | place: French Polynesia: Moorea | collected 2018-08 | reverse complement strand
GTCGGCAAGGATTCAGCGTCGAGCAACGCGATGATTGCGTCACGATCATCGTCTCGCGCCGCTCGCAGCTTCATGGCGCAGCCTGCCGCTCGCGCGCGTCGTCCAGCGCGGCGCAGGCCGCCTCGGCGGCCACGCGGACGCGCGGTGTCGGGCGCCCCGTCTCGTCGGCAGGAAGGACATAAAAGCTGTCCGTCCGGGCAGCAGGCAATGTGTCCCAACGCCGCCAGACATCAAAATTCGTCGTCGCCCCGGCGGCAAGGATGACCTCGGGCTGCCTTGCGATCACGGCCTCGACAGCGACGTTCGGCGCCAACTCGTCGAGCTCTGCGAATACGTTGCTGCCGCCGCAGATCTCGAGCACTTCGCTGATGTAGTGTCGACCGTTGACGGTGTAAAGAGGTTGCTCCGAGACCTGGTAGAAGACATCGAGTCGACGCTTGTCGCCGTTCGCATCGCGCAGCGCAGCCAACGCACTCTCGAAACGCTTCGCCTCTTCATCGCCGTTCGCCGCCCTGCCCGTGAGCCTTCCGATCCTCCGCAGTGCGCTGGCAATATCGTCCAGGCCGCGTGTACGGATGACCTCCACGCGGTATCCCAACGCACGCAGTTCTTCGACGGTGCTGGCCGGCATGCCGCTTTCCCAGGCCAGTAGCAGATCAGGTTTGACCAGCGCCAGCTGTTCCTGATCCACGGTGAATGCATCGCTGACGACGGGGATCGATGCGACCTGCGCCGGAAAATCGGAATACGCGCTGACGCCGACGATGCTGTCACCGGCGCCGACCGCGAAGACGAGCTCAGCCAGGTGCGGCGCGAGCGTGACGATGCGGGCGTAGTGCGGTTTTTCGTCGGCGACCGTCGGGTCGTCGAAGCAGGCGCTCAGCATCAACAGCGTTGCCAGCAACGCTGCGAGCCGCGTCACAACGTCCAGCCGTACAGGGTCATGGCCGCGATGACAAACGCCCAGATCATCAGCAACCGGAACACCAGCTTGTTGGCCGCGGTGGCGCCGGCAACGCCGCGTTCGACAGGGGTCTCGTCTTCGCGCTTCTGCAGGTCCAGTGCGCCCACGCCGACCGTTGCGAGCAGGCGTTCGCTGCCCTCGTGCCCGAAAATGCTGCTGTGGTCCATCGCGCGCCACGCCGCCAGCGCCGCATCGAAGTGGCCGGCGGTCGCATAGCCAATCGCCGTCAGGCGCGCCGGAATCCACGCGAGCCAACCGTGCAGTGTCTCGGCGGCTTCCATAGCGCGCTCGCCTGAAGCCTGCTCATCTCTCGACGCATTGAAAACGGTCCGCCGCCGGATAAGGTCGGTTACGCGATAACCCCATGCGCCCAGGGGTCCGAGCAGTACGAACCAGAAGATGACGGCGAACAGTCGGTTGTTTGCCTGTACGACGACGGCCGCCTCGACACATTCGCATCGCTCGAGGGCGTCCGTCGGCACGACGCTCTCGACGATAGCCTTCGCTGTATGCTGTATTTTCTCCTCGTCCTCGGACTGCAGAGCTGCGCAGTAGTCGTCGACGTCCTCGCCGATATCTTTTGGGCCCAGCGAGAAGAACAGCACAACGACGCAGAGGATCAGGTAGGGGAATCCGAGCAGTGCGTCACCAAGCGATAGCGTGACGATGATGACGGGCAGCACCAGCAGGATGGCAAGCGCGATGATCGGGATCAGCGACGGCCAGGTCTCCAGTCGTTCGGCCTGCTTAAGGCCGCGATCGATCAACCGCTCCAGCCACCTTAAGCGTCGCAAGTGAAAGAACTGCGTCGCCAGGCGCTCAATAATGAGTCCGATCAAGAGGGCAATCAGGTGCATGGTTGTACCGGCAGGTTCTTCATATCAGCAAAGTCCATCATACAATCGCAGCCATTCGAAAGCAGGCCCGGGATCGGTCTTTCGGCCGGGCGCAATGTCCGAGTGGCCCGCGATTCGGCGGTTTGACAGCGCCGGATAGGCACGCTTCAGGGCCGCGATGACGCCGGCGAGGACCTCGTATTGCGCAGGCTCATAGGGCACATCGTCCAGTCCCTCGAGTTCTATGCCGATCGAGAAGTCGTTGCAGCGCGACTGACCGCGAAACGTCGATTCACCGGCATGCCATGCGCGTTCGTTGAACGAGACAAACTGGACAAGCTCACCGTCGCGTCGGATCAGCAGGTGGGCGGACACGGTCAGGCCCTCGATCTCGCCAAAGTAGGGATGCGCCGCATGGTCCAGGCTGTTCGTGAACAATTGCTCGATCGCCGGCCCGCCGAACTCACCCGGAGGCAAGCTGATGCTGTGAATGACGACGGTATCGATGGACGCGGACCCGGGCCTCTCGTCGCAATTCCCGGACCGGCAGAAGCGCGCCGGTGATATCAGTCCGCTGCTCGCGTCGACGGTGTATTCCATGGGCTTCAAGCTTGCCTGCAGGGTCTGGACACTGGATAGTCTGCACTGTGTCCCGGACTGTCAACGCCGCGTGAGCCATACCCGACTCTATTTTCCTCATTCCATTTCGGTCGGCGCCCTTCTCGAACTGGGCAGCGACCAGGCTCGTTACGTCGGCCGCGTGCTCCGGTCGAAACCCGGAGACCAGGTGTCGGTGTTCAACGGCGACGACGGCGAATGGCAAACCGAACTGGTCCGCATCGGCAAGAACGATGCAACGCTGCGCGTGCTTAAGCGCCTCGATCCCGCGACTGAATCGCCGCTGGACCTGCACCTCGTGCAGGGCATCTCCCGTGGCGAGCGCATGGACATCGTGATGCAGAAAGCGACAGAACTGGGCGTCAGGCGCGTAACACCCGTGCTGGCCGATCACGGCATGGTGCGCCTGACGAGCGAACGCGCCGCCAAGCGGCAGACTCATTGGCAATCCGTCGCGAACAGCGCCTGCGAGCAGTGCGGACGAATACGGCCGCCCCGGGTGGACCGGCCGTTGCGGTTGAACGACTGGTTCGGCGAGCAACGCGACTACGATGCTTTAAGGCTGATACTGAAGCCCGAGGCCGGCACACCGCTGGCCGCTACCGAGGCGCCCACGGGCACCGTGTGCTTTCTCACGGGTCCTGAGGGCGGCTTCAGTCAGCGGGAGTACGAAGACGCCGCTGCCGCGGGCTTCCACGCCGTAGAGCTCGGTCCAAGGGTGTTGCGGACAGAGACGGCGGCCATCACGGCGTTGGCCTTGGCGCAGTCGCTTTGGGGTGACCTTCAGGCCTGACTGGATTCCTCGGCAACCATGGATTCCAGTTGCTCGAGATCCGGGATCAGCGGGAATTCGTTGATCATCTTCACGCGGCAGAACACGGGTGCGTCGTCCGACCAACCGTCCTTCGCCTCGAGTTTCAATACGTCTTCGTTGACGCGGACCAGCTGTGGGAATCCCTGGGTCAGCATGCCGAAGTAGCCGGTCTTCAGCCTGCCGCTGGTGGCAACGAATACAACGATCCGGGTGCGCCCCGTGATCGACGGCATCTCGTTGCCGAGAACGCCTTCGAAGGCCACGACCGGCAGCACGCGTCCGTTCCAGTTAAACCCGCCGAGCAACCAGTCATGCGAACCCGGATCGCGCTCCGGGGGCGTGTAGCGAACCACCTCCGCGACGCAGGCACGCGGCACGATCAGGCGCTCGCCGTCGAGTGGCACCAGCAGGCTGTACAGTTCTTCTGACGTACTCATCCGAGCGTTACACCCTTGTCTTCGAGCTGACGCTGTATCGCCTCCATCAACTGCGCGTCCTGGTAGGGCTTGCCGAGGTAGTCGTTGACGCCCAGTTCAATGGCGCGCGCCCGATGCTTGTCGCCGACGCGAGACGTAATCATGATGATCGGAACATCGGAGACGCGGTCGTCATTGCGTACGTGCGATGCGAACTCGTAGCCGTCCATGCGCGGCATTTCGATATCGAGGAGGATCACATCGGGCTTGTGATCGGACAGAACGCCGATGGCGTCCAGCCCGTCTTTCGCCGTCACGACCCGCATGCCGTTGCGTTGCAGGAATCGCTCCGTAACGCGACGGACCGTGATGGAATCGTCGACGACCAAAGCCAGCGGTCTGTCATCGACCGGCGCAGGAGCCGCGCTCTTCAGTTCGACAACCGGCGCGCCGGATCGAACCAGTGCGTTGATGTCGAGAATCAGCACGATGCGTCCGTCACCCAGAATCGTCGCGCCCGCAACGCCGCGTATGCTCGAGAGCTGCGGGCCGACTGACTTAACGACAATCTCCTGGCTGGCGATCATCTCATCCGTCAGCAGCGCGGCGGAGAAATCACCGGCGCGAACCAGGATGACGGGAATGAAGGCCTCGTCCTCGGGCAGCTGAGCCGCCTTGCCGCCGAGGTACATGCCTAAGTGACGGAAGCGATAGGTCTGTTCACCGTACTGGAAACTCGGTTCGCTGTGGCTCAGCATGCTCTCAAGCTCCGCCCGGGGGATGCGGGCAACACCCTCGACCGACGGCAGCGGCAGCGCGTAGACCTCGTCGCCGGTGCGCACGATCAGTGCCTGCGTGATCGCCAGCGTGAACGGCAGGCGCACGGTGAAGTTCGTACCCTGCCCGGTCACCGACGAGATCTGCAGCGATCCGCCCAGCTTCTTGATCTCGTTGGCGACCACGTCCATGCCAACGCCGCGGCCGGCGACCTGTGTGACGTGGCCCGCCGTCGAGAAGCCGGGCTTTAGGATCAGCGACATGATCTCTTCGTCCGTAGCCTCGACGTCCGGCGTGAGCAGACCGAGCTCGAAAGCTTTACGGCGGATCGCGCCAACGTCCAGGCCGGCGCCATCATCAGCGACGTCAATGACCATCTCGGCGCCTTCGCGTTGCAGCCGGATCGTGATACGGCCGACGGCCGGCTTGTCGGCTGCCTGCCGGATCTCCGGCGCCTCGATACCGTGAACGACCGCATTACGGAGCATGTGCTGGAACGGCGGCAGCATCTTGTCGAGCACCTGTCGATCGAGCTCGCCGGACGCGCCTTCCACGGCGAGCTCGGCGCGCTTGCCACTGTCGTTGGCCGCCTGGCGCACCAGCCGCGTCAGGCGCGAGACGTGACGCTCGAACGGCACCATGCGCGTCCTCATCAGGCCGTCCTGCAGCTCCGCGGTCACCCGGGACTGTTGCACGAGCAGGCTCTCCGCCTCGCGCGTCACACCGGACAGCAGGTCTTTCAAGCTTTCGAGGTCATTCGCCGACTCGGCGAGCGCGCGCGACAGCTGCTGGATGTTCGAATACCGATCCAGCTCCAGCGGGTCGAAGTCGCGGGCCACAAGGGTTTCCTGGTGGCCCGCCATGATCTGCGCCTCGGTCTCGATCTCGAGCTTGCGCAGCTGTTCGCGCAGTCGCTGCACGGTCGCCTCGAATTCTTCAACGTGGAACTCGAACGAGCTGACCTGCTGATTCAGGCGCGAGTGATAAATACTGATCTCGCCGGCTGCGTTCAGCAGGTTTTCGAGTAGCTCGGCGTCAACGCGAGCCACTTCCTGTCGATTGTCGGCCGTGCGAAGCGGTCGCAGCTCGGTCGGTTCCTGTGCCTCGCCGGTCGGAGGCGTGGCGACCACGAAGGGTTCCGGGCTCGCGGGCGTCGGTTCTTCCGGAGCCTCTTCCGCGCTGTCCTCCGGCGTTTCTTCCGCTGCTTCTTCGGACACTGGTTCGGCGGCCGGCGCCTCGTCCTGCTCCGCGGGTTCTTCCACAGCACCGTCCGACGCTTCGGCCTCCACCGCGGCGGGCGCCTCCTCGACCGGCGGCGCTTCGAGGTCCTGCCGTTCGGCGGCGGCTTCTGGCTCGTCTGTCGGTGCCTCGTCAACCTCTTCGACCGGCGGCGCTTCAGGCTCGTGAGCGACGGTGTCCTGCCCGGTGGCGCCATCGCCGTCGTCGTCGACAAACCCGATCGTCGCAAGGTCGTTGTCCAGCGGCGAATCCAGGATCACCATGCTGACCGTATCGTCAGGCTCCGGCGAGAACGGCGCACTGTCCTCGGTTTCCTCGACCTCGACGGGTTCCTCGGTTTCGGTCCGGGTGATGACCTCTCCGGCGTTGGCCTGCTGCATGCGTCGTTCGATAGCGAGCGCCGATGGCACCGGTTTGGTCGCCAGGACGAGATCGCGCATGCGATGTAATTCGTCGATGCTCGCGAGCAGCAGTTCCTGGATGGCTGGCGTTACCTCGACGGAACCACGCTCGATGGACATCAGCAGGGTCTCGATCTCGTGACTCAGGTTGCCCATCGCCGTGATGCCCGCCATGCGCGCCCCGCCCTTCAGCGTGTGCAGGTCTCGCTTGAGCGCTTCCAGCGGCTGCGCGGCCGTGACGTCGGAGCGCCATGCCTCGAACGCGCTGTCAGCGGACTCCAGCAGCTCTGCCGACTCCTCGGCGAAGATCGAAGCGATCTCGGCATCGTATTCGGAATCCACCTCGGCAACCGGCTCGTCCTCGGTCGCAGGCTCAGGCTCGGCAAGATCCGGCACCGGGATCGGCGCTTCTTCGTTGGCCGGCGAGGCCTCGGTGTGCACGGCGGTCTCGCCGTCCATGTCCGTCGTGTCGCAGATCTCAACGAGGCTCTGAATCAGCTCGCTGTAGTCAGACCGGTCCCGATCCGGCTGATTGATGTCGGCGACGATCGTCTCGATCGCATCGGCTGCCTCCTTAAGCAGCTCAAAACCAGCGGTATCGAAGCCGGTTCGATGGTCGTACAGGCGCCGTACGTAACGGTTCAGCGCGCCGGCGACTGCAACGCCGCGCTCGACGTTGGCCATGTTGGCGCTGCCGTGCAGCGTGTGGCAGGCGCGATGCAGCTTCTCGGTCACCTCGAAGGGCGGACGTTCCTCCTCGCAGGCCTGAACATAGTCTCGAATCGCCGCCAGGTGACCCGCCGTCTCCTTCGAGAAGATGTCGAGCAGCACCGGGTCCATTTCCAGCGCCGCCTCCGGCTCCTTCGTCTCCTCGGACGACTCGATCTGAAGCACCGCTGCATTCGGGTCACCCTCTGCAAACGCGTGCGCCCGCGCCATCAACAGCGTGATATCGGACGCCGGCGAGACGCCGATCTCCAGCTGTTCGATCAGCTCCGGAACAACGGCGGCCGCCTCCATGATGAAGTCGACCATCGGAGGCGTGCGTACCAGCGTGCGGTTGATCAACCGGTTCAGCAGGTTTTCAATGGACCAGCAGTATTCGCCGATACGCTCGGCACCGACCATGCGGCCGCTGCCCTTTAAGGTATGGAACGAACGGCGCACGGTGATCAGGGTTTCCATGTCGTCCGGCTCGTTGGCCCACGGCGGCAGGTTCTTCCTGATCGACGCGATCTCTTCCTTGGCTTCCTCGATGAACAGCTCGAGCAACTCGGGGTCGAGCTTCGTGCCGGCATCGGACACAACGGCGAACGACTGTATCGGCTCTGTCTTCTTGACCGGCTCGGGCTCGGGCTCCGGCGCGGGTTCCGGTGCGGGCTCGGGCTCGGCCTCCTTCAGCCGGGCTTCGACATCGCGCAGGAACGCGAGGCAGGCTTCCGCATTGTCCAGCATGTACCACGGCTCGGACCGGCCGACTTTGACGGTCTCCATGTAGTACTCGATGCTGACGATAGCGTCGGCAAGACGATCCGTTTCCCGCTGGCTGAGCTGCTTCATCGCGCCTTCGGTCAGCGTCAGCATGATCAGGTTGCCCACGCGCTCGATGATGTCCATGGCGCGCGTCTTGTTCAGCATCAGCAGACCGGCCTTGATGCCTCGGACGAGCGACGGGACGCTGTCGAGCCCGTGGGACGGCGCCTGCGCTGCAAGGCTCTGGCCGACGGTCTCCTTGATGCGCGCAAGATTGATAATGCACTCACGCATGACCGACTCGGCGACCTGCTGGTAGTCGGCGGCTTCGCCGGCATCCATGCCTTCCGGCACCTTCGGCGCCGGCGCATCGGACGGCACCGTCAGGCGGATCAGTTGTTGGTCGAGACGATCCTCGACGCGCAGCAGCGTCGACGCGATATCGAGGATGATCTGGTCGTTGGCGACACCGCCGCGCTCGACCACGGATCTCAAGCGTTCAATCTCACCGTCGACGTCGCTGCGCAGTTCGCCGAGGCCGAGAACGCCGAGCGTATCGCTGATCTTCTTCAACAGGTCGAGCTGCGGGACCAGTTCGGAGCTCTTGTTCATGCCCGTGCGGACGAAAATGTCCAGCACGTCCTTGACCCGACCGAGGTCTTCCTTGATCGCCGATGCGACGGTCTCCATCAGTTTCACGCTCGGCGCGGACAGCGCTTCGCGAGCGTGTTCGACCTGTTCGTCCCCCGGCAGAAGTTCCGCCAGGTTGAACGCGGCTCGTATCTCGCCGATCCGCTGACCTGCCGTCGTCGAGCGGGCCACGTAGTAGAGCAGGTTGTTCAACAGGTCATCGATCGGGTTCTCATCAATGGCGCTCGTGCCCTTGTCGATGAGCCTTTTGATTTGTCGATCGGTCTGGCCTAGCAGACGTTTCAGGGCGACCGACGTTTCGAGGCCGCCTTCTCTGAGCGCCTCGAGGACGCCGCCCGTTACCCACCACAGTTGGTACAGGTCATCACGCGACGCCGCTGCCTCAAGCGACCGCGCCACGCCGGACAGTGCCTCGAGATGTCGCTTCGCGTCGTTACCGCCCTTGATCCAGCCCAGCAATGCCAGCTGGTACTTCGGCCGCATGCGTGTCGCCATCGCGATTAGTTCGTCATCAGTCTCCGGGTGCGCAGGCCTCGTGCGTGACGATTGCCCCGGCGCGAGGTTCAACAACAGCAGGGTGCCCTCGGAAAGCAGCGGCTCGCCGCGCGCTGCGCGCAGGTCGTTCAGTAGCGGCAGCAGGACCAGCGCGATATCCCTGCCCCCGCCAAGCAGCCGCTCGATGTAGGACGGCAGCTGGACCATGGCCCGCGTGACGGCGTCCAGGCCGTCTTCGCGCCCCTTGCCGGGAGCCAGCTTATTGAGGTAGCGACAGGCGAGCTCCATCTCCTCGGCGAGCAGGGCGGCGCCGTACGTCTCCGTGATCTGCAATGCGCCACGAACCTGGTGGAGAAGGTCGGCCGCCCGCTGCAGTGACTTGGCGCCACCGTGACCGTCCACACAGTCTTCCAGCGCCACGTGAGCGGTGCGGATCGTCTCCATGAGCTCGGTACTGACAATCGCGAGCGCGTTGCCAGTCTGACCCATCGGGGTCTCCTGATCGTCCTCACTCACAATCGTCTGGTCGGTCATAGCGATGCCGGGTCTCAGCTAGCGGCCTGTTGCTCTTTTTCGGCTGCGGGCGCCGGTGCGGCCGGTGCCGGTTTCGGCGCCGGTGCCGGTGTCGGCGCAGGCACGGCCTTCTGCATACCCTCGGGCAGTGTGAATCCGGAGACGCTCTTCCTGAGCTGTGACGCGAACTCGGACAGCTTCGCGATAGCCGCTGCCGTCGCATTCGTTGCTTTGCCGGTCTGGTCACTGATCTCGCGCAGTCGGGTCGTGCGCCGGGTCACGTCGGCGGCCGAGCCTGCCTGTTGGCGCGCGGAGCTTGAGATGTTCTGTACGAGGCTCGCGATCTGATTCGATACCTGCTCGATCTCATCGAGCGCCGCGCCGGCGTTCTCGGCGAGCAATGCGCCGCCGACGACGTCCGTCGTGCTGCGCTCCATCGACACGACCGCTTCCTTCGTATCCGCCTGAATCGTGCTGACGAGGACCTCGATCTGTTTCGTCGCGTTCGTTGAACGCTCGGCGAGGCGCTGTACCTCGTCGGCGACGACGGCAAAACCGCGGCCGGCTTCGCCCGCCATCGAAGCCTGGATGGACGCATTCAGCGCGAGGATGTTGGTCTGTTCGGCAATGTCGTTAATCAGTTCGACGATGTTGCCAATCTCCTGCGAACTCTCGCCGAGGCGCTTGATGCGTTTGGACGTGTCCTGGATCGTCTCCCTGATCGTGTTCATGCCGTCGATCGTGCGCCGCACGGCCTCGCCGCCCTTGTGCGCGACCTCAACCGAGTGGCGCGCCACGTCTGAAGAACGCTCGGCGTTGCCCGACACTTCCTCGATCGAGCCGGCCATCGATACGATGGATTCCGTCGCCGCGTTGATTTCCTTGGTCTGGTTCTCAGCGGCCCGGGACATGTGCACGGCAGAGCTCTCGGACTGCTTGGCCGCCGCTTCAACCATGATCGCCGTCTCGTTGACGGTTGCAACGAGCTTCCTGAGCTCCTCGATGGCGAAGTTGAAGGAATCGGCGATCGTCCCGGTGATGTCCTCGGTGACCGTCGCCTCGACCGTCAGGTCGCCGTCTGCGAGGCTGCCCATTTCATCGAGCAATCGCAGGATGGCCTGCTGGTTGCGTTCGTTCTGCTCCGCCTGCTGTCGTGCAGCGTCCTCGAAGGTCGCCATCTTTCGGCTGAGCAGGAACAGGACCCCGAGCATGATCATGCCGATCAGGATCAGACCCATTGGCACCCACGGCAGCGCCATGACGCCGTCGGCCAGGTCGCCGGTGGACTGCATGTAGACAAAGGCCATCGCGATGACCAGCAGCAATGCGGCCGTGATCGCGACACCCCTGAATATCTTGGAGGTTTCTTGTGTCTCAGTCATAGTCTTTCGCTCTCAACTGTTCCCGGAGGCTTTGGAGACCGTGTCAGGGCTCTCCAGCTAGTCCTCAGCGGCCTGCAGGAACAGGTTGCTTTCTACAAAGTCGAACAGGTCGAAGACCGGCCACTGGTCGCTGCCGCGTTGATAGGTCCCTTTCAGAAACCGGTCGCAGCGTACAACCGTATCCGTTCTCTCCTGTTTGTATTCCTGGTCGCCGAAGCGACGAAACCCGATAACCTCGTCCACAACGAGGCCGGCGGGGATTTCCCGGTGGTTGACGGAGATCACGCGAGTGTTCCGTCGCAGGGTGGTTCGTCCGCTACCGAGCAGCAACTTGATGTCGGCGAGCGGCAAGAGATGACCGCGCAGGTTGGCAATGCCGAGCATCCAACGTCGCGCGCCGGGCACTCGCGTCATCGTGTCGGGCAACATCAGGACTTCCTTCACCTGGTCGCGGCTGGCGACAAATTGGTCCTCGCCGATTCGAAAGCCGATCCCGACCCATTCGTTGGAGAGTCCGCCTGCCGCCGTTCCTGACTGTGCCTGGATGCTGCGCTGCTCGATCGCCTTCAGCAGTTCGAAAGGTGTCTCGACGAGGCTTGCTAGCTCGGCGCTCATTCAGCCAGCCATCACCGCATTGATCTGGGCGACGAGCTGTTTCTCGCTCACCGGCTTGACCAGGTATTCGACGGCGCCCTGCCGCATGCCCCAGATCTTGTCCGTCTCCTGGTCTTTCGTCGTGATCATGATCACCGGGATGGTGGAGGTCCGCGGATCCTGCGTCAGCTTGCGCGTGGCCTGGAATCCGTTCATGCCGGGCATGACGACATCCATCAGGATGAGGTCGGGCCGCGAACTCGTCGCCTGGCGAATACCATCCTCGCCGCTATCCGCCACGAGCGTGTCGAAACCATTCTTCTCGAGCATGTTCTGGAACAAGTGCAGCTCGGTCGGTGAATCGTCGACAATAAGAACAACAGCCATTGGTCTACCTTTACATCGCGTTGCTGGTTATCTGGTTGGAGATAGCGCCCAGGAGCTCGTCTTTCGTAAACGGCTTGGTCAGGTACTGCTCCGACCCGACAATGCGCCCGCGCGCACGATCGAAGAGGCCGTCCTTGCTCGACAGCATGATCACCGGCGTCTGCTTGAACATCTTGTTGTGCTTGATCAGTGAGCAGGTCTCGTACCCGTCGAGCCGGGGCATCATGATGTCAACAAAGATCAGGTCAGGTTGGTGATCAGCGATCTTCGACAACGCGTCAAAACCGTCGATTGCCGTGAACACCTGGCAACCCTCTTTCGTCAACAGCGTTTCGGCTGTTCGACGGATGGTTTTACTGTCGTCGACCACGAGAATCCTCAGGCCATTCAGTTCATTACTGGACACCGGCGTACCTCACGAGTCCGAGTCGTTGCGACTCTTCTGTTGTCAATCCCAAGCGTTTGAAAAGTCGCCAACTGTCGGCAGCGAATCCCCTAACACGCGACTTGTACCATAATGACATAAAGCTCGCTACGACGCCTCCGGCAGCTTCAAAAATCAGACGCTTCCCGGCGCGTCACGGTATAGTTGTGCGCCCTTTGATTCGAGCGACTCTCGCATGTCCAAGAACAGTTTCTCGGTCGGAATCATCATGGATCCGATCGCGTCGATCACACCGAAGAAAGACAGTTCCTTCGCGATGCTGCTGGAGGCGTCCAGACGAGGCGCCGAGATCCACTATTTCGAGCAGCGTGACCTTCGCCTCGAGGACGGCACCGCGCGTGGACGCTCCACCCGACTGTCCGTGCGCGACGACAACGAGAGCTGGTTCAGCTTTGGCGAGACCGATGACATCGAACTCGGTAGCCTTAACGTGATCCTGATGCGCAAGGATCCGCCGTTCGACATGGAGTACATCTACACGACCTACATACTCGACCGCGCGCAGCTTGCCGGATCGCTTATCGTCAACCACCCGCAGGCACTGCGCGACATGAACGAAAAGGCCTACACCGCGTGGTTTCCGCAGTGCACGCCGACGACGCTGGTGACGCGGTCCATGGACGATATGCGCGCGTTCCTCAGGGAACATGGCCGCATGGTCGTGAAGCCACTGGACGGGATGGGTGGCAGGTCGATTTTCGTCATCAAGCAGGGCGACAACAACGCCAACGTCATCTTTGAGACGCTGACCGACTTCGGTCGTCGCTTCGCTATGGCGCAGGCCTACATTCCGGAGATCAAGGCCGGTGACAAGCGCATCCTGCTGATCGACGGTGAGCCGGTGCCTTACGCCCTCGCCCGCATCCCGTCTGCGGACGACAATCGAGGCAACCTCGTCATGGGCGCGACGGCCAGGGCCCAGCCCCTGTCGGACCAGGACCGTCGCATTTGCGAGATCGTCGGGCCAAGACTCCGCGAGGGTGGCGTCGTGTTCGCCGGTATCGACGTCATCGGCGACTACCTGACAGAAGTGAACGTCACCAGCCCGACCGGCATGCGCGAGCTCGATACCGCATTCGACTTAAACATCGCCGGCCTGATGTTCGACGCCATCGAAGCGAAGCTCGGCTGAAGACATAATCTGCAGGCTTGTCCTCAAGTGACAGACGCGGCCGTCGTCTGCGAGTCAAAGCGGTGACACAGGTCTCATCCAGCGATGTTTCGAGCCGGTAGACTGGTTTTTCTGCCGAATATCGAGAAGCCGTTTATTTGTCGGCCTAAGCCCTTGTTTATGCGTGACAAATAACGGATCATGCGCGCGTGTAAGAGCGAACACTGAATGGCCAAACCTGCGTTTATACCGGACCCGATGGACGAGCTGCGCTTGCCGACCGTGCAGACGCCCGACCGCCTGCCGGCGATGCTCTTCCTCGCAGCCCTCATTCACGGCGTGCTGATTATCGGTATCGGCTTCAACCCGCAGCTGCCCAAGCACTTTGCCGAAGCCATCTCGCTCGAAGTCACCATTGTTGCTGACCCCGACCAGGCGATCGATCGACCGGATCGCGCCGAGTACCTTGCCCAGGCGAGCCAGGAAGGCGGCGGCAATACGATGGAGCAGACCCGCGCGTCTGCACCGCTCAGAAACGAATCGCCGCTCGACAACCTTGGTGACGAGGACGGCAACCATTTCATCGACACCCGCACGCTCGAGCAGCGTGCGGATGAACTGATCGCCGCGCAGTCACCCAGCTCTCAGCCGGTCCGCGACGACAACCGTATGGATCCTAAGCCCGAGGAGCTGACGGCCCAGATGCTCGAGTCCGGACAGGACATCACGCTGCCGCTGCCGCAGGAGCCGGACGCGACACTTTCGATCCACGATGACAAGCGGCAGCTGATCATCAGCGCCGATACCCGCGAGTCGAACATCGCGGCCTACCTCGATAACTGGAAACGCCGCATCGAGCGTGTCGGCGAGCAGTATTTCCCCGACGTCGCGGCGGGCCTGAGCGGCAGCCCGACGCTTGAAGTGAGCATCGATGCGTCGGGCGAACTGTCGGCGGTCGTGATCCGCAAGTCCTCGGGTTCACGAATACTCGACGAGGCGGCCCTCGATATCCTCGAGCGCGCCTCGCCGTTCGACCCGTTCCCGCCAGAAGTCCGCGCGGAGTACGACGAGCTGCGGTTCGCCTACAAATGGCTGTTCGGCGACGGCCAGATGGCGACGACGGTGGCCTCCGTCAAATAGCCGGGAGTTGTCTCCGGGTTCCGCAAGGCGGATACTGGCGTCATGGACGACAGCACGTCACTTGTGAATCAGCTGCTGATTGCCATGCCCGGCATGCAGGACCCCAACTTCAGCAGCACCGTGACCCTGATCTGCGAGCACAACGAGGACGGGGCGCTGGGCATCATCCTGAACCGTCCCCTGTCTTTGAATATGGGCGGGTTGTTCCGCCAGCTCGGCATAGAGACCGACAACCCGATCATCGCCAAGGACCCCGTGCTGATGGGTGGGCCGGTCGGTCCGGAGCGTGGCTTCGTTTTGCACGACGGAGGTGACGACTTCGAGAGCACGCTCAAGGTCTCCGACGACATCCAGCTGACACTCTCTCGAGACGTGATCGATGCACTTGCCGAAGGGACGGGGCCTGAGCGTTCCGTCGTGGCGCTCGGCTATGCCGGATGGCAGGCGGGACAGCTCGAGGAGGAGATCATGGAGAACTCCTGGCTCAATGTTCCAGCGTCGCTTGAGATTATCTTCGAAACGCCTTTCGCACAGCGCTGGACGGCTGCCGCAGAGAGTCTCGGTATCGATATCAGCCGCATCGCACCCGACGCAGGCCGTGCCTGACTCGAGCCCAAGAACCATCCTCGCTTTTGATTACGGTCTGCGACGCATCGGCGTCGCCGTGGGCCAGGACATCACCGGTTCGGCCAGTCCCCTCGGCACGATCAGGAACAGCGATGCCGGCGTCGACGAAGCGGCCATCGACCGTCTCGTACAGGAATGGGCGCCGAGCCAGCTGATCGTTGGCCTGCCGCTGCACCCGGACGGCAATCCCAGCGACATGACAGAAGCGGCGCTCGCGTTCGCCGACGGGCTGAAGCGATACGGGCTGCCGGTCGCAATCACCGACGAGCGCTACTCCTCTGTCGAGGCGACCGAGATCCTGAATCGTGCCAGGGCAGCCGGCCAGCGTCGACGAACCGCGAAGGCCGACATCGACGCGGCCGCGGCGGTGCTGATCGCAGAGCGATACCTGTCGACCGGCGGCTAGTGCACGGGTATAAGCGGCCGTGCTTTGTGCGTCCCGACCCCTTAGAATCCCCGGCAATGAATGATTCGACCCCCGACATGCAGGCCCTACAGTTCACGTCGGATGGCCAGCTCAAGCACCTGCTGACGCTCGACGGACTCGACAAGCCGACGCTCGAGTCACTGCTCGATGAGGCAACCGGCTTCCTGGCGCCGGCGGGCGAACTGCCCGCGAGAAACGACTCGCTCGCAGGCAGGACCGTGGCGAACCTGTTTTTCGAACCCAGCACTCGCACCCGCGCGTCGTTCGACCTGGCCGGCAAGCGGCTCGGTGCAGACGTACTGAACCTTGACGTGAACACGTCTTCGAGGAAGAAGGGCGAGAGCATTCTCGACATGATTTACACGCTGGAGGCGATGCGAGTTGACGTCATGGTGGTGCGAGACGCCAGCGCGGGCGTTCCGGCCTATATTGCCCGACACGTCAAAGACCACGTCAGCATTCTGAATGCCGGCGAGGCGGAAGTCTCACACCCGACGCAGGGCTTGCTCGACCTGCTAACGATTCGAAATCACAAGCCTGACTTTAAGAACCTGAACGTGACGATCGTCGGCGACATCCGACACTCGCGCGTGGCGCGCTCGGCCGCACAGGGTCTGCGCACGCTCGGCGTCGGCGAACTGCGTCTCGTATCACCACCGCCGCTGGCCCCGGAACAGAGCGACTTTCCCGGCGCCGTGCTGACGACGGATCTCGAAACGGGCCTGCGCGACGCCGACGTCGTCATGGCACTGAGGATTCAGCGGGAGCGCATCGGCAACCTCGATGGCATTCCGGGCATCGACGAGTACTTCACGACCTACGGCATCAGCGAGGAATCGCTGCAGGTGGCCAAGCCGGACGCTATCGTCATGCATCCCGGACCCATGAACCGGGGCATTGAAATTGAAAGCACGCTGGCCGACAGCGAGCGCTCCGTGATCACAGAACAGGTCACCAACGGCGTCGCCGTGCGCATGGCGGTGCTGCAGCGCGTCGTCAAGGCATTGGAGTCACGATGACAACGGACGCGCAGCGACACGCCCAACGGAACCGCAACACGATCTTCGTCGAGGACGGCGAGATCCTGTCGCTCGATCGATACGACGGCGAGCAGTTTATCCAGCGAATCCGCTCGCCGAAGTGCGCCGCAGCGGCCAGGGCGGGCAGCTTCGTGCACATCACCTGCGACGAGGGCCTGCCGATGCGTCGTCCTCTGTCCATCATGCGCGTGGGCGACGACTGGATCGAGGTGCTGTACAAGATCGTCGGCGAAGGCTTAAGGCTATTGTCGCAGAAGGCGGCCGGCAACGTTGTCAGCGTCATGGGTCCGATCGGCCAGCCTTTCGATCTCGACGCGAGATATCGTCGGCCGCTCCTGATCGGCGGTGGCGTCGGCATCCCGCCGATGGTGTTCGTCGCCGACGCGCTGGGACAAAGCGACGTCGACTGGCGACCCTTCGCGATCCTCGGGTCCGAGATTCCCTTCCCGTTCGAACTGGCAAAGTCCAATCAGGACATTCCCGGGATCGATGCAGAGATCGACGGCACGATGGGCTTGCTCGAGTCCTGGGGAACGCCGACGCGACTGACGTCGCTCGCAGGGTTTGACGGCTGTTACCGCGGCT
>JAAUXY010094225.1_pt1 | contig 16938 bp, 14 predicted proteins | sample 7278121 | NCBI WGS metagenome assembly JAAUXY01 (sample SAMN14350117, study PRJNA611818) | marine sediment metagenome | isolation source: surface marine sediment (1.8m) | place: French Polynesia: Moorea | collected 2018-08 | reverse complement strand
GGTTTTAGCCAACCCGGCCCGTCGGCCGCAATCGCTTAACCCGCATTATCGCACCGCTTGGCTGGCGAGATCGTTGAGGGTGATGGTGCGAAAGGCCTCAATGTCGCGCATGGCGGTCTTGACGGCCTTGGCCCGATGTCGGCCCAGCAGCTTCGGCTCTACTTGACTGCTGGGCGGCCGGCCGGCGGCAGTGTCGAGGTTCTGCTGCTCCAAAACCGTCGCCATCAGAACCTGCTGCGCGTTCTCGAGCGCCCGTTCCAGGTCGCGGTTGATCAATCCGCGCTCACGCGCGTCGGCCAGTCGGTCCAGTGTTCCGGTGGCGCTGCATCCATGTCTCAAGGCCAGGCAACGGGCTGCGAAGACCAGTGGCAACAGCCCGCCCGCCTTCAGATTGATGCGCCCGTTGTCTTCCTTCTGGAACCCGCCCCACCAATTCAGCCCGACGCCATATTCCTGAAGGTCGTGGCTGAAGCCCTCCATCAGACGGGGCGCGTTCTGGGCCGCCTGAATTGCGTGGTCGCGCAACTCGGCCGCCAGGCTGGCATCGCCGAGCACCGGGATGAAGTCGTAGAAGATGTCGACCACCAGCCGGGCGCTTTCCATCCGGCGCGTGAGCCACTGATCTACGGCCTGCTTCCAGTCGTCCAGAGTGCGCCGCCAGTTGGCGTTCTTGGCCATGACGCCGCCCTTGCAGAACGGAAGCCCGGCTTGGTCCAGGATCTCGTTCATCCGGGTGGCCAAATCGGCGAACCACTTGTCGACGGCCTCCGGATCTCCCTGATAGATGATCGCGTTGTCCTGGTCCGGCGCGAGCAGACTCTCCGCACGGCCGCCCGAGCCCAGCACCAGGACGCACCAGCGGCACGGCGCGGTGCCGCGGCCCTGCGCAATCAGCTCCTGCTCGGCGAGCTCGGCGGCGCGTGCGGTCATCTCGCAGTAGACGGCGCTGATCACGGCCGCGGCAGTGTGCGCGGGCACGTCTTCGCTGAGCATCCGACCGACCAGTTTCGGCAGCTCGCCGCGCACCGCATCCATGGCTGGCGCATCGCTGGCAACCGAGAGCGCGTCGCCAAGCTGGAGTGTGCTCTGTGCCCGCAGCTTCAGCATGGCCCGGCCGCTAACCATGCCAACTGCGCGACCGGATTGGTCGACCACCACGAGATGACGCATGTCGAGCCTGGCCATGCGGCCGAGGGCCACATAGAGGAAGGCATCCTGGCGCACCGTGACGATCGGGTGCGACATCACTCGGTGCAACGGAAGTGACAGGCCATCGGCGCCGTGTTCCGTCAAGAGCCGCAGCACGTCGCGCTCGGTCAGGATGCCGACCGGCGTGCCGTCCTCGGCCAAGGTGACGACGGCGCTGATTTCCGCGGTGGTCATGCACTCGGTTGCCTGGACGACGCTGGCATCGGCCATCAGAGTGATCAGGGGAGCGCTCATCACCTCGGCGATCCGATGCGCATAGGGGAAGCTGTCGAGCCGCGCCAGGGCACTCTTGTTCATCTGCGCCGACCCGTCCGGAGCGCGGTCATCGCAAGGGCATGCATGCCCCCGATGCGCTTCAAATGCGCCTTTAGAGCGTGCGCCGGCGTGCCGCCCAACCGGCGCGGATCGACCCGCGTGGAGGGGGTTTGGCCGGCCGCGAGGTCGTCAATCTGCTGGCGCAAGATCGCTTCCATAAGGTCGTTCAGCGCTCGGCCTAAGCCGTCAACGGTGTCCGCGTCAAGGCCGAGTCCGGCGCTGTGGGCTGCCTTTAGGCGCGCCAGCGTACCGGTCTCGGACGACCCGGCACGCAGCCCCAGCACGCGCGCAGCCGTCACCAGCGGCAGCGTCCCGGCGAATTTCAGCTCGATCCGGCCGGCCCGGGTGACGAACCGGCCCAGCCAATTGACCGGCATCTTGACGTCCCTGATCTGATCGCAAAGCCGGATCAGGAATTCCGGCGACCGGGCCGCCGCCGTCGTGGCGTGATCACGCAGGTCGGACGCGAGCCGCCGGTCGCCGTACACCGGGACGAAATCGTAGAAGACGTCCACCATCATGCGCTGTAGCGGGTCATTGCTCGCAGCCCAGCGCTCTATCTCGTTGTGCCAACCGGTCAGTCCATGACGCCAGCGCTCCTCGGACGCCATCACGCCGCCCGGGCAGAAGGGGATACCGGCGTCGTTCAGCAGGTCCGCCATATGACTGCCCGCGGCGGCGAACCAGTCGTCCTCGGACGAGCTGCCCGCGTGTACGATCGCGTTGTCCTGATCAGGCGCCAGCAGGCTCTCGCCGCGGCCGCCGGAGCCGAGCAACAGCACGCACCAGGAAACCGGGGCCGGACCTTGGCCGGCGGAGACCATCGCCTGCTCCGCCAGGTTGGCGGCGCGCGCCGTGATGGCCGCGTAGACCTCGCTGATCGCCGCGGCCGCATCGGTTGCCGCGGCACCGTGCTTCAGCATGGTGGCGGCCAACGATGGCACCTGCGCCCGCAATGCGCCGAGTTCCATCGCCGACGCTGCCGAAAGAACGTCGGCGAGGATAATCTTGGATTGGACGGGAAGGTTCAGATCGTGGCCGATCGGGGGAGCAGGGCTGGCTGGCAAACCGGTCACTCGGCGGCTTGCAGGGGGCCGTGGGTCTCTACCCATCCGGCTTCAGCCTGACGCGAGATCACCGAGGTGGCCTGCCCGGCAAAGCTTCGCGCTTCGGCCAAGGTGGTCACGCCCGCGTCGAGCAGGAGCGGGATCATGCGGACCCAGAGCTCGGCCGTCACCAGCGCATCGCCCAGCGCAGTGTGACGGCCGTGGATCTCCACCCCGAAGCGCTCGCAGATGGCGTCCAGTCCCAGCTTCTCTTCATTGGGATAGAGGGCCGACAGCAGCTGCAGGGTGTCGAGCGCCAGCGGCGTCTGCCAGTCCTTGCCGGCGCGCAGCAATTCGTTGCGCAGGATCGCCAGATCGAAACCGATGCTGTGGCCGATGATGACCGCACCCGTCGATAGTGCTTCGTACTGGCCGGAAACCGCTGAAAACTGCGGCGCATCGGCTACCATTTCGTTGGTAATGCCATGGATTGCGGTGTTGCGCGCCGTGATCTTCACCTCGGGATTGACCAGCAAATCCAAAGTCGCGCCACGGTAGATGGTGGTGCCATGCACGCGGACCGCCCCCATGGAGAGCAGGCGCGCCTCCTGCAGATCCAGGCCGGTGGTCTCGCTGTCATAGATCAGCGCCGGCAACTCGCTCAGCGGGGTTTCTGGATGGGCCTGGGCGACCGGCGGCGCGTCGTGCAGCGACAGGTCCACATGCAGCTGGCGGTGAGCAATCGGATGGGCGCCCGGTTCGGCGGTGAAACGCAGCACCGCGCCCGACAGCTCGGTCGGCAGCGGCAGCACGCGCAAGCGGTATACGGAATCGTCCAGGGCGGACAACTCGGTGTCCACGGCCTCTCCTCGTTCGTGCGCTTCGGCGACAACGTTCATCAGGTCGTGGCGGAGAAAGACATCAAAAATGGTGGTGCCGACGCGCATCTCGTCTTGTCCCAGCAGTTCCTGCGCGGCGGTGTTGGCCATACTGATCAGGCCGTCATCGGTGATCGCACAGATCGGCTGATCCACTGCGGCAAGCACGGTCGACATGCGTGGATCGGAGGTGGACGTGCGCGCCACCTTGCCCTGCGAGGCGAAGCTGTCGGTCAGGGTTTCGATCGCGTCGCACAGGTCGGCAAGGTCGGCATCTGGCACTTCTGCGTCGGCCTGAATGACCTGCGACAGCGCATCCGAGCGCTCGGTTTGGCGCGATGCGTTGACCAGGATGGCTGAGCGAAGCCGCTCCAAATTGAGCAGGTATCGGTTGACCCGTTCGCGTACGCTCCACAAACCCGTCAAACCCAGAACCAGGCCCAGGGCGGTCATCGCGACCGCAACCGTCGGTGCGATTTCCAGGCCTGCCAAAAGCGCAACGGTTTCGGCCGACAGTACGGCGAGACCAAGCACCGAAATGGCCAACCCAACGCTGATCGCTGAGAGGTTTGAATGCCGCTTCGCCATCGTGCCGTCCGTTGCGGTTCGATCGCACGAACAATTGAACCGAACCCGCAGGCTTTCCGCCACCGTTACTTCAAGGTCGACATCACAGTGCCGATCAGATCCGATCAACGCCAAACTTTGTCAATGGCTGCCTTGACCTGGATCATAGTGGGCTCGGCTCGACTATGGCTGCATGAACTACAGCGCAGTAGAAAATTACTGCCTGAATCCAGGTTGTTGGCCCGGGCATAGCGGTTGAACTTTTGAAGTTGATGGGCCATAACTTGCCGCTTCGGGCACAATGTGTCCGAATCGTGACGTGCCGGATATAGGCTCGTAAGAAGCCTGCCGGCGCGCCAGCGATGTGACGGACAGCTCGGGAGGTAGAATTGTCCGCCAATAAGTGCCCCTTCTCAGGGCATCAACCATCACGTCTATGCATCGGCTTGCAGACGCTGGGTGAGGCCTCGTCGGCTACCTCCGCCCGACCGTTTGCGCAGTGATAGGAGGGAGAAGCCTTGGCCCCTAAAGTCATCTGGCTTTTCGTCTTCGTCGCCCTCTATTGGACCTACTGTGTCTTCTGGGGAATCAAGGGCGCGATGACGGCAAAAACGGCGTCGGACTACTTTATCGCCGGTCGACGTCTCAACCTTTGGGTATTCATTCTCGCGGCGACGGCCACATCGTTCTCGGGCTGGACCTTCATGGGCCACCCGGGACTGGTCTATCGCGACGGGTTCCAATACGCCTACGCGTCGTTCTATACCATCACCATCCCGTTCACCGGGGTCATCTTCCTGAAGCGTCAATGGATGTTGGGCAAGCGCTTCGGCTATGTGACGCCGGGTGAAATGCTGTCCGACTACTTCCAGGGGGATGCGATCCGGATCCTGGTGGTGATCGTGGCGCTGCTGTTCTCCATCCCCTATCTCGGCGTGCAGCTCGGCGCATCGGGCTTCCTGTTCAACGTGCTGACCGATGATCTGATCTCGACCAATGTCGGGATGTGGGTCCTGTCGGCCGTGGTGCTGATCTATGTGGCTTCAGGCGGCCTGCGCGCGGTGGCCTACGTGGACACGCTTCAGTGCATCCTGCTCGGGCTTGGCATCATCGTCACCGGCGTGATCGCGCTGAACATGGCGGGCGGCTGGGCGGCGCTGAACGAAGGCTTCGCCAGACTGGCGGTCACCGACATCGGCAAGTGGGGCACGACCGAGCAAGGCTACAACGCCTACTTCGCCATTCCGGGTGTGATCCAGTTCACCGCCGGCCTGGGCAAGGAGACCCCGGTAGGCGGTCTGTGGACCGGCATCATGTGCCTGACCTACATGTTCGCGCTGATGGGCATCCAGTCGTCGCCCGCGTTCTCCATGTGGGCGTTCGCCAACACTGACCCGCGTCCGTTCGCGCCGCAGCAGGTCTGGGCGTCGTCGTTCAGCATCGGCCTGATCCTGTTCTTTTTCACCGCGTTCCAGGGCATGGGCGGGCATCTGCTCGGCGCCAACCCGGCGGTGAACGAGGCCGGACTTGCCATCACGACTGCTTTGCCAGGCGATGCGATCGCGGCCAAACCGGACAGCCTTGTGCCCTACTACTTCAACCAGATCGCGGACGCGGTGCCGTGGCTGGTGGGCCTGCTGGCGGTCTGCGCACTGGCTGCCATGCAGTCGACCGGTGCTGCCTATATGTCGACGGCCGGCGGTATGCTGACCCGCGACCTGTACAAGCGCTATCTACACCCGACGGCGGACCACGCCACCCAGAAGCTGTTCGGCCGCCTGGGCGTCGCGTTCATCGTGATTTCGGCGCTGCTGGTCGCAACGTTCTCGCGGGATGCCCTGGTTCTGTTGGGCGGCCTGGCGGTGGCGTTCGGGTTCCAGATGTGGCCAGCCCTTGCGTCGGTCTGCTGGGTCCCGTGGCTGACCCGTCAGGGCGTGACCTGGGGTCTGGCTGTCGGCCTGATCGCGGTGATCTTCACCGAGACCTTCGGTCAGACCATCGCCGGTGCGATTGGAGTCGAGCTGGCTTGGGGCCGCTGGCCGTGGACCATTCACTCGGCCGGTTGGGGCATCTTCTTCAACCTGCTGGTCTGCATCCCGGTCTCCGCGATGACCCAGGACTCGGCGTCTACGGCCCACCGCATGAAGTACCACAACTTCCTGCGTGAGCACGGCAGCCTGCCGGAGTCCAAGCGTGGCCTGATCCCGATCGCCTGGGCGATCACCATCGCCTGGATGATCTTCGGCATCGGCCCGGGCGCGGTGATCGGCAACGATATCTTCGGCGCCCCGAACGATCCCGCGAACTGGACGTTCGGCATGCCGTCAATCTGGGCCTGGCAAATCCTGTTCTGGCTGCTCGGCTGCGGCATGATGTGGTTCCTGGCCTACAAGATGGAGATGTCGACGGTGCCCGAGACCGAGATCGAGTCCTTGGTCGAAGACATCGGTGACGTCGCCAGAACTTCGGCGACACAGGCGGGCAGCGGCGGCACTGCGTAACACGCCACCGCACCTGTCTTTAAGACGGACCTGGGGGGGAAGGTTCAGCCTTCCCCCCGCTGCTTTTTGCGGGATGCGGGAAGGCTGAACCGGCTTGCGTGGGGGCTTGGCCTTGCTAGCATCGCCCGGTGACTGGACTGACCGCAGGTTCCCAATCCGCGCACGATGGACACCTTGTTTTCACCTGAGTACGCACCACTATGGGGGTTGGTGCTGGCGCTGCTGCTGTTCTTGCCCGTGCGCCACCTGATCTGGGTGCTCTACGTGCGGCGCGCGTCCAGGGCCGCGGAAATAGACGAAACCGAATCGCGGCGGCTCAAAAGGCGGGCCAGCGTGACCTCCGCGCTGCTGTGCTTCGTGTTCTCGATGATTTACGCGCATCAACTGTTTCAGTAGCGGTCATGTCGCCAAAGGTCCTCCGCCGTTTCATTTTCTTCATGCTGCTGCTGACGATCGGCATGTTCGTATTCTGGGACGTGATCGGCAGCTACGTGCGGCGCGCGCCGGGCGATTTCCAAACCGAGATGGGAACCAACCGGCTGAACGACGAGCTCTATGACGAGGCGCTCTCCCACTTCGACCAGGCGCTGGCCGAGCAGCCCGACCACCGAGGAGCCTTGATGGGCCGGGCGCTGGTTTTCATCCAGACCGAACGCTATGACGAGGCGTTGGGAGAGCTCGGCTATCTGATCGAGTATCTGGAGCGCACGCTGGAGCCCGACGACCCAACCGGTCGCGGCGTGCTTGCGGCCGCCCACGCGAACCGGGGCATCGTGTTAGACCGGCAGGGTGCCTATGAGAACGCGCTGGAAGCCTATATCGAGGCCCTGAAAATCGACTCAGGCGCGGTCGAAGGCCCAGGCATCGTGCACAAGATCCTATATGGTTCCGACAGTGTGTCCTCGGTTCGGGACCGGGCTGTCTATCTTCACGAGCAGCTTCAGCTTCCCGAATCCGAGCGGGTGCTGCGCATCCCGGAGCTGGATGAAAAGCAGCGTATGCACAAGCCGTGAGCCGATCCTCAGTTGGTCAGGTTCACGACCCCCAGCACGTCCTGGAACAGCACCAGAAAGAAGAACGTGGCGGCGATGCAGCCGAACAGCAGGCGTACGAAGTCGCCGCTGCCCTTCTCCTCGCCCTTGCGCGGCCGAATGGCGTGGACGGCGATGAAGCCGGTGACGGCCAGGAATATAAAGTTGATCGGCGTCTCCAGCTCGCCGGCGAACTCGAACATCGTTTGGCCTTTCAGAGGCGTGGTTGCGTCGGCTGATAGCGCGAAGCCCAGTTCGGGACAAGTCCGTCTTGAAGACCTGCCTAACGCGCGCTCCCGAACTGCTTGGAGACCTCCGACGGCGCGGTGCAGAAAGGAGGCACGACGCTGGAGCAGCGCTGCTGCTGCACGATGTGTCCGATCGCAATGCTGCCGAACACGCACGCGAAGACGACCAGGCTCGCGATGGTGAATTTGCGTACGCCTTCCGGTACTTCGCGGATGTAGTTGTGGTCGTAGCGGTGGTAGCTCGGGTGGTCGGGGTCGATCTGGCCACGGGCATTGAGTTCGAGCACTGCGGTCGCGTACTGGCGCCCCCAGCTGGGGATCTGGCCCTGCAGCATGTAAGCGGCGAACAGGCGGTCGAACTCCACCGGATGCAGGTCCTCGCCGAAGCTGGCGTGGTAGGCAAGCTGCAGGAGCTGGAACTCGCCGATCTGCAGCACGTTGGCGGCGCGCGCAATGATCGTTCGCTCGGGGTCTTCTTCCCGGTCAGGGCGGATCAGCGTCTTGAAGAAGCCTTGCATCGCTTCGTTCCTAAGCACCTGCAATAAGTATGGGGACCGGCCAGGGGACCCTCAAGCCATAACTTCTAGATAAGGCCTATTGCAGCGCGATGCGCGCTCTCGATGCCCGAGCGCGCGGGATTGTGAAGAACGGTGGCGGTTGGCGTGGCCCGGGCGCAGCTAGAACTTGGCGATCCAGGGCAGTTCTTCCATCACTGCGCGCAAGGAATCCACATTGGCTCGCCGGCCCAGCGCCTGGGCGGCTCCCTTGAGATTGCCCTTGCGGAGCGCCTGATAGCCATCATGAACCGAGACCGCCACATGCTGCATCAGGCTCGAATCCCGATAGCAATTGATCATGCACCGCGTGCATCCGTCGCGGACCAGCTTGGACTGGTCGAAGTCGAAGATCGAACACATGGGTTCTTCCCAGTGGTGGCAGCGCCACAACTGGAGGTTCCAGTCCAGGAAGAAGAAGCGGTAGCCGGCCAGGCAGGGGTGGCGCTGCTCCTCCTTGCGGACGAAACGCTGCATCTCCTGGAGCGACAGCTTCGGGTTCAGGACCTGCATCCGCTTCTTCAGGTCGATCACCTTCTGATAGGCCGCCTCCAGTTCTTCGGCGGTATAGGTGACCAGGTCGCTATCCCGATAGCCGAGGAAGAAGCCCGGCAGATAATTCAGCGGATAGGAGAACACCACGGAGGTGAACCCAAGGGACTGAAGGAAATCGGGAAGTGCGTCGTAGTCGACCAGGCGGCTCATGGTGACCGAGGCCGTGGTGTGGACCTTGAGTTCCTTGCACACCCGGTTGGCTTCGCGAATCTTGTCGCAAACGCCGGGCAGGCCCCGGTTGCGCTCGTGGACTTCCTCGTCGGCGGCGTCGATCGAGATGATGAAGCTGGATACTCCCGCATCGGTCAGCTCGTGGATCTTCTCGGGCTTGAGCAGACCGGCGTTGGTCACCAGCATCATCTTGATGCCGAGGCCGGTGCCGTGTCGGACGATCTCGGTCAGGTTCGGATGGAGCGTGGGCTCGCCGCCGGTGAGGACCATGAAACGGATCCCCTCGCGATAGAGAATGTCGAGGGCATCCTTCGCGCCTTGGCCGTCAACGTAGGCCCAATTCTCCTTGGGCAGCTGATCCAGGGCGAAATTGCAGAATCCGCACTTCGCATTGCACGCGTTGTTCAACGCGAACTGGACGAATCCTGGGCCGCCCTGCTGGAAGACGAGGTTGAGGATGTCGAGCTTGCCGGCGCCGTTGGCGGGTGGCTTGGCGGGTTGCGTCGCCCGGCCTCGGTCTTCAGTGGACTCCCGCAGTGCGCTGCCTGCGATTGCGTCGGTGCTGTTCATGACCTCGCTCGACTGGTACGACCCGAAATCGTCTCGCTGTGTGAAAGGTGGCCCGGCGGAACGCGCTCGTCTATAGCATTTCGGCGCGCCTGGCCAGCCTTTGCGGACCCGTGGCCGCCAAGCCACGGCGCTGCGCCGCCGATGAGACTGTGTGACAAATCCATTTACACGCGGCCGGTGACAAGGTTTGATCGGCGCGCCTTGGCGACCGGATCTGCTGCGTCAGTATTCTGTTAGGGCGGCGCAGCAGGCAGGGCTACGGTCCGGGCTGGATTGAGGGAGGGCGCATGTACGATTTTGCGGTCGTCGGCGGCGGCATCGCGGGGCTTGCGATTGCGGAGCTCCTCCAGCGTTCGGGTCGTTCGGTGCTGCTGCTGGAAGCCGAAGACAAGGTCTGCGCCCAATCTTCAGGTCAACAGCAGGGCTGGTTCCATACCGGCGCCCTGTACGCGGCGCTCCCGTCCGGCCGATCGTTCCGCCACCTGGTCGGCAACCTGGACGACCTGCTGAACTACTATTCGTGCTTTCCCAACATGAACCTGAGCGCCGGCCGCCAGTTGTTAACGCGGACCAAGGGCGGCTGGTTCCGGAACTCCAGCAACTACTACATGTACGCGAGCCCGCGTGATCCCTCGATCCGCTGGTGGCAAAACCCACTGTGGCGTCTCGCCATCCTCAGGGCGCAGACCCGGCTGTCGTGGTTCGAAACCATCGATTTCACCCGCGAGCTCAGCCCTCAGGTCGAGGGCCTGACGGCCAACTTCAATCTGTCCCGGTGCGTGTCCAGGCGCCGCTTCGATTTCAAGCCGGGCTTGGTCGACAAGACCTTCAAGAGCCGGGACCGCACCATCAACACCAAGATCCTGATCTCGGACCTGCTCAACTCGTTCCTTTCCCACGGCGGTCACCTCAAGACCGGCGTTCGCATCGAGCGGATCGAGAAGAACGCAGCGATCGACCAGAACGGGTCGCACAGGGCGCGCAATATCATCGTGGCTTCGGGCCGCAACGCCCAGGAGCTGACCGGCATCCAGACCAAGGTGTGGAAGAGCCCGCTTCTGGTCGTGAAACCCGCCGTGTCGGACGTGAACTTCATCTGGATGAACCCGAACATCGATCAAACCTTCAACCACATGCACCACCAAACCCGGCACGGGGACTACTCCCTGTTCGGCAATGCGGCGTTCTGGCCGGTCGGCGAGGAGATCGATGAAGACGCGGTCCGCGCCAAACTGACCAAGAAGGCCGAAAGGGTGTTCGGGCGACAGATCGATCCGTCCCAGACGTCGCTCTATTTCGGGTTCAAGACGGAGTTGGTGGACGGCCAGCAGGCGCGCAACTACCAGTATCAGATCGTCGAGACCGACACCTGCGTCCTGGCGCTTCCCGGAAAGCTGTCGCTGGCGTTCAGCCTGGCGGTCAACCTGTGCCGCCATTTCGGCGTCGATCCGGTCCTGGAGCTGCAGGAGGCCGAGGAGGACCGTCAGAAATTGGCCAGCGACATCCTGATACGCGACACCGAGCACTTCGAGAGGTTCATGGCCCTGCCGTAGCGGCCACGCGTCCCGTCCCTCAACTCCCCAAACAGATGCTCTAGGCCTGCGCAGAGGCCCTCGGCAGATCTGCTACCTGGGCGCCGAGGTGCTTGACGAGCGCCCGGCCGACCGTCAACGCGTCCTCCTCGCTCATGCCGCTGGTCATCGGCGGGCAGATGTGGTGCGCGCACCAGCGGTCCGCGACCGGGTAGCTTTGGTCCCGGCAGATGCCCTCGAACACCGGCTGGCGATGGCAAGGCAGTTCGTAAACAGCGCCGCCCAAGATGACGCCATCCTCGGCCAGGTCCTGCTTGACCGCTGCCGGATCACAGCCCTCCGGCAACAGAACGATCAGCTTGTACTGGCTGGCCGCGTCCATGTGGTCGGTTGAAACGTAACGGATCCCGGCGTCGTCCAGCTCACGGGTGATGATCTCGTAGGCCTCCTGCCGCCGCCGGATCATCTCCGGCAGCTTGCGGAGCTGGATAGTGCCCTGCACGGCCCCGATCTCGGTGATCCGGAAGCTGTTTCCGAGGTCATGATGAAGCCCGCCGAAGTTCATCCCCCGCTTGCCCTGGTTGCGGAACGACCGGGCCAACATGTCCGCCTCGTCGCTCGCGGTCGTGATCATGCCACCCTCGCCGGTGGTCATCACCTTGGTCGGGAAGAACGAGAACGCGGCGCCGTCGGCCAGGGCGCCCGCCTTTACCCCATTCAGCTGGCTGCCGTGGGCGTGGGCTGCGTCTTCCAGGACAAACACGCCGCGGCTGCGGCAGTACGCGACCACAGCTGGGAACTCGGGCGAGATCACGCCGCCGATATGGACCCAGATCAGCCCGCCGATCTGCGGGCCTCCGTCGACCGGGGGCCGGTCCAGGGCGGCACGCACCATGTCCAGCGTCGGCGCGAAAGTGGTCTCGTCCATGTCCAGGTACTGCACCCGGCCGCCGGCGCGCAGGACGGCCGCGGGCGTGGCGAAGTTGGTGTTGGTCGGGACCAGGACCGTCTTGTCCTCGACGCGCTGGATGCGAAGCAGGATCTCAAGAGCCGAGGTGCCGCTGTTCATCGCAATGGCGTGGGGGATTCCGATGAACTCGCCAAACGCTTGTTCGAACTCGACCGTGTTGTCCCCAAGGATCAGATTGCCTGAGCGCAGCACGCGCTCGGCGCCCTCGAGGAAGGCCGCGATATCGGCCTCGTCCATATCAAAGTAGAATGGCTTGATCGGGCGCATGCTCAACCTCGCGCGCTTGCAGGGGATTGGGTCTATCGGCGGGGCCAAACCGCGACGCTGGCGGCGGATCGTGCCTTGCCATGGCGCCGGTCAGCACGGTGCGCGACGGCGATCATCCGGCCGCCCTTGGTCAGGCGGTAATGCGTGTCACGCCAAATCACCGTCTGCTTGGTGAAGGCAAGTGCCCAGGTCGCCAGTCCGGCGCAGTCCCTGAGCGGCAACCAGGCCAGGCTCCGGACGCCCTCCGGGTCGCGCAGGCCCCAGGCCAGGGTGGCCCAAGCGGTGGCCAGGCGGATCGCCAATGCTGCGGCGAGGACGGTCAGGCCGACGGGGCCACCCCCGGTTGCCAAGGCATAGAGCAGGGCGAAGGGAACCGATCGGGTGAAGACGGTCGCGAAGAAGCCAGCTTGATTGGCCACGCGGGTGTTCTGGTCCCAATACAGCTGATGAGACCACCACTTTGACACCGTTTCGATGTCGAGCTCGATGTCGACAAGGTGGGGCGGAAACGCCATGACGAGACCGGAGGCGGTGACCCGGCGTCCAATTTCGTAGTCCTCGGCCAGGTACTCGGCCAACGACTCGAAGCCGCCCATGTCTTCCAAGGTGCTCCGCTTGAGTGCGACCGATGGTCCCAGGCAGAAATCCGCGGCCTTGGTCAGGTAGGCGAAGATCACGCTTGGGATGAAGTCCGCGTTGTACGACAGCAGCTCCATCTTCTCGAACCAGCGGACCGCCCCTCTCGCCTTGAACGGCGTGCACACCATGCCGGTGCGCGGATCGGCCAAGGGCGCGACGATCACCGCCAGATAGTCAGGCGTCAGCCAGACGTCGCTGTCGCTGATGACCAGGACGTCGTGGCGGGCTGCCCTGAGGCCGCCCAACAGATTGTTGACCTTGCCATTGGGGCCGACCCGGATGTCCTCGACCACCACGCTTACCCGGTCGGAGCCAAATTCGGCTTCGATCTCCCGGACTATGGGAAGCGCCGGGTCGGCCGGGTCCTGAATCGAATAGACCACCTGATAGTCGGGGTAGTCCTGCAGGCACGCCGTCCTGAGCCTCTGCTTCAACCCACTCTCCAGGCCGCAAACAGGCTTCAGCACGGTCACCGGCGGCTGGAAGGGCTCCGCTGGCGCACGGGATGGATCCTGCGCCGAATCGCGGGGTCGGAAAAACCGCAGCACGGCCGCCAACTGCAGCACCGAATAGATCGAGCCGCCGATCACGGGGACCAAAAAGGCCCAAGCTAGGAGGCTCAAAACGTCCATGATGCCTAGGATTCCGGCCTTCTCCGAGGGAGGGGTCAGGGCCGCAAGTCGAGCGGCCAGCGGGTTCAAGGGCAGAAGTTGTCCATAGGAACGGCTTCTGTCAATGTGCGGCCGCCGGATAATCTCTGAGCGAGCTTCTGATCAAACGGGCATTCGGGAAAGGGCTGACGGGGGAGCATCATGCCTTTGGACAGGCATTTGGCCGATGCGGCGTCGGCGCCGGACAGCTCGGCGCCATCCATGACCATGGCCGCGGGGCGGGTCTGGCAGCAGGAGCTGCGTCCAAAATACGTCTTTCCTCTTATCCGCCATCTGTCCTGGCGGGTCAGCGTTTGGCTGAGCCGAACCCCCATCACGCCCAATCAGATCACCCTGATCGGCGCCGTCGTCGGCATCGCCGGGATCTTCCTTTTCCTGCAGGACGGGCTGGCGGGAAGGCTGGCCGGCCTGACGGCCTTCATATTCAACTATCTGTGCGACCATTGCGATGGCGAGGTGGCGCGGCTCAAAGGGGCGACCTCCCGGTTCGGCGACCTGCTGAGCGAGATTTGCGGCGCGCTGTTTCATGGCGGCTTGTTCTTCGGCCTCGGCTGGAAGATGTCCGTCGTCACCGGCGATCAGATTTGGCTGTGGTGCGGGGTGTCGACCGTGGTCGCCGCGCTGCTCAACATGGTGATGGCGCTGCTCCTCAAGGAACAATCATCGGAGCAGGACGTGGCGGACACCGATCTCTCGCAATCGGTACGACCCACGCATCTGGGAACCGAGGTCGGCGCGTGGGATCGGCTGGTTTACCTATTTCGAGAGCTGCTCAGGGCCGACCTGTGGATCTTCTTTGTGGTCCTCGGCGTTTTCGATCTGCTGTGGCTTCTCGTGATTCCCGCCGCAATCGGCAGCCATCTTTATTGGATGGCCGGACTGACCAAGAGCGCGCGCAAGTACCACGTGTGAGAACCTGGCTCGTTCCTGGCCTGCCGAGAGCGATCGGCTAAAGATGCGCGACAGTGGGCGTGGTGGGCCCGGAGGGATTCGAACCCCCGACAACACCGTTATGAGCGGCGCGTTCTGACCACTGAACTACGGGCCCCAAAGCGGGACATTATCGACGGGGTATCATCCGGGCCAGCCTGGTAGCGATCAAGCGGCCCGCACGCCCGCCTGGGCATCGAGCAGTTGCACCAGCTGTATCAGGGGTTCGGGCGAACTGACCATGCCGAGCGAGACGGTGAAGTGGCCTTGCGGCCGGATGTGAAGATTGTGCTCGGGAACGCCCCAGCTCTTGGCCAGCCGAAGGCCGGTGTCGAAGGGCAGCACATCGTCGTGGCGGCCGAGTGCCACGACCACACGGTCCGCACCCATCACCGGATCGCCCTGCGGCTCGAGCAACGGCGACCAACGGCGGATGCCCTTCGCATCCCAGCCGGCCCGGCGCAGCGCCGCTGGCGCGCCGATCGCGCGCGACAGGGTGCCGTCGAAGGTGGTGGAGACCATGTCGTCGGTGCCGGTGACCAGCAACAGCGCGTCCGGCGTCATCTCGGCCGGCCAGTGACGCGCCGCGGTGGCGACCAGCGCCGAGTTGAGCGAGCCGAGGCTGACTCCGGCCAAGCCGACCGGACCATTGGTCAAAGCGCGCGCCCAGGCAATCAGTCGGCCAAGCTCGCGCACATGGCGATGCATGTAGTCCAGCATACCCATCGGTCCCCGACCCATGATCGGTTCGCCGCCGTACCAGCCGTCCGGACGCCGTCGGCCGTGCCAGGGGCCGGTCGGCTGGATGAACGCGTAGCCGGCGTTAGTGAACTCGGGTAGCGGCGCCGCAATGCCCGGCCACATCTCAATCTCCAGCGCCAGGCTGTGTGCCAACACGATTGCTCCGCGGGGTTCGCCGTCACGGGGCAGGTTGATGCGTGCCCACAGATCACCTTCCACGCCGTCGTCGAAGCGCAGCCATTGCAGCCGCCCATCCGAGGTGTTGAGCGTTTTGGAGACCTCGATGGACGGCGCCGGATCGATTGGCTGGAAGGCGTCGGCGGGGTTGTCCAATCGCCAACCATGAACTGCCTGGACGGCCGCCGGAGATGCCACTTCCCAGCGCGTGGGTTCCAGACCGCCGGCGGCGAGCAAGGGCAGAAACCGCCCGCGGTCGGTCATTAGCCGGCCGGCGGTGCGCTCGCGTTGGCGCTCGACCTTGGGATCGGGATCGCCGGTCCCGCCGCCGAACATGGCCTCGTCCCAAGCCGCAACCGCTGTCTCATAGGCTTTGGCATTGCGCATCAGCCCGTCCAGCATGCGCTTGGTCGTGCGGTTGGGCTTCGCGGTCGGGAACTGATGACAGAAAGCGTGGACGTCGCCGCGCGCCTCAAGCGCGGCCGCCCAGGCGCGGGACAGTGGCTTGATCACCTGGGTCACGGTCCACAGCCCGAACCGGTCGTACCAGGGCTGCGTGACCACGGCCCCGGCAATCGAAGTCAGGAACGCGCGCCGAAAGTCGACCGGGTTCCGTTGCGTGGTTGCGGCCATTCCGGAGGGGGCAGCCTAGGTATCCAAAAAGCTGCGCAGCTTGCGCGAGCGGCTGGGGTGCTTCAGCTTGCGCAGCGCCTTGGCTTCGATCTGGCGAATGCGCTCGCGGGTGACGCTGAACTGCTGACCGACTTCCTCCAACGTGTGGTCGGTGTTCATGCCGATCCCGAAGCGCATGCGCAGCACCCGTTCCTCACGGGCGGTCAGGCTGGCCAGGACCCGGGTGGTGGTTTCGCGCAGATTCGCTTGAATCGCCGCATCGAGCGGCTGCACCGCGTTCTTGTCCTCGATGAAGTCGCCGAGGTGGCTGTCCTCCTCGTCGCCGATCGGCGTCTCCAGGCTGATCGGCTCCTTGGCGATCTTCATCACCTTGCGCACCTTTTCCAAGGGCATGCCCAGCTTGATGGCGAGCTCCTCGGGCGTCGGCTCGCGGCCGATCTCGTGCAGCATCTGACGAGAGGTGCGCACCAGCTTGTTGATGGTCTCGATCATGTGCACCGGGATGCGGATGGTGCGCGCCTGGTCGGCGATCGAACGGGTGATGGCCTGGCGGATCCACCAGGTGGCGTAGGTCGAGAACTTGTAGCCGCGGCGGTACTCGAACTTATCGACCGCCTTCATCAGGCCGATGTTGCCCTCCTGGATGAGGTCAAGGAACTGCAGGCCGCGGTTGGTGTACTTTTTGGCAATCGAAATCACCAGTCGCAGATTGGCCTCGATCATCTCCTTTTTG
>JAAUXY010041852.1_pt1 | contig 16945 bp, 15 predicted proteins | sample 7278121 | NCBI WGS metagenome assembly JAAUXY01 (sample SAMN14350117, study PRJNA611818) | marine sediment metagenome | isolation source: surface marine sediment (1.8m) | place: French Polynesia: Moorea | collected 2018-08 | reverse complement strand
CTGGCCTTCGATGCGGCGCTCGGCGCGGCGATTGCCAACGGACTGACCCCGTTCATCGCCGGTGCGGCGGCCAAGATCGCCCTGGCGGCGGCCGTGCTGCCCTTCGCCTGGAAGCTCGTCTCCCGCTGGCGCGGGTAAGATCGTCGGTCTGAGGCGGGGCGGACCATTCCCTGATTGCGGCCTGGCCCGCGCAGGCGCACACTTGCCTCATGGTTTTCGGTCCAGCGGCCCGCAATCAAGCCGGGGCGGCGTTCGTCGTCGCCTGTGCCGCCCTGCTGGCCGGTTGCGCCGCGCCGGTGCCACCGCCCGTTTATGTCCCCATCGCTGAGGCGCAAAGCTACGGCTATGCGGACCGGCAGCTTGGCGAGACATCCTACGAGGTGAGCTACGTCACGGCCGAGCGCCGGGTGAGCTCCAACTCGATCGGACGCGAGGCGGAACTCGATGCGCTCGCGACGCAGGCTCAGGAGGTTGCCCAACTCAGGGCCGCGGACATCGCCATCGAGACCGAGCACCCGGCCTTCAAGGTGATCGACCGGCGCACGGACGCGGAGGTGACGGTGCGCGACCACCGCTACTACGGGCACGGCCATTTCCACCCCTTCGGCTTCGCCAGCTCGCATCACCTGCACCACCACCCCGTTGCCTTTGCGCCGATCATTTCCAGGGTGGCCTTCGCCCAGGTGCGCACAACGCTGACCGTCGAATTGCTGCAAACGACCGATGACGACAGCGCCGACGCGGCCGTCGTGCGAAACCGGCTGCAAGAGAAGTATCTCGCCACGCCGTCCGACATGACCGGACCCGCGCAAGGCGAGTGACCGATGTTCGATGCGGACGGATCCCGCATAGGTGTTGGCGGGTCGACCGGCAGTATGAAATGATGCCCGCCACGGAATTGTCGCCATTCTGTCCCCATTAGCGAACCAATGAAGCGCCGAATCTGCCAGAGCCTGAGTCTCGCCCTCTTGCTGTCCAGTTGCGCGACCCCGGAAACGCCGGAGGCCGCCAGCCTGTGCACGTTCAACCTCGATCCGCCCGAGAACGTCCGGGTCGCCCATGTGCTCAAGAACGGGACCTTCGTTCCGGGCGAGATCAATGTGCGCGTGTATCGGGAATGGACCAGCGAGGTGCCGTCGGCGATCGCCCGGCCGAACCTCGACGTGCTGCGGCGCGAGGTGCGGACCGACTGTTTCAACAAGGAGGGAAACTACTGGTATCCGTGCCTGAAGGTCGCGGAAGCGGATTTCTCCGACATCCGCGGCATCGGCCGCTCGATGACCCTGGAGCAGTCCGAGAAGCTCGCCAAGCGGATGTGCGAACGGCTGACCCGCAAGCGGGCGCCGCGCGTCCGGGGCCTGTCGCAGGACTCCACCGATCTGAGCTGCTTTGTAGCCCTCCGGACCAAGTGTCCCTTGCCGGAAGGTTGATCGGCCGGCGGCGGTTGGTCCGCCCTACCAGTCCGACATGGTGGCGGTCTCTTTCTTGCTGGCGTGCACCTGCAAGACCCGAAGATCCCCCGATTTCATGAGCTGGATGCGCCGCTGCCACAGCTCCGCCTCGACCAGCATGGCATTCGCGAAAGCCCGGTTCACTCCGGCTTTGCCCAGCTCCTGCTTGAAGGAATCCCAGGCACTCAAGGCAAGACGGATGAACTGCGGCGTGATGTCCTCGAAGGTCTGCACCTCGAGGCTGAGTTCGCCCATGACCATCAGATAACGATCCGTCGTCCAGGGCTGGACTTTGCGGGGTTCCGCCTCGCGCCACTGGGCCAGTTCGCGCCCCGAGTTGGCGTCGTCCGTGACCACATAGTCGGTAAACGTGAGCTGCCCTCTGACCTTGAGTGCGTCCCGCAGCATGCGCAGGAAATCCAGCTTGTCATTGATCAGGAAAAGCACCTCGCGCGCCAAGATGCAGTCATAGGCCCCCCGTGGAAGCTTCAACTCCTCGGGGTCATAGGGCTCGATCGCTGCGGCTTCGGCAAGATCCGCCTGTTCCGACAGGGCCATGCCCACCTTCGCGAGCTCCGAATCCAATTCCTTGCCCGCGACCGTCACCCCCAGTTTGCTCGCGATGTCGCGCGCGGCGGCGCCCATGCCGGCGTTCAGGTCGAGCACTTTCATGTCCGGTTCAAGCTGGCAGGCCTGCGCCAGCGACAAGGTGAAATCGGCCCCGCCTGGGATATGACAGCCCTCGCCCCAGATTCGCTGCAGGACATCCGTGCGCCGCGCGGCGCCTTCAGCGGTCCCTTTCCCGGCGCTACCGTCGATTACCAGCGCCTTGGGCGACGGCTTGGCGGCCGCCTCATCGTCCTGATCCATTCTGGTCAGGATGTCGGCCGGCTCGAGACCCTCCCACCAGGCCAGAAATCGAACCTTGAACGGGATATAGCCGTCCGCCTGGTCGTGCTCATCCTTCTCGGCACGGCCGCGGGCCTTCCGTCCCAGGCCGCCCAGAACCTGATCGAGGACGGCATAAGTCCGACTGTTCGAATGGCGCAGCATGTCTGCTCGCTTTGCTGGCGCAACCGGGTCGGATTCTGCGCGGGGCGGTCTTAATTTTGGCTTTACGATAACCTTGCCGGAGCGAACGGCGCCTCGCCCACCGGCACCCGCGCGCTGCCCATCGGTCCGTGAGCCAAGTCAGGGACAATAAAGCCGCCAAGAGCTCGTAGAGCTCCCGCGGGACTACTTTTTCGTTTGCTTCGAAAACCGGATGGCGGCGTTAACCTTTTGTTAACTATTTCTGCTTACCATACTTTCTCACAGACGGTTCGTATCCCCCCTCGCGAACCTCCCCTACTGCGGTCCGCCTTCTCAAGGCGGACCGCATTCTATTTGGGCCTGCGCTCTTCTTGCTGATCCTCGTCCTCGTCGAACAGGATGCGGTGTGCGGCCCCGTCCAGATCGTCGAACTGCCCCGATTTGAGCGCCCACAGAAAGGCCGCCAGGCCGACCAGGCCGAGCAGCAAGGCGACAGGAATAAGGTAGAGAAGCCCGCTCATCGCTCACCTGCCCGACCGGCCCGAACCGCGTTCACCACCACCAGAAGAGACGAGGCCGACATGGCGACCGCCGCAAGCAGCGGCGTGACCAGCCCGGCCACGGCCAGCGGGATGGTCAGAGCGTTGTAGCCGAAGGCGAGCGCCAGATTCTGGCGCACGATTCGCTCGGCCCGCCGCGCCGTCGCCAGCAGTTCGCACAGCGGCGCCAGGCGATCGCCCTGAAAGACCGCGTCGGCGGCGATCTGGCTCACGTCCGCCGCGCTCGCCGGCGAGACAGATACCGTCGCCGCCGCCAGGGCCGGCGCATCGTTCAGGCCATCGCCGACCATCAGCACGCGCCGCCCGGCCGAGACCAGATCCTCGAGAAAGCGCATTTTGTCTTCTGGGCGGCAGTCTGAGCGGAAATCGTCGATCCCGAGCGCATCGGCCGCCGCGGCGACCACAGGCGCACGATCGCCGGAGAGCAGCCTGATCTGATAGCCGGCTTGACGCAGGCGCCGGACCACTTGCTGCGCGTCCGGCCGCAACGCGTCCTCGAAGGCGAAGCGGACCGGCGCCCGGTCCGGTCGGGAAAGCCACAACTCCGGTCCCACCCCCTCGTCCAACGCATCGATGCCGCACCACGCGCGCCGACCCAGGCGAACCTCGCCGGCGGCCGTCGTCTGCGCCAGCCCGCAGCCCGGCACCTCCCGCACCCCCTGCGCGACCGGCACCAGCGGCGCGGCCCGTACGAGCGCGCGGGCCAGCGGATGGCTGCTGGTCGCCGCCATCGAGGCCGCGTGCGCCAGGTCCTCCGCGTCGATCTCGGCGGCATCGGCCAGTTCGGCCCGTCCTTTGGTCAGCGTTCCGGTCTTGTCGAAGACGACGGTGTCGATGCCCGCCAGCCGCTCCAGCGCGGTCGCCGACTTGAGCAGCACGCCCCTCGCGAACAGCCGGCCGCTGGCGATCACCTGCACGGCCGGCACCGCGATCGCCAGCGCGCAGGGGCAGGTGACGATCAGGACGGCAATCGCGTAGAGCAGCGCCTGCTGCCAAGACACGCCCATCAGGGCGATCCAGGCGAGGAAGGTGGCGAGCGCCAGGCCGTGCACGGCGGGCGCGTAGAGGCGCGCAACCCGGTCGGCCAGCGCCACGTATTCCGCGCGCCCGCGTTCCGCAGCCTCCATCAGGCGCACGATCTCGGCCAGGAGCGTGTCCTCGCCCGCCGCCGTGACCGCCACGCGGATCGGCGCGCCCAGGTTCACCATGCCGGCGAACACGGGGTCGCCCGGGGCAACCCGGCGCGGCACCGACTCGCCGTCGATCAGGCCAGTCTCGACCTCCGAGACCCCATCGCTGACCCGCCCGTCGACGCCGACCCGTTCGCCCGCCGCCACCAGCACGCACTCGCCCGGGCGCACGCCGGCGGGCGGGCGCAGACCGCGCACGCCGTCGGCGCCAATCACCGTGACCGCGGACGCCTGCAACGCCAAGAGATGCTCGGCCGCGCCGCGCGCCCGGCGGCGGGCCCGGCGATCGAGATAGCGGCCGATCAGCAGGAAGAACAGCAGGGTCACGGCGGAGTCGAAATACACATGTACGCCGCCGTTCGCAGTCTCGAACAGGCTCATGCCCAGGGCCAGCAGGACGGCCAGCGAAATCGGCACGTCCATGTTCATCCGCCGAGCCGACACCGCGGTCCAGGCGGAGGCGAAGAACGGGCGCCCGGCATAGCCGACCGCCGGGATGGCGATCAGGGCCGAGATCCAGTGCAGCAAGTCCCGCGTCGCCGCGCCCATGTCCTGGGCATACCCAGCCCAGACCGAGATCGACAACAGCATGATGTTGCCCGCAGCGAATCCGGCCACGGCCAGCGACCGCAAGAGCGCCTTCTCCTCGCGCAGCGCCGCCTGGTCCAGCTGCGCCGGATCGAACGGCAACAAGCGGTAACCGAGCGCGGTTACCCGGTCCACCAGCGCATTCGCGTCCGCCTCGCCGGGCCGCCACTTCACCACCAGCCGCCGGGTCGACATGTTGACCCGCGCCCAGCGCACGCCCGGCACCCGGCTCAGCACCGCTTCGATCAGCCAGACGCAGGCGGCACAGTGCAACCCGTCGACCATCAAGTGCAGCGCGGCCAGGCCGTCGCGTCCGACCGCGACATGGGCGCCAAAGTCGCGGGCCGGCCCATCCTCGTCGGGCTTGAGGGCGCGAAGATCCGGATCCAAGGACCGGCGCGCATAGTACTGGTCGAGGCCAAGGTCGGAGATGATGGCATGGGCGCCGGCACAGCCGGCGCAGCAGAACTCGGCGCCACCCGGGCTCGCCGGCGGGACCGGCTGGCCGCAATGGGCGCAGGCTCGGTCGGCGGCGGCAGATAGGGCGCTGACCATGATGCGTCCCGTCACGGGCGCTCGACCCGGCGAACCCAGCGCATCGCCCGTCCGTGCACGTCGGCGTCGAGCCGAACCTCCCACTGGCCCGGCAGCGGCAGCACCACCTCGCCGACATAGCGGCCGTCGCGGTCCGCGCTCAGCGGCAGGTCGACATCGTGGCCCGCCTGCGTCGGCCGAATGAAATGCGCCACCACCTGGGCGCCCTGGAGGCGCTGCCCGTCCCGTCCCCTGAGCTCGACCGTGACCTTGGTTCGCCCGCCATCCGACGGCGCCAGGCCGACGGCCGCCGTCCATCCGGTCCTGCGCTGATCCTCCGCGGTCTGGACGGTACGGTTGTGATCCAGGCCTTTTTCATAGGCGCCCTTGGTCGTGAGACCGGTCCAAGTGTCGAATGCGAGATAGGCGAGCACGCCGTTGGCCGCGAACACCACCCCGAAGAAGCCGATGAAGGTCCACGGCACCCACCAATCCCGGCCCTGACGGCGCAGCAGCGGGATCATGGCTCCGGCCCCCGAAAGACGGTCTCGTAATGCTGTGCCTCGCCGCTGGCGGGGTCCATCAGCAGGAAGACCAGGGGCATGGCGCTGTCGGTCACGCTGGTCCCCGGGGCGGTCACGAACAACCGGAAGGTGCCCACGGTATCCTGTCCAACGTCCAGCAAAGCGATGGTGACGTCCTTTCGCTCCTGGCCGACGACGGTCATGGTCGCGCCGGGCACGCGATCGATGGTCAGCGTCAGGGTGCGCGCGTCGCGGCGCATGTTGGAGATCTTGATGGTATAGCCGTTCCGGATACTGCCGTCGGACAACGGCACGTAGAGCGGCGCGCGATCGTGCAGCACGTTGATATGCATGCTGGACCGGGTGGTTAGCCCCCAGATCATCACCGCGGCGACCGCCGCCATCGCCAGCGTGTAGATCACGGTGCGGGGCCGCAGGAAGCGGAGCCGCGGGCTCTCGCCTTTGGCCCGCCTGAGCTGATTGGCGTTGGTGTCCAGCTTGATCAGCCCGCGTGGCCGGCCGATTTTGTCCATCACCGTGTCGCAGGCGTCGATGCACAGGCCGCAGCCGATGCATTCGAGCTGATTGCCGTCGCGGATGTCGATCCCGGTCGGGCACACCGCGACGCACTGGTTGCAGGCGACGCAGTCGCCCCGCTCCTCCCAGGACTGTCCCTTGTGGTGCTTGCCGCGGGGCTCGCCGCGCCAGGCCTGGTAGGTGACGATCAGCGTGTCCTCGTCGAACATCGCCGCCTGAAACCGGGGCCAGGGGCACATATAGGTGCAGACCTGCTCGCGCGCCCAGCCCGCCAGCGTATAGGTGGTGGCCGTGAACAGACCGACGAAGAAATAGACCTTGCTCGATGCCTGGCCGGTGAAGATCTCCCTGGTGACGGTGGGCGCGTCGTTGAAATAGAGAATCCAGGCACCCCCGGTGAGCAGCGCGATCAGCAGCCAGATGCCGTGCTTGAGCGCCTTCTTGACCACCTTGCCGCCGGACAGCGACTGTTTGTCCAGCTTCATGCGCGCGTTGCGGTCGCCCTCGATCTTGCGTTCGACCCACATAAAGAGGTCGGTCCACACGGTCTGCGGACAGGCGTATCCGCACCACACGCGGCCGCCGAGCGCCGTCACCAGGAACAAGCCGACGGCGGCCAGGATCAACACCCCGGTCAGGTAGTAGACCTCCTGCGCCCAGATCTCGATGAACAGGAAATAGGCCCGCTCGTTGGGCATATCGACGAGAAACGCCTGGTCCGGAATGCCCGGTCCGCGGTCCCAGCGCAGCCAAGGCGCGATGTAATAGATGCCCAGCAGGACCACCAGCGCGATCCATTTGAGACGCCGGTACAGCCCCTCGACCCGCTTCGGATAGACCCGGTTGCGCGCGGCATAGAGGGAGGGCTTGCCACCTGCCTTGAAGGAGGTGGCGTCCTCGACCTGAACCATTGCCTCCGGTGCTGCCATAGCCGGTTCTCGTTCTCGCAGAACGCCGTCCCCAACCGGCGCACTCTCTGCCCTCAGTCCGCGATACTCCCTTGTCAGGTGGCGCGGGGCCGGCAATCGCTGTGCGCGGCGCTCATTGACCTCCGCCCAGCGAATGGACGTAAACGGTCAGCATCTTGATCGTAGACGCGTCCAGCCGATGGCTCCAGGCCGGCATCACGCCCGCCCGGGAATAGGCCACCGACTCGGTAATCTCCGCACGCTCGCCACCGTAGAGCCAGACCTCGTCGCGCAGGCTGGGCGCGCCGAGCTCCATGTTGCCCTCGCCCTGTTCGCCATGGCAGGAGGCACACTGCTCCGTATAGATTTCGGCCCCGCGCGCCGCCGCCGCCGCGTCCTCCGAACGCCCCGTGTAGCTGAGTACGTGCTCGACCACGTCGTCGATCTGGTCTGAGGTCAAGAGCTCGTCGACGCCGAAGCGGGGCATCTCGTTCTGCCGGGTCTCCTCGTTCTGGGCGTAGCGGATACCGTGCAGCAGCGTGATGTGAATGCTCTCGAGCGTGCCGCCCCAGAGCCAGTCGTCGTCCGCAAGGCTCGGGTACCCCTTGCCGCCGAGCGCGGCGGTGCCGTGGCACGGCGCGCAGTTGTCGGCGAAGGCCGCCCGTCCGCCCGCGAGGGCGAAGTTCAAGAGATCCGGATCCTGCCGGATCTCGGCCAGCGATCGCTCCTCGATGGCCGACCGGAACTGCGCCTGGTCGGCCCTGGCCGCCGCCAGATCGTCGCGGATCTGCTCCCGCATGGTCCAGCCCAGCACCCCCGGCGTGTGCCCGGTGATCCCCGGAATCGACGGATAGGCCACGTAGTAGCCGAAGGACCAGATGATCGTCGCGTAGAGGACGTAAAGCCACCACCTGGGCAGGGGCCGGTTCAGCTCGGTGATGCCGTCCCATTCGTGACCCGTTGTATCTATGCCCGTATAGGCGTCCTTCTCGATCTTGGTCGGCATGGCTCAGCTCTCCGGATCGTCGTCGCGCAAGGGGATCTGTCCGTGGGCCTCCAGCTCGCGCTTGCGCTTGGGCCAGAACGCCCAGACCACGATGCCAATGAACACCGCCATCAGCCAAAGCAGCCACAGCGAACGGATGAATTCGTAGAACCCGTCCATCTCCGCCCCCTATTGCCTGAGATCTTCGGCCGTGAGCTCGCCGAACTCGACCAGGGTGCCGAGCACCTGGAGATAGGCGATCAACGCGTCCAATTCGGTCACCCGCGCGGGATCGCCGTCGAAATCGCCGATCGCCGCCTTGGGATAGCGTTCCTGGAGCGCATCCGGATCGCCGTTTTCCGGGTCCGCCTGATTGACGATATCGTCCGCGGCGTTCGAGATCATGTCGTCGCTGTACGGCACGCCGATCGCCTTGTTCGTCTTCAGATGCTCTGCGATGTCGTCCGCATCCAGCGCATGCTCGCGCAGGAAGGGATAGGCCGGCATGATCGATTCCGGAACCACGCTGCGCGGGTCGGTCATGTGCGCGGCGTGCCATTCGTGCGAGTACTTGCCGCCGACCCGCGCGAGATCCGGACCGGTGCGCTTGGACCCCCATTGGAACGGATGGTCGTACATGCTTTCGGCCGCCAGGCTGTAGTGCCCGTAGCGTTCGACCTCGTCCCGGAACGGCCGCACCATCTGGCTGTGGCACAGATAACAGCCTTCGCGGATGTAGATGTTCCGCCCCATCAGTTCGAGCGGCGTGTAGGGGCGCATGCCCTTGACCCGCTCGATGGTGCTTTCGATCGTGTACAAGGGGACGATTTCCACCAGACCGCCGATCGACACCGTGAGCAGGGTCAGCACGGACATCAGGATCACGTTGGTTTCGATCTTTTCGTGACTGAACATTGCCGCCCCCCTACTCGGCCGGCGCGGCCTGCGCCGCGGTCGGCGAGACATACGGCGCCTCGTCGCGCAGATCGCCGCGAGCCGTGCGGATCAGGTTGTAGACCATGACGAAGGAGCCGAGTAGGAACAGGACCCCGCCCAGCGCCCGGATCACATAGTAGGGATGCATGGCCTCGACGGTCTCGGCGAAGGAGTACTGCAGGAAGCCGAGCTCGTCATAGGCGCGCCACATCAGCCCCTGGGTGATTCCGCCCACCCACATGGCCGTGATGTACAGCACGATGCCGATGGTCGAGATCCAGAAGTGGTAGCTGACCATGCGGATGGAGTAGAGCCGCTCGCGCTTCCAAAGTTTCGGAACAAGGTAGTAGACGGCGCCGAAGCTGATGAAGGCGACCCAACCGAGCGCGCCGGAATGGACGTGCCCGATGGTCCAATCGGTGTAGTGGCTTAGCGCGTTGACCGGCTTGATCGACATCATCGGCCCTTCGAACGTGCTCATGCCGTAGAAGGCGATGGATGCGACCAGCATGCGCAGGATCGGGTCGGTACGCAGTTTGTCCCACGCCCCGGACAGAGTCATGATGCCGTTGATCATGCCGCCCCAGGACGGCATCCAGAGCATGACCGAGAAGGTCATGCCGAGGGTCTGCGCCCAGTCGGGCAGGGCCGTGTAGTGCAGATGGTGCGGGCCGGCCCAGATGTAGAGGAAGATCAAGGACCAGAAGTGGACGATGGACAGGCGGTAGGAATAGACCGGCCGCTCCGCCTGCTTGGGCACGAAGTAGTACATCATGCCCAGAAAGCCCGCGGTCAGGAAGAAGCCCACCGCGTTGTGGCCGTACCACCACTGGGTCAGCGCATCCTGCACGCCGGACCACAGTATGTAGCTCTTGGTTCCGAAGAAGGAGACCGGCAAAGCCATGTTGTTGACCAGGTGCAACATGGCGATGGTGATGATGTAGGCCAGGTAGAACCAGTTCGCGACGTAGATATGCGGCTCCTTGCGCCGCATGATGGTGCCGACGAAGACGAACAGATAGACGACCCAAACGATGGTCAGCCAGAGGTCCACATACCATTCGGGCTCGGCATATTCCTTGGACTGGGTGACCCCGAGGACATAGCCGCTGGCGGCCAGCACGATGAACGCCTGATAGCCCCAGAACAGGAAGCTGGCGGTGGCCGGCCCGCCCCAGAGCGTCGCCCGGCAGGTCCGCTGCACCACATAGAGGGAGGTCGCGAACAGCGCGTTGCCGCCGAAGGCGAAGATCACCGCGGAGGTGTGCACGGGCCTGAGCCGCCCGAAGGTGGTCCATTCCAGGCCCAGGTTGAGCACCGGAAAGGCCAACTGCAGGGCGATCACGACACCCACGAGAAATCCGATCACGCCCCAGAAGACGGTCGCGATCGTGAACTGGCGCACCACCTCCTCGTTGTAGGGCTGCGTGGCGACGGCTTCGCTCATGCCTTGGTCCCCCATGTGCTATGCACTGCGACGCGCGGCAGCATACGGCGCGTCGGGTGTCTCGGGAATTGCCCATTTTGCCGCGCCTGCGGCGCGATTGATACAGCGTCTCCTCGGGCCGGAAATGCCGGCGGACCCTGCCCCGCCGCACCCGCACCATCTTTGATCTGTGTCAACGTGGCCGACAGGAAGCGATAGCTGTGCCACGACCGCAACACCGACTGGGGTATTAGGCCAGAACGCCTAGCAGGCACCGAAGCGGGTCGAGGCTGACACGGTGGCTCGCACGGAACATCGGGATCTCGCAAAGCGATTGATCTATAGTTCGATTTTCGATCGCGACCGCAAGGTGAAATGATCGAGCTCGCGACGCTGACGGATCTGCTGGCCGCGCTTGCGGCACAATGCCGCATCGCGGTGACCGGCAACATGGCTTTGCTGTCCACGATGCTGCTCGCCGGATTCGTGGGCGGGGCGAGCCACTGTGCCGGCATGTGCGGCCCGTTCGTACTGGCCCAGGTCACCGCGCGGGCCGAGCGGACGCGGGCCGAGCCATTGACCGAGCTGCACCGCCTGCGCGGCGGACTGCTCGTTCCCTATCATCTCGGCCGCCTGACCACATACGCCGGTCTGGGCGCGCTGAGTGCGGGTCTGGTCGGCGGGCTCGCGGACATCACCCAGTTCCAGTGGATCGCGGCGGTCTTCTTGCTGCTTGCCGCGGCCCTGTTCCTGGTGAGCACGTTCGGCGCGCTCAGGCGGTTCCTGCCGAACATCCGCCGCGGCGGTACGACGCAGTCGACCGCCGCCCTCTCACGGATGGCTGGGCCGCTGATGGCCGATCCACGGGGCGCGCGGGGTTACGCGCTGGGTCTGCTGCTCGGCTTCCTGCCCTGCGGGCTGCTTTACGGCGCACTGGCGGCGGCCGCGGCGGCAGGCGGTGGGCCGCTTGGCGGGGCGTTCGCGATGATGGCCTTCACCTTGGGTACCGTGCCCGCGCTCTTGGGTGTCGGCTTCGCGGGACATTTCTTTGCCCGGCGCTGGATGCCCCAGGCGCGCGCCTTCGCCAGCGTCCTCATGCTGGTCAATGCCGGCACACTAACGGTGCTGGCCTGGCGGACGGTGGCGTGACGGAGAAGAACGGCCGTCAGTCTTTTTTCTTGCCGACGTTCTTGTTGATCAGGCCGAAGCAGAACAGCACGCAGAACAGGAACAGGCCAAGGCCCGTCCAATACGCGATCGCGTCCGTCGCGCCCGATGCAAAGACCAGCGCCAGCAGCCCCAGCACGGCCATCAAGCCGCCCGTGACCCAGGTCGACGTGTAGCTCAACAGATCCCCCAAAAGCCTGTCATCGGTTCCCCCGTTTTGCGCGACAGCTTACGCGCCCGGCAGGACGGCATCAATCCCCGCCGACCGCGAAGCTCGCCACCACCGGCGCATGATAGGAGACGGGCGAGCCGGGTGCGGCAGCGGCGTCGCGGATCTCGTCCTTGAGCTCCGCATTATGGATCTCGGCCCCGCGATAGGCCGACCACATCGCGGCCGAGACCAAGACGTGATCCAGCATGACCGCCCGTCCGTCATGGATCACCGAGTACCGGCGAGCGGCCGGTACCTGTTGTTCCAGGGGCACAAGCGCACGGCCCGCCAGATCATGGCTGCCGGTGTCGTCCTCATGTCCCATCACGATGCGCACCGGCACCTCCCGGGCGGAGGCGTTGAAATCGCCCGTGGCCACGATCAGCGCGCGCGGGTCCTCGTCAAACAGCCGATCGATCGCGAGCCGTGCCTCCAGCGCCTGACCGCTCCGCTTCAAGGCCGCCAGGTAAAAGCCCTCGGCCCAGCCGGACACCGACTTCCAAGAAAAGGCACCGGTCTTTTGGCCGGCGATGACCGCGGCAAGCGGCGACCGAAGGTGCAGATTGAACACATGCAGCGGCCGGGGCGCGCCCACGTCGACGGCCGCGTGCAGGACTGGCCGATCCCAGGTCACCGACAAGGGGTCGTCCGCCGCCGGCTCCGCGGTGACCGGCGCGTAGGCCGGCGGCGGCACCAGATCGTGCCAGTACTGGCTGTGCGAGCGGATCGGGTAGCGCGACAGGATCACGAGGTTGTGGATATCGAGCGCCCCTTTGCCGGAACGGCGATGGGTCTCGACGCGGACATAGTCCGCATAGGGCGTGCCGGCGAGCAAGTCGTCCAACGCCAGCAGCCGCCAGGCCTTCTCCCCCTTGGCGCGCTGGCCGTTGACCTCCTGCAGACATAAGATGTCCGCGTCGAGTTGGCGCATTTGCGGACGCAGCACCGCGATGCGCTCCTCCAAGGTGGGACGCACACCCGGACGCGTGCGGTCCAGGTTCTCCAGGTTGAAGGTGGCGATGCGCAGCGTTGTCGTCATTCGCGCGCTGGCCTTTCCGACAGATCGCGTGGAAGGCCCACCCTAGAGTGACGGCAGGCGCCGCCGGTTGACGCAGGTCATGCGCCGGGACAGCGGGACATGCCCTCATGCCGATCCTGCAGGACCCGGATTTGGATAGGCAGGTGCCCCATTCGCTCATGAGCCCGGATAGGCTGCGCGGCGTCGAGTTGTACGCCCAGTCGATCGATGACGCGCTCGCCCGTCTCGACACCGGTCGGGATGGCCTGTCGGATGCCGAAGCGGAGCGGCGCCTGCACAGTTTCGGCGCCAACCGGCTTCCGGAACGCCGACGCACGCCGATGCTGGTGGTCTACCTACGCCAGTTCAAGAGCCCCCTGATCTACCTGCTGCTGGCGGCCGCCGCGGTTTCCGTGGGCATCGGTCAGCTGACCGACGCTTCGTTCATATTTGCCGTCCTGCAGATCAATGCGGTGATCGGTGCCGTGCAGGAGTGGCGCGCGGAATCCAGCGCACTTGCTCTGGATCGTCTTGTGCAGAGCGTGACGGTCGTTCATCGCGACGGCCAGCGTCAGCGGCTGGACAGCGTCGAACTCGTCCCGGGGGACATCGTCGAGATCGAATCCGGCGATCGCATTCCAGCGGACATCCGCCTCATGCGCGAGCGGGAGTTGGTGCTGGACGAGTCCCTGCTGACCGGGGAGTCGACCCCGGTCGTCAAAGACGCGTATGCGCACCTGTCCGGGCGGGTCGGCATCGCCGACCGGGCCAATATGCTGCATGCCGGCACCACCGCTTTGAGGGGTCGGGCCATGGGCGTCATCGTCGCCACGGGCAGTGCCACCGAGATCGGTGCGATCGCGGACGCACTGGCCGTCGCCCATCCCGCCCCGCCGCCTTTAATCATCCGGCTCAAGCGCCTGGCGCGTCAGATCGGAATCCTGATGACCGGAGCCATTGCGCTGATTGCAGCCGCGCAGCTGCTTCAGGGCGCGCCCCTCGCCCAGGTTTTCCTGGTCGCTGTGGCCCTCGCCGTGGCCGCGATTCCCGAAGGATTGCCCGTCGCCATTACCGTAGCCCTTTCGATCGCGACGGCCCGCATGGCGGCGCGCCGCGTCATTGTCCGGGCCCTGCCGGCCGTAGAGGGATTGGGGGCGTGCACCCTGATCGCCTCCGACAAGACCGGCACGCTGACCTGCAACGAGTTGACCATCAAGCGGATCCAGATTCCCGGTTTTGGGGCGATCGACGTCAGCGGCGAAGGCTATGCACCGGAAGGCGGGTTGCGGGTGGCCGCGGGCGATCAAGACGGGCGCGCGCTCGAGCGCGCCTGGGAACTGGCGGTGACTGGTGCGCTCTGCAACGAAGCAAGCCTGGAAGTCACGACAGATGGCGTTCAGCATCTCGGCGACACGGTGGATGTCGCGTTTCTTGCGCTTGCCGGCAAGGTGGGCCTGAACCGCAAGGCCTTGACCGCGGAACGGCCGCAAACTGGGATCATCCCCTATGAACCTGACCGCCGATATGCCGCGAGCTTCCGTCGGGAGCCCGACGGCGGCCATGCCGTGCACGTCAAAGGGGCCGCCGAAACAGTCATCCCGATGTGCGCGTTTCCAAAGCCGAGCGACGCGGCGGCGGCGCTTGCCCAAGCCGAAGCACTCGCTACCGACGGCTACCGGGTGCTGGCGGTCGCGCGCGGCGCGGTCACGGCGGAACAGGCGGTGGCGTCGAGCCCAAAGGCGCTTTGCGATCTGAACTTCTTGGGGTTCGTCGGCTTGATCGATCCCTTGCGGCCCGGCGTCGTGGACGCCATTCAGCAATGCCGCAGGTCGGGCATTGCCGTCCGCATGGTGACCGGTGACCATCCGGCCACAGCACTGGCGATCGGCCGCTTACTCGGGCTCGCCGAGACCAAGGAGCAGGTCGTGACGGGTGCCGAGTTGGCGGATAGCGATGATGCCCCTGCCGGCCGCATGGCGACTATCCGTGTCTTTGCCCGCGTCGAGCCGATGCAAAAATATGACATTGTGCGGACGCTTCAGGCGCAGGGCCATTTCGTCGCTGTGACCGGTGACGGGGCCAATGACGCGCCGGCGCTGAATGCGGCCCATATCGGCGTGGCCATGGGCAAGGGCGGGACCGATATCGCTCGCGGCGCCTCGGATCTGATTGTGGCCGACGACAATTTCACGTCCATCGTGGCCGGAGTCGAAGAAGGCCGTATCGCATACGACAATGTGAGAAAAGTCTCGCTTTTGCTGATCGGTACCGGCGTCGGCGAGATCGTCCTGTTCTTGTTCGCGCTGTTGGCGGCGCTACCGCTTCCGCTGTTCGCGGTGCAACTACTGTGGCTCAACCTGGTCACCAACGGGATCCAACACGTGGCCCTGGCTTTCGAGCGGGGCGAGCCCGGGATTTTGGATCGACAGCCCCGCCCGCCCGACCAGCCGCTGTTCGACCGGCGCATGGTCGAGCAGGTGGCCCTTTCGGGCACGTTCATCGGGGCCGCGGCCTTTGCCTTTTACTATTGGGCACTGAGCGCGGGTATGCCCGAGGGAGAGGCGCGAACGGCTCTCCTCCTGCTGATGGTGGTGTTCGAGAACGTGCATGTCTTCAACTGCCGTTCCGAGCGCCGCTCGACCTTCCGGATCCCGGTCGCCGCCAATCCTCTCGTGGTGATCGCGGTCGTGGCCGCCCTGGGCCTGCACGTGGCCGCCATGTATCTGCCGGTGATCAACGACGTGCTGCGCATCGCGCCGCTGGATTGGCACTCCATCACCGCCATCGCGCCCATCGCGCTCGGCCTGTTGCTGGTCATGGAGATCTACAAGATCGTCCGACGTTGACGGCAGAAACGGGCCGGTGCGCCGGCAATTCCGACCCCGCTTGACCTATCGCAATGCAGCATGGACCGTGATGGGCATACATCTGGCTTGTGCTGCGGTAGCGTGGGAGTTGCGCAAGGAGAAACAAAGGCCAAGGAGTACCCTTCTGCCGCACGGAATTCTGCCCGGCGGAACACGTGTGCCGGCGACCGGTCCGCACCTCGGCACCGCGGATTGGGGCAGTACCGCAGCCGATTTCCTTCCCTTCAGCCAAGTTCACGACCGATCGGTTCGGCTGTCCGTCGCCGGTCAGGAGCACTAGACTTGCCGCGCCATGTCCCAGGATGATCCCGAACAGGAGCGTTCAGGCGCCGTGCCGCGCGGTCACCCGATCATCGCCGCGGCCGAGTTCGACGCTTTGCTGTTCGATCTCGACGGGGTCGTCACGCGGACCGCGGACGTGCATGCGCACTGCTGGAAACGGGTCTTCGACGCGTTCCTGACGCGTTGCGCCGCGCGCAGCGGCCAACCGGCCGCACCGTTCGATATCGAGCGCGACTACCGTGCCTATGTGGACGGCAAGCCGCGGCACGACGGGATCCGCTCCTTCCTCGCATCCCGTGGCATCGAGCTGCCTCTCGGATCGCCCGGCGATGATCCTGACCTGGACACGGTCAGCGCGCTCGCGGACCGCAAGAACGCGTGCTTTCGTTCCCGACTGAAGAGCCACGGCATCGGCGTCTACGAGACGTCGGTGGCCTTGATTCGCCGCGCCCGGTCGCTTGGCCTCCGGACCGCCGTCGTCTCGGCCAGCAAGAACTGCGCGGACGTGCTGGAGGCGGCCGGGCTTGCGGACCTGTTCGACGCGCGAGTGGACGGCTGCGAGCTGGCACGGCTCCAGCTCTCTGGCAAGCCTGCGCCGGACAGCTTTGTCGAGGCCGCCCAGCGTCTTGGCAGCGCCCCCGAGCGGACGGTCGTGTTCGAGGATGCCGTGGCCGGCGTCGAGGCCGGGAAGCGGGGCGGCATGGGCCTGGTTGTTGGCGTCGACCGGGG
>JAAUXY010105692.1_pt1 | contig 16960 bp, 10 predicted proteins | sample 7278121 | NCBI WGS metagenome assembly JAAUXY01 (sample SAMN14350117, study PRJNA611818) | marine sediment metagenome | isolation source: surface marine sediment (1.8m) | place: French Polynesia: Moorea | collected 2018-08 | reverse complement strand
TCAAGGATATTGCGGCCATCGAAAATGAAGGCCGGTTTTCGCATGGATTGATAAATTCTATTGTAATCGATATTTTTATAAATATCCCATTCCGTTATAACGGCAATGGCATCGCAACCATTAGCGGCCACATATGGATCTTCGATATAGCTGAGCTTACCGTTCAATCCCTGCAAATCCACTTTAGCATTTTCAAGCGCTTTAGGATCGGTAATAGTAATCTGAGCCTTTTCTTCAACCAGTTTTTTAGCGATGAAGATGGCCGGTGATTCTCGGGTGTCCCCGGTGTCGGCTTTGAAAGCAAAGCCGAACAGACAGACTTTTTTTCCGGCCAGGGTGTTAAACATGGCATTTAAAACGGTAAGCACAAAGCGTTGCTTTTGATATTCATTTATCCTGACCACATGTTCCCAATAATCCGCAACCTCCTGCAGACCATAACGGCGACAAAGATACACCAGATTAAGGATATCTTTCTTAAAGCAAGAACCACCGAAACCCACGCTGGCATTTAAAAATTTGTCACCGACACGGGTGTCCAGTCCGACTGCTCTTGAGACTTCAGCGACATCGGCTCCGGTCTTTTCACAAAGAGCGGAGATGGAATTTATGGAAGATATTCTTTGAGCAAGGAAGGCATTGGCCACAAGCTTTGACAGCTCGCTGCTCCACACATTGGACGTAATGATCTTTTTTTCCGGCACCCAATTGCGGTAAATTTCTACAATCTCTTCCCTCGCATTAAGACCTGTCTTTGTTTCCCGCGAACCAATCAAAACGCGATCCGGATTTTCCAGATCATTTATGGCCGTACCTTCTGCCAGAAACTCCGGATTGGAGACCACATCAAAATGGATATGGTGGTTGTTCGAAGTCAGGATTCGTTCCATCGCCCGTGCCGTTCTAACCGGAAGCGTGCTTTTTTCGACAATGATTTTGGACGAGTCGGAACAATCTAAAATCTGGCGGGCTGTCTTTTCCCAGTACTGCAAATCGGAAGCCATACCGGCGCCCTCGCCGAAGGTCTTGGTGGGGGTGTTTACACTGACAAAGATAATATCCGATTCTTTTATACCTTTTTCAATATCCGTGCTGAAGAACAGGTTGCGCTCACGGCAGGATTTAACGACCTCATCCAGTCCGGGTTCGTATATCGGCAAATTTTCTGAATTCCAGCTGGCAATGCGATCTGGGTTTATATCGACCACGGTGACCTGATATTGGGGACATTTGTGGGCAATCATGGCCATCGTCGGCCCACCGACATATCCTGCCCCGATGCATAGTATGTTTTTTTTAAAGTTCATTTTCAATAAGCCAGAAGGCTTTGAAGCTGGGCGGCCAGAAGGCTTGCATACCAGGAAGCTTAGTTTGTTTTGACTTTTTCATAGAACTTCCAGAGTAATTTCCCCAACGTATCGTAGCCTTTTTTAGTTAGTTATACGTATCTGCTTTAGAATATCCCAATCGATTAGAAAATTATAATAGCTATATTGTCTCAGCTAAAGAACAATGGCTTATATTTACATATCGGGATATTTCTCTATCTCCTTTTCTGGAGTATCCCTTTTACCCGGTTAAATAAGATTTGAGCCTTTTATGAAGGAACCTTCTTCCATTATATGTTTTTAAATATTTCTCACGCCTCGTTGCATCCATCTGATTTATGCAAGCCCATCAGCATGTTTCCAGACCTCTAATCTTTGCCATCTTTCCTCTTCCATTATCTAATCTCTATTTTACATATTAGCTTACAAGCATCCCGGCTCTCAGGCTTTACAGCTTTATAGCTTTCCAGCCTTCGAGCTTATTAGCTGTTTTATTTGGTGCGATACGGTTGTTCGGGTGATAGCGTGACTTTCAATAAACCTCTGTGTTCATCGTATTCATCAGGATCATTATCCGAAACAACTTTCCTAAACGTATACCCCAAACGGATCGTCATCCATCTTAAAGGCAAATAGTCCAGTCCAGCACCGATATTATATCGATGAACCTTCTTGCCGGTATCATCTCCTCCGGTTCGATCCGCTAATCCGACTCTGTCAGAGAAGCGATAGCGGGCGTTGATATCTCCGGACAGATTGCGCAAAAAGTCATACCGGGCCGTACCCCTGGTGCCGATAAACCTTTCAAGCCCGACGTTTTGAGAACCAAAGTTACGCTGTTCCAAGCCCGTCAGCGCGGTCGTGCTAACAAAGCCGCGTTTGTATGTCCAGGCTTTATCAATCTGCGCATCTCCGAAAAAGCCTTGTTCGTCTTCTTCATCATCGACATCCTGGTAAAAATAGCCAGCGCCCAACCTGAGGTTCAGCCCCTTATCCACAACGTAAGTAATACCGGCTGACGGTGCATACACCATATAATCATTACTATCGCCGACATCATTATCAAAATCCCTATAAACCTGACTATGCTTGGCAAAAATGCTGAACCTTGTTTTGGTTCTGAAAATGAATCGCACCGAACCGGCGTAGTTTTTAAAATCATCGGTTGGACCTCCAACAAAATCGTTATCCTGATCAAATTCACCCCTTGTATAGGTCGCATTCGTCTCGATGCCAAACTTGGGACCAAACCAATAATCCAGACCCACACTGGGCTCATAGCGGTCGTTGTCTTCTTCCTGGGGGTCATCGTTTCTAAGTAGGCCCCAAACAAAACCGGCGTAAATCAGATCGTCTCTACCGAACCGGTAGGACAATCGTGATCTTGCTGTGTTTCTGTAGAATGTCCTTCGGCCTTGTCGGATGGTCGGATCTCCTTCCTCCACCACATCTCTGTCTTCCAAAATCAGAATATCCTCCTCATCAAGGGGATCCTGCGTTCGCAAAAATTCGTTGCGAATATCAAAGCGCATCCGCTTGCTGAGATCGGAAAAACCCCTTAACCTGGCATCATGGCGCCAACCGTCGTTCTCGTCAAAATCTTGATAGAAGCTATAGGCCGGGTCATAATTTACTTCCAGTTGGCCATTTTTAGCTAACGCCTGGGCTGTAAATCCGGCAGACACCGTGGTAATGTAATCGTCTTTTTCGTTGTCATCGGAAAGAAATACGTTGTTGGTATATTCCTGGGTGCCGGATATCCGGGGATGAAAGGTCCAGCGGACGGCAGAGGCGGCGTGGGCCAAAAAGAATACCGAGAAAAAAACAACAACGAAAATTTTAAGTCTCATCTCATCTCCTTTTTTATTAACCTCGGGCCCACACGGACTCACACTAACCTTTATCTTGGTCGACACTGACCAAGACAAAACCGTCAGCCCTGCGGGCTACATTACAAATCTTCTTATTACAGCCTTAGGATGTGTGAAATTAACTAAAAGTCCTGCACCAAGTTTCCTATTTAGTTCAAAGATGGCACCTCAAATTTTATATGTTAAATCTTCCTTTTTCAAGTTTTTTATTACCTGTGTCTGGGTTCGTCTGAGTTTGTCTGTGTTTAATTATTGTTTAACCTAATCTGTGTATGTCTGTGTGCGTACGTGGCTAGTATAATCATGGGACGATAATTGTGTCGTCGGTCTTGAGTTTGAGGTTCTGGCTGAAATCTTTGCCTTTAGTAATGTCTTTGTAATTGATACGGTAGATAGTGTCTTTGCCGGCTTCATGGCGCAAAAGGATAATCTCTTTTTTCGAGGCCCATTCAGTGAAGCCGCCGGCCAATGCAAATGCCTGCAAAACCGTGAGGTGTTTGACCAGCGGATACTCGCCGGTGCGCTGGACTTCTCCAAGGATATAGAACTTTTGGCTGACAGGATTCCTCACATGGACGGTTACGACCGGATGGGCGACGTAGGCTTTCAACCCTTTTTCGATGTTATACTTGAGCTCCATGGGAGACAAGCCAGCAGCCGGAAAATCATTGAGCAAGGGAAAAGAAATCTTACCGTCGGTTCTGACAAGGACCTCTTCCCGGGTAAAATCCTCCTCTTTCCAGGTTGTGATTTCGAGTATGTCGCCGATGCCGATCTGGTAGGAGTCGACCATGGTTTCGGCACCCCAGCTGGGTTTCGGCTTGTCCTGGCAAAGGGCTTGAGAACCTATCATTACGAATATCAGGGCTAAAATAAAGTACAGTGTTTTTTTCATTTTTATTCCCCTTAGTGAATTCGATCTTTTTATTAGTATATTAGACAGGATTAACAGGATTATTCAGGATTGTTTTTTCCTTTCTCACTTCCCGGACGGAAGTGAGAAAATCTAATCCGCCTCCGGCGGAAAATTTTTTAGGTCTCTGTTACTGGTTTCCTATGTTTGCGTTTTACCTCTACTCCTGAGGGGCTAAAGTTGATTAAAAGACCAATCTCTTTTCTCAGTCCATTCAAGTAGTTCACCAATTGAACCTCATGGCTTTTTGCTAGATTCTGTACTGATTTCAATTCCACCACTACAGCATTGTTAACAAATAGATCAACATTAAATTCACCAACTACCTGCTCATCGTAAAATACATTCAGCGGTTTTTCTGATTCCACTTTGAGATCGTATTTGGCCAACTCTATCAACATGGCGCTATGATATACACTCTCAAGAAATCCAAATTCCAACTGATTGTACACCTTATATGCAGCTCCGATTATTTTATGGGTTATCTCTTCGTATTCCATATGATTTGATTTGGCATTAGCAATGTGATTTTTAGGAATATTATTTATTCGCCGCAGGCGATTGGAGTTTGGGCGCTCTCTTCCGGAGAGCGGCCAAAGAAAAAATCCAAACAATCCTGTAAATCCTGTTTAAAAAATTCAAATTGATCCCCAGATTCTGTGTACCATGATTCTAACGAGACGTCCTGAACGGACGTCGGATACAGCTCCGCCTTGTCGGTTACACCGGCAAGGTCAATCTAAAGCATCTAAATCATTATGTTTTTTGTTTAAAATCTCAGCTCAATTACAGATTTTACTTCAAGCTTTGAGCTATGAGCTAAGATAAAAGCCACTGGCTTTTATCTTGAACCCTTGCGAAACAGCACAATCTTGACTGTTCGCAGGACAATCATCAGGTCCATAAAAAAGGACATGTTCTTAATGTAAAACAAGTCGTAGTTGAGCTTTTCGACGGCATCATCCACAGAAGCCCCGTACCCGTAGCTGACTTGGGCCCAGCCGCTGAGTCCTGGCTTTACCGTGTGGCGCTCTCTATAATAGGGAATCAGCTCCTCCAGCTCTTTGACAAAATGTTCACGCTCGGGTCGCGGCCCGACGAAGCTCATATCGCCTTTTAAAATGTTCCAAAGCTGGGGAAGCTCATCGATCCTGAGTTTACGAATGATTTTCCCCAAGCGGGTGATGCGCTTATCATCTGTCTGCGCCCAAACCGGTCCGCTCATTTTTTCAGCATCTTCCACCATAGAGCGAAATTTGTGTATCCGATAGATTTTGCCATCCTGTCCTACACGCTCTTGAGAAAAAATGACGGGTCCTTTTGAATCGATCTTGATCAACAGCGCAATGACAGCAATCAATGGGAAAAATATGAACAGCATAATGCCGGCCAAGAGCAGATCGGCAGATCGTTTCAATACGCGGCGGGTGCGGGATTTACGGAAGCCCTCCGAAAAAATCAGCCATGACGGATTGATGGCTTTTACCACCAGCTTGCCGGTTAGCATTTCATAAAAACTATTGCCCTCAATCACCTCAATCCCGTTCACACGGCATTTAAGTAATTCTTTGGTGGGAAAGTTGTTGCGCTTTTCTTCAAGCGCAACGACAATTTTCTCAATACTATAAACCTTAGCTAAGTTAGCTAGTCCCTCATATTTGTGGCCGATCACATTTTGCGATTTTGTGGGACCGGGATTGTCTGGCCGCTGCTTTGGCTTGGCATCGGGGACCTCGGCAACGATATCGTAACCACAGTCTTTGCGCTCATAAATTTCCTGTTTGATATTTTCGATCAGATCGGCGGATCCCAACAGGATAATCCTTTGATTGAAAAGCCCGCGATCTAAAACCATCGCATAGCAAAAGCGCCAGGATACAATGATAATGATGATAATACCGACACTAATTAAAAAAGTACTTGTTCCGACGACGGCCTTTGGGAAAAAAACATAAATGATAGCCAGTAAAATGGCGGCAAATCCCAACGCCTGAATCAGACGCAATCCGAGTTCTTTGACGTTTTGTGTTAATTTAAGCTCGTACAAGTCATTGTAGTAAAGACTAATCTGGCAGACAACCGTGATCAAAAGTATCTTCAGGGTTTGATAGCCATATACATTCAGCAATTGAGTGCCGAGGATTATCCATGACGCAATATACACGGAAGTGAAGATAAAAATACCTTCACCAACAACAAAAAAGACGTTGCGTATCGGATAATTTTTTTTAAAAATGCGGATCATTTTTCAAATTCAGTCCGTGGCACGTAGTTAGTGGTCCGTCGTTTTGTCCTTTCAACGGACAACGAACGACAAACAACTAACATTAATTTAGTATGAGCTATCAGCTATGAACTATGAGCTGTATTTGATTTCCCAGCCTCCGAGCTGTATGAATTTTTTTAGGACGCAGATTCGCTCAGATTATCACAGATTTATTAAAGATACGTTTAATCACGAAAACACGAAAACTTAAAAGCACGAAAGTTTATGGCTTATTTATTTTTCGATTTCGTGTTTCTGCTGTTTTCTGCTTTCGTGGTTAATTTTACTTTTTTCTGCGTATATCTTTGTCCTTTATTTTCTCTCTCTCGTCTTAAACTACGAGCTATGATCTTTGAGCTATCAGCTATACGCTAATACCTATTCCCTAAAATATTCACCACCATAATATTTTTTGTGATATCGAGACGAGCCGGCATCAAAATTATTGATCACCGCACCAAGAATTTTGTTTTTCCCCAGCTTATTGATCAAATCAATTGCTGCATCTTTAGGAGTACTGCCATATTTTACTACCAGAAGAATCCCATCAACATATTTGGCCAAGGCGCCGGACTCAGCCGTCATTTTGGGTGGTGGTGAATCCAAAATGATGAGCCGATCTTTGTATCGAGTGGCGGCCTCATCGAGCAAGGCCGACATTCTTTCTGAAGAAAGCAATTCAGACGGATTGTCCGGTGGTTTGCCTGCCGGAAGAATTGTCAACTTATCAATACCGGTCTTGAGCAACAGCGGCTGAAGATCGGTTCCGTTGGCAAGGTAATCGCTTAAACCAGCGACATTTTGAAACCCAAACTGCCTGTGGACACTGGGTCTGCGCAAGTCGCAATCAATCAATAAAACGTTCCAATTCACGTGCTGGGCCACACTAACGGCCAGATTAGCAGCAACAAAAGATTTACCCTCGCCCGGTCCGACACTGGTTACCATCACCGATCGCGGCATCTTGCCGGATTCCGGAAAAAGCAAGTTGGTTCTCAGGATTTTGAATTGCTCGGCTTCAAAAGACTGGGGATTCATCAGGGCCACTAAGTCTTTATCGATAGCTCGTTTGGCATATTTCGCCGGGGCTTTACCCAGTTTGAATTTTTTTCGCGGAGGCACTAATGACGGTGGTTCGACATCCTTTTTTAGGCTGGCCACTGTTGTTAAATCGTGGGTGATTTCACGGGTCTTTTCTTCTTTGTTTTTCGGTTTGATTTCATCTTCTTTGAGACGGATGATTTTCGGTTCCTTATCTTTCGCTTGCTCAGGAACCTTTTGCGGTTTGCTTGTCTCAGGAGTTTTGGGTGATGTTGGTTCAATGGACGCCTTTGGCTTTTTCTGAAAGGATACTTTTTCTTCGTACTCCTGCTTAAAGCGTGTCAGGGCTCTACATCTGACCAGTGCCTGGGGTGTCAATTTTCCGTCTGCTTCGATCATTTTGTTATCAAGCAAACGTTTCACAATTGCCGGATCTTTAAGAATGGTCGGATGCTGGAGGTTTAATTTGCGGGTCAACGGATTATGCTCAAGCAATAGATCCATATCTGTCTGACTCAGGTTCGCAGGAGATTCGGATGCTTTGGGAGCTTCGTCAGTCTCCATAACAGTTTCGCGGACAGGTTCGGCAGACTGCTTTTTGGCTTGCTCCTCCTTCATCTTAGCGCACTGTTGCTTGGCTTCCGGCGTAAGCCAACCGCCCGGCAAAATCAGCTGATTGTCGATTAAGCGCTGGACGGTGGCAGGATCCTGGAGAATATTTCTGGATTCGTCATCCAGCTGGCCGGTTTCGGGATCATATTTGAGAAGATTTCCGGTTTTTTGGTCATAATTCATAAGCAGGGTCCAGTCCGACTGAGTAACTTTTTCGAATCGGCTAGGAATTTTATTGTCTGGTTCCATTTGTTTAGCAAGCGGCTCAGCAGCTGAAGGCGGACCATCGGATGCATCCTTTCCCGATTTGTCGATCATGGCCTCGTATTTCGCTCGACCTGCCGGCGTCAGCGTTCCATCGTCGTTAATTAAGCGAAAGGTCATCAATCGCTTGATGCCGCGTGCATCTTTGAGGACCACCGGATTGTTCATGTCGATTCTCCCGGTTGACTTATCAAACTGCTTAAGGACATCGTAGTCTGAATGCCTGATCTTATCTGATTTTGGTGGCCCTGTTTCCTTGGTAAATTTTTCTAAGGCATCGAATATTTTACCCACTTTAGATACTCCCTATTTTAATTAAAATATTGCCTCATCACGAAAGCACGAAAGTTTTAAAGCACGAAAATTACCAAAATTAAAAGTCAATTCACAATCCTTTTTATTTCCAGAGCTGGCTTTGCAAAATTTAACAACAACCCTACTTTTAATCCCGTGGCCTTCATGTAGGATCGAAGCTGAGCAAAGTGCACATCTGAAAGTTCTTTAACAGCCTTTAATTCGACGATTATATGATTTTCAACAATCATGTCTAACCGATGAATTCCTATTTCAATTCCGCGGTATTCTATTTTTACTTCTTTTTGGCATTCAAAATTAATTTGATTGCTCGATAGCTCTATTTTTAGGGCTTCTTCATAAATACTTTCTAAAAAACCCGGTCCAAGTTCTTTGTGAACTTTAATTAATTGCGCCTCCAATAATATTTTTGCTTAACGACTCAAATTCGTGCCTTTTCTTTTTCCAATAAGAAGCTTTTGGGGTGAATTTCCCAAGGCGCCTACCTTCACTCATATAAATACTTTTTTTACCTTTTAATTATTTTTTAATTTCGTGTTTTCGTCTTTTCGTGCTTTCGTGCTTTCGTGATAGAGAATGTTTCTACTTTGATAACGAATTGTCATTTGCCCATAGCTCGGGCAGATTTCGAACCAGTTCAAATGTCGGCTCGACACCTAAAGCTGCCAGTACAACAAATCCGGCAAACAGTATAAATGCCGCTATAATGGAAACCACTGTCAGCAGCTGATTGATTCTTTTCAAGCGAAAATCTTTTTTCCGATAAACTTTGGGTATCGTTGCCAGTAGGCTCACGCCCAGATCAGATTCAAACTCATTTGGATCCTTTATCGAAGTATCAAAATAATCCATCAGAAAAATTAATCCAAATCCGATACCAAAAGCACCCATCACAGATAGTAAGAACAGTATCTTAATATTGGGTGATACAGGTCTTAGTGGTTTCTTAGCACTTTCCAGAATACTAAACTGTTCGCCTTTTTGCTTTTTTTCCATATTGACAGCAACGTCGGCCTCCAGTTTGCGATTCAACAGAGAGTTGTACGACTCTTGAATATTTTGATAATCTCGATTCAGCGCCATGAGCTCTTCTTCTCTTTTAGGCGTGCGTTCGATTCGCTGTTGATATATTCTGATTTCATTTTTTAATTTGCGAATATCGCTATCAAGATTTAGTATTTCTGCTTTAATCTCTCTTCGCTGTCGAATTTGTTCCCCGAGTACATCTGATGTTAAAAACTGCTCCTCGTTTAAGTTGGTATTTAAATTTGCTCCTCCAGAGGATTTCAGTTGCCCGCTTTTTATTTTTGCTTCCATATCGGCGATCTGGGCTTTTAATCGAATGACATCCGGGTGCTGGTCTGTATAGTTTGATTGCAGCGTATACAGTTGATTTTTGAGCTGCGGCAAAGAAAGTGCTTCACCCTCATCCGATACAATCGAACTGCCGGCAAGTGACTGTTTTTGCGCTTTAATTTCAATTTCAAGTAATGACAGCCGGTTTTTCTCGTCCCGTAACCTTTCTTCGCGTTCACTCAGTTGTTGTTGAAGTGTGTCCAGTATTCTCAAATTGCTTTCCAGCTGTTCGGGCAATTCCCCCATATAGCGCTGGCGATATTCTCCTAATTGGGCTTCGAATTCTTTTAGGCGCTCACGCGTCGTACTAAGCTGCTCATCTAAAAATTGGGTCGTATCGACTGCTTCGGCTTCCCTTTCCTTAAGATCTTCATTGATAAACAAAGCTGTCATATTGTTGGCCACCATCGCCACCAGTTGGGGATCCGGCCATTGGAAAGATATGGAAAATGTATCCGCTTCCTGGCGCGTATCAACAATTTGCAATTCTATCAGCACCCGGCTGCGCAAATCTGAAATTTTCTCTTCAATAAACATATCCGCCTGTTCAGGATTTGAATACAGATTAAATTGTTCAATTATCTTCTGCAAATTCGTACGGCTTAAAATCTTTTGGGAAATCATTCTGATTCTGGATTCAATATTGGCAGCGACAATGGCGGATTGAACATAATCCTGAGGAACCTGCTGGGGTTTGATCAGGATTAAAGCGCTGGCCTGATAAACCCGGGGAAGCGCAATAGCAAGATAAACACCAAGAATCATGGCCAAACAAAATGGAATGATGATCATCCAGCGGCGTTTAAAAATCAGATTAATGTAATGATCAATTTTAAAAGATTCGTCTTTTTCCTTCATCGTTTTTTCCTTATTTCCAGCCAATTTGCCCATTTCATCGCATTACATTTGCCTTCTTCTCAAAGTTTTTGGGATCGGTACTGGCTGTTTCAACTCGCGTTTTGGGTCTATAGTCTAAGGGTCGTTCGGCACGATCGAAATAGTATTTAATGGCCTGAGTGATTCTCTCGGCTGCGTGACCGTCACCGTACAAACCAAATTCGGCAAACAAATTTTTTGATGCATTCGGCTCTTCAATCAGCCGGGATGTTTCAACGACAATGCCCGCCCGCTTCAATCCAATTTGTTTTACACCACCGGGTAATAGGCGTCCTTTCTGCTCGGTTTTCTCCTGAAGCAACAGAACAGGTTTGCGCAGCGCCAGGCCTTCTTCAGCGATGCAATCAGAGTCGGTGAGCATCAGATAGGATCGCGCGATCGCCTCGACAAAAGCCTCATAGGGCAATTGATCCAGCAAATGAATTCTTTCCCTTTTTTTCAGGAACCGGTCTACCGTATCTCTGACATCCGAATTGAATTTAAGTGGAAAAGCGATTTGAATATCCGAATAGGCCTGCGTAAGATCAATCAGCGCATGGCACAAGTCCTTTAAAGGATTGCCCCAGTTTTCTTTTTTATGGCTGGTTACCAGAATCATTTTATAAGCATCGATATCATCCGGTGACATATATTTACACAGTGTATTTCGCTTTTGATGTGCGATGCCCATAACGGAATCCATTATCGAATTGCCGGTGATAAAAACGTTGTTGGGAATAGCACCCTCATGTAACAGGTATTCAGTGTTCTGAGCCATTGAGGCGAAATGAAGGTCACTCAACGTAGAAACGAGTCTGCCGTTCACTTCTTCCGGATACGGATTTAATTTGTTAAAGGTTCTGACGCCAGCGCCATTGTGCGCAACCGGTATTTTATGATAAAAAGCCGCCAGGGCACCGACAAAAGCCGAAGTGCTTTCGCCTTGGACCACAACCAGGTCCGGCTGATGGTGCTTCAACAGCGGTTCCAGACCGGCAAGCGCCAAATTGGTGATATCCGCAAGAGATTTTCTGCTCCTTCTCAGATTCAGGTCATGATCCGGTTTGACGCCAAATAGCGCATAGAGGTCGTCTAAATCTTCCTGGAGCTGCGCTGTTGTGACGACAATGCCTTCAAAATGTGCATCTCTTTTGATCTTATCCAGCACCGGATAGAGCCGAATGAGTTCCTTGCGCGTCCCAAAGATCATCAAAATCTTTATTTTCCCCTCTGGCATTTTCTTTTTCCTTAAGCTAAGCCCCCTGGATTAACCCCTCCTTTTTTCTTTAGCCCCAGACCCCCTTTGCACTCTGGAACGCTGAACCTATATTGTTTTTGACCGTGAATTTCTGCGGTTAATGTTGAACTCCTATTAATTCTGTTCAGCAATTAAAGCTCTGCCAACAGTTGTTTTGCTTCTGCTGCGCCGGAAAAGTCTTCATCCAGCCGCAAGGCTTTTTCCAGCTCCGCTCTGGCTTTTTCAAATTCGCCTTTTTTATAATACGCCATACCCAAATGATAGGTGACCGTAGCATTGTCCGGCAGCTGTTTGAGACAATTGGTAAATTCGGCAATGGCGTTTTCATAAAGTCCCTTTTTGTAATAGACCCAACCCAGCGTATCCATAACGTTGGGATTATCCGGTAGTTTTCTTTTTGCCAGGCGCGCCAGCTGTAAAGCGTCATCGATGTCTTTGTCCTGTTCAGCCAGTATGTAAGCAAGGTTGTTGGCAGCCGGTACAAAATCCGGATTAATTTCAAGTGCGGCACGGTAGTGTTTTTCGCTCAGATCAAATTGCTCCTGTAGATCGAATATGGTGGCCAGTAGCATATGGGCGCTGGCCTGATTGGGATTGACAGTTAGTATCTGTTTATACTGGGCGATGGCCTGATCCTGTTCATTTTCTGACAGATATAAGCTTGCCAGCGCATAGTACGCTTTGAGATTACCCGGATATTGTGCAATCGCCTTTTTAAAGGATGCTTCGGCCAGAGTTTGTTTTTGGGATGCCAGATAGACATTGCCTTTCAGATGATAGACAGCTGACAAAAGCGCCGGTTGCTCTTCAACCTGTTCCAGTTTGCGATCACACTTTCTAAGGGCCGTATCAAATTCCTTTCTGGCAATATGAATCATCACGACTTGGGCAAATACCTCAGCAAGGTTCGGATTGATCGACAATGCTTTTTCAAAATTTTTTAGTGCTGAATCATACTGGCCGCGTTTGCGTTGCAAATACCCCAGCCTGAAATAGCCGGTCGGATCATCCGGTGCTGTATCTATGACAGACTCGTATGTTTTTTGGGCTTGTGCAAATTCCTGCCGGTAATAATAGGAATTGCCCAAAATCAATTTCGCCTGAAGATTGTTGGGTGCCACATCAAGAATTTTAAGACATTCCTTTTCGGCAAGTTTAAAATCACGTTCGCCCAAATAGATTTCCGCAACCAAAAGTCTGGCCCGAATGTCATCTGGTTTGAATTCCAGGACTTTGGTCAACAATGCCAGTGCCAATTGGGTTTCATTCTGTCCTAAATGCGCAACGCCTTTAAAATAATGGGCCGCATGCGATGAGGGCTCTTCTCGGATAAGCCGGTCAAATACCTCTAACGCCAAGGCAAATTCACCCCTGCGAACATGAATTTCGCCCTTGAGCATCCGAGCTGCAAAATATTGCGACCGCTGTTTCAAAATTTGCTCGATAAGGTTTTCAGCTTCCGCCAGATCTCCGTATTTATAATGGAAGCGGGCAATAACCTGTTTGATCTGAATATTCTCCGGTTGATGTGCTGCGGCCTTCTGGTACATCGCCAAGGCGTCATCCTCGCGGCCTGTGGCTTCGTAAAAAGCAGCGACCATCATATAGGATTCGCTTCTCTGGGGATCGACTTTAATGGCATTGCGATAAGCAACTTCAGCCTCATCAAACTTTTGCAAGTCAACATAAAAATTTGCTAAAAGCAGATGCAGCTGCGGATTTTCCGGATGAGCTTGTATGGCCGCCTCCAATTCAGCCTCGGCACCGTCAAGCTTATTTTGGCCAACATACAGTCTCAAAAGGGCCATCCGCGGTTGCACGTCCGTCGAATCGATGGCCAGAGCCTGTCGCAGAACTTCTTCAGCCTCAGATGTCTTGTCCTGCCCAGCTAAAACATCGGCTAATCCTATATAAGCACGTATTTCTTGCGGCTTGATTTCAATAACCTTGCGAAATATGGAGTCCGCTTCAGCTGGATTATTTTCCGCTATAGCAAGACCACCAAGCAATATGAGAGCTTCGGTGTTATGTGGATCTTTTAATAAAACGGTCTCCACGCGATTCCGTGCATCCTCGATTTGATTTCCCAACATGAAAAACATGGCTAGCTTTAGCAAGGCGTCTGTATTTTCGGGATCCAGCTTGACGACATTCAAATATGCGTTGTAGGCCTCTTGCGCATTGCCGAGTTTAAGGTATGTCTCAGCAAGTTTTAGATATGCAGTTATAAATTGCGGATCCAATTTAAGGGCATTTTTAAATTCAAGCCGGGCACTTTTAAAATCGCCCTTTTCAAAATAGGCGTTGCCCTTTTCAAGATGAATCCGTTTTTTCTCTTCATCCGAGGAGCAACCGGCTATAACCAGCGCTGTCATCAAACAGAGAAAAGCAAGATGTTTCACAAACCGCATTCATTATCTCCATGCATTAATAAAAACTCATAGCTGATAGCTCATAGTACAAGACATAAAGTCGTCTGCATTGATTTGTGTATAGTAAGCAATGATCATTTTCCCTTAACCTTTGAACCCTGAACCTTGAACCCTGCCTGCCCTCCGTAGACTTCGGCAAAGGAGGGAACCTTTTTAGCTGAGTTTGTACTCCTTAATCTTATTGAGCAAGGATTTGTAGCTGATGTCGAGGAGTTTTGCAGCCTATTTGCGATTCCAGCTGGTCCTTTCCAGCGCTTTTTTGACCAGTTTTTTCTCAGCGCGCTTGAGAAAAATTCCGCTGATTTTCTTGAATGAGATATTATTCAGGTCTTTGACGTATTTCTTGATATCATTAAGGCCGGCAAGCGTATTAATGTCTGTGTAGGAGTCGGTGATGGCGCTGTATTTTTTATGAACCCGGAATTTTTTGACCACCCGTTCCTCAGCGCTGTCCACCACAATACGCTTAACAACGTCTTCGAGCTCCTGGATATTCCCCGGCCAGTGATAGCAGACGAACAAGTCCTTCATTTGCGCCGAAAGCTGAAAATGGCTCCGACCCGATTCAATGCAAAACTTGTCGGTAAAAAAATCGGTCAATGCGGGAATGTCCTCCAGCCGGCTGCGCAGTGGTGGGATGTCAATTGTGATCACGTTGAGCCGGTAGAAAAGATCTTTGCGGAATTGCCCATCTTCAATGAGGGCTGCCAGATCCTGATTCGATGTGGCGATAATTCGAACTTGCGGTTCATCATCATCGGTTTTACACATCCGCGCTTCATCAATCATTTTCAGCAAAGTGGCCTGAGGCTCTATCGGCATCTGGCCAACCTCTTCCAGCAAAAGGGTGCCCTGCTGAGCACTGGCAAACAGGCCCTTTTCTTTGTGTCGTGACGTTTCGTGTAGCAGCAGCTGCATTTCAAAAAAATCAGCAGGCAGCTGAGGTATATTCAATTTGACGAAAGGCGCAGTATGGCGCTTTGATTTCAGGTGAATATAGCGTGCTATCAATTCTTTGCCGGTACCGGATTCACCCTGAATCAGCACCGCCTCGTTAACAGATGCCAGATGGGGGATTCTTTTCTTTATTTTGATAATTTCGGGGCTTCCACCGATTATCAATGGGCAATAGGCCGAGCTTTCTTTATCGTGTCCTTTATTTTGCAACACCCGGTTAACGGTTGAGGCAATGTCATCCGGCTTTGAATCGACCTTGAGCACACATACATCGCCGAAACCGTTGCCATCGACAAATTCCCAAATACCTTGATCATCGGAGATGATCACAACCGGCACGCCGCAATTGGTCATTTGCAGGGTGTTGATAAAGCGCATAGCCCGATCTACAGATAGGGATCCGGAGATCACCAGGTCGGCATCAAGGGGAGCAAGGTTATCCAGGCAGCGGGATTCCTTTTCAAAAATAAAGGGCGTGTGACCCAGCTCTGCAACCATCGTCTTTAAAGCATCACGGCGCTGCTGGTTGTTTTCCAGAATGACAATCTTGTGTTGTGATTGCGTCATAATTTTCTTTTATTTGGCCTCAGTCAGAAAAGAATTTTTTTATAAACTGTGGAATCTACCAAGTTGAATACAAACCAATTCCGTTCATTTTTGTATGGGTTTGCGGAACCGCATATTATCTGATCGAAAGATGTTGTTATCTTTTCCCAGGAAATATGGTTGTGAATTCTGATTGGTTCCCCCTGAGGGTAAAGGCGTCAATTCATCAGCATTAAATACGTCCGATATGGTATGAGCAAGGAGTGTGCCAGAACACAATTTTTTAGACGTCCAACGACAAATGTCCGGCGGATTGATGCATAATCAATTGAAATTAAATCCATTCCGGGTATTGCTGTCATAAAATTGGGTTAAGTGGTTGTCAGATCAGCTGCAATTCATATAGGGTCAAATGGTAAAAAAATGAGAAACGATTTACACTTGAGTGTGAAATGAATTACCCATTACACAAGAATCCGCACCATCGCTAAATATTTGATTATCCATAATTTAAAACACTCACCAAGAACCTGTTTGATTAACCTTCATCAGGCTGCATGAATGAAAAATTAAAATCTTTACGGTACTTTACACATCTTTACCATATTTGACAATATCAAAGCTTCAAGTTTAAAAGGCTCAGAAAGTTAAAAGTTAAGCTGGCTGGTGTTATCTACTTGCCGCTGGCTGCAATCCCAAGGTTTCAGGTGTCAGCAAAACTGAGGCGAAGGCCCGACACCTGAAACCCATTCTTGCCCACAATCCTGAACCTCTGAACCTTGAACCTCTGAACCCTACTAATCCTTTTTTATTAGAACGACTAATCCGGGGGGGGCGCCCCCCCGGGGGGGTGGTTGGCGCCGCCGGAGTGGGGGGGGGAGGGTGGTGGGGGTATATTAGCCGGGGGGGGGGGGTTTGTGGGAGG